>Ga0154020_10007190_pt1 | contig 13011 bp, 6 predicted proteins | sample Klosneuvirus_201_FD_109709 | JGI IMG/M metagenome (GOLD analysis project Ga0154020, IMG submission 109709) | Active sludge microbial communities from wastewater, Klosterneuburg, Austria - Klosneuvirus_20160825_MG | ecosystem: Engineered > WWTP > Aerobic digester > Activated sludge | place... | reverse complement strand
CCATTCAAAAGTTCACGCATTTATTAAACATTACAAAATTTTTGATAAACGACTGACCCTTACAACTCCAATTTCAAAAAATAAATTTTCTGTTGGGGGTGATGATCGTTTTCGTTTATGATTCCCCTTCTTTTTCCGATGGGCGTTGCCCGTCGCTGGAGAATATCGCCCTTTCAGGGCTTATCGATTCATTTCTAAGTTCTAATATTGAATAAATCATTCTATGTTCTCATCGTGAGCTCCATGCCCTCTATGTTTTATTTTCTCCTTTTTTCTCCGTGTTAATTTTTTCAGTCCTTAATCCCTTTCCAATCACCAATTCAACAAATAACCCCATCATCATAATCCTTACACTCCTGAATAAAAAACTCCTCCAAATACTTAAAAAAATATTTGTCAACGTGCATTTGTTTTAAAAGGTGCTTCCCAAAAAGACTATTCTCAAATTTGTCTAACGCTTTCTTGATAAGCGTCGGGAAGTCCTCATCACTTTTTCGTTCAGTGCATTCGTCTATTTCTGCAAAAATTAAAACAACAATACTATCAATAACATCATCATATCTGCCGTACTCTAAATTGATAGAAGGAATCAGAATAGGTGAATGACTTTTTTCGTTGATGTGAATAATTTTCATTTTGTCTGTATTATAATTGTTACACCAATATTAAAACTTGAGTAGAACTCGCTAAGCGAATTATTAAATATGTCGCCTTTGTAAAAGCAGAATACCGAAACAAATAAAAATAGAATGCCAACCCCAAAGCAAATAAATGCCGAGGAAAGAAATCACACAATTCAATAAATGGAAGGAAGTTTGTTTTCATTCAGACTTTTTTGGCTTAAAACCCTCATCATTTTACCACCGTAGCTTTCCTCGCTCGGTTGGTTTCTGCTCGCACAGAATCTTGATGAATTATGAGCAAATGTAATTAAATTTTAATTGGCAGGTGAATTATGTAAAATAATTGTTGGGCCTCGCCTTCGGGCTGCACGGAAAATTTTTGATGTACTAACAACTAAAATTAAAATAAACCGGCTTAATAATTTGATAGAGACTCCTCTATTGATGTATTAGCCGGCTTATATTTGAGAAATCTGAATACAGATTATATAATATTCTGTTTTTTCAAGATTTAATTAACTTCTTGGTAAATATTTGATTCCCGATTTTAATTTGAATAAAATAAATTCCTGCTAAAAATTCTTTAGTAGAAATCGATTGTTGATTATTCCCGATTACTGATTTCTCGTGGTTGGAAACATATACGACTTGTCCTAATGAATTACATATTAAAACTGAATAGTTCTCTGCTTTGCCGTTCCTAAATTCAAGGTTTACGTGGTCAGTCGCTGGATTTGGAAACAATCCAATTTCAATGTTTCTCAATTCAGAATTTTCTGCTGACAAAGAAATCGATTTGAAATCACAGAACTTGATCAAAAGGCCCAATGAATCAGACGTACCGGAACAAACAATCTCTCCATTTGGCAATGCTATAATTCCCTTCGCATATTCCTTTTTAACAGCACTACCGTATGTCAAATCAAGTAATAATGACCCTGTTGGTGAAAACATAACAACAGGTATGTCTTCTGCCTGGAAAGCCATAACAGTTTGTCCAGTGCAAATAATGTTTCCTAAATTGTCAAACGTTGCATTGAAAAAATAACTTTCTTGTTGATTGCTATAAGATGTTTCCCAAATCAAATTCATACTATCATCAAAGAGTGACACAAATGCGTTTTTTTGAGTTGATGTCGAATCATATTGCCCTAACAACAAGAATCCACCGGAAGGATTACGTTTTAAATTTCCACGTGAATTATAAGTATTCATAAACTTAAAATTTTGAACACTTGTTCTATTTCCGAAATCATCCCATTTCCATAATTCCACATTTCCCGTTGAATTATCATTCCAGACTGCAATATATTCATCACTTGAAGCTAACTTAATTATACCACCATTCCAATCCGGATTTTCGGGTCTACAATTTGACCAAACAATACTTCCGTTCGAGGATAATTTAGTTATTCTGAGAGCATAGCCGGAACATCCAGCATGATGTTGAACTTGGCCAAAGCAGATAAATTCTCCATTCGAGTTTTCCACAGCTAAAGAGGCATAATTGTCCCCGAAACTTTGACCTGTTAAAGTTGTTGTCCACTCCTCATTACCTAAAGAATCAGTTTTGATGATATAGCCAGCGGAGTAAACTCCCGCGGCATTAGAATTACCAAAAGCACTGTTTATTAAATAACCTCCATCAGAGGTCGCTATTAACCCACTCGCAACATCCATTCCACCACCCGCATAAAACATCTTTGTCCAAATTAAATTTAAATCCTGATCATATTTATTTAAAACAATATCGCCATTGCTCCAATTATATATATGGTCTGATGTTCCAACAGAAACAATATTGCCATCATTTGCTAATACACTTTGACCAAACCAGTTCAAATTTGTGGTACCCAAAAATAAACTGTCACAACCCACATTTGTTTGCATGCTTATAGATTCATGCTTGTACACTTCTTTTGAAGTTGACAGTCGTTCATTTGTTTGTCCTCTGTAACCGAAACTGCCTATTGAAATTAATAATAAGATTGTTGTAATTAAAGTACGTGTTTTTTTCATGGTTTTGTTTTTTGTGTTTATGTGTGTTGAATATTTCTAAAATAAGCAAGCGAAGTCCTGTTAAGCTTTTGGAAAATAAAAAGCAGAATGGTTGTACTAATTCAAACTACTAGAATGCAGTGCGAATTAATCAGTATTTAACAGGGTGATTTAACGTCTTAATAACTCCATCATGAAATAGGTAACCGTCAACATTCAAAAAATAACAGAAAGCCAAAAACAAACTTCAAACCAATAAAGCAATATCACCATACATCCGGTCGTTGTTTTAATATACAATTCATTACAAACTATAACACTATACCTCAATCCCCAAATGCAACCCAACAGCCATCCTATAAAAATCATCCCCCTTCAAAAACTGATCAACCACTTTCCCCGCCATCGCACAAGAAGCATTAAAGCATCGAATCTGCAAATAGTCTTGCTTATAATTTTCAAACTGATGCGCCTCGCCTCCGCAATGCGGACATTCATCTGTGACAAACATGATTGGGAACCATTCGTCTTTGCTGTCACTATGGATGCTTGAATAAACGTTCTTTAGTTCGTCGTGGGAGAGGTTGTTTATGTCCTCGGGTGATTTGATTTGCGAAATTGGCATCATGATAATTTCTTTCGTGAATTCTATTCACACTTGGACATGAGATTTGTATTTCTATTGAACAACTACTTTAATTGTCTTCATCGTCTCATCTTCAGTAAGAACCTTTAGAAAATAAACTCCGCTTGGATAATTACTAAAATCGATTTCTTCACTATTAACGCCTTTTATTAGGTATAACAATTCATACGATAAATCATTTCCAAGTATGTCTGTGATTCTTATAATGCATTTTTGATTTATTATTGAATTTATTCCAATCATTCCCTTTTCTGAAACAGGGTTTGGCGAGAATTTGATTTGTTGATCGTTGAATTGTGATTCACCAATTTCTCTGCATGTATTATTAACACTAACAATAGTTGATCCCAATGGACTTGCTCCGCAAGCATTAAAAACATTTGCTCTAATAGTTGATGTGCTATTAGTAACTAAATTAAAATTAACGTTCGCTGAATTGGATGATGGCGTAATAATTCCATTGTCTGAAGCAGTCCATGCATATGAAAGGGCTCCTGCCATTGGCACAATTGAATAAACAACATTCGATTGTGATTGACAAACGGAAGTTGGGCCAGTAATTAATGGGGCGGCCAATCTAGAAGTTACAACATAACAACGTGATGTACCTACACCGCAACCGTTATTTGCTGTTACGCAAATGTTCGCCGAATTCGAAGTGAATGCCGGGCTGAAATCTACAACAATCGATTGTCCGTTCAGTGACGTTGATGTAATAGTGGCACCAGGAGGAACTGACCATGTGTATGAAGTAGCATTTGCAACAGTGCCTACTGAATAGGAGACGCCTGTTAAATTACATAAGCCGGTATTCGGGCCTGTTATTGATCCGGGCTGTGTCGGCACTGATCTTACAGTAAATGATCGAGCATGTGACCCGCAACTATTGAGCACACTTATTGTCACAATTCCGGAAGTCCAATTTGAACCAAAATTTATTGTTGCTATACTTGCAACTGCACTAACTGTACTGCTAGTGACTACTGCATCACCGGTAACAGACCAAATATAATTTAAAGGTGCAACACCTGTAACCAAAGGCATTGTATAAGTAGCCGAGTTATTTGCACAGATAAATGATGGGCCAGTCACGGAATTTGAATGTACAGGAATTCCAGTTATTGTCATCCCTCTACTTGAACTGTTACCATAGCAATTAGTAGCATAAACCTGAATTGACCCTTGTGTAAACCCTGTCGGTATGCTTACTTGTATTGTGTTACTTCCTTGACCACTTAAAATGGTTGCTCCTGTTCCGGTTATGGACCACGTAAAGCTTGAAGCATTATTTCCTGTTGTTGAATACGTAAAAATACTTGGCCCACATGTAACTGCGGATCCAACAATTATTGTCGGCCGTGATGGGTATGTTGTTATGACAGGAACGTTTTTACAGCTTGCTGATCCGATACCACAAGCATTAACAGCGGATACACAAATAAAACCTCCTACATAAGTTGATGATGTTGAAATAGTGATTGAATTTGTTGTTGATGAGCCTGAAACTCCATTGGGCAATATCCATACATAAGAATTTGCGCCAACTACAGGTGCAATTGTGAATACTACACCGATAGAATTCCGGCAAAGACTTGTAGGGCCTGATATTGTTGATGGTGCTGGTGGTAAAGTTCCTTCATTTATAATCGTAGTCGATACTGATCCTGTACAATTATTTGCATCAGTAATAATTACCGAATAGGGCCCTGCTTGCAATCCAATTGCATTCGAATTTGATTGTCCATCAGACCATAGATAAGAATAAGGACCCACTCCTCCTGTTGGAAAAACTGTAGCTGTTCCTGTTATCCCTGAACAGCCGGATGATGTAGTGGTAATTGAGCCTTCAACTTTTGCGGGTTGATTCAATGTTGTTGTAACTGAAGACGAACAATTATTTGCATCGGTAACCACGAATGTATGCTCGCCAGAAAATACTGAGAATGTACCTACTCCTACATAAGGGCCCGTTCCTCCTATAGCTGTAATTGAAATTGATCCTAATCCACCATAGCATTGAATAGGAACGGTTGTGGAGTTAATGCTCAATAGTGATGGCTCTGTTATTGCAATTGCACCGCTGCCTGTACAGCCATTTGAATCTGTTACAGTATAAGAATGTGTTCCTGCTGATACGATAAAAGTACCTGTACCAGTATAAGTACCGGCACCACCGGAAGCACTAACAGAAATGGTTGCTAAATCACCATTACAACTAATTGGAGTTGTTTCTAAAACGGAAACTGAAACAGGAATTCCCGATTGCGTCACTTCAACTGTAGCATTTGCACTACAACCATTCGCATCAGTTACTACATAATTATGAGTTCCTGCGCCTACAGTAAAAGTGCCAACTCCTGTATAACCTGGTGTTCCTCCGCTTGCAGATACAGAAACAGTAGTTACTCCTCCATTACAATTGATTGTTCCTGCAATAACATTAACTATAAGTTGTGATGGTTGAGTTAATGAGAGTGAATTACTCACAACACAACCATTAGCATCAGAAACTGTAAAAGTTTGTGTCCCGGCAGCAACAGTAAAATTTCCAACACCGGTATATGGCACTATGCCACCTGTTGCGCTGATATTTACTGACGTTGATCCTCCATAACAATTTATTGGTAAATAAGAAGACAACATTTTGAGTGAGTCTGGTTGTGTTACAGTTATTGATGCAGTTGATGAACAACCATTCGCATCAATTATAGTATAATTATGTGATCCTGCAGTAACTGTATACGACGCTGAGTAATTTGAAGTGCCACCAGTTGTTGTAACTGTAACAATAGCCGAACCGCCATAACATTGTATCGGAGTAGTGATTGATGCCGTTGCAACAAACAAACTTGGTTGTCCTATAACTATTTCAGTGCTTGCTGCACACCCATTTGCATCTGATATATTATAAACATGAGTTCCGGCAACTGCAGAAAATGTTCCGGTTCCTGAATATGGACCTATACCACCGGTTGCTGAAACCAAAATATTTGCCAGACCACCGGAACAAGTGATCGTTGACGTTTGAATTGAACTTGCAATTAATTGTGAAGGAGACAATAACTCAACAGAGGTAGATGAAGTGCAACCATTAGCATCTGTGACAGTAAAATTATTTATACCTGCATTTGCTGTAAAATTTCCTATTCCTGAATAAGGGGATAATCCTCCTGTTGCTGATACCATTACTGTGGTTGTTCCTCCGAAACAGTTTATTGTTCCAGGTGAAGCGTTAACAATAATTTGTTGGGGCTCGGCAATTGTTATAGTCTTAGAAACCTCGCAACCATTTGCATCCGAAACTAAAAATGTATAGGTGCCTACACCTACATTGAATGATCCAGTTCCATTGTACGGACTTGTTCCTCCAATTGCACTAACCAAAACACTAGTTGTACCACCAAAACAAATTAGTGGTAAGTAAGACACCGTCGGCTGAAGAGAGTCCGGCTCTGTTAAAGTAATTGAAGCCGTTGATGGACATCCGTTAGCATCAATAATGGTATAATTTTGAACGCCTGCTGTTGCATTAAAAATAGCAGCGTAATTTGAAGCGCCTCCTGTTGTAGTTATTGAAATCGTTGCTGAGCCTCCCTTACATAAAATTGGTGTTATTAATGTTGCAGTAGCCATAAATGCATTTGGTTGTGTAATAGTTATACTTCCAGTCGCAACGCAGCCATTAAAATCAGTTACAGTAAACGTATGGCTACCTGCAGCTACCGAAAAAATTCCTGTACCAGTGTAAGGGCCTGTTCCTCCTGAAGCAGTGACATTAACATTCGCGCTGCCACCATTGCAAAGTATCTGTGATGCTTGATTAATTGTTACTGTTAACAGGCTTGAACCTGAAATGCTAATTGTTGTGTCTGTTACACATCCATTAGCATCTGTTACTGTTATGTTATGTACACCCTGTGCAAATTTAAAAACTCCAACACCCAAGTATGGTTCTGTTCCTCCGCTTGCAGACACAACAACAGTGGAAGAATCGCCACTGCAAATTATAGGCGAAGCATTAATGGAAATTAATAAAGGTGATGGTTGTCCAATTGCAACTTGAATAGTATCTGCGCAACTGTTTACATCATTAACTATATATGAATACGTTCCTGCTCCGACAGTATACGAACCTGTTCCTGAATAAGGGGTTGTTCCACCTGTTGCTGTAACTATGATATTTGAATTTTCTCCAACACATAAGATAGGAGACGACGTTGCTGAAGCTACAAGTTGAGTTGGTTCACTTATGATTACGTCAATTGTATCTGAACATCCATTCGCATCCGATACAATGTATGAATAGGTACCTGCGCCTGCAGTGAAAGAACCTGTTCCTGTATAAGGTGCAGAGCCACCACTTGCTGATATGTTAGCAGATGCCAATCCTCCAGTGCATTGTATGGTATTTGCCGAATACATTGCAACTAATTGATCTGGTTCAGTTATAACAATACTTGTTGTAACAGAAAATCCATAACTATCTGAAACTGTGTACGAATGTGTTCCTGCACTTGCATAAAATATTCCTGTACCTGAATATGGTGGTGTTCCGCCTGATGCTGTAATAGTAACCATAGAAGAGTCGCCATTACAAACAATTACTGTTGAAACAATTGATGCTACTAGCTTTTGTTCCAACGGTGAATTCGTTGAACTTAGGGTCCATACTCCATATTTATTAAATGAAGGTATTGTAACAAAATAAGCGCCTGTAATTTGTCCTGATTGAGGTGGTGTCCATTTGTTTATATTAGGATCATACCATTGTCCATTCATTAAACTTTCGATATTAAATGGAGAAAGAGGAAGTTCATTTGATGTATACCTTAGTGTTACTGTGGCAGACGGCAGAGGAAATGCTGTGGATTGAATAGACCAAAATCTATCTACTGTTGCAGGACTATTATCTGGTAAAAGTCCCGTTGAGCTGTTTAAATTATTTACTACATATGGTGAAATTGGCCAAGGTAAATTGTCAACCTGTGTCCCATATGTGGATACCGATAAATTTCCAACAGTCGTTGCTCCAATAACTGAATATGTGAATGGTATGTAATCAGGTACTCCCGGTTTTCCAAATGGGAAAGTATAAGTACTTGCTGAGGAAACTGTTCCGATGTTCCACTGAACAAAGGATGAACTATTTACAGTTTCCGAAATAATATAACGTAATGGATTTGAAGAATTATTAATTGCTGTGCTGGCAGGGTTTTCAATTGTAAGTCTATTGCTATTCAAAAACACAGGGCCGTTTGTTGTCCATGTCAACCAGTTGATACAGTTAACCGGGCAATTAAATTGAAGCGTAGAACTTAATAACTTAGAGAAAGTAAGTCGATAGAATCGCTCTCCGCCTACTGTGTTTATAGTTTGTGTATTTGTGCCATTGAAAACCACTGTTCCGAGCACTTCGTTAAATCCACTTTGATTGTAATTATACCAATTTCCACCTAGCATTCGAATTGTTTGTGTATCACACGACAAAACAGGAGAACCGTTACTATTGACTATATTTAAATCGTTTGAAATGTTGTAGAATCCTTTTGTAAACATAGTTCTTGTTCCTGCCCCTGAGATTTTTAAATTACCGTATGCATTCGAACTTAGTCCATAAGCTATCGAAGTTGATGCGGGGATAAGTGGTATATTCTGGTTTCCTTGTGCCGAATATTCAGTATAACTCCCGTTTTGAAAATCCCAAGTATAATTTGTTGTCGGGAGTGCAGTATTGAATCCACTTGAGCCTGTAATTTCAAACGTTCCTCCAGGCATTACTCTTAACAAATGCCCTGCACTACCACCGGATATATTCATTGTATTCGTTCCGGCAGATGTAGCGCCTGAACTAATCTGAAACTGAGTTCCCGAAATAATTGCAACAATGGTTGCACCAACTGGAATTCCATTTCCTACGATTCCACTACCAACTGTCAGATTCGCTGTTGAAGCGGTATTCACAAATACAGAAGCTGCAACAGTAGTTGCACTAAATGTTGCATAAGCAGTAGATACCTGTGAGGTCTTTAAAACTCCTCCGCTGTTAATGGTCCATGAACAAGCCCCACCCTGCAGAATACTACCGGTACCGGTGATCAATGCACCGGCAGATACAGTTAATGTAGTTGCATTGATAATTGAAGTCACAATTGTCCCATTCGGAAAAGCGCCTGCTAATGTTCCGTTTCCAATTACAGTAGTGCCAATTGTTAGTGCTCCTGTTGGTCCGGTAACAGTCGTTGAACCCGCAACTGTACTAAATCCGGCAATTAGAGATGAAGTATTATTAGTTACTAAATATGTTGTTCCGCTAACGATCATCATTCCGTTTATCGTAAAGCTTCCTGATGATTGTACAGTTCCTCCACTCACGATGTCTCCATCAATTGCAGCATTTCCGGTTAGCGCGCCACTTGCGGTCAGATTTAATGTACAGCCTGCTGCAATGTAAACATCGAAACGAGTAGTGCCGGAAGCGTTATTGTTAAAGATCTGAACTTGTGAACTGGAATTAAATCGGATATTAATATTACGATTGATATTAAAAACCGTGGCTGGATTATAATTTGTGTTTTTTCGAATTCGGGAAACATCAAATGAGCCTGTACCAGTGACTGTACAAGTTGCGCTTTCTATTCCAAGTGAAAGTCCATCAAAAGTTGTTCCATTTCCAATAATACCATTACAAACAATATCCCCATGAATATTCAGATATAAGTTGCCGGCAGAATTGCCCCAAATTTTTCCACCTAAGTCAACAGTAAGCGTCTTACATTGCAGGTTTGAAACATTCATAACAACAGTTTTACCACCTAGAATAAAAACATTTGTTGTTCTATCAGGATAATTTATTCCAGGTGTCGAGCCCGCCGGAACTGCTGTCCATGCTGCACCATTCCAAATTCCCCATGTAGTACTTGCATTGTAATTTCCGGATGCAATTGATCCAAAATCTCCGATTGCATATGTGTTAGGTAAACTGGAATTACTTTGCAAACAGATATCAAATGATCCCTGACTTTCCGGATTCTCAGACCAAATACGAATGAAATAAGTTGTAGGAGTAGTGGTAATTGGGATCGATAGAAAAGGCATTCCGTTTAAGCCGGAATTATAATCACATGCATATTGAGTTAATGCTCCACAAGTTCCTGTGTATACTGCCATGGCAGCATTTGCAGTTGAATTCAAAGCAGCCTTTTGAGTAGATATATTTAACACGCCTGCAGTTGAGAATGCAGAGGTGAATGATAACCAGACATCGCCTGTTATGCCATCTATAAATGTGCGCGGAACTGTACTTGTATTTATGCAGGTAGGTATCGGCACTAAACCTGCAGCCGAAGGAGTTGAACATTCTGTTGTAAAAGTCGCATATGAACAGGTTACATTACTTCCAATCGAACCTAATGAAATTGGTGTTGCGCAATTATCGTAAGTGTTTGCAGTACCCAATGAAGTAACACTAATGTCGAAAGGAATATTACCGCCGGCAATCTGATTATCAACCATGATGTAGTAAGTGGTACCTGCTAAAAGTGTAACAGAATTAATTGTCACCGTACCGGTAACGCCTTCTGCACTACCTAAACAATAAGTTGGTCCTGTTCCTGAAGAATCCGGACAATTGTTGTAGATAAATACTCCGGGATTTGTTCCGGTGGAAGTCACTGCAATACTTACACACTGACTAACTGTTGGAGTGTAAGCGAAAATATAGTCTTCGCCTCTTGCATAAAGCGAGTGACAAACCGTATTAGTAGAATCATAATCATTTCCTGCACCTAATGTTGTTAAGCCGGTCTGATTATAGGGCAATGAACAAATGTATGTAGGAGAATTACATGTATTACCACCGAGTACGCCACTACCATTGTCCATTACACATATCCTGAATTTACCTGCTGCATCAGCATCGCCTGTTACTCTAACGTACAATGTTTCAGCAGCACAAGGACGTGCAATATCCACCTCTCCGAAAGTAGGATAAGTAGAGCCTGTAGTAGAACATCCTAACGAAGCACCTGCACAAGAAGCACGTACTTCTACAGTGGTACCACCTAATACCTGACAGGTGCCGGGAGCCGTAGTGACTCTTACATTAGTGACACCAAGTGGTTTGATCACACTGAACCAGACATCCTTCACCTCACCTGCAGCACACGCCATTCCACTACCTGACGTGGTTGCTTGTACAGTAGAATAATTTCCGGAAAGGGTGCATGAACTTCCGATGGTTCCAAGATTTTTTGCAATGTAAGTTCCTGAACAATTGTTGTGCGGATTGTATGGAGTAAAAATATAATTGACGTTGTTCGGACGTGTAGTAACGTTCCATTCTGTAACACTGTCGCTTGCAGCGGTGGTTGCAGAAAGTACATTCACAGAAGTGAAATCACCTGTACAGACTCCCGCAATACCGATGCTTGCACTTGGAGAAGTAGGAGTATAAGCGACGTTATTATAGAAAAATGTGCATATGCCCGTTGTGCCATCGATCTTTACACCGAAGGCATTGGTGAATGAAGCATTCGTTTTATCCCATCTTCCTGTCCATTTTACAGTGAGCACAGGAGCCGTCCAATTGTACTGGATAGAAGCCATTGCCATATCATCCCAAAGAGGAGCAATCACCGGATAACCGATAGAGCTAGTGCTCAAAGAATTGTTTGGATTTGGTGGCAACGGATTCGATGCCGGTAAACCTGCAGAAGAAGGTGTAAGTGCCAGCCATCCATTAGTAGATACCACAAACTGATTATAAACAATTCCACCAAATGTGATTGCACCTGCTGACGGAATGTTGATCAGGGTATCCATTTCATCCTGGATAGCAGCCGGACGTATGGTTAGATTTATAGTTGTTGCACCTGTAATATTTGTAGCTGTCGAAACAACACCAAAACCATATGGAAGTCCAATTCCGGCCTGCCCGTTTGAATGCAAAGCGAATAAAACATATATGCAAACTAAGATTGCAAAGAATTTTGTAAAACTTGAATTCATGTAAAGTGTTTTTATTTATTAATATTAAATAAGTAAATAGAAACCACTGTAAATTCTAAAAGTATGTGATTACTATAATTGGATAATTGAAGTTCCCGAAAAAAAATAAAAACTCCAATATAATGCAATGTAAAAACTATCCTTCAATTTTCATTTGAAATAATGATGGCATTCCAAATAGCCTCTTCAATTATGCCTTTATTGGAATAATAAAATGGGATTAATTCAAATTTTCTCAGAATTAATCCCATAATATATTTATCAACATTCGAATAATTTTAGAAAATATTCGATTTAAAAATATGATTTTGGAAGGCGATTGTGAGAATCAAATATAGAAAACAACATACAACTCTCTCTATGAGATTTTAAAACATGAAACTCAAACCACCCCAAACATCGCCCCCGTCAACACCGTATACTCCTTCACCGACTTCAACTCCTTCCCCCTATAAACAACCTTATACAACACTTTCATCTTCACCGCCACTGTTGGAATCTCAATCACATAAAACCGCAAATCATCCATCAAAAACTTTTCCGACAGGATGCTGTACTTTGCAAGAAAACCTTTTTCCTGATAACCGAATGCAATTGCTTTCTTACTATCATCACCCGCCGACAATTTCACTTCTTCGATATTCAAGATCGGAAACAACACCATCGACTGCACGATCTCCTGAAACTTATACGTCTTCAATCGCTTTCTGTCTTTCCAGAATTCAATTTGGCCAGGCT
>Ga0154020_10007188_pt1 | contig 13013 bp, 4 predicted proteins | sample Klosneuvirus_201_FD_109709 | JGI IMG/M metagenome (GOLD analysis project Ga0154020, IMG submission 109709) | Active sludge microbial communities from wastewater, Klosterneuburg, Austria - Klosneuvirus_20160825_MG | ecosystem: Engineered > WWTP > Aerobic digester > Activated sludge | place... | reverse complement strand
TACCGCCGGTAGCCACCACGCTGATTTCTGTTTCTTCACCGCATGCCAGTTCCGAAACAGGAGCCGTTATGGACAGGAACAAGGGCGCGGGTGCGTTGCAGGCAGTTTGGGCAATGGCAAATGTGGTGCAGTTGCCGGTATTGCCGCTGACGGTAGTCGTTGGCCCACCGATGAGCACTTTGCAGGGAATAATGCAGCACTGGCTCAGGTTGGCATTGTTGGTCACGCTGAGGTTGCCGCCTATATTCAACAGCACCGGGAAGGTGACATCCAGATCGGTGATGCCGTTGCGCTGGAAGGTAAATGTGCGGTTGGCAACTGTTTGGGCGCCGTCCGTGCCGACGTCGGTCAGGCTGCCGATGCTCAGGGTTTTAATGGCACGTACCAGGCGGAAGCGGCCACCTGTGCTCACCAGGGCGGAGAGGTTCACATTTGCCGTGCCGCTCACGTCGTTGGCTACGTTTCCGTTATTCATGTCCAGGTGGCGGCCTACCGTCATCAGGTTGCTGAGGGTGAGGGTAGTCAGGGCGCTGCCGTTGGTCTGGATGATCAGGTCCGTTGTAGTGGATTTTACACCGAGTACCACGCTCTGCAGGCCGGCATTGCCGTCAATGGTAACCGAGGCGGTGGGGTTGCTGAATGGTCCCGGGATGCTGATGCCGTTCAGGCCGGTGTTGTTGTCTATTGTAAGAGCGCCCGGCACGTTACCCAGCAGGGGCAGCGACAAGTTACCTGCGGGCGACAGGGCGTTTGTGGAAAATGTCAGGGTGCTGCTGGCGCCGAGTGTGGCCAATGCTGATGCGGAGAGGGACTTGGCGGTGCGGGTGAAATTGACATTGCCGGTCACGTTTGTCAGAGCGCTCAGGGTGATATCGGCAGCCGTGGCGTTGGCCACATTGTTGCTCAAGGTGAGGTTACCGCCGACGGATGTCAGGGCGCTCAGGGTGATGCCCGCCACATCTGGTCCGTTGGTATTTATGGTAACATTTCCAGTGGTGGAAGATACGCCGAGGGTCAGTGTTTGCAGGTCGGCATTGTTGAGCACCGATATGGCGGCGCTTGCTCCTATGAATGCTGTAGGAATGCTGACGGTGGTGGCGACGGTGTTGTTGTTTACGGTAAGTGTACCGCCCACAGCATTCAGGGCAGGCAAACTAACGGTGGTAAACAGGTTGTTGTCGTTGGCATTGGTGCTGCCGATGGTGAGGCTGCCACCAACGGTGGTTAGTTTGGCGAGGTCCCCCAACGTGGTCGGGTTATTGGCCACGTTGAAATCGCGGATAATCACGTTGCCCGTCACTGAAACCAACTCCGACAGGTTGCAGAGGTTGGTGATGGGGTCAAGGCCGGCAGCATCGCCGGCTGTGCCGGCATTGCCGTTGCCGTCAATAGTCAGGTTGCCGGTGATGGCGGTGTATTTGAAACCCGGGCCGTTTTTGAAGGCATTCACCTGTGCCTGGGTGCTCAGGGTGACATTACCGGTAAATGTAACCGGGCTGCCAAACACATCGGCGCACTGACGGGTGAGCACCACGTCGTTGCCGTCGCCGCCGGCGTAATTGATATTGAACACGGCACCGGGTACCGTGATCGTGGCGCCTTGAGCGAAGGTGCCGGTCACCGCATCGCCGCCGTCGTTGTTAATCAGCATGATGGCATCGGCGCCACTTGGAGTATAGCCGAGGGTGAGGTTCAGTGTAGCGCCACCCAACGTCACGGTACCGTTCACAATGAACTGGTCGTAGCCCGTGCAGGCAACAGCACTGTTGGCCTCCATAGCCAGCACGTCGCCGCTGTTGAGGGTCATATTGCCGGTGACGGTCACACAACCGGGGCTGGAGCCGGGCGCGAGGGTCAGGTTTTTGGCGAGTGTAGCAGCGTCTACGGTTCCGGTGTAGTTGCCGGATTTGATCGCGAGGGTATGCCCGCTCAACGTTTGCGCATCGTCAATAGCCGACTGAATGGAGCAGAAGGTTTTGTTGCTGGTGGCGTTGGTCACAAACCCGTTGCCGAATGGGCCGACCACATCGCGCGTGTCCACGCCGTTTCCACTCAGGGTATTGCCGCTGATGGTGTTGCCGCAGGCAATGGGCGAGTTGTCGCGTCCGAAATAGGTGTCGGAAAGGTTGTTCTGGTCGCCGTCGCCGGGGTAAGGCGTATGTCCGGCCTGCTGCTGGATGCCCACGTCGTTGCCCGTCACGGTGTTGCCCGTCACGGTGTGGTTGGTGCCGCCGATAACGATACCAAAGCCGTCGCTGTTACTGGTTTGGGTATAACCCGAAACGGTATTGCCGGTCACGGTAACCCCGGTGGGTACATCCACGTTATTATCCGTAAGCGCACGCCGCATGACGGCGATGCCGGCCAGATCATTGGCAGAGACAGGAGCAACAGTGCGCGAAACCGTGTTGCCGGAAACGGTTGTGCTCCCGTTCGGGTTTTTGATTTCGATGCCGAAGCGTCCGTTGTCGGTCAGTATGTTGCCGGAGATCGTGTTGGAGCCGACGCTGCCGTCCAGCCCGACGATGCCGATCCCGTTGTCGCCGTTGTTGTACACGGTGTTGTTGCTCAGCGTCACGCCGGAGGCCGAGCCGTTCTGCAATTCGATACCGCAGCAGTTGTTGTTGTATACCGTGCAGTTTGTGATGGTGATGTTGCTTTTCAGGCCGTTCCAGATGACGATGCCCCGGGCGGCGCCGGAAACGTTCGTGTGGCCGGACACATCCAGATTGTTCAATAAAACATCGTCTACGGGGCCGTTGGCGTAAAAGCCGCAGCCTCCGTTATTGTCTTTTAGGGTGACGTTCTCCACCGTAAGGCCGTCGTTTCCGCCAATGCCGTAGATGCCGGCATAGCTATTGGGGGCATTTGCCAAATAGTCCTGCACGGTCAGGTCCCGGATTGTCACATTTTCTATTCCGTTGTTGATGACGATTCCGCTTCCAGGGGAAACCAAGCCCGTACCATCGAGTACAGTACCGGCTTCGCTTGTCCCGTCCAGGGTAAGAGATTTGTCTATGACCACCCGCTCATTGTAGGTGCCGTCGGCAATGTAAATCACGTCTCCGGCAGAAGCCGCATTCACGGCAGCCTGGATCGTGGTGTGGCAAGGCATGTTACCGCCACAAACGCCATCCGGGTTTACATACCGAACCTGAGCATTCAGGTTTGGTAAACAGGACAACAGGGTCAGGGCAAGCGTCAGTGTACAACAGGAATAGTATGTACAGGCAGGATTGTTGGCATTCGAGGAAAAGCGTGTAAAAGTTGGCATGGAGGAAGAGATTTAAATGGTGATGAGTAGTGTGGAAGGCAACCCGGCGACGAGCGGTGCAGGTCGGCTAAAAAGGATGTGGAACGCCGCAGATAGCAGCAAAAAGGTAGGTGGTGGATCGGCGGTCGCACACAGGCATGCATACACCGCGCTGCCCTTGGGCAGGGCAAGATGCTTTCTCATAGGGACAATAATCGTTTTTCCGACGGCCTGCTGTAGGAGAGTGGGGCAGCCGGGTTTGTTTTGATTGTCGGATTAAAGCAAGGCTGATCTACAAAGTACGGTGTACTCTGCAATACCATAATTATGTCACAAAAGTAGTGCCGAAGCGAACCGATTGTATGGGTGGCTACTGATTTTGGTATAATTTATTTTTGGTAGGGCGAAAAAATAGAATGTCACTGCACGCTACGGTTGTCCTCCCTTTACCATTGAACATCGGTTGCGCATCATCCTGCCGCTTGCGAATTGGGCGGGGACAAGCCCCGCCCCTACCTGACGGTGCCGAACGCATCCGTGAATTAGCCTTTTTCTCGTAGGGGCGGGGCTTGTCCCCGCCCAATTCGCAAGCGGCATTTTATACAATTCCGAGGCTCGGCAGCATCGGGATGACAAAAGTAGTATGCGTTAACCCTTCATGAGGCATTCCCATTCCCCCGCAAACTCCTGCACCCGCTCTCCCGGCGCCGGGAGCATTTCCGTGAGATGCAGCACTCCTGCCCCCTGGCGTAATAACTTGTGCAAAAGCAGCACCGACAGCGGATTGTCCAGGTCGAAATGCTGTGCCTGCCTGCCCTGAAAATGCGCAAAAACATGCCGGGGTACGCCAAACCCCGCGAGCGCCATCCGGACGTGCCCAAAAAAATCCGAACCCGATCCGCCGGACTGTACCCAAATCTGCCATTGCTCCGGGGCAACTTCCCAGGCAGTCCGGGCGAGCACCAAATCCCCGACGCGGAACCGCTCCCGGCGCCGGATACCCGGCGCTATTTCCGACCAAATACCATCGCCGGGGAGCAACGCCTCCACCGACACGTACGGTACGCCCAACAGCCGGAGCACCTGCATGGCGGGCGGGCGCGTTTCGGGCGCTTCCAGGCCGAGGTCGGTGAGGGCTATAGCCTCCCCGGTCGCGCGATCACGCAGGGCAAGGCCGTCCCGCCCGATGGTCACGTCCAGATCGCCGAGCAAGTACTCCCGCCCGTTCACACCGGCCCGGATACGTCCGCCGGGTATGGCCAGAACATCGTCCGACAGTCGCGGCTGAAAATTAGCGTTGAAATACCCCTGCCAGGGAAACGGCAGGCTGTTGGCCGTTTGCCATTGGCCATTGGCCCGTTCCGGGAACAGGTGCAACCAGCGGGCAAACATCTTGCCGCCGCCGGGGAACAGGGCGTTCACGACCGCGCACCAACGGCCGTTTTCCTGGAAAACCTGGAAAAGTGCACCGGCGCGTGTCAACCCCACCCCCGGCCCCTCCCCAACGGGGAGGGGAGACGTATAGCAATCCGTTATGTTCTTTGCAATGTATTCTACGGTGTTATCTACATCTCCCCTCCCCGTTGGGGAGGGGTTGGGGGTGGGGTTGACCCGCGCTGTCTCCGCCAAAAACCCGCGCGTAAACTCCAGAAAATCCACCGACTTCCCCTCGGGCGATTTTTTTGAAAAAAAATCTGCAAGCGCGGCGCGGTGGGTCGGGAGCGGCTTTGCCGGGCGCCGGTGCCACGCCTCGGCCAATTGGCCAAGCAGGTCGTGGAAAACCTGATCGGGAACAGGAATGTCCGCCGGGTGTTCCACATCTTCGTAGAACAACTGCTCCGGCGGTATGAATTTTCTGCCATCTGATTCCGGGCGACCATGTTGTTCCGGGCGACCACAAGGGTCGCCCCTACCGTCTACCATCCATTGTCCAAAATACGCACGTACCTGTTCGGCAGCGGTGCGTTGGGCACGGACGACATCCTCCACGGACATGTAGGGCAGGGTGCGGGCGGTGGTGCGCAGGGTTTGCAGCAGGGCGGCCGTGTCCACCACCACCGGCTCGGCGGGCAGGAAGCCGAGAAACCGATACAGCCCGCCGCACCAGTCGGGCGACAGGCCCATTTCGGGCAATTCCCATTCGAGGAAACCCGTATCGGTCAGTTCAAGCAGCCAGGCTTCGAGGGCTTTTGGTTCCGCTTCTACCATTTCCACCAGGTGTATCAACAATTCGCGGTACGGGATTCGGCGGTTGTTTTCCAGAAACTCACCCACGAGGTGGTCGAGCAAGGGCGTGGCCGTGGCTTCCTGGAAACTTTCGGTCTCTCCGTCGAAATAAAGCCAGCGGTATTGCTCGGCGGACTTTTTCACTATGCATGGGTTGAGGGTCAGTTGCAGCGTCCGGTAGAACACCGGCACGCGCAGCAACACCGCGTACAGGGCTTCCAGCAGAGCGACGTTCGGGCTGACGATGCTTTTCCCGAAATCGGGCATCGGCTCGGAATCCGATGGGTTTTTGATGTCCGGCAGGTGCAGGGACACGGTAGCAAAGCGGCTCAGCGGGGTGGTGCGCGTAGCCATGCGGGTGGCGTATTGGAAGACGGCCAGTGCTGTTTGACGCTCTTTTTTGGCAAAACGGTCCGGTGACTTCTCCAAAAAACGGGGCAATTGCTCCAACAGGTCATGGCCGGCAAACAGCAGCGCCCGTTGAAATTCTGGCTCGGCGGCCACGGATTGCAGGCGCCGGTATGCTGCCGCCAGTGTTTTTTCATAGTGTTCGGCGTACGCATCTCGGGCGGCCTGTAGCATCTGGCGGGCTGATGCCAGTGCCCGGAGCGCGTGGGCGACGGGCGCCTGTGTCGCGTGCTCGAATCGTTGCGCGAGCGCTGTATCGGGCAAACGTTTTCGTTGAAAAAAAACTTTTCGGGCGTTGTATGCCGCCGTGCGCAGGTCGCCGTCGGGCAGCGCGGCAAGTGCGGTATCGAGAGCAGTGAGCAGCGCAGTTTCCTGCCCGGAACATGCCTTTTCAGCGCTGAGAATGGCGGCTTCCACCGCCGGCCAATCAGCGACCGGCGCCTTGATGCGGTCAAACGGCAGTCCGGCGGTACGGACCATCAGGAGCGGGAGTACAGCAGCCATGGGACGAAGGACGCGTATTTTTCGGGGATTCGTTGCGCTCGTGGAGTAAAGTGTCACAGAGACTCGTAGAGGGAAAAGAGGCTCACAGAGTTTTTCTCCCCGTAGCGTAAAGTGTCACAGCACCGCACAGAGTTTTTGTCATTCCGTAGGAATCTGTCAACGCTTAGCCGGCAACAAACTCTGTGAGCCTCTTTTTTACTCAGAGAGCCTCTGTGACACTGCTGCCCTACGTCGTGGACGGCTGAAGTTTGTCTTCCCCAGGAACATCCGTTAAATCAATACCTTTGCCCACCCTCCAGTCAACCAATCAACCAGTCAACCATGAAAGTTGTGATCCCTGTTGCCGGTGCCGGCACCCGCCTTCGCCCGCACACGTACACACAGCCGAAACCGCTTTTGCCGGTAGCCGGCAAGCCCATTATTTGTTTTATTGTAGACAAGTTGGCCGAGGCGGGGCTGACCGATTTTGTTTTTGTGATCGGCTACCTCGGCGACAAGGTGCGGGACTTCATCGAACACCGTTACCCGAATTTGAAAACCGAGTTTGTGTACCAGGAGCATCGCGAAGGCAGCGGTCACGCCGTTTGGACAGCCCACGAAGCCATTGAAGACGAGGACGAGGTGTTCATCGCGTTTGGCGACACCATTTTTGACGCCGACCTGAAGCAGATGCTCGATTGCCCGTTCTCCTGCATTGGCGTGAAAAAAGTGGACGACCCGCGCGAGTTCGGCGTGGCGGAATTCGACGAGCGGGGGTTTGTGAGCCGAATGGTGGAAAAACCGCGTATCCCCAAATCGAACATGGCCATGGTTGGCCTTTACAAGATCAAAGAAGTGAATGCCCTGCTCCGCGCGGTGGAGCATCTCATGCAAACCAACCAGCGCACCGTCGGCGAAATTCAACTGACCGACGCACTCCAGTTCATTTTGCAGCAAGGTGCGCCGTTTCAGGCCATCCCGGTGAATAATTGGTTCGATTGCGGCCGCAAAGAAGTGCTGCTCGAAACCAACGCCATGCTGCTCAGCCAACGCGGCTATGCATCCGATGCGTTCAGCCTGCCCGTTTTTGAAAATACGATCATCATCCACCCCGTCGCCATCGGCGAAAACTGCCACATTGCCAACAGCATCCTCGGCCCGCACGTGACTATCGGAAACAACGTGACCGTCAACTCCGCCGTCATCAAGGACAGCATCATCGGCAATTTCGCATCCATTGACGAGGTGGTGCTCCGGCACTCGGTCGTCGGCATAGACGCCGTTATCAAAGGCCGGAACCTCAGCCTCAACATCGGGGATAATACGGAGATTGATTTCGGGTAGCCGGCCGTTAGCCGTTGGCTGTTGGCTCCCCCACGCTCAGGCAAGCCAATAGCCAACAGCCAACAACGGCCTACAGTTTCACCACACTTATATGCTTTTGCCCACGAGGCACTGCGATCCGGCAACTGTACACGCCTGCCGGCAAATGGTTCGTGGGTACGGTCGTGTGCTGCGTGCCCGCTTCGACGCGGTCATTTTGGTAAATCGTCTCGACGAGCCGTCCCGTGAAGTCAATCAACTGAATCGAAACCGGTCCGGGTTCGGGCATCACAAACGTGACGCTCAGTTGCTGGTTGAACGGATTGGGCGACACCGACGCGTGTACCGGAGAACCGCCCGTTTCGGATTGGTTTCGGGCATCGGCCGGGTCTTCGTAGAAAGACACATTCGGATTTTTCTTTTCTGCTGCCAGGCTTTCCGGCTTGGTGGCCGCGCAAGGGTTGCAGGTTTGGATGCGGGCGATGAAATCACTGCCCTGCCGCGCCCAAAAACCGTCGGTCATCACAATGTCCAGGCCGGCAAAGAACCGCGCGGTAGTGGCCGGGGCAATGACGACGTTTCCGGAAGTCACGACGCGTTCCCGGGCTTGGTAGGTGCCGCTTGCCGGGTTATCGGTCACGGTGATGACGGCCGGGCAGTCAATCACGATGTCCTTTTGGTTGACGTTGAGGAAAATGTTGTTCGCGCAGATCACCATGATCCTGCCAAGTTGGGTGATGGCCGTGGCCGGGACGTAGATCGAAGCCGAGCCGCTGTTGGGTACATCGTTTGCCAGCAGGGTGGGGTAGGTGACACCGCCGTCGGTGGACAGCCAGATGTCTACGTTGGCGCAATTGACGGGCGCCGCAGTAGTATTGGCCACATCCCAGGTAACGAGGGTGTTGTCGTCGGCAAACAGGCAATCGTCGTTCGGGCCGATACCGGTGACCCGAAACGGTCCGGAGACAGCCGATACTGTGACCACCATGTCGTCCTCGTCGGTACAGCCGCCCGCAGGCAGGTTATCGCGCACGGTAGCCCTGAAATTCATGGTGCGCGCCACACCCGGCAGCACTTCCCAGGTGGAGGCCAGGGTGTTGTCCAAAATAACAGGCAGCCTTGGGAAATAGCGCGTTGGCGAGGCCACCGGCGTGAAGGATCGGAACACCGGTCCATTGGGGGCGGTGGTGGCCGGCGGGTGCGGGATCAGTTGGTTGTCCATCTGTTCCCAGCAAAAAGTCAGCGGGTTTCCGTTGGGGTCGCTGCCGGTGGCCGTCAGCCGGAAGGGGGTGCTGACGGGGATGGTGAAATCGCCGCCGGCATTCACGGTCGGCGGGTTGTTGGCCACAACCACGTTGGCCGCGCAGCCGCTTCCACCGCCCGACACCACAAAGTTGCCGATCTGTTGGAGGCTGATGGCGTGGAAATACGCATCGCTGTTGGGCTGCACATTTGTGGCGCCACAGATTCCGGCATATGCCAAAATCGTGGTGCCGCTACCCGGCTCGAACGCCGTGCCGGCGTTCACGTTGGAAGCGTCGCAACTGCCTGTGCCGTTTTCGTTGAATGTGTGATCGGCATTGAACTGGTGCCCCATTTCGTGCGCGACATAGTCTATATCAAACGCATCGCCGATGGGCGAGCCGCTGCCGGTCACACCCCGCGCCTTGCTGCCGCTACACACAACCCCAAGGCTGGCCAGACCGCCGCTGTTCAGGCCAAACACGTGGCCAATGTCGTAGTTGGCGCCGCCGATTTCCGTGTCCACATTGGACTGGTTTTCGCCGATCATGGCGTTCGTGTCCCCGTTCGTGTACGGATCGGCCAACGCGTCGGTATAGATGAGTTGGTCGGTATTGGCGATCAGGTTCATGCGGATGGAGCAGTCGCGTTCATACACGCCGTTCACCCGGTTCATCGTGGTGTTCATGGCCGCCAGGGCCAGGGCTACGGTGCCGCCGTGAAAATTGGTGTACTCGGCCGTGGCGGCCAATGCGAGCCGATATTGGCGCCGGGTACCACAGTCGCCCGCCGCTATACTTTCCGCTTTTTGTTGGCTTTTGTCGGCATGGGGCCCTTCGAAACCGCAAGTCCAGTTTTCGTCGCGGCGACCGTCTTTTTTGAAATAACTGATGTTGTGCCGGTTGTCGCCCACCGCTACCGGTGTGATGTACACGGCTTCCCGCTTGTCGGACAGGATTTGCGCGTTGAACCCATGCGGCGACACATCCAGTCGAACCGTTGTCGTGGGGTCGTTCACGGCGTACCCGGCAAAAGTTTGAATCTCCGGATAGCGGCGTGCGAGGTCCGGGTGCATGATTGGGTCGTTATACAGCACGAATGTCTCGAAGGTGCCGTCGGGCAGGGGCAGGGAAATAGTCGCTTTCGGTTTGGCGGACACGTTCGAGTAGTTGAGCGGAAGTTTCGTCAGCCAATCGGCAAGCCACTCCACTTGGACCTCCATGAGCCGAAATTTGTCGGGAAGCCGGTTCTCCGTCTTGTTGATTTTTCGCAGGGAAACCTCTGGAATATCCGTCCAGAACCCCGCATCGGGCTGGCGCCCGGTCTCCGCCGGCACCTGGGCCAGGGCCGTGCCGGCTATGCAGCAGAGCAGGCTGAGTAGCGTGAAAATTTTATTCAAGTTCATGGTTTTCAGTGTTTAGCGGTTTTCCAAATGGTTTACTTTGGCTTTCAGCGCGTCGTTTTCCGTGCGAAGGGCGGCTACCTGCTTTTCCAGCGCGATGAGGTGCAGGAACAATTCCTCTATTTTTTCCATCTGCGCGTGTTGCATCCCGGCCAGGTCAAGACCGTCTTCGGCTACCTCCTTGGCTGAAGCCACACCGGGCAGGTGTTTGTTTTCCTGCACAAAAGCCGCCACTTCGGCGAGCGGTTGCAGGGTGTAGTTTTTTTCAAAAACATAGTCGGGCCACATCGGTTCCAATCGAACGCGCACTTCGTCGCTGATGATTTTGCCGTTCACGCTCAGGGCGTATCCGGTGGCATAGTGGGCGGTAGGGCCGATGGCCAGCCGCCCGTTGATGTAGCCGTCGCCGGCGAGGTGCAACTTGTGCGCTGGTGCAATGCCGATGCCGAGATTGCCCGTGACAGTGGCGTTGGCAGCCACGTTCAGGCTGTTGGTGCCGGTGTTGCCGTCTACCGTGGCGTTGCCGGATGTGCGAACGTTGCCGTTCACCTGCGTGCGGCCTTGCACGGTGAGCACATCGGCGGGGTCGAATGCAGGCGCGGCCACGGCCGGTGCAGCCGGAATGCCGCCGATGACCACGTTGGCGCCGTTGTCGAAAACCTGGCCGTCGCCGAGCGAACTGGACAGCGGGCCGGGCGGGCGGAAACGAGCCACGAGGTTGGGCCGGCCGGCGATGTCGGCGCTGGACAGGAGTTTTTCCCATGCACCGGTCCACGAGGCATTGTTCCCGACTTCGCGGCGGTTCCAGATGCCGTCCTGGCCGAAAAACAACTGGTGGTCGTGCGCGCCGCCGCCGGGGGCGAGGCTCAGGATACCGCCAAAGTTGTTGACGCCAACAGGCGTCGGTACACTCAGCGTTCCGCGGAGTTTTCGTTCGAAATACGCTTCGTCAATGTAGGTGTTGGGGGCGTCGTCGTTGGCCGAGTTGGTATCAAAGTGGATACGCCCGAAGAAACGGCCGGTCGTGTGCGTGTTACCCACGGTGTGCAGGTGAAACAAGGGGTTGTCCGTGCCAATACCCACCAGGCCTGTTTCGGTGATGATCATGCGGTTGGTCAGTCCGACGGCGCCGCTGGTGCGAAAGATCATGTTGGCTTGAAGTTGGCCGGGCGCAACAAAATTGGTGACAAATGACTGGATGGCGGCCCCTGTCTGGATGTTGCCGATGCCGGTCAGGCCGTTCCACTTCAGGGTGCCGAGCAGGTCGGTCTGCATTACAGGCAACGGAGACACCGTGGCAGTGCTGTTGTAGCGGTACAGGACCAGTTCGGGCTTGGTGCCGGCGCCCTGAGCAAAAATTTGTGCGGGAAATGCTGCCACAGCGAGCAGGAGGAGGGCGTACAGGAAGTGTTTTTTCATTGTCTTCGATTTTTAAAAATGGTTTGAGAAGATGGTGTGACTGTCAGGCACAAATCTTCCATCCATATTCACGAGACAATTGGAAACGCGTTGGAAATGACTTGGAAATGTGTGTATTCAACACAGAGACGCGGAGGCGCAGAGCAATATCCTCTGTGTCTCCGTGATTCTGTGTTGAGAAATGCGACTAACCTACTCGCCCAAAAAATACGCCCCGATGAACGCGCCGACCGTAGCCACAAAACCCATCATAAACACCGTGTAGGAATACGTAAGCAGCCGGTACTTTTTGTCGAGCACCTGGCCGAGGAAGTACAGGTCGCGAGCCATATTGCCAAACAGGAGCCTGCCGTCGCGCAGCATGGCGTCGGTAGCCGCCTCGTACTGATCAAGGCTGAGATGCACGAAATTGCCGAAAAAAACCGGGTTGGGCGCCTGCCCCGATACCGGTATGAAGTTCGTGACCCGGGGCCGCGACGACAGCACGGCAAAAATGAGTGATGACAGGCTGGTGACCAAAAACATGATGATCGGCAGCACGTACAGCGGGTTGCGGTTGGTCAGCGACTGGTAGGTGAGCAGCGAAATGGCCACCGACAGCAGGATCGAGTTGACACTGATCATGATGTGCGCCTTGTTGTCGGCGATGGCGCTCAGGCGGATATGGGTACCGTAGTTGGCCCGGAAGTAGGTCTGGATGCTGGAGCGCAGGGGGCGCCGGGCAAGGCGGTCGAAGCGGTCGTTGCCGGCGGCTTTCGGTTTTTTCGGCTCCGGGTTGCTCACCGGGAGGGTGTTGCGGCGCTCCAGCAGGCGCAGTGCCGGCGCGGGTTCGTAGTAGGTTTTGGCGAATGCTGTAAAAAACAGGCAGTGCCGGAGTTGTTCGTCTACGTAGCGTTCCCAGTCGGCATCGCTGACAGGGTGGCCCGACAGCAGTTCGCGTTCGAGACGCAGCAGCGGCATGCGGGTGTCGAACGTGTCCACCCAGTCGTGTGCCCGCAGGGCATCGCTCAGCACGCAGGCCTCGGGAGTTTCGGGGCGTTTTTCCGTCAGCGCCTCGGCGATGCAGCGGCGTACCTGCTGGATTTTTTCCGGCGGGCAGCCTTGTTCAGCCAAAAAAAACTCGGCGCGAATGGCGCCGGCCTCCACGGGCCGGGCGGTATCGTACAGGTAGCCTACGTTGTGGAACCACGCTGCCAATCGGGCGATTTCGCCGGTAGCCTCCGGCAGGTTTTCCTGTTCCACAAGTTCCTCCACGCG
>Ga0154020_10007187_pt1 | contig 13017 bp, 20 predicted proteins | sample Klosneuvirus_201_FD_109709 | JGI IMG/M metagenome (GOLD analysis project Ga0154020, IMG submission 109709) | Active sludge microbial communities from wastewater, Klosterneuburg, Austria - Klosneuvirus_20160825_MG | ecosystem: Engineered > WWTP > Aerobic digester > Activated sludge | place... | reverse complement strand
CACAGGGAAGACTCTCACAGCTGAGATCTACGCAGAGGCTCTCAAAAGACCTCTATACACCGTACAGTGTTCGCAACTCGGTCTCACTATCGATGACTTAGAGAGCAACCTTAATTTGGTTCTCAACAGAGGGAAGCGATGGAGAGCAATCACTCTGCTTGATGAAGCGGACGTCTACGTACATCACAGAGGAGATGATCTTCATCAGAATGCCATCGTCGGGGTATTTCTGCGAATTCTTGAATACCACACCGGAGTTCTCTTTCTCACGACCAATCGAGGAGATCTCGTCGACGATGCCATCCTATCTCGATGTACCATCAGAATTCCGTACTCTGTTCCTTCTGTTGAAGATCAGAAGAAGATCTGGAAAACACTCGCAGTGGCAAACGGATTTGAGATCTCTGATGAGCAAGTGGAAAATATCACAGACTTCCACAACGATCTGTCTGGTCGCGACATCAAGAATTTAATGAAACTTTGTCTGATGCTGCACAATGACCCTAAAATGATAAATGACGAAACTATCACAACTCTCCGAGTCTACAAGCCAACGACACAGAAGGTAAACAACTGCTGATGGCGACACTCGTCGACATGCTCAATCAGTATCAAGTTCCAAACGCGGGACCTCCTCACCGACACGTCAGATCGGGTTGGTGGGGAGTTCCCTGTCCTTTCTGTGAAGGTCCTGGAGGCACGAAGTATCGTTTAGGATTTGAGATTGCGACAGGGCGAGTGACCTGCTGGGTTTGCGGACTTCAATCAGGACCTAAAGTTTTCCAGGTTCTTTTTAGAGTTTCAGAGAAAGAAGCGAAAGCTCTTTGGTATTCACTTCCGAAGTCTACTCTTACCCGTGCTCCTCTCAAGACTGCACATCTTCTTAAGAATCCGGCTGGGGTAAGAGACCTACTTCCTGCTCACAGAAAATACCTTGAAAATAGAAGATTCGATGTCGACAATCTTATCAAGATATGGGACATCAAAGGCATCGGACTAGCCTCACGTCTTCAATGGCGAATCTTCATTCCCATCTTTGACCCGTACGGGAGGCAAGTTTCCTGGACTACGAGATCTATCGCAAAGAACGCCGAAAGAAGATACATCTCTGCTTCTGAAGAAGAGGAAGCAATCAGCCATAAATCGATTCTCTACGGAGAGCATCTAGCTCATCACACTATACTGATAAACGAAGGTCCTCTTGATGCACAGGCATTGGGCCCAGGAGGAGTAGCCACTCTGGGAGTCAACTATAGTGAAGCTCAGTTCTCAGCTATGACTAAATTCCCTGTCCGTGGAGTGTGTTTTGACAACACTGAAGATGCTCAACGAAGAGCTCGAAAACTTTGTCGAGAACTCTCTCAATTTCCTGGGACTACAGAGAATGTCATTATCGAAAGCGGTAAAGATACAGCAGAAGCTGACAAAGAAGAAATCAAAGAAATTCGAATGTCTTTTGGATTGATCTAGGAGTAGTAGATGGACTGTCCTCATTGTAAAGCCGTGAATCCCTTTTTCGAGTCTCTCACCAAAGTTGAGATTTCTCCGTGCATCCAAAACTGGAAGGTTCTTTCATACAAACTCGAAGAGAAGGGCTTAATTTTTGTCTGTGTCGAATGTGAAAAGCGAGTGAAAATTGACACACTCCATCGACAAATCACTGCCATGGACTCCGATCCTATTTTTGATGAATCAATCAGCAAGATCATAGAACTTGCAAAGAGCCCAGAACGCCGTGATTCACTCATCCCAGAATCTGTGATTGCTCACCTCAAGAGCAAAAGATTCGTAGGGATACATCACCTTCTAACAGGGAGAGAATTGGTAGCGAAGATCATTGAGCAGAAGCCTTAATTTTAAAATCACCTGCGAATACTTTGTACTTTCAAACGTACTACTGTTGTGCCTTTACGCCGCTTTAGGAAGTTTGCCATGTTCAAAGTACAGAAAACTCAATGCAGCACTTGTATCTATCGACCAGATTCACCTCTCGATCTTGAAAAACTTGAGGCTGAAATAGCTGATTCTTACGGCGGCTTCAAAGGACATCGAATTTGCCATCACTCTAAAGACGTCTGCTGTGCAGGTTTCTGGGCGAGGCACAAAGATGAATTTCAATTAGGACAAGTCGCACAAAGGCTTCAAGGCGTTGAATTCGTTGTATGCGACACACTCTCTTCGAAGAAAGACATTGAAAATGGCAGTATCTCAGACTGACTATGAAGAAGCTCAGGCAGCTATCGAACAGATGGCAGAAGATTTCGAAACTCTCAACTGCATCATAAGATCTGCTTCTCATCACACCCAATCCGCAGCATTCAACCCAGAAACTCTTGGTCCTATCTCAGCTTTTCTTGGATGCGGCAACGGGTGGGAGGCTGCTCATCCAGGATATCAATTCGTTGATAGTGAGAAACTGCTCGCTTTACTTGGAGATGAAATCGATGAGGAAGAGGATGAGGAAGAAGATGAAAACGACGAGGTTGAAGAGGAGGAGAATTTTTCGAATAAAGGCAACTGATCAATGCCAGAATTGCGGAGATGAGTTCGCGAATCATACGTACGTCAAAGACTCAATCACAGAATACAAATGTCCGCATCCCTACCAAGACTCAGGCTATGGCGGGTTTAACGGAGGAGACCCTCGAAACTTTTCACCAGACTGGGAATGTTGCAGTGAAAAAGAAATTGCAAATCATAAGGCAGCCTGTGCCTTATGGGATGAAGCAGAAGAACGAGGGGAGATTCCAGAACCGGAAAAATGTCCGAGTGGTTGGATTTTCGATGAGAAGGATAAAGTTGTTGCTCACGTCCTTCGATCTTCTTACGGAATTGGTGTGTACACAATAGAATTTGATCAATTCTTCAAACCACGAGAACATAATTACGAAAGTAAGGATTAATTCTTTGAATTTAAGTCTGGGTATTCTTCTTACACTCGCTGTGCTCTATATCCTCTTTGTTGAAATGGACCAATAACATGACATCTCAAAAATTCACGGATGATGATTTAAAAGCTGCAATTGACCTGCTAGATAGAATGGATGGCAGTGTCTCAGCTGCAATAACTCTACTCATTGCAGCTGATTCAATTCAGCATGTCCCTGCCTTTTCCGATGTATTCGAAATCAAAAACAGACCTTTTTACAGAGAACACGAAAACTCAAGAGGAACCAATGCGATCAACTGAAGCCGAGATTTCTGAAATTCTAAAGAAATTTGGAAAATTCGTCACAACTCGATGGTCTCCTGGAGAGGATGGTGGTCCAAGTCTCTTGTCAATACAGAGTCTTACTACGAAGCAGAAGTACACTCACTGCATCGCGTTCGAGACTAAACGAGAGATTCTCATTGAAATCGATAGTTGGATGAATCGGTTTGTCAAACAACGAGAATCCATTCGAGTACAAGAACAGAAGAGTCAACAAAAATAAAATAAATGAAATGCGAATATAAAGTATTCGCCAACGTACTACTGTTATGCCTGCTGCATTGTGCAGCTTGCCTGTTTCACAGAAGTTATCTTGGAGAATGCAAATGGCGCATGAAATCGAATCAACTGATGGTGCTGTATTTCATCGAACACCAGCATGGCACGGTCTGGGAATAGTCGTTGAAGAAGCTCCTACAGTCAAAGAGGCTCTCAAGCTCGCGGGTATGGAGTGGGGAGTCGATCAGCGTGAACTCTACACACCGATCGAAACTCTCGGTGAAGATGGTGTTGTGAACAAAGAGTGGGTGAAAGTTCCTTCTCACGTCGCCAATTTTCGTGGTGACAACAATGAACTTCTCGGCGTAGTCTCTGCCAACTACTGTCCAGTATCGAACGGCGAATTGGCTGAGTTCTGCGACAGTCTGATTGCGGAAGCTACTGGTAAAGTTCGCATCGAATCAGCTGGATCCATCCGTGGTGGCAAACGAGTTTGGTTCCTTCTCAAGGGAGAAGAGTTTCAGATCGCAAAAGGTGACGGCATCTTCCCTTATCTACTCGCATCAAATGGCCACGACGGGGGGTCTACTTGTCGTATCACGCCAACGTCTGTCCGCGTGGTCTGCTCAAACACCATGCACCAAGTGATTCCTCGCTCAGACACTGGAGAGCTTCTGGGTTCCGCAGTCAGCTTCAAGCACACTTCAAACATCATGGATCGAATTGAAGAAGCTCGGCACGCTCTCGCAGTCTACGGGAAGACTCTTGAGAGTTTCAAAACCATGGCAAATGATCTCTCAAAGCGAGCTGTTACAAGCGACGAAGTCAAGAGCTTCTTCCTCGAAAGCTATACTGCTGACTTCGGCGAGATCCCAATCAACCCACAGGACAAAAACCAAGAGCGGGCTCGTCTCCGAGCTCTTGACGCTTTCAGCATGTTCGCCAGACGCTTCGACGATGAACGTGAGATTGCTGGCTCAAGTGCCTGGAACATGATCAACGCATACTCTGGTCTTGTTCAGCACGACAAGAAGGGCCGAGGAAAGGTAGACGTCGCTCGAGTTGAATCTCGATCAGAATCAAACCTCCTTGGTCTTAATCAGGACAGGACGCAGAAGGCTCTCTTGCGAGCTTACAAGATGAGCCTGTCGTAGTCAGTTTGCGTCTATTCACAGACTCCGTCGATATCGATTCTTAGCTGGGTGAGAATTTGAGGTCGACGGAGTCTTTTCGCAATTCTTTCGGAGTATGCAATGACAAAGAATCACACGTTTGAACACGGTGATGAGATTAGAGTTCGCATTCCTGCTGGGTGGTGGGATCCTTTAAATCCCGCAAGCTACTTCCCTTTCGCTGAAAAAGACGAAGAAGATCTTCTAGTCAGAGGAAGAATCGTTCGATTTTCAGCTTCTGAAGAAAGCGATGTCGAAGACACAGCACACATCGAGACGATTCGAGGCGAGGTCCATGGAGTTCTTCTTACTTGGATAATAGGTCTTGAGAACTTGGAGGATGCTCATGGGCAAGAACAGTAAGCTCAGATACCACACTTGGTTATGGAATCTTGCAGTTGGTGAAGAAGTCATCGTGACAGGATCTTTTGTTTTAATTTCTCCTCTTTCTCGTCTCGTTCCTCTCGTATGCCTTCTCAAGAATCGAAGTCTAGGAGCAATTCACAGGGTTGAAAGAATCAACGAAAAATCCATCAAGGTCGCAGGAAGATATTTCTCACTGCAAGACGGAGTGTCATCTCCTGGATCATCAAAGTATCGGCTTCAACTGCTTCCCCTTTTCGACGAACCTATTAAAACGCGGCAAGTCCCCGCAAAAGAACTGCAAAATTAGGGTAAATCACGGGCTTCTCGCTGGGCTTGTTTTGCTGTGCAGCAGGTTGCATGGGTTACAAGCCCAGCCCTTTTAACAGCCCTTCTCGCTATTTCAAAAAAGACTGAAGAATGACAAAGAAAACTCAAACGAAGCATAGGGTAATCAGTTCAAGAGAAGGTGAAACGCTTCGATTCACTTCAGATGAAGAGTTTCTTGTATTCCGTGAAGAAGAAAAAGCTCTCATCAAAAAGCATCAAAAGAGATTGAAAGAACGTCACGGCGATTGGAGCGACTCAGAAGACTGTTACATAGGCATCGACTGGGTCGTTCAAGATAAAGTTCCTCCTCGAGAAGGAAAAGATCAGGTCAAGTGGGGGCAGCTAGAAGATTGGGATGATGCAGTTGATCCGTGGACTGACAAGCACGGGGATGTGAATTGGAGAGGGGAGAAGCTCGAAGTGCGATGTCGTCGAGAAGATCTTCCTTCAGAACCCGAGCAGACTGACTCAAAGGAGGTTTAATGAAAATTAAACCGGTGCACCGCGATTCTTTGTACTATTTCAAAAAGCTAATTGAAGCCATTGAAAACAATCAACCACAGAAGACGCGGCTTATCATCAAACATCTAGCTAAAATCGGCTGGAGTGTAACACAAATCAAACCCACGGAAATCCAATAATTTGAAAGGAAGAAGGACCATGATACTCGGATTCATATTGGGCTGCTATGCTACTGGAGCAGGATTCACTTTCCTGTTCGTTCTTTTCTTCTGTACTCTAGGAGGAGACAATTCAGACCTCTGGAGACCTTTCGCGTACGCTACTCTTTGGCCTGTCATGCTGCCTCTATTCCTCGCGGGAAGGGCGTAATCAATCCAATCGCAAGCGGTTGGTCAACTGCAAGATCGCTATTATAAGCAAAGAACCTTTGGCAAAGAGCTTGGATCTGACGACCAGCGTCTTTGCCAATTGTTTTACCATTCTATTTGAACCTACGGCGAAGCCGAACTCCCGTAGGTTCTCGGAAACCCGACTCATGGCGTCAGACGTGAGTCGGGTCTTTTTACGGACCTAGACTCTGCAATGACTGCAACGCCTGGAAAGAAATTCAATGGTCTTAAGTCCCCGAAATCAAACTACTTTAAAGTTCCTCATGAATTCCTAGAGTATTTGCCGCACCTATCCGAAGGCTCCACCAAGCTCGCTCTCTACATCATTCGACACACCTGGGGATTCTCAGAATACTCTGAGCCCAAGAAAATCACAACAGATGAATTTCTTCGAGGTCGAAAAAGGAAAGACGGCTCACGGATGGACTCTGGTGCTGGAGTATCCGAGAGAGGAATCACGAAGTGGCTCTCTGAGCTTGAAGAGATCGGACTGATTCGAGTCGTCGTTGACGACAGAGACAAGGCTAGAATCAAAAAGTCATATCAAATGATAATTGACAACGAAGAAGTCTACGATGGTGCCGAGCCAGACCAGTGTACACCTGTGCATCCGCAAAATATGCACCTCGACCCGCAAAGTTTGCGGGTCTGCTCCGCAAAGATTGCGGATCGTACAGAGAAAGATACTGTAGTAAGAAACATAGTAAATAAGTCCCTTCCCCAGCGGGGCAAGGACAACGTGATCAAGGGAGGATTCTTTTCAACGGAAGGGGAAGAAAAGCCAACTGAAGAGGAAAGACTTGCTCGGAAACTTTACGAAGGGTTGGCGAAGAAAAGAAAGATAACAGTCACCCCTCGGATGAGTCTGTGGTCCACTCAAATCAAAAAATTCTTCGAAATCACTTCGATTGAAAAAGAATTTTTCGAAAAAGTAATTGATGAATACGTCGAAAGAATCGATGAAGAATACATGCCCGTCGCATTCTCCGCTCAATCATTCTGCGAAAAATTTCCAAAAATAGTTTCCGCTTTAAATCGAAATAGATCAAGATCTTCGGAAGACCAGATATCGAGAGTGGTGAAGATGTTTGAAGAAAGGCTCAATACTCGTGAGTGAAAAAAGAGATTTTGAGAGAAAAATCAGAGCTTTACGAGATCTCTGCGGAATCCTCTCGAGAAAAGAAATTGATGATATGGCTTTATTTGCGATGGCAGAAGCCTTTGAAGGAATCTCTGCGGAAGAGGTTGAAGCTGCCGTAAAGTGGTCAATTCGATACGGAACGTCTCTTCCTTCTCCTGCTGAGATGATTGAAGGGATTGAAAATGGACAGTATCGATCAAAAGAAAGGATCTACGTCACACTCACCCCAGAAGAGCGTATTGCTTTATACTGGAAACAAGACATGGGAGATTGCGGAATAGATGATGAAGAGGAATACAAAAAACACATCAAGAGATGGGAAGAAGAAAATCCTGGTCTTAATTACTATGATGAAATTATCAAGAGGGATTACTAACGATGAGGAAAGAGAGATACGACGGGTCTATCTTAAGAAAGATTCTCGTCGGGATGGTCACAAACGATGTCGTCGTAGCAAGAATCTCAACAAGGTGGGGAGTAGCTGGACTCTTTGATGCGAAGTGGGCAAACCTAGTTGGCACCTGGTGTGTTGATTTCTCAAAGAAACACTCGAAAGCTCCCGGAGCAAATATTCGAGATCTTTTTGAACATTGGGCAAATCACACTTCATCAGAAGAAGAAACTGTCAAGGCAGTAGAAGAGTTCCTCGTCGCTCTTTCCGATACAGCGACTGAAGAAGAGACTCATCACATTCTCGATCTAGCCTCCAATTACTTCAACAAAGTTAGAATGAAGACGGAGATCGATCAGGCTTCGATCGAACTCGAAAGAGGCTTCCTTGAAGATGCTCAGAATAGATTGGCGAATCTTCATAAGGTTGAACTTGGAGTAGGGTCTTTCGTTTCTCCTGGGATTGACTACGAAGTCTGGCAGCAGGCTTTTGAACAAGAAACAAGAAGATCTCTTGTTACATATCCTGGAGCTGTTGGAGAGTTCTTTTCAGACTCATTTGTCAGAGAAGAGTTCTATTCATTCATGGGCCCGGACAAGACTGGTAAGACTACATTTCTTCTTGACTTCGCATACCGGGCTCTGAGAAATCGTAATAAAGTTGTCTTCTTCGATTCAGGGGACTCCTCGCAAGATGACGTGATGGTTCGTTTAGCGAGTAGAGTCACGGGGTGCCCAGAGTTTGAGATGGAATGCACTCTTCCTACAGGATGGAAAGAAGGTAGACCTGAAACTGAAGTACGGGTGCTTCCTCCTGTTAATCCTTCTGAGGGGTTTAAACGGTTGGTACGTGCCAGCAGATTTCCAGGAGCTTTTCGACTCTCTTGTCATCCAAACAGCTCTCTTTCTGTCAGTGGAATTGGTTCTATTCTAGCTGATTGGGAAAGAGACGGATGGCGCCCAGATGTAGTCGTGATTGATTATGCAGACATTCTTGCTCCTTCTGGAAATTCTCATGATCCATTAGAACAAATCGATGAAACGTGGAAGCAGATGAGAAGGCTTTCACAATCTCGACACTGTCTTGTTATGACTGCAACCCAATCGAATGCTGCTGCATATGGCAAAGAGAAAGCGTTTCTTGGAAGACAGCACTTCAGTGGGAGAAAGACAAAACTTGCTCACGTAAATGGTATGATTGGGATAAACGTGTCCGAAGAAGAACGAAGAGAGCATACCGCTAGATTGAATTGGGTGGTGAGAAGAAAGATGCGAAATCGGAATAGAAGCAATCATGTTCAGGTCGTCGGGTGCTTCGACATTGAGAATCCTATCATCCAAAGCACGTGGTAGCTATTTTTGGATATTTTTAAAAATATCGCCTTTTTAGGCAGTTTTACTTAGAGGCACTTTGCGAGTTTACTATAATCTAAAAGCCATGCAATTTCGCATAATGAAGAATGTCTTCAACAAATCAAACCTTTTGGGAGAGTAGAGCAGTGGCAAAGCAATTGACAGTAACAAGGACGACGGCCATCGCCGTATTCAGTTTCTGCTTGTGGAAATCAGCAGAAAAGTGGGACAACGAACGCATGAAGAAGAAGCTTCATGACATCAAAGACGTACTGCCCGACGGCGAAGCTCCGGAAGAAATCAAGAACGATTTGGTTGAGATTCTTGCGACGATCAACGACGGCGGTGAGTTCACAGTAGTTGATGATGAAACTTCCAAATCACCGGAAGCGACGACAGCTCCTGCGAAGGCCCCAAAAGAACCGAAGGAACCCAAGGCGCCGAAAGAACCCAAGCCCGCGAAGGAACCAAAAGAAAAAGGTTCAAAGCCCGCGAAGGAACCAAAAGAAAAAGGTTCAAAGAAGGGACGTCCCTACTACGCAGCGGTCGCGTTTCGTGAAGCCGGCGGACAGAAAGTCGAAATCACGGACGCTCTGATCGCTCGCGTTGACACCTTGACCGGCAAGCCGAATCCGAAAGAATCGAAGGCGTGGTTGCTCATCGCGTCTCAGATCATCACAGGATGGGAATCAGTCAATGAGAGCAAAGAAGCTCCTGCTGACGTTCCTGCTGCAAACCCTGACGCTCCTTCAGCGTAGTTGAACAGAACGGTCGAGATTCACTCTCGTGTCTCACTCAAGTGATTGCAGACTCGACCGTTCTGTTACAGAGTTCACAGTGTAATTGGGCGCACATCTCCCGAGAGTGGGAGAAAGTGGAGGTTCGATTCCTCCTGAACCAGTCACATAGGGGCAAGAACGCAAACGGTTAAGCTCTGGAGGATGTTCAGATAGTCCACTACTCCAGGACCCTATCTGAACAAATGCTGGGATTGCAGGTTCGACTCCTGCTCGCCCCCCCCCCATTATTTTGAGGATTGCGTGATGATTTTTCAACGTCAGTTCAAGTTCTACGCTTCACATCGAAATCAGCACTTGAAAGATAAGTGTGCTTGTCTTCATGGACATCGATACGACGTGACCTACGAACTTGAGATGACTCGAGACTTGGAAAAGGGTCAGCACGTCACAACTCTGTTCGCTGATCTTGATTCCATCGGAGAGCACATCCACAAGATTCTTGATCACTCTTGTATGATGGATTGGAATGATCCTCTAGCTTTAATTCTTCGAGATTTTGCGGAAGGTGACATCGCTGAAGGGAAGCTCTGGAAATTTGCATATTTCCCATTCCCTACTTCAGCTGAGAATCTAGCCTTTGCAATTTTCGACATGATGGAAGATTTCATTAGATTGAATTTTCCAATTAAATTGAAGAAAATCACACTTCGCGAAACAGACTCTACCCTCATCCACTATGATGAATTCGATCATGAGAGAGATGACGTCGCTTTTGTTGCCAGCGGAGAGACGGTGAAATGGTTTGATTTCTCTCTCATTTCGAATGAATGGCCAAAGCCACAGAGGATTCCAAGTGCTGAATCAACAACCGCCTGAAAAACTCTTGATATCTGACGGGGAGTTGCTCTCGGTCCATTCCAAATGGAATACCATTCAAGGTGAAGGACTCTTCGCGGGCACTCCTGCGTCTTTCATTCGATTAGTTGGTTGCAACCTTCAGTGTCCTCTCTGTGATACTGACTACACTTCCGTTCGAAAAGTGGAGACAATCACTTCAATTATTGAATGGATTGAAAATCAAAACCACAAACTGGTTGTCTTAACAGGAGGTGAGCCATTTCGCCAGAATCTTGAAAAACTTGTCATGAGTCTATTTCACGACTCAGACAAACTCCTTCAAATCGAAACCAACGGAGTCTTTATCCCTGAATCGTTTCGAACAGGAGACGCGACAGTCGTGTGCTCTCCGAAAACGACAAAAATCAGTAAAAGAGCAGGGGAAGTTGTCGACGCTTGGAAGTACGTTTTGAGAGCTGGATACATTGATCTTCTCGACGGACTACCTATCTCTGCTCTTGGGATGAACCAAAGTCCTAGTCGACCAACGAACAACAGCCCGATCTTTGTTCAGCCCTGCGATGACAAAGATCCTGTACAGAATCGTCTTAATCTCAAGGCAACAGTTGAGTCCTGCATGAAATTTGGATATCGACTTTGTCTTCAAATTCACAAGATAGCAGAAATGGATTAAAATGGGAATTATCTATTCTGCACGAAATATAATTAACGGGAAGCGATACATAGGCCAGACCGGGAAAACATTGGAATATCGCCGAAAATGCCATGAAAATGACGCAAGAAGAGAAGTAGTTGGTTGCACAGCTTTTTATCAAGCTCTTCGAAAACATGGTTTTCATTCTTTTGAATGGTCAATTATTTTTGATGGTGTTGATGACGAAGAGTTGGATTTGTTTGAAATTGACGCAATCAGCGTGTATCGAACTATCGTTCCTTTTGGATATAATCTCCGGGAGGGCGGTTCCAGGGGAAAACATTCTGATGCGACAAAAAGAATCATTGGAAATCAACATAGAGGGAAAACAATTTCAGATGAAACTCGTGAAAAATTAAGAAGATCGAATTTAGGGAGATCTTGCTCTACAAAAGGAAAAACAGTAGAGGAAGTCCATGGAATTGAAAGAGCAAAGGAGATAAGATACAAAACAGGAAACGGCTGCAGAGGAAAAATTCGAGGAAGACCTTCTGATGAAACTCGCAAAAAGATATCAGAAAAGCAAAAAGGAAGGCCAGGTCGAATTCCAACTGCGGAAGAAAATGAAAAACGAAGTGAAAGTTTAAAGAAATCCCACGCTCGAAGAAAGTTGCTTAAAACTCTGAATCAAGAAAGAAATTAACATGGAAATCAAATCTGCTGTCGTTGCCTTAAGTGGGGGATTAGACTCTGCCACAGTCCTCGGAGAAGCTATTTCAAGACTTGGAATCAAAAACGTACTCTCCGTCGGATTCTACTACGGCAGCAAGCACAATGCCTTTGAAAATGTTGCAGCTGAGAATGTCGCTGATTACTACGGCGTCCCCTTCAATCTGATCGATCTTTCAGAGACCTTCAAAGGATTTTCGAGCAATCTGCTTTTGTCCGGAGGGGAAATTCCAGAGGGACACTATGAAGACAAGAATATGTCTTTAACAGTTGTCCCAGGCCGGAACATCATCTTTGCTTCGATCTTGGCAGGATATGCCTGGTCAATGGGCAAGAACTCCATCTGGTTGGGTATCCACGCAGGAGATCATTTCATCTATGAAGATTGTCGCCCAGCATTCTACAAACAGATGAATGAAGCTATCAAAGCAGGAACAGGGAATCGAGTCTCTTTGTATGCTCCTTTCATCGATGATACTAAGGTTGGGATCCTTCGCCGAGGGCTCGAGCTTGGAGTTCCTTACGAACTGACGCGAACCTGTTACAAGAATTCACCCATCGCCTGCGGAAAGTGCGGAAGCTGCCAAGAACGGAGAGCTGCGTGGGAATCGCTAGCAAAAGAGGATCCTACAGTATATGAATATACCGGACCACTCTTCGAAAAATCCGTCTAACATTCATAAAGATTTGTGCCGGCAAAGGACTGTCGGCACAAATTTTTTTGGTTTTCCTTATGTGTCTATGTAACCCTCAGAAAGTCTCAAATGAATAGAACCTTTGTGGCGACAAAAGCAGGAAATTTTGAGACTATTCCGGAGGAGTTAATTAAATCGATTCTCCGGGTGATCGGGGAAGATCCTGAAAGAGAAGGGTTGATTGAAACTCCTCATCGAGTGATCAAATCATACAAAGAACTCTTCAGCGGGTATCTTTTTACTGATGAGATGATTACAGAACTCTGCAAGACTTTCGAAGACGGTGCCTGCGATGAGCTTGTCGTTCTGAAGAATGTTGAGTTCCAGTCGT
>Ga0154020_10007186_pt1 | contig 13018 bp, 9 predicted proteins | sample Klosneuvirus_201_FD_109709 | JGI IMG/M metagenome (GOLD analysis project Ga0154020, IMG submission 109709) | Active sludge microbial communities from wastewater, Klosterneuburg, Austria - Klosneuvirus_20160825_MG | ecosystem: Engineered > WWTP > Aerobic digester > Activated sludge | place... | reverse complement strand
TCGACCTGGCGCTGTACCGCGCCGAGCGCGCGCTGTGTATCACCGTGCTGGCCGCCATGGTGTCGCTGGTCGGCCTCGAGGTCATCCAGCGCATCTTCACGCGCCCCGGCGGCAACCCCTCCAAGATGGAGGAGCTGATGCTGCGCATCCTGCGCCACCCCAGCGGCAGCTGGGCGCGCGACTGGGCGGCGCCGCTGATGCTGCTGGTGTTCGGCTTCGGCGTGGTCTATGCGGCGCTGCGCCAGCGCACCTTGAAGGCTGGCGAGTCGCAGCCGTCGCGCGGGGTGGCGCTCCTGATCGCGGGCGCCACCACCGGCGTGCTGGGCGGCCTGCTCTACCTGCTGGCCGCCAAGGTGCCCAGCTTCTCGTGGCCGCACGGGCTGGCGCTGGCGCTGATGGTGTGGGTCGGCTTCCTGGGCGCCTCGCTGGCGACCTATGACCGGCGCCACCTGGCGCTGGAGATGGGCAGCAAGATCTGGCCCAAGAAGTGGCTGCCGGCGATCGGCGGTCTGTCGCGCCTGGTGACCACGGCGTTCTGCGTGTTCTTTGCCTACCTGGCCTGGAAGTCGATGCTGGGACACAAGGCCGACGACGATCGCTTCCTGTTCGGCATTCAGCTGTTCGACATCCCCGAGGAGCCCTGGCGGATGCCCGAGTGGATCGCCTACGCGGCCATCCCGTATGCCTTCTTCGTCATGAGCCTGCGCTTCATCAAGCAGGCAGTGCTGGTGTTCGGCGGCGCCAACCTGGAGGCCGGCAGCGACCTGCCGCAGGCGCTGGTGGAAGAGGCCGGCATGACCAGCTCGTCGGGCGATCAGCCCGCCGAGCTGTCCGGCTCCGGCCCCGCCGCCAAGAAGGCGGGCGACAAGTGATCCACGGCATCGAGCTGATCGTCGCCATCCTCGGCCTGGCGCTGCTGGGCGTGCCGCTGTTCGTCATCGTCGGCGCCGGCACCGTGCTGTCGTACAAGCTGTTCCTGCGCGCGGACGAGTCGAGCCTCAACGCGCTCTTGCAGATCGTGCAGGACATGGAGCAACTGGCCAAGAAGGACGCCTTCCTGGCGGTGCCCTTCTTCATCGCGGCCGGCGCCATCATGACCTCGGGCGGGATCGCCAAGCGCCTGGTCGGGGTCGCGCGTGCGCTGGTGGGCTGGCTGCCGGGCGGCCTGGGCATCGCCTCGGTGTTCGCGTGCATGTTCTTCGCGGCCATCTCGGGGTCGTCGCCGGTCACGCTGATCGCGGTCGGCTCGGTGATGTTCCCGGCCATGGTGGCCTCGAAGTACCCGGAGAACTTCTCCATCGGCCTGCTGACCACGGCAGGCAGCCTGGGCTGTCTGGTGCCGCCCTCGATCTCGCTGCTGATCTATTCGATCTCGGTCAGCGGCGTGAAGGGCGGGGTCACGCCCGACACCATGTTCCTGGCCGGACGGTTGCCGGCCCTGATGATGGCGCTGCTGCTGTGCGGGTACTCGTTCTTCATCGGCCTCAAGCTGCCCAGGTCGTCGCGCCAGGCCTTCTCGATCGCCGAGCTGAAGCGGTCGCTCAAGGACGCGGCCTGGGCGCTGGTGCTGCCGGTGCTGATCCTGGGCGGCATCGACTCCGGCCTGTTCACGCCGACCGAGGCCAGCGCGGTGGCCTGCCTCTACAGCGGCTTCGTCACCGTGTTCATCTATCGCGAGCTCGATCTGCGCAAGCTGTTCGGCGTGCTGGCCGAGTCGGCCGTGCTGATGGGCAGCCTGATCCTGATCATCGTGCTGGCGTTTGGCTTGAACCGCCTGCTCACGCTGGCGGGCGCCAATGACTGGCTCAAGACCACGCTGCTCGGCTGGGACCTGTCGCCCGCGATGTTCCTCATCGTGGTCAACCTCATCCTGATCCTGCTCGGCGCGCTGATGGACTCCATCTCGGCGACGCTGATCTTCGCGCCCCTGCTGGCGCCGATCGCGCTCGAGCACGGCATCGACCCCATCCATTTTGGCATCATCTTCGTGGTCAACATGGAGATCGGCTACCTGGCGCCGCCGGTCGCGACCAACCTGTTCGTGGCCAGCGCGGTGTTCAAGAAGCCGTTCGGTCAGGTCACCAAGGCGGTGTTCCCGACCCTGGGCCTGGCCATCCTCGGCCTCGGCCTGGTCATGTTCGTGCCCACGCTGTCCAAGGGGCTGGTCAACCGCAAGAACCACCGGCCCTTTGTCGAGTCGTTCCCGTGGAGCAAACCCAGCAAGCGGAAGGCGGTGGTGACCGCGGGTGACGGGGCGGGGGGCGCGGGCGTGGCGGCGGCGGGCGGCGGCGCGGGGGCGGGCGCGGGTGCAGGTGGTGGTGACGACGACGACGGCGCGGGCGCCCCGGCAGCCGGCGGCGACAGCCTGATGGCGCGCGCGCTGGCGGACGCCAAGGACGACAAAGACGAAGTCGACGGCGACGCCGGGGTCGGGGAGCCTGACGGCGGCGTGCCGGCAACTCCGCCCGAGTAGCGGCTCAGCTGTCGGGGGCGGTGCCGCTGGCGCGCTGCTTGGCGCGGCGGCGGGCGTCTTCCAGCCAGATCGGCGTGGTCGGGCGATCGGCCAGGCGGGCTGGCGGTAGGCGGTAGACCATGCGCACGCGGTCGTGGCCGTCGAGGTCGACCGCCTCGGCCATGCGCGGGGACAGGTCGAGGATGGCCTGCCAGGGCCGGTCCTTGGCGCCGTAGGGGCCGCGGTCGCCGACGATGCAGATGGCGGTGCCGGGGCGCTCCAGGTTGGTGACCACGATGGGGGTGCCGCAGGGCAGCCACAGGTGGGCGCAGATCATGTCGTCGGGCGCCATGGGCCGGTGCATGCAGGCCAGGTCGCCGCCCATCCAGGGATCGCCGGGGTCGCCGAAGCGCGTGGCGATGCCCTCGTCGGCCTCGATGTTGAGGCTGAGGCGCATGACCAGCATGAGCAGGCTCTGCAGCTCGGCGAACGACATTCGCGAAGCAGCTTCACGTGGTTTCGGGCCTGATTGAAGCCCTTTTTTACAACTCGTTTGATCTCAAAGGGTTGCCACCACGAGATCGGGCACTTTCTGGCCTGCCGCGACGCTGTCGCGCGCGGCGCGGGTGATGCGCGTCTCGGCGACGCGGGTGGCGTCAGCCGAGGCGTCTCCGCACACGAAGCCGAAACCCAGGCGCTGCGCCACCACCGCGGTGGTCCCGCTGCCCACGAAGACGTCGCCCACGCGGCCCCCGGGGGGACATGTCGCGCCCAGCAGGCGGGTCAGCAGCCGCTCGGGCTTCTGGCTGGGCCAGCCGGTGCGCTCGCGATCGCTGCGGTTCAGCGTCTCGATGTCGGTCCAGACGTCCTCGGGCACCTTGCCGGCGGCGACCGGGTAGCGATACACGCGGCCTGTCTTGCGGTCGGTCTTCTCCTGGATCGGCGCGCCGGCCTCGTCGAGCTTGACCCGCATGTGCGAGCCGGGGCGCCGCGGCACCCGCACGGCGTCGGGGAAGAAGGCATAGCGCGGGCTCTTCGCGAACCACAGGATGGTGTCGTGCTTGCGGCCGAACGCGCGCGGACCCTTGCCGCCGACCGAGTAGGCCCAGATCAGCTCGTTGACCAGGAGGCCGCGCGCGGGCAGGAAGATCCGCTCCAGCTCGACGCGGGCGTGGTGCACGGCGCGGTAGTCGAGGTGCAGCAGCAGCGACCCGGTGTCGGCCAGCGCGCGGTGCGCCAGGCGCAGGCGCTCGGCCAGCCAGGGCAGGAAGTCGCCCAGCGGCGCGCGATCGTCATAGGCGCCGGCGCGCCCACGCTGGGTGCGCCCGGTGGCGAACGGCGGGTCGATGTAGATCACGTCCAGAGAGCCGGGCGCCTGCGCGGCCAGCACGTCGCGCGCGTCGCCGCGCACGAGCTGGTTGGGCGTCAGGCCCGGGCTGCCGAAGCTGACGCGCCGGGGCCGGGCCAGCTGCGTGGGCGCGGCCACGCTCAAGCAGCGCGCGAGGCCGGGGCCGGCAGCGGCGGCTCTTCGCGCATGGCCTTGATCCCGTACGCCAGCAGCGTCATCGCCAGCAGCACCAGCAGCCCAGCCACGCCCGCGTTGATCAGCGAGATGGTGTTCTCGGTGTGCTCCAGCGCGGTCAGGATCTGCGACCCCAGCGCCCACAGCGTGATGATGAAGACGAACACCATCGGTAGCAGCGTGTACCAGTACTTCTTGCCCGACTTCTTCAGCCACACCGTGATGCCCAGCAGCGACAGCGCCGCCAGCAGCTGGTTCGAGGTCCCGAACAGGGTCCAGAACTTGAGGTACGACCCGGTGCCGGCGTTGAGCAGGAACAGCGCCGGCACACCGCAGGTCAGCGCGGTCGCCACCAGCGCGCCGGCGCGTCCCTTCCAGCCGAAGACCTCCTGCAGGATGTAGCGCCCCAGGCGGGTCGACACGTCCAGGGTGTCGAACACGAAGGTCGAGAACGCCATCGCCCCGAACGTGGTCGCCAGCAGCAGCTGATCCTTGCCCAGCACCACCGACACGAAGGCGCCCAGGCCGCTGCCATAGATCGCGCCCGGTCCCTTGCCCTTGGTGTCGACCGCGATCATCACGGTGGCCAGCGCGATCAGCGCCACGAAGGCCTCCAGCAGCATGGCGCCATAGCCGACCTGCTTGCAGTGGGTCTCGCGCTGGATCTGCTTGGACGTGGTGCCCGAGCACACCAGGCCGTGGAAGCCCGAGCAGGCCCCGCACGCGATGGTCACGAACAGGAACGGGAACATGTGCACCGGCCCGTTCTTGGTCATCGCGGTCAGCCCCTTGAACGCGGGCTGGTGGATGTCGAAGCCGCCGAAGAACATGCCGATGACGCCGAACGCCAGCGCCAGGTACAGCACGAAGCCGCCCAGGTAGCCGCGCGGCTGCAGCAGGGCCCACACCGGCGTCAGCGAGGCCACGAAGCAGTAGCCCAGGATGATGAGGCCCCAGGTGCGCACCGGCAGGATGAGCACGGTGGACAGCCGCGTGCCGGCGTACACGCACACCAGCGTCAGCGGCACGAAGATCAGCGTCTGCAGCAGCAGTTTCGGCTTGAGGAAGCGCTCCACCAGCCCCATGACGACCGACAGCGACAGGTACAGCACCGAGGCCGCCGCCACCGCGCCGCCCGGGTTGAAGCGGAAGGTCAGCCCCTTCATGTCGGCGTCGCCCGACACGAAGGTCGCCGCGGTCACGTCGGTGAAGGCCACGATGACATAGACCAGCGCCAGCCAGATGAAGGCCATCAGGGCCAGCGACGCCCGCGGTCCCAGGTTGGCCTTGACCACCTCGGCGATGGACTTGCCGTCGTGGCGCACCGAGGCGATCAGGGTCGAGAAGTCGTGCACCGCGCCGATGAAGACCACGCCGACGCTGATCCACAGGATGGCGGGCAGCCAGCCGAACATGGTGCATGCCAGGATGGGGCCGGCGATGGGCCCGGCCGCGGCGATGGCCGAGAAGTGCTGTCCCAGCAGGTAGAACGGCCGGGTGGGCACGAAATCGACCCCGTCGTTGTGGCGCTCGCTGGGGGTCTGCGCCTTGGGATCCAGCGAATACTGCCGCGCCACGAAGCTGCCATAGAAGGTGTAGCCCAGCCCGAGGATGGCCATGACGGCGACGGCGAGCAGCGGCAGGCTCATGGTGCCGCCAGCTTTCGCCCGGGGCGCCCGGGCTGTCAAGGCTGCCGCCGGGGTTGCCAGCGCCGCCTGGGCACGGTATGCACGCCGGGATGCGCGTGCGGGTGCTGTTCCATGCCAACTGCTTCGACGGGGCCGCCTCGGCCGCGCTCTTCACGGCGTTCTATCGCGAGCGCATCGACGCCAGCGCAGAGTTTGCGTACACCGGCATGCACCACACCATGGGCGATCCGTTCCCGCCCGGGTGCATGGACGGCGCCGAGAACGTCTGCGTCGACTTCCGCTACAACGCCTCGCCCAAGCTGACCTGGTGGTTCGACCACCACGTCAGCGCCTTCATGAGCCCGGCCGACGAGGCGACGTTTCAGACCCGGCCGAAAGACCGCTTCTTCTTCGACCCGCAGTCGCGCTCGTGCACCAAGTTCCTGGTCGAGCGCGCGGCCACCGTGCACGGCTGGGACGCCTCGCGCTTCGAGGAGCTGGTGTACTGGGCCGACATCATCGACGGCGCGCAGTTCCCCAGCGCCCAGGCCGCGGTCGAGATGGCCGAGCCGGCGCTGCGCCTGATGACCTGGATCGAGAACAACAAGGATCCCGCGCTGGCCGAGCGCTACATCGCCGACCTCCTGCGCCTGCCGCTGGCCGAGATCGTGGCGCTGCCCTACGTCGCCGAGCCGGTGGCGCGCCTGCTGGCCAGCAACCAGGGCGCGGTCGATATCTGGCGCAATCGCTCCCGGGCCCAGGACGGCGTGGTCTTCGCCGACGTGTCCGAGGACGCCGTCGAGTCGGCCAACAAGTTCATCCCGTACTTCCTGCACCCCGAGTGTCGCTATGCGGTCTCGGTCAGCAAGACCGCGACCCGGTCCAAGGTGTCGATCGGGTCGAACCCGTGGTCGGACATCCCGCGCTCGGTCAACATCGCGCAGATCTGCGAGCGCTACGGCGGCGGCGGCCACCCGGTGGTCGGCGCGGTCTCGCTGGGCGGCGGCGACATCGTGCGCGCGCGAGAGATCGCCGGCGAGGTCGTCGAGGAGCTGCGGCGCGCCGCGCTGGCCGAGGTGAGCGCCGCGGGGCGCCCTCGCAGCGGATGAGCCAGCTCTACACCGTGGTCCTGCCCGAGGTGCCGGCGGCCGAGCGCATCGTCGCGGCGGCCAGGCGGGTCGGGATCGCGGTGGGTGACGGCAGCGCGACCGCGGGGCTGGCGCTGGTGCGCGATCCCGGCGGCGGGCCGTCGGTCGAGGTCAGCTACGGGCCGCTCGACGACGCCAGCGCGCGCCTGCACACCGGCGCGGCCTGGGGCGTGCGCGTGCGCGTGGGCGATCCGCACGGGACCTGGGGCGACTGGCAGCAGGCCAAGCTGGTGCTGCTGTTCCTCGATGTGCTCGACGGGCGGCTGTCGGTGCCGGGCGAGGACGTGCGCACCGTGATGGACACGCTGCGCATGCGGGCGGCCAGGCCGCCGACCGGGATGGTCGATGTGCGCCTGGGCGACTCGGGCTCGCTGCGCCAGCTGATGGTGGGCGAGTCGGGGCCCGCGGGGGCGGTGGCGCGGCTGCGCCGGCTCAAGGTGGTGGCGGCCTTCGTGGCGGCGGCGGCGCTGGTGGCGGTGGCGGCGCTGCTGCTGGTCAAGGGTGGCCGGGCCGCAGGGCGGGCGGCGGCGGTGTGCGCGGGCTTCGCGCTGCTGCTGGCGGGCCTCGGCCTGTACTGGGCACGCCGGCGCGGTGGCACGCGCGAGCGCGAGGGCGTCTCGGTCGACATCGACTCCGCGGGACCGCGCCGGGACTGAGGTCCGGGGCGCCGTTTCGCAGTTGTGTGGGCGTGGATTTCGGGTATTTTTCCGCGATGCCGACCAGCGCCCTGACCGAGGACAACTTCGAAGCCACCGTGAACAAGGATGGCATGGTGGTGATCGACTGGTGGGCGCCCTGGTGCGGCCCCTGTCGGACCTTCGCCCCGGTCTATGACCAGGCCTCCGACAAGCACCCCGAGATCACCTTCGCCAAGGTCAACACCGAGGAGCAGCCCGGCCTGGCCGGCGCCTTCGAGATCTCGGCCATTCCCACGCTGATGGTCTTCCGCGACGGCATCCTGCTGTTCCAGGAGGCCGGTGCGCTGCCGGCCAGCGCCCTCGAGCAGCTCATCACCGAGGTCGCCAAGATCGACATGGCCGAGGTGCGCGCCGAGATCGAGCGCCAGGAGAAGGAAGGCGGCGGCCACGAGCACGGCCCCGGCTGCAACCATGACCACGACCATGGCCACGATCACGGTCATGACCACGCCGGTCACGACCACGAGCACGAAGACAAGAAGTAGCCCGGGTCAGGCCTCGGCGCCGCGCGGGGTCTCGAGCAGCTGGCGGCAGCGCTCCGGCGTCATCAGCGGGAGCAGCAGCGGGTGCACGATGAGCTCGACCGGGGCGACCTGGGCGCGATCGACCGGCCACCAGCGGCCCAGCTTGGGCTCCAGGACGGCCCAGGCGGCCTGGGCGTCGCCGCGGCGGGTCAGCGCCAGCGCGGTGTAGACCGCCTGCTCGAAGCCGAACCTGGGGTTCCTGGCGTCGTAGCGCTCGATGATGGCGTCGTCCACGTTGAAGACCACCGCCAGGGCGAAGCAGTGACGGGCCAGGTCGTCGGGCTTGCCCTTGAAGCGCTTGCCAGTGCTGGACTCGGCGATGGCCTCGTCATAGCGCGCGCGGTTCTCGGGGTCGGCCTTGGCGCTGAGGGAGTCCTGCAGCAGGACAGCGTCGCGGCGGGCCTCCATGCCCTTGGGCACGGTGGCGGCGGCGGCCTGGATGATGGCGGGGCGGCCGAGCTCGCGCGCGGCGCGACGCAACAGGGCGCACATGTCGTCGAACACGTTGCCGGCGTAGACGGCGTCGGGCTTCGCGATCAGCGCGGCGGCGTGCGGCACCAGGTCGGCCCAGCGGCCCATGAAGCCGAGCAGCTCGGCGGCCGAGGCGCCCGCGGCGACGTCGCCGGCCTGGGCGAAGCCGAGCAGCGCCTCCAGCGCGGCGTCGGGCTGGCCTTGCAGCGCAGCGGCGACGGCCTGCTTGTGGTTCTTCAGCTTGCTGCCCGGGGCGATGGGCGGCTTCTTCGCCACCGGGGCGGGCGCCCAGCGCTTCACCACCGTGGGCTGGCTCTTGGCGGCCGGCCAGATCTGCAGGCGGATCTTCTCGGGCCCCTTGGCCAGGCCGGTGTGGCTGGAGCGCACGCGGTAGCTCCCGGGCTTCAGCGCCAGCCGCTTCGCGTCGGGCAGATAGTCCGTGCAACCCATGATGACCAGCTGGCCCGAGGCGACCGCGAGGCTGGCCTCGGTGACATGGTCGAACTTGTCGGCGTCGTCGCCGGGGGCCGCCGCCAGCGGGATGGCGGTCACCAGCACCTGCTCGTCACGCTCGGCGCCGATGCCGATGATGGTCTTCGCGCTGGCCACGCGATCGTCGGTCGCCTGCGCGGTCCAGGCCTCGGTGAGATCACCCTTGCCGGCGCCGTCGAGCAGGTGGATCTGCCGGTAGTCGGCCAGCAGCTTCAGCTTCAGCGGCTGGCTCGCGGCCGGCCTGGCCTTGGGCTTCGCGGCCGGCCTGGCCTTGGGCTTCGCGGCCGGCTTGCCGGTCTTCGTCTTCGCCTTCACCTTCGCCTTCACCTTCGCCTTGGGCTTCCCGGTCGGTCTCTTCATGTGGACGCTCGTCAGTGTGGGTGCTTCTTGGGGGCCAGGCGCGCCTCGACCGCGGCCAGGCGCTCGCGCAGCTTCTTCATCTCGCGATCGAGCCGCTCGGTCTCGTCCTTGCACAGACGCAGCCCCTCCTCGCGGGAGCGGCCGTCGCGCAGATCGCGGATGACGTCGCGGCAGCGCCGCTTGACGCGGCCGTCGAGGTCGCGGTCGGCACAGCGCGCCAGCGCCGGGATGGCGCGGGCATCGCCCAGCGTGGCCAGCGCGCCGATGGTGGTCATCTGCACGCGGAAGTCGGGATCTTCGAGCAGCAACTCGAGGACCTCGCGCGCGGCCCGGGTGTCACCCTCGCGGCCCTCGGCGTGGCGCGCCAGCCCGTCCACCGCGGCACGCCGTGCGAACGACGAGTGCAGGTGGCCATACCGGGTCCACTCGGTCAGCACGCTGAGCGCGCGCGGATCACGCAGCTCGCTGAGGCCGCGCAGCGCGTGCTGGCGGATGACGTCCTGGAACGAGTCACGCATCAGCGGTCCGTCGTGCGCCGTCAGCGCGTCCCACGCCGCCGCGGCGCGGGTGCGCGCCAGCGCGCTGGCCGTCTCGGCCTCGACGAAGTAGCTCTCGTCGCCGGTCTCCAGCAGCGTGACCAGCGAGGCCGCCACCACGTCGTCGAACTTGAACGCCCCCAGCGCGCGCACCACCGCGCGCCGCGCCTTGGGGTGGTCGGTGGCCAGACCCGCCAGCAGCGCCGTGCGCGCCGCCTCGTTGCGGATCTGCGCCAGCGCCGCGGCCGCCGCCGCGCGCACCGCGTGGTGCTTGTCCTTGAGCACCGCGCGCCCCAGCGCCGCGATGGTGTCGGCGTCGGAGTGCTTGCCGAGGGCGCTGGCCGCCGCAGCGCGGTCAATGGCCTCGACCACGTCGGGCGCCGCCGACAGCTGGTGCCGCCACATCGGCAGCGGCTTGTCGGTGTCGATCGACTTCAGCAGGTGATCGCCGGGATCGAAGATGGCGATGTGCGGCCGGCCGTCGAGCGGGAAGAAGAAGGCCTCCTGCTCGTCGCGCACCTCGAGCGGGAAGCGGTGCGGCTTGCCGGCGACCACGAACAGCACCTCGGTGGGCAGCCGGAACAGCACCGGGCCGCTGACGGCGTCGACCTTCTGGCCCTGCTTGACCGAGACGCGCGCGATCTTCTTGTCCTCGTCCCAGCCCAGCTCGACCTTGAGCTCGGGGTGCCCGGCGCGCATGACCCACTGGTCGAAGAACCAGTCCAGGTTGCGCCCGGTGGCGTCCTCGGTGGCGCGCGCCAGATCGCGGGTCTCCACCGAGCCCTGCTGGTGCTTCTTCACATAGTGGTGAATCGCGCGCTTGAACATGTCCTCGCCCAGCGTGCGCCGCAGCATGTGCAGGACGCAGGCGCCCTTCTCGTACAGGTGGTGATCGAACAGATCGATCGGCACCTCGAACATGTTGGTCGCGATGGGGCGGCGGTACTGGTCGCGATCCTCGCGCAGGTACTGGTCCTGGAAGTCGGCGCGCTCGAAGGCGGCCTCGTCGCGGCCCTTCCAGCGCTCGGCCCACAGGTACTCGGCGTAGGTCGCGAAGCCCTCGTTGAGCCAGCCCTGGCCCCAGTCGCGGCAGGTCAGGAGGTCGCCGAACCACTGGTGCGCCAGCTCGTGCGCGACCAGCGAGTCGACGTCGTAGTCGATGGCGGCGCGCTCGTCGTAGAGCACGTTGTCGGTCAGCGTGGTGGCGGTGGTGTTCTCCATGCCGCCGAAGATGAACTCGGAGGCGAACACCTGGGCGTACTTGCCGTACGGGTAGGGCACCCCGGTGAACTCGCTGAACAGCGCCAGCATCTCGGGCGTGCGCGCCAGCGTGCGCAGGGTCTCGTCCTCGCGACCGCGCGGGGCGTAGTAGAGGATCTCGGGGCCCACGGTAGCGGGCGCGGCGGCGGGGGCGTCGGACTTGGCCTTGGCGGGCGCCTTGGCCTTGGCCTTGCTGGCCGCCTTGCCGGGCGCCGCGGCGTCGGCGCGCAGCTCGGTGTACTCGCCGGCCGCCAGCGTGATGAGGTAGCACGAGTGCGGCACGTCGAGCTTCCAGTGGAAGCGGGTGGTGCCCTTGCCGTCCTTGCGCGACACCAGGGCGCCGTTCGACAGCGCGAAGAAGCGCTCGGGCACGGTGGCGATGACCTCCGAGGTCGCCTTCTCGTGCGGCGAGTCGAAGCACGGGAACCAGTACCGGCTGTCCTCGTCCTGGCCCTGCGACCAGGCCTGCAGGCGGCGCTCGGGGTAGCCGGCGTCGGGGCCGATGAAGTACAGGCCGCGCCGCGGCTGCGCGGCGTAGTCGACCACGATGGTGACGTCCTGCCCGGGCTGCCGGCGCGAGCGCGCGATCTTGCCGAGATCGATGCGCAGCTGCTTGCCGTCGTGATCGAAGCCGAGGTCGGTGCTGCCCTCGCGCACACGCTTGATCTGCATCTCGACCGCGTCGAGCGCGATCCAGCGCACCTCGGTGCTGAGCGGCGACAGCGTGGTGGCGCAGCTGCCGGCGATGCGCCGCTTGTCGAAGTCGAGCTTGATGTCGATCAGGATGTGCTTGACGTCGACCAGACGATCAGGCGCATACCGGGGCCGCGAGCCGGGGCGAGCGAAGGGCTTACGCATGGCGCCTTATAGCAGAAAATCGACGCAGATTCAGGGTGATGCGAGCCAGAACGGGACCCCGGTCAGGCGCGTGCCGGGGCTGTAGGGCCGATCGCCAGCGCGGCCGACCGCGCTGGAGTGGACCACCAGCGCGCCGGTCAGATCGGGGTCGCGGGTCACGCTGGGGCCAGCCGCGACGGCGCCATAGCTGACCTGGGTCAGGGTGACGCCCGCCGCCGAGCGCAACGTCAGGGTGTCGCCACCGTTGTTGAGGCCCAGTGTGCCGCGCAGGTTGGCGCGCTCGAGGCGGGCTCCCGCGAAGGCGCCTGCACACCACGGGTGCAGCGTGGTCATTGGCGCGATGGCGCCGCCGCCGAAGATGACGATGCTCTCGCCGGGGCCCAGGACGGTGCCGGCCGCGAAGCGGTGGCCGTTGGGGGTCGCGGCGGCGTCAGTGAGCTGCAGGTTGGACAGATCCAGCGGCTGTGGCGCCACGCTGACCAGCTCGACGAACTCGTCGTCGACCGAGTCCACCACCCCGTCGCAGTTGGCGTCGCCGTCGGGCAGGGTGGCGGCGGGCGCGGCCAGCAGCTCGTTGAGCTGGAGCTGCTCGGCCACCGGCAGGCTGGCCAGGCTGACCACGGTGACCGCGGCGCTGACGCTGCTGGCGTTGAAGCTGGCGCCCACGGTGACCGCGGTCGACGACGGCGCACCGGCGCCGCGCACCTTGAAGGCCGCCACGGTCGCGCCCGGCGGCACCGTGAGCGACACCGGCACCGCCAGGCGGGCGTCGCCCGAGGTCAGAGTCACCGTGGTCGCCGCGGCCGGCGGCGCCGGCGCGGGGCGATCCAGCCGCAGCGTCAGCACGCCCTCGGAGCCCTGACCGCCGTTGCCCATCACATACAGGTTGGCCGGCGTCAGCGCGGCCAGGCGCGGCGTGGGTCCATTGAGCACCGTCACCGTGCTGGTCTTGCGCGTGCCCGCGCCGCTGCCGCACCCGGTGATGGCAGCGCCGATGTTGACCGCGCTGGCCGAGGCCAGCACGCCATTGACGACGACCGGCGCCGACAGCGCGCCCGCGGCCACGGTG
>Ga0154020_10007184_pt1 | contig 13021 bp, 15 predicted proteins | sample Klosneuvirus_201_FD_109709 | JGI IMG/M metagenome (GOLD analysis project Ga0154020, IMG submission 109709) | Active sludge microbial communities from wastewater, Klosterneuburg, Austria - Klosneuvirus_20160825_MG | ecosystem: Engineered > WWTP > Aerobic digester > Activated sludge | place... | reverse complement strand
CTGTACCAGCGCGTCTTGGCGCTCGAAGAGTCAATCGCCAACGCCGAATCCAGCGCCGCTAACGCTTCGGGAAATTTTCCAAGATCATTCAGGATGGCGCTCTTCGCATTCAGCGCGCGCGCGTTCCGTGGATTAATCGCAAGGGCCGAATCAATATAGGAGATTGCGAACTTGTGATTGCCGTTCAGCAATCGTTCTCCGTTCGCGAGCAACACATAGTACACAGCCGCAAGACTATCCGACAAACTCTTTCGGTCCATGCGTGACAACAACTGCATCGCGCTGTCCAATTCAAGCGCGGCGGAATAGAAGATCGCACTGTCCAACGTGGTTTTCTGAACCGATAAAATGCGATTGAGATTCTCTTTATAGCGTTTCGACGTGCCGATCGTATTCCCGCCAATCTCGCCGGTCAAATCAATTAAGGCGAAGGATGCGATAAACATCCGGCTCTTTCCGGCATCGTTTCTCGAATCGATGATGATCTGGCCGGGCGACGAATCTTGTCGCTTACAGCCCGCCGTCAACAACAGATTCGCGATACACGAAGTAGCGAGCAGGACAAACAGTGTTTTTATAATGGCTTTCATTCCTGAATCTCTCAGAGTTTCTTCATGTAACATATCTGTCTGCCCACTTCCTGAAAGCCGAGCTTTTTGTGAGCACGGTGGCTGATGTCATTGTCAATTATGGCATCGCTTGCGATCTCCTGCCAACCGCAGCCGCGCGCGTACGTCTCAGCCGCCTGCATCAGCGCGGTGCCGATACCTTGATGCTGATATTCCGGCTCCACATACCATCCTTCTATATATAGGATACAGTCGGAGTCGCAGCCGTCCGCGCGATTGCAAGTTTGCGCTTCGAGAAAGGCCATGATATGGCCGTCTTGCGCTTCCGCCACCCACACTACAAAGTTAGATTTCGCGAAGAGCCATTCCACTTCCTTGTATTCAGGACACGGATCATTCCACAGCTTGCAGCGCATCGTGTGCCAGGCAAGCAAATCGTTTTGATTTAGGAGACGGATGTTCAAAGTAGGGGTGTGGGTTGACAAAGAGTTTCGGTAACCGGGGCAGGTTAAGACACCTGCCGCCGCGTTCACATTCTCAAATCTGATTCGTTCTTACGGCTTGGATGTAATCAATGTACGGAGGGTCGTAACCTTCCGCGCGAAGTTCGGCATTGATCTGACCGCGATGATGCGGTGCGTGCAACGAGAGATGCAGTAGAATTTCTTGAACGGTATTCGTGAACTCTTTGCCTTGTGAGTTTGTGTAACTCACTTTGCGCTCAATGTCCGCATCGGTCATGTTTTGAAAGAAGCTCTCCCAGCGGCGCGCAAGCTCTTGCTGCTGCTCCAAACACTCATACAACTTCCAATCCGGCCACACCACATGATTGCGCGGATCATCCATCATGCGGTCAAGCCACATATGCTCCGCCGCAAGAATGTGCGCCATCCATGTCACCGCTTTGGACGGAACATCAACGTGCGAAATCATCTCTTCAATCTCTTGAGTGTTCGCCCAACGCGTGTATTTAATCAGGTGTTGTAAATCAGAAAGTGTCATGCGAGGTAAACTCCAAACGCGGGAGCGCTCAAACTGAGCGCTCCCACGCTCAGATTGCTAATGTTTTGCGAACGTCTCGTGCCAGTTTGTACTGGCGTCTTCTTGCGGAGGCAGCGCGCTGAGATAGTTCCACACCGCCGCCACTTCGATGCTGTCGGCAAGACTTGTGATGGCCGTCGGCATCGCCATTGAATCAACTTTTGTTCCGTCAGGGCGCAAACCCGTTTTCAGAAGATGCGCGAACGATTCAGGTGTGTAACCTTTCAGCTTCGTCGTCAGGTTTGCCGCAGGCGGCCAGTTGGGATCGCCTTCACTGGTCCGCCGCTGTAGTTGGGAGCATGACAGCCTATGCACGTGATTTCGGCGATATATCTTCCATATTCTGCCGTCGGTGCAATTTCAGGACGCTTCGGACTCTTGAAATTGTGATCGGTGACTGCGGCTTCGTTCACCAACCCGCCTTTGACCAACACCATCTTGCCAATTGGCCCGAGCGTGAATGGTGGACGTTCTTTGTCAACCTTCGGCGCAACCATTAGATACGCATAGATTGCCGCAAGGTCTTCATCCGACATGTTATTCAAATGAAAACTCGGCATGACGAGCGCGCCGGTCTTGTCGCGCTTGATACCGTGACGCACAATCAGGTCAAGATCCTGAATTGAGTAGCTTGGCGCAAGTCCGCCTTTGCCTTGTGTGAGGTTTGGCACGGAAAAATAAGCGAACGGCATCATGTCCATCTCTTCGCCGCTCAAATCCGCTCCGTGACAACCCGCGCACGTTCCAACTGATTTTACAAGGTGTTCACCTCGTGCGACAGTAGCGCTGTCGCTCGTAACATAAACGTTCTTTCCTTTGACATCCGGATAGGTCTTGCTCATGATGCTGCCGGCCTGCATATAGACGTAACCGCCGTAAAGCACGATGATTAATACCAATGCTCCGGCCACAATTCCGATCCACTTCAAAACGTTCTTCATCAAACTGTTCTCCCCAGTTCTTTGACTGTGTTAAAAGGTTCTATTCCAAATAGTCGGGCGCTTGCTCCGACAACAACTCCTCTAATTGAAACGAATGACGCAACGGGTGCATGACCGCGTGTTCCATCATGGACTCAATGGCCATGTCTGTTCCCCAACGTGCTTTGTGAACCGCGTTCATGTCTTCTTCGCTGACGTTCACGAGCGGCTCGCGCCATTTCTCTAACAGATGATCAAGATACTCGTCACAGATTTCTTCAACCTCTTCGACTGACGGCGCGGCGTTGATGTCAGGATCGGGAAGCCCGAGCTTCTCGCACATCCACGTCATGTATCCGCGACCGGCGCGAAAAACATGAACGAGCAGATGATCCAAACTTTGATAATCGGGATCGTCGGTCTGCGGCAGTTTAATTTCGGCGGACTTAGCAGCCCACCAAAGGTCCAAAAAATCCTGCATGAACTGCTCATGCATCAGCACACAAGCTCGCGCGCCGCGATATTTATAATGTGACAGTTCGGCCATTATTGGCTCCTTTTGTGAGCAGACTCCACCAATTTACCTAAGCTTGTAATATACGAAAGTTGAGGTTTTTAAGCACGTTCAAGACCCGAGATAACTGTTTAAGTCCGGGAACTTGACAAAGCCCTGCGGAGTATGTATATTGTCATACCAACCAGTCGGTATGTAAAATGAAAGAAAGCTACACCGCCACCCCGCGATTGCTCTATGTTGCAACCCAACTTTTTTTGAAACAAGGGCTTGCGGCTACTTCCGTGGATCAGATTTGTCGGACAATCGGGGTTTCCAAAGGGGCATTCTTCCATTACTACCACTCCAAAGACGACGCGACTGAGGCGGCAATTGATTACTTCTGGGAGCTGCTGGACGGCTATCTCTTTGGAGGATTGGAACTCTTTGAACCGGGCCCCAAGATCGAGAGGATTCGCGAGCGGATGATTGAGTTACCGGAGCATCTGCATTTTGAGAATGGCTCGTTGCTCGCGGTTGTGGCTAATGAGGTGACGGATTCGCAAGCTGGAATTCGGTCAAAGCTTGAAGAGACGTATGACAAGTGGAGCGACAAACTTGCAGCGGCGCTAACTGCAACGGGTTACGAAACTCAATTCAGCAAACGGCTGGCTCGGCAATGGATCGCTGTTTATGAAGGCGCGGTTGCACAAGCGAAGGCGCACGGTGACAAGAACATTATCCGCGAACAGCTTGAGCTATTCGGGAAATTAGCTTATCGGCAATAGATTACCGAACGATCGAAAAAAACTGGAGAGAACGACGATGACTGAAAAAGGTTACTTCCTGGACATGTTCCAGCGCGAACACAAGACGCTCGTGAAGCTCTTGAAAGAATATCCAGCGGCAAAAGCTGATTACAAACCGGCTGACAAAACTGCAACTGCAAAAGATCTCGCCTGGAAGTTTGTTGCCGAGCAGGTTGCTTTTGTTGACGGCGCCGCGCAAGGCAAGATTGAGTTCGATAAGATTCCTGCTTCACCGGCAACGTGGGCTGAAGTGATGAGCGCGCTCGATGCTCGACTTCCGGTTACTTTGGACACGATTAACAAAATGACCGAGGCCGAGTGGGAAAGCACAATGGATTTCTTCGTCGGACCCGGCCAAATGGGTAAGCTTCGTCGTGGCGATGTCTTGTGGACGATGATGTATGACATGATTCATCATCGCGGGCAGTTTTCGATTTACAATCGTTTAGTGGGTGCGAAAGTCCCGAGCATCTACGGTCCCTCAGCCGACGAACCCTGGATGTAAGGGCATGTAGTGCGGGTTTTGCGCTGACGCGGGCGCTTTAGATTGTTGGTTTGTTTTAAAGAGACTCTGAATTATCCAAGGTCTCTTTTTTTGAACACTGTTTATATGTTGCAAGTGAAACCAAGTTTTGTTTATTGCTTTCACAGGGAAAGCCGGAAAAAACAAAACGGGAGGTTTCGATGAAACTGGGAATTGCTACGATTCTGTTGGCGAGTGCATCATTATTTGCACAGGCACCGGATACTTTGTGGACGAGTACGTATGGGATTGGCGGGAGTGGTTTTACGGACTGGCATTTCGTTGTTGAGCAAACACAAGAAGGAGGCTACGTTGCTACAGGCCGCCACCAGCAAAACAATTTTGACATCCCGCTTCTAAAGCTGGATGCGAACGGAGATACTACATGGATTCGTTATTACGGCACTCCGACTATTTTTGAGGGCGCTTACGCTATTGACCAAACCGCTGACGGTGGTTATATTCTTGCGGGTGGTACAGATCTTGGTCATGTTCAACCTCTTTTAGTCAAAACAACAATTGACGGAACACAAGAATGGATGCGTGTCTACCTCCCCGCCGAGGATCCGCATCAAGTGGGCGCTACTCTTTTTGCTGTCCACGAGTTGCCAAACGGTGATATCTTCGCAGCAGGGCAGGCCGTCGCCGGCGGTGGAACTGCGCCCATTCGACAGTTCTTTGCGATGCGAGCAAATCCTATCGCTGGTGACACTGTCTGGACACGACAATATGGCGGGCCTGAATACGAGTGGTGTCATGATGCTATATTGACGTCAGACGGTAATGTGCTATTAGTCGGAAATACGCGCTCCTTTGGCGCAATAGGGGATGACATATGGGCGCTGAAAATTACCTTGGACGGCGATAGCTTGTGGTCGCGGCGATATGGTACTTCCGACAACGAGGATTGCAATGCTGTTGTTCAGACTGAGGATGGTGGTTATGCACTTACCGGACACAAAGGTGAGAATCTGCTCCTGCTTAAGATTAGCGCAGTGGGCGATTCTGTCACATCCGTGGAGATTCCAACAGGCGTCGGCACCTCAATTCAGGAACTTGCCGGTGGCGATCTGAGTATTGCCGGAGTCGAGAATAATGTCGGCGATCATAACTTTTGGTTGTTGCGCACTTCGCCGACGTTTAACACGCTATGGAGCACAGTATTTGGTGGTGTCGAGGAGAACGCATGCCAGGGTCATGCCGTGACAAGTGACGGCGGGTATGTGTTAGGCGGCTTCACTAATATGGGAGGGAATCGGCAGTTGACTGTTGTTAGATATGCAGAGGATCGAGGGCTTTCACTTCTTTCGCCAAATGGCGGGGAGGCGTGGACACTATATGACTCTGCAACTGTTCAGTGGTCCGGCCTTCGCTTCAATGGGAATATATCTATCGAGCTAAACAGAAATTATCCCGGCGGAGAGTGGGAGCTGCTTGCTCCTAATGAAGCTAACGATGGAGCACACGCTGTGTTCGTGGATGCGCCACTCTCGGGCCTTTGTCGAGTGAGAGTTAGTGCGCTGGAAGACACGTTCAGCGATATTTCCAACGCAGATTTCGCCATCGTTTCCTCGCAGGGCTATCTTGGCTTGTATAGCGCGAACCAACCTAACAATCCCGTGATTCAGTGGAATGGGGGAGTACTTGAGTGCCCATCAATCTCTGAAGTTACATACGCCCTAAAGAATTTTGGAAATCAGGCGATTCAGGTTTTCCGCCCAATAGAGCCTCCTACATCACCTTTCTCGCGGGTAATTTCTGGCTGTCCATTACAGTTTGTTTTACAACCGGGCGAAGTAAGTGGCTGCGAAGTTACACTTCACTTTGTACCTGAAAGCGATGGAGTAGTGATGGATACTTTGCGGATTCAAACAAATGCATCAAATGCCATCGGAGCTTTTCTTAAGGTGCCCCTTTCCGGCGAACAAATCTCCACTCCTGCCGCGCCGGAAATTGTCATCACCACTCAAGGAGAAGATGCAATTCTGCAGTGGGATGAAGTCACAACTTCAATTGGCGGATGCCCCGTGAGTAACTTGCGATACTTGGTCTTCTATTCACCGACATCCGGCGGACCGTTTTATTATCACGGATATACAACCGGTACAATCTATACTCATGTTGGGGCTGTGACGTATGCTCCCACGATGTTCTATGAAGTTGTTGCGGTGAAGGCTCCGGCGCTTCTGCTTGATAATTTAGAAAGGGGAATGGAAATGAGCGAGGTGTTGGGGGAAATTGAAGCGGAGCAGTTGGAGCGTTTGAATTTGGAGTAATTCGCTCGGGAGTTTTTGCCCACGAATGTGGGCGCTACATTCGGAACTCAGAAGCCCCCCATTTTCGCAGAAGAAGAATGGGGGGAGACCAGAAACAAAAAGCCCCGACGATTGTCGGGGCTTTTTGTTTCATAAGAAGGATGGGTACGAACAGTTCAGGCGGCGCGCAAAACGATTCGGTTGATCATGCCTGTGAAAATCAGTTTGTGCAATGGGTATAAAGAATACCAATAGAGTAGCCCTCCAAGCCCTTTGGGTTCAAAGAAGGCCATCTGCTCGAGGCTACACGAATTTTCATCGTGGGACTGTACCGTGAATTGCAACCACGCTTTGCCGGGGACTTTCATTTCGGCGTGCAAACGCAGCAAGCAATTCGGTTCAATTGCTTCAACCCGCCAGAAGTCAACGGGATCACCAACCCGCAAATCTGTTTGGCTGCGGCGACCGCGACGCATACCCACTCCACCAACGAGTCTGTCCAAGAATCCGCGAATTTCCCATAACGAGTCAGCATAGGGCCAGCCATGATCCCCGCCTATTTGCTGAACGGCTTGAAACACACGAGTAGCCGGAAGATTTACTTCTCTTGTTCGCCGCTCAAGCACCATGCCCTCAATTTGTTTCATCGAAAACGCCGGAGGCAAAGATTGGCCGAGGACAGAGAAAGAATCACTCCAGCGCGTTTCTGTTTGGTCGTTTACTGTTCGTGCGATGGCGAGCTTCATTGCTTCTTCAACACTCATCGGCTTTATGTCAAAATCCACCAACGCTTGGCTCTCGCGACAGACCATCTCATTTCGCAAGCCATCAATTAGCGGGCGCGACACTGAAGCGGGAACAGAGGTGACCAGATCGACCCAGTACGATGAAAGACGCGGAGTGAGATAGGGCACATTGATCATTCGCCGCTTCAACCCGCGCAATCTCGCATAGAGCAAAATCAACTCTTGATAGCTCACCACATCGCTGCCCCCGATTTCGTATATCGCACCACTATCGTGAGTGTGCGCTGCTATTAAATAGGACAGCACGTCACGAACAGCAATCGGCTGGGTCCTCGTGCGCACCCATCGCGGGCAAATCATGAGCGGAACCCGCTCTGCCAAGTCCCGCAAGATTTCAAACGACAGGCTGCCTGAGCCTAACACCATCCCCGCGCGAAACTCAATCACGGGGACCGTTCCCGATCGAAGTGCATCTCCTGTCGCCTGGCGGCTTTCCAAATGTTTGGAGAGATTTCCCGTGTTGTCTCCGAGTCCGCCGAGATAGATAATACGTTGGACGCCTTGTTTCGATGCTACGCGCGCAAACGCCGCTGCGAGATCCACATCGCGTCGTGCGAAGTCACCAGCGCCGCCCATAGAATGAATCAAATAGTATGCGGTTGAAACCCCAGACAGAGCAGAAGCAAGAACTTGTTCGTCATGAGCATCGCCCTCAACAACTTCGACGTTTTCCCAACCGGGACGCACTAGCCGACTGGCCGCGCGAGCCAAACAGCGAATTGGAGCGCGAGCCTGGAGAAATGCCCTTACCAGCCGCCCCCCAACGTAACCTGTTGCTCCAGTAACAAGAATCATTGCAACAACTCTGGTATTTCGATCATATGTTTGATGATTTTGTGGACGCCAAGTTCAGCAAGACGTTGTTTGGATTGCTCGGTTTGATGGCGACCGCCTACAAATCCCCAGACGGTCATGCCGGCGGTTAAGGCCGCTGTCGCGCCGACGACAGAGTCCTCGATAACAAGACATTGCGAGGGCAAGACGTTGTTTTGCTCGGCGGCGTGTAAGTAAACATCTGGCGCGGGTTTCGGGCGCGCGACCATAGAGACGGAATATATATTGTATCCACCCCCCCTAACCCCCCCGCTAAAGCGAGGGGGAATCAATTGAAAATGATGCAGCAAACCAACGTGTTCGAGCATCATCTCGATTTCGTGCGGGCTGCTGCTTGAGGCTAACCTGACTTTCAACTTGATTCTGCTCGATGTCGCCCAACAACCACTCTCCAATGGTGATTTGCGATCGGGTTAATGATTTCCGTCTCGGCTACTACGATAAGGCGGCCTTGAGCCAACTTAAGCGCCTCGCGCCCTTCCTTAAAGTCATAAACAGAAATCAAAATTAAGCCTGTTTCACTCAAGAGTTTTGCAGACCTATTTATTGCTTCGCTAACGTCGAGATAATACAACACTTCATTAAACACGATTGCCTCGAATTGAGTCTCTGCCGAATAGTCTTCAAGGCGCGTGCATTTGAAACTGGCGTTTCTCTGATTGCGAAGCCTCTGTGCAATATCTATTGCGTGTTCGGAGACGTCTATTCCTTCATAGCGAAAGGACTCTCTGTTCAGAAGATCTGAAAGTATGCCCGTTCCGCATCCGACATCAAGAACATTTCCAACTTTTGAAAGACGATTAATGTACTCGGCAATAACTCCGTGTCGCCCGAATTCACCGATTTCTTCGAGTAGGGTTCCATATAACTCATCATATCTAAGGTTCCAGAAGTCGACTAGGGCCGCGCTGTTCGTTGACAACGTTTTCGCCTGCTCAACCTCCCAGCTTGTCTCAGATTGTGCGTTTCGTGGATTCTTTTCATCCATTTATGGTTAAGTTTTGCTAAATGTGTTTTCGGTTCTTCAATGCGTTTTCGCTCTTAGATCGCGAGGCTGTCTGATTGCTTAGTATTTTCTTCGTACAATAATTATCGGCGGTGAATTACAAAGTACCAAGATATTGCGATCACAAAGAACGCAATATACGCAATGGCTGTTTCTTTCATCCCAAATTGGAACGCCATAAGAGCCGGGATGCCGAGAAGACAAAGAAGTCCACACCGAAAGAATTTGATTCCCGATGAATAGATCCTCATGAAGCGATTCTCCCCGACCGAACTACCTTCTACCCAAGCCAAATCCACGAAAAAGAAGGCGAACCAGAAAAAAACAAACGAAGCACACCCTAGACCGAAAATCCACTTATCTAGTAAAGAAATCTCAGCTTTTGCCCGCATTCCTGCAGACGCTATAGACAAGATTGCGAGTACAAAACCTAGAATTGATAGAGCTGATTTTCTATTCTCGCCTGCCAGTTCAACATTTCTATTTGACATCGTGGCTCCTGTCTATTATTCTGAAAATTTCAGTTTTGGAAACTTGGTAGTCAAATTACAAACGTCGTGAGGGGGGACAAGCTTCCTAAACTCTTTTATTGGATTCTTGTATTCACGTTCGATGCTTTCAAAGAGTTTACCAGGAACGTTAGGGTCGGACAGGTTGTTTCCCCATTGTTGCCCGTTGCCTATAAGATACTCATTTAGTAGCCACAACGCTCCAACCGTTCCAATTCCATGTATCCCGCCACAGAGAAATACTATCCTGTCTTTCCACCATGGATTGGCAAAAGCTACGAGGCAGCCTCCGTTCGGTTCGGTCTGGGCACGGAATGTGTGTTGAGTGCCAAGCCCAACAAGTTCGTCTGATTTTGGTTCTATTGGCCCAGGCCTAACGAGGAGTCCATTGTCTGTTACATACGGCTCAAGCACTTTCTTCACCATTATATTAATGTCGCCTGTTGCGCACAGAATCATGTGAGGGCGCTTTGGCCATGAAGCGTCGTTGATATGTGCCATCGCTTCGTCTAGCATGTCTATATCGAGAAGCGAATCAACAGTTAGCCGACAGTCCTTGTAGACCTCATCTCGAAGGCTCAAGGCAATTTCTGGCGTTCCAAGCGCATCACATACGAGTCCGATTTGGCCTTCGCTATCCGTTGATCTGCCGGATGCAAACACAAAAGTAAAATAGGCGTGCTTCTTCTTGTCTGCTTCTTCGACCACAAGCGATTTCAATAAACTACTAATGCTGGGAAGATGGATGCGTTGCTTGCCGATAAGAAACGGATCAGGTGGCCGTCTGGGGGGGATGGGAGGAATAATGCTTAAGGGCATGGTATAAAAAGCCTTCGTTAATTTGGCAACAACCAGCTTTAAAAATGAAAAGCCAAGGCAAGATAACAAACGAAGCATAATAAATCCAGTTCCTGTCCTGACCAGGGGCCTAGCTCACAGCTATGTGTGACTACACACAAAGGGAGCATCCTTGCCACTGCAAAATGTTCATAATAGTTTTCGAAACGTGCCTATTTCTGTGATTTTTTGTTCCGCGCGTCTGAGTATGCTGCCGAAATCGCGATGCCGCCGCGTGTGTTGAAATGAGCAACGACTTCAACGTGGAACGGCTTGACGAACTTCATGAAGTCTTCGCCGATGTCCACCGCGAGATGTTCGTGGAAAACGCCGACGTTGCGGAAGGTTTCGAGATAGAGCTTCAGTGATTTGGATTCGACGACGTATTTATCCGGTGTATAAATAATCTCAATTTGCGCAAAGTCGGGCTGACCAGTCACCGGACACAGGCAGGTGAACTCGGTGCAATTCAGCGTGACTTCAATCTTGCCCGGCGAATGATTGGGAAAGACTTCGAGCTTGCGCGCGGCTTTGGCTTTCTTGCCGAGCGACTTCAGAGATTTTGTGTCGGATTTTTGGGTGGGCATGGGCGTAAAGAGAAAAGCAAAGATTAATAATGTCGGCACTTAAGCGTATTGGTCCGCATCGATCCAATTATCATAAAGCAATTTCAAATTGTGCATAAAGAACGCCTTTAGCTCTTGGGTATCATTTCTTGTGTTATTAAAACCCGTTATTGGTTTCTCAACCATGGTCAGCGCCCAATCATCTGGCTTCGGTTCCTGAAACAATATCCAGTCATTATTGGCTTTACGCAACTGTTCGTGAATTGACAAAACGAACTTTCCGTGGATGTTAATCTTAAAGCGGTTTGGATTGCATTCTACCCATACCCGAGCCATTGCTTCTGGTAAGCTCTTGTCTGGCAGGCTTATCGCATACATAATTTGAAGCGGAGCAGGATTGGCGTTAACGACCAAGCAAATCCGATTTAGACCAAATAATTGGCTGCTAATTGTTCCATTCCAATCTCGTTGTAAATAGCTCCATCGATTGTCATTGTTATCATGTGAAAACTGTTTGTTAATTTCGCTAACTAAACGATATCCTTCTCTCAAAGAAGAGACCGCCTGAGGAAGCTTTAATATGTCATCCATTTTCACCTCTATTTCTGGAACCGATTGTTGTGCTAAGAACTCCGAAAACTGCTGAACCAGAAACGAACCGATTTCGCTGACGTTGCCTGTACTCTCTTGGAGATGCAATTGCATACAGGTGTACACATCAACCCAACGAATGCCTACCCATCCTGATGGAACATCATCTTTAATCCTAGTAAGATAGAACATGCGGCCAGTTAGACTATCATCGTTTAGTTGCCTTCGCCTATCATGTATGAATTCTTGGTAGAATTTTGTTTGAGGTTCTAATATGCCCTCTTCGTCTGGCGAATAGTTCAAACCTGACCACCATTTTATCTCGACAACGGCCAAAAGTTCATGTTTGTCGGAGTGTTTTTCATAGATAGCAAGATCAATCCATTTTGCAACGCCGCCCGTGCGAACCATCACCTGCGTTTGTACAACTGGTTCACCCACAATGTCAAGATTGAAGAAGCGCTTGAGCAGCGATGGTTCATGCCTGAGCACTTGTGCAAGCATCTCAGTAATTTGATTCTCTGAGGGCGGATACTTGTGTAATGCTGAGAATAAGTCTTGCATATTAATAGGCAAATAGAGTTGTTGCTCTCACAAGTTCAAAAACAGAACGGGCGACAGTTATGCCGCTCGTTCAACAAATCCCCAATGCGTATCCACCGCGTTGCTACTCTTGGCTCTGACTAAAGTAGGAAACAGGCGCGGCGGGTTCGCTGATGAGTTTTTTCAGATTGCTCAGCGTCTCTTCGGCTTCGTAGGGTTCGAGTTCTTGGAAAGCTGCGGGCAATGAATTGAACAACAGCAATCTTTTCTTTGTGACGATGCCTAATTGTTTTGCGCCGGTGCGGGTGCTGGTGTAAAGATAGACGTGCTTGGGCCAGATATTCAAATAGGCGCCGATGCGCGTGGCGGTGTCGTAGGCATAGACGTCATTCAATCCGGGAATCGGCAAGATGGCGCGCTCGACTGTTTCCAAGAGCGAGTCAAATGTTTTCGCGGCTTGCAAAGCTTCCGCTTGAGAGACAAGTTTCTCTTCGGAAATCTTCAGCGACTCGGCAGAGCCTTTACGCTGATGCTTGCCGGGCTTGCCGTCACTCTTCGTCGCACATGCTGCGGCGCGAATCGCCGCTTCAAACGTAGGCTGGCCGATAAAATAGGCGAACTCAGCTTTGGACTTCGGACGGTTCTGGGCAACATAATTCTTAACAACGGACTCCAAGACGGCTTCACTTAATACGGACATCTCTACCTACTTTCTATTT
>Ga0154020_10007183_pt1 | contig 13022 bp, 10 predicted proteins | sample Klosneuvirus_201_FD_109709 | JGI IMG/M metagenome (GOLD analysis project Ga0154020, IMG submission 109709) | Active sludge microbial communities from wastewater, Klosterneuburg, Austria - Klosneuvirus_20160825_MG | ecosystem: Engineered > WWTP > Aerobic digester > Activated sludge | place... | reverse complement strand
GTGGTGATGATGGTCGACGCGCGCCATGGGTTCACCGATCTGGACCGCCAGTTGCTCGAGTTCGTCGCGCCGCGCGTCGGTGTGGGCGAGGTGCGGCTGCTGGTGCTGCTGACCAAGTCGGACAAGCTCAGCCGACAGGAGGGGCAGCTTGCGCTGGCAAAGGCCCAGCGGGTACTGAGCGAGGTTGCCACCGAATACGCCGACATCGGTGTCGCGTTGTTCTCGGCGCTCACCCGCCAAGGCCTGTCCGACGCCGCCTGCACGTTGCGGGCGTGGGTCGAGCCCGAGAGCTGAGTTGCGTCAGGGGCGGCCGATGAACAGCACCACCCCGGTGCTGCCACCGGGCGCATGGGTCAGGCCCAGGTACAGAGGACCGATTCCGGTGTCTGCGCCCAGGTACACGCTCGTGCCCGTTCTTAGCCCACTGAGCCGCATGTCCGAGCGCTGCGCCCAGGCGTTACCAGCCTCGAGCGAGGCGCCCACGAAGAAGCCACGGGTCAGGGTAGGCGTGGCATTGAGGCGGCGGTACCAGTTGGCTCGAAGCAGCAGCACGTCATTGCCGGTCAGCTGTCCGGCGTGGTAACCCGACAACTGATGGAAACCGCCCAGGCGGTAGCGGGGAACGCTCAATGCCGGTCGTGAATCGGCCATCTGCACGGCGCCATAAAGGCTGAGCGTCTGCAGGCCCGCGCTGTACACCCACTGCGCCTGCGCTTCAACGCGGCTGAAGCGCCCGCTCAGGTCACCGCTGCGATAGCCCCAGCCAACCTCTGCTTCGGCGCGATACCCGTCACGCGGAAAGCTGGCCGCGTCGAGTTGGTCGAACACGACTCGGGCGCGCAATCCGTCTTCCGCCCAGCGCGCCCGGCCCGTGGGACCGGCATGGCTGCTGCTGACGATCTGCGGGACGGTGCTCAGGGACTGGTGCGCCCAGCCCAAACGCAGCTCGCCGATCTCGCCCCAGGGCTGCCCCAGGTCGACCCCGGCTCGAAGCGTGTCGCGGCGGAAGACGGCGGTCTCCTCCCCACTGGTGGGTGCGTACTGCCCGAGCCGCCGCCGCTCGGCAGTTGCGTGCGCGGCGACGAACCAGTCGTCGGCCCGCGAAGCCGTCCAGGCCAGTGGGTGATACAGCTCGGTTGAAAGTGATGGCACCTCGCCGATCTGCAGCCGATTGCGCCACTCGGTGCCGTTGGCGGTCAGCCAGTGCCGGTTGTGACTGAGCTTGAGGTTGAAGGCACTGCGGCCGCGGAAGTCCGTGCTCAGATCCAGCCCCACCCGCAGGTAGTTCGGGCCCCAGGGCTTGTCCTCGACCTCGAATACCAGGGCATCACCATTGGCGTCACGCCGCAACTGGTAGTCGGTGCGGGTGTAGTCACCTGCGCTGGCCAGGCGATGCGTGTCGCGTTCGGCTCGGGCCGGATCGAACGTCTGTCCCGGGCGCGCCTCCAGCATCTGGATCAAGCGCTGCGGGTTGGTGACCGTGCTGCCTTCGATTCTCACAGCGGCAAGCTGCGGCCGGCCGAGCTTATGCGCCGCATGCGCCTGGCGCCAGAGCGTGTACTCACGGGCCGACATCGACAAGGGACTCAGGCGGTCGCTGCGGCCGCGTGCGCCGGCCGCGCCCAACGCCATCAACTCGCGTGCCGCCGAGAAGTCGGCCGATGTATAGGTGCCCAGCATTGGCGCGATCAGGACGTCGTGCGCTTTGAGCGTGGCCAGGCTGCGCTGCACGTTCTGCTCTGTGAGGATGTTGATCGTCTGCTGGGTGAGCCCCAACGCCGAGCCCAGCGTGTCGCGCCCGGCCAGCGGGGTGCCGATGTTCACGACGATCAGCACCTCGGCGCCGAGCGCCCGTGCCACGCTGATCGGCGTGTTGTTCACCAGGCCGCCGTCACCCAGGATGTGTCCGTCGACCTCGGTCGGTGCGAAGACGCCCGGCACGCTCATGCTCGAGCGCAGCGCCAGGGCCAGATCACCGCCGTCCATGACCAGGGGTTTGCCGGTCTCCATGTCGGTGGCCACCGCACGAAACGGGATGGGCAGCGCATCGAAACTGTTCACGTCGCGCACTGGCAAGGTGTAGTGGCGCAACAGCGACTCCAGGCCGCGACTGGACACTGCGCCTCGCGGTGCGAGCAACTCGCCATCGCGCAGGCCCAGTTCCAGCACAGGCGAAACCTCGAAGTCCTCCTCCTTGCGTCGCTGGGACAGGTGCTGGCGCTCGATCCGCGGTGCAAAGATCGTGTCCCAGTCCAGCCGCAGCAGTTCTCGCTCGAGCTCGTCGGCGCGCATGCCGCTCGCGTACAGGCCACCGATGATGGCGCCCATCGATGTGCCGGCGATCACGTCGACCGGGATCTGCATCTGTTCGAGCACCTTCAGCACGCCTACGTGTGCCAGGCCCCGAGCCCCACCGCCCGACAGAACCAGGCCGATGCGTGGCCTGCGTGCGGTCGGCACCGCATCGTCGATGCCACCCGTCGCCAATGGCGCCGCATGGACCGGCGGCGGTGTCGACGCACTGTCGACGGCGGCGGCGCCGGTCGCAGTCGCCAGGGCGAGCGCGACCGAGCAGACGGTCTGCCAGCGCAGCGCCGTCATGCCCTTGGCAGTTGGCGGGAGTGGCGGCCCGGTGCGCTCATGCCACCGCGCGTCCTTGCTTGAGCGCGCGCAGCACGCGCGCTGCCGCGCTGCGCACCAGGGAGGGTGGGCGGACCATCATCGCCAGGTGGGCGGCGAAGAGCTTTTCAATGGCCGGTAGCCGCAGCGCCCAGTGCTGATCGGCGGAGACGTCGCGCAGCAGCCAGGTCTGGCCTGTGCGGTCGATCCACAGAAGTTGCAGCAGGCGCCAGTCACCCTGCAGATAGGCGCGCATGTGCTCACCGGGCGTGGCGTCTGGCACGGCGGCGGTGCCATCGTCGTCATCGTCGGGCACATGGGGCTCGTCCATCAGTTCGGCCGGCACCGTGTCGAGCGTGCCGACATCCAGCGCGTCGTTCTGGCTGTCGACGTCCAGTTGCAACTGCAGGATCTCGGGCTGCGCCGCGTTCAGTGCGCGCTCGAAGCCATGTCGTTCAAAGGCCTCCAGGCGGCCCAGCGCCCACTCGAACCGTGCCACGCTGGCTTGGCCATCGGCCACCAGATGATCGATCAGTTGCCGCGCATAGCTCAGGCTGCGCTCGATGTCGCTGGCCGGCGCCGTGCCCACCAGGTGGGACAGCCGGTCCATGAAGCGCCAGACCGGGTGGTCGTAGTCCTCGAGCATGCGTGCGTCTTGCATGGCCAGCCGCAGCGCGGTGGGATGCAGACGAAGCAGCAGAGTCAGGCACGTGGGCACCACCGAACGGTCGGCCTGGATGGCGTCGAACAGGCGCGACAACAACTCGATCAGTTGCGCGTCGACTGCATTGCCTGGACTGCTTGCTGCCTGAGCGCCGAATATGGGTCCGGTCGACGCTGTGGTGACACCGCCCGAAACAGCGGCAGGCGCGACGCCCTGCGCAGCCGCGGGCAACGGCGGCGGAATGCCGTCGAGTGGCATCGGAAGGCTCTCGCGCATCTCGTTCAGCGTGGTGGCCAACGGTGCTTGCACGGTATCGCCAGAAACGCGTGCCGAGGGCGACACCACGATGGTGCGATAGGCCGCCGGCTCCACGCCCTGCTCGTCGAGGCGGGCGCAGGCCGCGGCATAGCTTTGGCGCAGCGTTCGGGCCAGTGGCTCGGCCACATCGTGCAGCAATGCCGCACGTGCTTGTGGGGGCAGCGGTACGGCCTGCAGGCCGTCCCAAAGGGCGCGCACCCAGGTATCGGGTCGGAAGGGGTTCGTGTCGCGCGAGACATTGAAATCACCCACCAGCGCCGAGGTGAAGGACTGCAACTCGCGCAACTCGAACTCGGCCATCGACTTGATGCGCTCGACGGCGCGGGCCTGTTCAATGTCGGCAGAAACCGCATCTTCATCGATCAGTGACAGCACCAGCTTGCCACTGCCCGGTGCGGCGGCGCCAGGGGTCGCCGGTGCGGTTGCCTTCCCGCCTATGGATTCCAGCGACATGCGCACCTGCTCACGCAACGCGCGCACGGCGGCGTTGACCAGGTCGGGGCGGTGCATCTGCAGCAGCCGCGTGGCGTCGCCACCCTGGCGCGTTTGTGGCCCGCGGGTCTGGGTCCAGCGCTCCTGTACCGTATCGACCGCCTGGTCGAAGGTCATCGGGGCGCGGAGCATTTCGTCGTCGACGAAGTCCTGCAAGGTGGGGCGTCGGCTCATGACTGCAGCGTGGCGTTCGCGCGGATTATCGTCCGTGCGCCGCGGCGGCGACACTCAGGCGCGCCCCAATGCAAACGGGCTGCCCGAAGGCAGCCCGTGTGGTCACGCGACTCACGCCGCGCGAGCGGTTGCGCCCAGCGTAGCACGACCCGCGCGCTGCACTGGGTGCCGGGGGATCACATGTCCATGCCCATGCCGCCCATGCCGCCCATGCCGCCGCCGGGGGGCATCGGGGGCTCTTCCTTCGGCGCCTCGGCAACCATGCACTCGGTGGTGAGCATCAGGCCGGCCACGGAGGCCGCATTTTGCAGCGCCGTGCGGGTCACCTTGGTCGGATCCAGGATGCCCATCTCGATCATGTCGCCATAGGCGTCGGTCGCGGCGTTGTAGCCGTAGTTGCCCTTGCCCTCGAGCACCTTGTTGACCACCACGCTGGGCTCGGCGCCCGCATTGGCCACGATCTCGCGCAGCGGCTGCTCGACCGCGCGCAGCACGATCTTGATGCCGGCATCCTGGTCGTGGTTGTCGCCCTTGAGGCTGCCGATCGCGGCACGTGCGCGCAGCAGCGCCACGCCACCGCCAGCCACCACGCCTTCTTCCACCGCAGCACGCGTGGCGTGCAGGGCGTCTTCGACGCGGGCCTTCTTTTCCTTCATCTCGACTTCGGTGGCGGCACCGACCTTGATGACGGCCACGCCGCCGGCCAGCTTGGCCACGCGCTCTTGCAGCTTTTCGCGGTCGTAGTCGGAGGTGGCTTCCTCGATCTGGATGCGGACCTGCTTGACTCGGGCCTGGATGTCGGCCTCGGCGCCGGCGCCGTCGATGATGGTGGTGTTTTCCTTGCCCACTTCGATGCGCTTGGCCTGGCCCAGGTCGGCCAGCGAAACTTTCTCGAGTGTCAGGCCGACTTCCTCGGAGATGACCTTGCCACCGGTCAGGATGGCGATGTCCTCGAGCATGGCCTTGCGGCGGTCACCGAAACCGGGCGCCTTCACCGCGCACACCTTCAGGATGCCGCGGATGGTGTTGACCACCAGCGTGGCCAGCGCTTCGCCTTCGACTTCCTCGGCGATGATCAGCAGCGGCTTGCCCGCCTTGGCCACCTGCTCCAGCGTGGGCAGCAGGTCGCGGATGTTGCCGATCTTCTTGTCGAACAGCAGCACATACGGGCTCTCGAGTACCGCCACCTGCTTCTCGGGGCTGTTGATGAAGTACGGCGACAGATAGCCGCGGTCGAACTGCATGCCCTCGACGACATCGAGCTCGTTGTTCAGGCTCTTGCCGTCCTCGACGGTGATGACGCCTTCCTTGCCGACCTTGTCCATCGCATCGGCGATGATCTTGCCGATCGACTCGTCGCTGTTGGCGGAAATGCTGCCGACCTGGCTGATTTCCTTGCTGGTCGTCGTGGGCTTGCTGGCTTTCCTCAGTTCCTCGGTCAGCGCGATCACGGCCTTGTCGATGCCGCGCTTGAGGTCCATCGGGTTCATGCCGGCGGCCACGTACTTCATGCCTTCGCGCACGATGGACTGGGCCAGCACGGTGGCGGTGGTGGTGCCGTCACCGGCGTTGTCGCTGGTCTTGGAAGCCACTTCCTTGACCATCTGGGCGCCCATGTTCTGGAGCTTGTCCTTGAGCTCGATTTCCTTGGCCACCGAGACACCGTCCTTGGTGACGGTGGGGGCGCCGAACGAGCGCTCGAGCACCACGTTGCGACCCTTGGGGCCCAAGGTGATCTTGACCGCATTGGCCAGGATGTTCACGCCTTCGACCATGCGGTGGCGGGCGTCGGAACCAAAGACGACGTCTTTTGCTGCCATGTGTGTTTCTCCGAATTCAGTACAGGGATGGGTTGGTGCGTGGCAACCAATTTCTGTCGCCGGCCGGGCCTGCGGCCATCAGATTGGCCAAGCCAGGGCAAGCCTGCGACGAACGTGATTGCCCTGGGCAATCACTTCTCGATGACCGCGAAAAGATCCTCTTCGCGCATCACCAGCAGTTCGTCGCCATCGACCTTGACGGTCTGGCCGCTGTACTTGCCGAACAGGACGCGGTCGCCCACCTTGATGTTCAGGGCCACGAAGTCGCCCTTGTCGTTGCGCTTGCCCGGGCCGACGGCCAGCACCTCGCCCTGGTCGGGCTTCTCTGCGGCGTTGTCGGGGATCACGATGCCCGAGGCGGTCTTGGTTTCGTTCTCCAGGCGCTTGACGATCACGCGATCGTGCAACGGACGAAGTTTCATCGCATCTCCTTGGATGTCGCTGTCTGCTCTGAAAAGGACGAGCGCCCAAAAGAAGTGAGCGCCCATTTACATTTTGATCGGATCAAGAACTGCGGATCCGATTGTTAGCACTCGGCTTGATCGAGTGCTAGCAAAGCGATTATAGGGTCGAGTTTGCGCTGTTCAAGGGGTGCGTGTGCCCGCCCACCCGAACCCCGTGTCAATGCGGCTCGGTGGGCGGGCAGTCCAGATCGTCGGGCGGCGGCGCCTGCACGCGGTAGCGCTCGCAGGCCCAGGCGCTGAAGTCGTGGCGCCGGCAGCGCTCGCTGCAAAACGGCCGCCAGAGGTTGTGCGGGCCGTATTCAGCGGGCGCTCCGCAGGCAGGGCAATCGACGTGCAGCTGGCGCGGCTGAATTTGCTCTGTGGTCATGGCGCTCGGGGCTTCAGCCGCAGAACGTCAGTTCGAAGGAAGTGTCATCCTGCACAGGGCGCAGCCGTCCGTCGGGCTCGCAGCGCATCATGCGCACCGAGACCATGAGCCGGTGCCCGGTGATCTCGGGTATGAGGCCGCTCGTCGGGTCGATGCGCAACCGCAGGAGTTGGTAGGTACGACCGGGCGGCAAACCCTGCTGGTACTGACCAAGGGTCGTGACCACCTTGTGCGATACGCCGGCATCGCGCAGCAGCTGCAGCAGCACTTGCAGGGACGCGGCCAGCGGTTCCAATGCAGAGATCCAACCCGCGAGGTCGGCCCGCCGCTGCTCGCCACTGCGTTGCTGCCAAGCGTAATACGCCGGCAGGTCGAACTCGCAGGTGCCGCCGGGAATGCTGATCCGGCTGCGCACGCTCATCAGCCACTCATTGCCAGTGAGCAGCTGCGCCGCCTTGCCATACTGGTGGCTGAGCCCATCGAACGCGTGGTCCAGACGCGCTGTGATCTCATCGAGCGCTTGCTGCGATACGTTCGGATTCCCGCGGTAGGCTGTGAACTGGCTGCGGTGCCGCTCGAGCTCCTTGAGCAATTCGGACTTGAGGTCGGCTCGAGCCGAAACGTCGAGGATTTCGAACAGCGTGACGAGCGCGAAGTGGTGGTCGATCGCCGCCTCGCGTGGCAACAGCTGCCCCAGGCGGTCGAGCAGGTGCTCCAGCCGCAGCATGGTGCGGATGTTCTCGTTAAACGGGTACTCGTACAGGATCAAGGCGCAACCTCATCGGGGCCGACTGGATCTGATCCAGCCTGCGTGCCCATTGTTTCACAGGGAGTCAGCGCGACGAGGGGGCTGCGGGTCCGGCGGCATGCTTGCCACCCACAGGCGAAACAGCGCATGCACCTGCGCGCGCAGCCCGTCTATCGACAGCCCGGCGTTGTGGATCATGGCGTCCGCGATCTGGCGGCGTTGCGCGCGATTGGCCTGCTGGGCGATGATGCTTCGCACTTGCGAGGGCGGCCAGCCGGAACGCTCCACCACGCGCTCGACCTGGACCTCCTCGGGGCAATCGACGACCAGTATGCGATCGCAGCGGGCACGCCAGGAGTCCGACTCTGTCAGCAACGGCACGTCGAAGACGACCGGACCGGTTGCGGCGGCGGACTGACGTCGGGCCTCCAGCCCGATCAACGGATGCACGATGGCCTCCAAGCGTCGCTTTGCGAGCGGGTCCGAGAATGCGAGTCCGCGCATGTGCGCCCGATCGAGCGCACCGTCCGAAGCGACCGCCTCGTCGCCGAATGCGGCTCGGATGGCCGGCATGGCCGCACCACCCGGCCCGGTGATCGCGTGGGCGATGGCGTCGGTATCGACCAGCGTCGCCCCGAGCGCGACCCACATTCGCGCCACCGTGCTCTTGCCGCTGCCGATTCCGCCAGTGAGACCGATGTGCATTGGCAGCTTCAGCTGGCTCTCGTCGCAACCGTCAGCCCAGGCCCCACAGTCGCAACAGCTCACGACCAAAGAAGACAGCTGCCAATCCGCCACCTGCAAGGTAGGGCCCGAAAGGGATGGGAACGCTTCGACCATGGCCGCGCGCGGCGATGAGGAAGATGCCCACGGCTGCGCCGACGATCGAGGACAGGAGGATGATCGCCGGCAACAATTGCCAGCCGAGCACTGCGCCCAAACCGGCCAGCAATTTGAAGTCGCCCTCGGCCATGCCCTGCGCGCCCCGGACCACCCGGTACAACGATGCGACCGCCCACAAGGAGAAGTAACCGAACAGTGCCCCCAATGCCGACTGCTCCAGGCTGATGGGCAACCACCGCTGCCATGCAGCCAGCAGGCCCAAGCCGATCAACGGCAAGGTCAGATCATCGGGGAGCAAGGTGGTGTCGAGGTCGATCAGCGCAGCCGCTACGACCAGCGCCGCCGCCACGCAGAGCACGACGGTTGTAGCCGTGGGACCGAACCGCCATGCCGCGGCAAAGAACAGGCCGCCGGTGAGCAACTCGACCAGCGGGTAGCGCCAGGAGATCGGCGCACGGCAGGCCGAACAGCGTCGGCGCAGCCACAACCAGCTCAACACTGGAATGTTCTCGTACCAGGCGATCAAGTGGCCACATTTGGGGCAGCGCGAGCGCGGTCGGGCCAACGACAGCTCCGGAAGTGCGGCCACGTCGGATTCGAGCGCCTTCCCGGCTCGGGCCAGTTCCGGCAGCCGCGGCGACCCCGAACCCAATACCCGCTGCATCGCGTCGCCGTCTTGCAGGTACTGCGCTGCATCGTGCAACCAGCCGCGCTCAAGCAGCACGGGCTTGCGATGGATGACCACATTGAGGAAGCTGCCGATCAACAGCCCGAGCACGCCCAAGGCCACCGGCGACAGCAGCCACCGCCACTCCGTGAGCGCGTCCACGGGTCAGACCACCGCACCGAGCTTGAAGATCGGCATGTACATCGCAACGACGATGCCGCCGATCATGGTGCCCAGGATCACGATGATGAACGGCTCCATCAAAGCTGACAGCCCCTTGACCATCTCGTCCACCTCGTCCTCGTAGAACTCAGCAGCCTTGCCCAGCATGTGATCCAGCGAGCCGGACTCCTCACCGATGGACGTCATCTGCAGCACCATGGTCGGAAACACGCCAGAGGTCTGCATGGCTGTGGTGAGCGCCGAGCCGGTGGATACGTCGCGCTGGATCTGTTGCGTGGCCTGTGCGTAGACCGCATTTCCAGCCGCTCCGCCAACGGAGTCGAGCGCCTCGACCAGTGGGACGCCCGCGGCGAACATGGTGGCCAGCGTACGTGTCCAGCGTGCCAGGACCGATTTGTTGATCAGGTCGCCAAACACCGGCAGTCGCAGCAGCAGCCTGTCCATGGCCATCTGCATCTTTTCGGACCGACGCCAGGTCTGGAAGAACATGTAGCCGCCACCGATGAGCACGCCGAAGATAACCCACCAGAAGGCGACGAAAAACTCCGACATGGCGATCACGACCAGCGTCGGTGCCGGAAGATCCGCCCCGAAGGAACTGAAGACCTCCTTGAATGCCGGGATGACCTTGATCATGATGATGGTCAGCACCAGGAAAGCCACCACCAGCACTGCGATCGGATACATCAGCGCCGACTTGATCTTCGACTTCAGCGCCATGGTCTTTTCCTGGTAGATCGCCAAGCGATCCAGCAGCGCTTCCAGGATACCTCCAGACTCGCCTGCCTCCACCAGGTTGCAGTACAGCGCGTCAAAGTGGAGGGGATGCTTGCGAAACGCGGCCGAGAGGCTGGTACCGGTCTCGACATCCTGACGAATCTCGTTGAGCAGTCGAGTCAGCTTCGGATTGGTGGCACCGCGCGCCACGATGTCGAAGGACTGCAGCAACGGTACCCCCGCCTTCATCATGGTGGCCAGTTGCCGGGTGAATATGGCGATGTCCTTCTGCTTGATCGCGCGGCCGCCGCTGGTGCGGCGCTTCTTGACCTTGGTCAGCAGGATGCCCTGGCGACGCAAGGTGGCGCTGACCGCAGCCTCGCCGCCGGCACGAACCTCGCCGCGCACGACCTTGCCGTTGCGGTCGCGGCCCTCCCACTCGAACACCGCCTCCTTGATATTGCGTGCTGCCTGTGCAGTTGCCATGGTTGTCTCGGCTCCGATCAGTCTTAAGCTGTGGCGGGACCCTGCAGGGCCCTCGTCGGGTTCATTCGTTCGTAACGGCGATCACTTCCTCAAGCGACGTATGCCCCGTGCGGACCTTCAACAGCCCGGCCTGGCGCAGGTCGCGGACACCGTCCTTGCGGGCCTGCTCCGCGATATCGATCGCGGTGCCCTGGGCCAGGATGATGCGCTGTTGTGCCTCCGTGATGGGCATCACTTGGTAAATGCCGACCCGTCCCTTGTAGCCGTTATTGCATGACGAGCATCCCACGGCCCGATAGGGTTTCCAGGATCCGTCGAGGTCTTCCGCCTTGTAGCCGGCCCGCAGCAGGGCATCACGCGGGTACTCTGCATGCGTCTTGCAGTTTTCGCACAGGCGGCGGGCCAGCCGCTGGGCCGTGATCAGGATGACGCTGGAGGCGATGTTGAACGGTGCCACGCCCATGTTCTGCAGCCGGGTCAGCGTCGTCGGGGCATCGTTGGTATGCAGCGTGGACATCACCAGGTGACCGGTCTGGGCAGCCTTGATAGCGATGTCGGCGGTTTCCAGGTCTCGAATCTCGCCCACCATGATGATGTCTGGGTCCTGCCGCAGGAATGACTTCAGCGCCGCGGCGAAGTTGAGCCCGGCGCGATCGTTCACGTTGACCTGGTTGATGCCGGGAAGGTTGATTTCGGCCGGATCCTCCACCGTCGAGATGTTGACCCCGGGTTGGTTCAGGATGTTCAGGCAGGTGTACAGCGAAACCGTCTTGCCCGAACCCGTCGGGCCGGTGACCAGCACCATGCCGTAAGGGCGCCCGATGGCGGCAAGCAGTCGCTCTTTTTCGATCTTCTCGTAGCCCAGCGCTTCAATGCCCAGCTTGGCGCTGGACGGGTCGAGGATACGGATGACGATCTTCTCGCCAAAGAGTGTCGGCAGGGTCGAGATGCGGAAGTCGATGGCCTTGCTGCCGAACTTCAGCTTCATGCGGCCATCCTGCGGGACACGCTTCTCAGCGATATCGAGGCGGCTGATGACCTTGATGCGCGAAGCGAGCTTTTCCTTGATGGCGATCGGCGGCTGCGTGATCTCACGCAGTTCCCCGTCGACCCGGAATCGAACCCGGTAGTGGCTTTCGTAGGGCTCGAAGTGCAGGTCGGATGCGCGCAGGTTGATGGCGTCGATCAGCATCTTCTGCAGAAACCGAACGACCGGTGCATCCTCGACATCGGTGGTCACCTCAGCCGACTCGGCCGAGGTGTCCTCTTCGGTGACATCGAACTCGAAGTCGTCGCCAGCGATACTCTCGAGCGCCTCCGCCGCGCTGGTGCCCTGCGACTCCAGCAATCGCGCGAGCTTGTCGTACTCGACGATCACCCACTCCGGCGCGAGCTGTGTGGCGAACTTGATCCGCTCCGTTGCCTCCTGATCCGTCGGATCGGTGCAACCGATGTACAAGCGGCTTCCGCGTCGCGCCAACGCAACAATGTGGTACTGCTGGGCCAGCTTTCCGTCGATGATGCCCTTGGGTAGGCGCTCCACATCGACGGCATTGAGGTCGACCAGGGGCACTGCCAGTGTGGTCGAGAGGGTGTGGGCCAGATCTGACGGCGAAACGGCGCCAGATGCGATCACCGATGCCACGAACCCGATCCTGCGCTCCTGGGCGATGCGGGCCAGGTCTTCGGCGGCTTTGGCCGTCAGTTTGCCGGCATGCACCAGCACCCTCGCCACGCCGGAGAGGTTGGACTGCTGGGAATCGACGAGTGTGTCCACGCGGCTTCGTGACGCAAGATAAGGCGATCGGACCATGATCACCGATCCGCCGCACACTGTAAACCGAAGAAGGCACGGATCGGGCGCTCACTTCGGCCAGAAACCGCTGCCAACGTGGTTGAACCCGCGTGATGGCCCCGTGCTTTGAGTCGCCCGCGTTCGCGGCAGGAAACCTGGTCGGGGTGAGAGGATTCGAACCTCCGGCCTCTACGTCCCGAACGTAGCGCTCTACCAGGCTAAGCTACACCCCGATGGCGCGGCAGCAGTACCCATGTGAAGACAACGGGTGCGCGCCGGCGCGTTGGTGGTGGAGGGTCGGATCGCGCTAAGACGATCTCTCCACCGACCGAACACATAATTCTAGCAGAGCTTCTCGCCCCGCATTGTCGGGCAGCACCATCGCGCTGTGCCGTGCCTTGTCTGCCTCGACGCGGGCGGCCTCCCGCGTGGCCTGCAGCGCGCCGGTACGGCGCACGATGGCGATGATGTCCGGCAGCCTGGCGGTCTCGCCGTGCTCAATGGCCCTGCGGATCATCGCCCGCTCGTCTTCGGCGGCGCGCTCCATGGCCAGCAGCAGCGGCAGCGTCGGCTTGCCTTCGCGCAGGTCGTCACCGACGTTCTTGCCCAGCGCGTGGGTATCACCCTCGTAGTCGAGCAGGTCATCGACGAGCTGGAACGCCGTG
>Ga0154020_10007182_pt1 | contig 13025 bp, 11 predicted proteins | sample Klosneuvirus_201_FD_109709 | JGI IMG/M metagenome (GOLD analysis project Ga0154020, IMG submission 109709) | Active sludge microbial communities from wastewater, Klosterneuburg, Austria - Klosneuvirus_20160825_MG | ecosystem: Engineered > WWTP > Aerobic digester > Activated sludge | place... | reverse complement strand
CTGTTTCAGATGCTTAAAGTCATCTAAACGGGGACTGAATACCATTTGTCTGCTGATAGCATTGAAACTTAAAGTCTGCATTACAGTAACACCAATTAAAACGATATAAATCAAAAAATTATCACCTGTCAGATAATGCAATCTCACATAAGCTATGCACAAAATAAGCAGGGTCAGTCCCCCAAAACGGTAGGGCGCCCTTAAACTGCTGAAAACGGGCATGTAATGGTTCAATAAATACCAGGGATTGGCGTAAGACGGAAAATTCCCCAATCCCACCCATACAAGCATAAGCATCAGCATCAGCCACTTTTTGTAGTCCGGAAATTGCCTGAATACATATATGATAACAAAGAGCAAAACAATGGGAAACCCTATGGTGATTTCATGCCAGCCGTGCGGTGTACCGGTATCGGTAGTGTAATCGCCAAGCGCATGCAGCCAGATCAGGGGATTGATGCCGCTGTCGTCGACAACCAGTCTGGGACTATCCTTCCAAAGGGCCATTACCGGCAATATTTTCCAGGCGTTTAATAAAAGTGCAATACCGGTAAACAATAGAAAAGGAGATGTCCGCTTAACGGTTTCCTGTTTTGTCCAGAGCAATCCACATACCCAGAGAAACATAAGTGCAACTGAGAAAATGAACACAAGTGGGGCACCTCCGGCAATTGGCTGTGCCAGCAGTAAAACCGACCATACGGCATGCTTGCGTTTGCGTGTGTTCAGATACGAATTCAGGTGATAGAAAAGCCAGGGGAGAAACAGCATATACAGAAAATTGCTGTGTCCGGCTTCAAAAATGTGTCTGCCGAAATACGGTGCACCAACAAAAATGAAAGCCAGCAAAGTTGAAACCAATGCATTGCCGCCAATACTCAGGAATAATTTACGGGCACCACTTAATCCAATTATAAGTGCCAGCAGAATGCTTAGCTTATAACCATAAAAACTGCCAAATAGCAGCACGGGTATAAAAAACATTGAGGCATGTGTGGCCTGAGGATTGGCATTCAGGTCAGTTCCGAAGGATAAGTAAGGCTGGAAAGAAGGCCATTCATGGTATTTGAGCACACTGATTCTGGCCATTTCGAAAGTGGAATAGGTCAGATCCCAATCACCGTTTCCATAAAAACCCCAGTTCCGCGGAAGCCAGAGTCCGGTAATGAAAAGGGTCCAGATGATGAATATGAACGCGACAATCGCATTACTGGAGGCCAGCCTTTGCAGTTTATCCATAATGTTCATATGAAAAAGGGGCCGGAGGCCCCTTCTGATTATTTCAGCTTAAATGCTTTTTTTACCTTGTCAACATAGTCGAGCTTTTCCCAGGTGAACAATTCCACTTTAAGGGTTTTGCTTTTGCCTTCAGGGGTATGGAATACCTTAGTGACGGTTTGGTTTTCCCTGCCCATGTGCCCATATGCAGCGGTTTCGCTGTAAATAGGATTTCTGAGTTTCAGACGCTGCTCAATAAAATACGGACGCATGTCAAATATGCCTTCAACAATCTTTCCGATTTCGCCATCATTCATTTTGACATTGGCTGTACCATAAGTATTGACATTGATACTGGTGGGTCTGGCTACACCAATTGCATAACTTACCTGCACCAGAACTTCTTTGCAAAGCCCTGCAGCCACCAGATTTTTAGCAATGTGTCTTGTGGCATAAGCGGCACTGCGGTCAACTTTACTCGGATCTTTGCCGCTGAAGGCTCCGCCGCCATGTGCACCCTTTCCGCCGTATGTATCTACAATGATTTTGCGACCGGTAAGGCCTGTGTCGCCATGCGGACCACCGATTACAAATTTACCCGTCGGATTGATGTGGTAAGTAATCTTATCATTGAACAATTTTTTGTATTTGGGGTATTTAGCCTTTACTCTGGGAATCAGTATATCAACCATATCTTTCTTGATTTTGGCCAGCATTTTTGCTTCAGTGTCAAAATCGTCGTGTTGGGTGGATATTACAATAGCATCGATCCGGACAGGTTCGTTTTTGTCGTTGTATTCGAGTGTAACCTGACTTTTGGCATCCGGTCTCAGATATTTTATCGCTTTATTTTCTCTCCTGAGGGCTGCAAGTTCCAGAAGCAGTTTGTGCGAAAGGTCCAATGCCAAAGGCATATAGTTGTCGGTTTCGCTTGTAGCGTATCCGAACATCATACCCTGATCACCGGCACCTTGTTCTTCTTTCTTTTTTCTGTCTACACCCTGATTGATGTCTGAACTTTGCTCGTGAATGGCAGAAAGCACACCACAAGAATTGGCTTCGAACATATATTCGCTTTTGGTGTATCCGATTTTCTTGATGACATCCCTGGCGATGGTCTGCACATCCAGATATGCGGACGATTTTACTTCGCCGGCCAGTATCACCTGTCCGGTGGTTACCAGGGTTTCACAGGCAACTTTGCTTTGCGGGTCAAATGCCAGAAAATTGTCGATAAGCGCATCGCTGATCTGATCGGCAACTTTATCGGGATGGCCTTCTGATACAGATTCTGAGGTAAATAAATAAGGCATATTTTAAAATTGATGCAAAAGTAAGCGATTAATTCATTGAATGCAAAAATGCATGGGTGCCATTTAAAGCCGCTTGAGGTCAGGTGTGAATAACTTCACCCTCCATCTTGCTCACAGCTACAGTTGCAACGGCATTGCCAACCACATTCGTTGCGGTTCTGCCCATGTCCAGAAACTGGTCTATTGGCAGCAGCAATGCCAGACCGGCTTCCGGAATTCCAAATCCGGAAATGGTTGCTGCTATCACCACCAGTGATGCCCTCGGAACACCTGCAATGCCTTTGCTGGTAACCATCAGTATCAGTAGCATGGTGATCTGCTGGCTGATGCTGAGGTCAATACCATATGCCTGCGCAATCAGTAAAGAACCAAAGGTCATATACATCATGCTGCCGTCGAGGTTAAAGGAATATCCAAGCGGCAATACAAAACTGCTGATCTTTTCTTTAATGCCGAAGCGGTCGAGCTGGTTCAGCAGTTTTGGGTAGGCAGATTCGCTGCTGGCCGTTGCAAATGCAAGCATCAGGGGTTCTTTAATGTGGCTGAGTAAAGACCAGGTCTTGTTGCGGATCATCAGATAACAGAACCCGAGCAGAATGACCCAGAGTATACCCAATCCGCCGTAAAACATGGCAATCAGTTTGCTGTAGTCCATCAGAATGCCGATGCCTTTGTCTGCAATCACTACAGAAATGGAAGAAAACACAGCAAGCGGTGCAATCCACATGATCATATTGGTCAGTTTCAGCATGGCATGGGCCAGCGCATCCATCAGTTTTACCATAGCTTCCCCCTTTTCGCCGATACCAGACAGTGCCAGTCCGAAGAAAATGGAAAAAACGACAATTTGTAAAACGGTTTTATGGCTCGACAGTGCCACAAGAATATTTTCCGGAAACAACTGATCGATAAAGTGTATCAGTGTAAATTCTTCTGCTTTGAATGTTGCGGCTTTTACTTCGGCAACCTGACCTATAAACGCAGCGCCGGGTTGCAGAATATTAACAAGAATAAGACCGAGGGTTAAAGATGTGAGGCTGGCAAACACGAACCATCCGATGGTTTTAATGCCCATACGTCCGACGCTTCTGGCATCGCCGATGTTGGCCACACCGACAACCAGAGTGCTTAATACCAGGGGTCCTATAATCAGTTTGATCAGCTTTAAAAAAATGTAACTGCCTAAAGAGGTGTATTTGATGAACAAATCAATGCCTGCCCTGTCCTGAGAGAATTGCATGTTAACAAGGGCGCCTGCGGCAATTCCCAGCACCAGTCCGCCCAAAATCCAGTATGTCAGTTTGTTTTTCATATTATCTTATCCGAATAACCATTCAAAAGCTTCTTCAATTTTTCCGATCTGTATCAGTTTAATGCCGGATCTGTGTGCATCCAGTCCTTTGTTGTATTTGGAAATCATGATTTCTGTAAATCCAAGTTTTTCTGCTTCAGAAATGCGCTGTTCAATGCGCGATACAGCCCTTACCTCACCGCTCAGCCCGATTTCGCCGGCAAAGGCAATGTTGCTGTTTACGGCAATGTTCTGGTACGACGACAAAATAGCGGCCACAATACCCAGATCCAGACCAGGATCTTCGAGTTTCATGCCGCCGGCAATATTAATGAATACATCTTTAACACCCAGCTGAAAACCACAGCGCTTTTCAAGCACCGCCAGCAACATGCTGAGTCGCCTGAGATCAAATCCGTTGCTGGTTCTCTGCGGCGTTCCGTATACAGCGCTGCTCACCAGAGATTGTGTTTCCAGCAGTATGGGCCGGATGCCTTCCACTGCGCAGCTGATGGTGATGCCACTCAGCAATTCTTCCCTTTCGCTGATCAGTATTTCTGAAGGATTTTCAATCTCGCGCAAACCATTGCCTTTCATTTCGTAGATGCCAATCTCACTGGCAGAGCCGAAGCGGTTTTTGAGGGTGCGCAGAATTCTGTAGTTGTAGTGCCGGTCGCCTTCAAACTGAAGCACCGTGTCTACCATGTGCTCAAGTACTTTTGGGCCGGCAATGTTGCCGTCTTTATTGATGTGCCCGATCAGAAATACAGGCACATTGGTTTCTTTGGCAAAGCGCAGAAGTTCGGCAGTGCATTCTTTAATCTGGCTGATACTGCCGGGCGGAGAATCAATCTGATCGCTCGAAAGGGTCTGAACGGAGTCGATGATGAGCAGTTCCGGCTGATCTTCCTGCAATTGCCGCATCAGGTTGCCCAGCGACGTTTCGCATATGACATAACAACGCTCATTTGTAATACCGATGCGCTCTGCCCGCATTTTAAGCTGAGTTTCACTTTCCTCACCACTGACATACAGAACTTTGCGTTGCAAGTGTAAAGCCAGCTGTAGCAATAATGTAGATTTCCCGATGCCTGGTTCTCCGCCTATGAGCGTGATTGATCCGGTGACAAGTCCACCGCCCAGAACACGGTTTAATTCGTTGTCTGTCAGATGTATACGTTGCTCTTCGCCTTCAACAATTTCTTGGATTTTCTTGGCTTCAGAGCGCTGGCCATTTGATTTACCCCAGAGTTGTTTAACGGAACCTGATTTTTGAACCACCTCTTCCGTGAAACTGTTCCAGGCCTCGCATGAAGGGCATTTGCCCAGCCATTTGGGTGCAACATGACCACAGTTTTTACAAAAAAATTTAACGACTGCCTTTGTCATATTGTGGTCACAAAAGTGCGTTATAAATCATAAAATTGCAGCATGCGTGGTTAATTAAATATAAAAATAATGAGATTTAACCATTAATTAATTTTAAAAGCGGAATAATTTTCTATTTTTGCGGTCTTAATTATTAAGTTAAATTTAAAATAGATTAAAATGAAAAAGCTATTCGCGTTAATCCTCGTAACTGTGTTTATTTCCTCAAACGTAAGTACTGTCTATGCTCAGGACGCTGCCAAAGCCACTACAGAGGCTGCAGCACCAGCCAAAGCCGATGATACTGCCAAAACCGACGAGATGTTGGAAGCCGCCGCCGCCGCAGCAGCAAAGCCAGCCGCCGTTGGTGAAGAAGCCAAAAAAGAAGAAGTCAGCGGCCATCAGGCCATTAAAGATAAGTTTATCGAAGGCGATCCGATCTGGATGGCACCGGTACTGATCTGTTTCCTGATCGGACTCGCTATTGTAATAGAAAGAATCATTTCTCTGTTTCTTTCAGGCATTAATACCCAGAAATTTATTGAGCGCGTTGAAGAGCTTGTTAAAACCAAAGGTGTTGAAGCCGCTAAAGAAGAATGCAGAAACACCAAAGGTCCTATCGCCAGCATATACTATCAGGGACTTGACCGCGTAGATGAAGGTATTGACAAAGTGGAACACGCTGTCCAGTCATATGGTTCTGTTCAGATGGGTCAGCTTGAAAAGGGCATGGTCTGGATTTCGCTGTTCATCGCACTCGCACCAATGCTTGGATTCCTTGGTACTGTAATCGGTATGATTCAGGCGTTTGATAAAATCGCAATTGCAGGTGACATTTCACCGACGATTGTTGCCGACGGTATCAAAGTGGCTTTGTTGACCACAGTAGCAGGTTTGATCGTTGCGATCATTTTGCAGATTTTTTACAATCTGATTTTGTCTAAAATTGATTCCATCGCCAACGAAATGGAAGATGCTTCTATTTCCCTGACCGACATCCTCATCAAAAATAAAATAGTGAAGTAATGAGTAAGTTAGCCAAAAATATATTTTACGGCGTCTCACTCGGATTGTCCGTATTGATTACCATCTGGATATTTGCCGCGAGCAAATCTAATGTGGGTGCACCGGTCAGCTACGGCCTTATTTTAATGTATGCCCTGACGCTGATGGCCATTGTGGTTGCGCTCATACTTTCTGTTAAAGGAATGGTTAACAAGCCCAAAGCTGCCCTTATGTCTGGAATTGGAATTGGAGTTCTGTTGGTTTTAATCGTAATCGGTTACGCCATGGATGACCACAAAGTTACCACTTCATATACCAAATATGGTGTTGATACAGAGACCTACTCCGGCATCATCGGCGGTAGCCTTATTGCCACCTGGATTGTGCTCGGCGGAGCTGTGCTCCTGACCTTATATGCTTCTCTTTCAGATTTTATAAAGCGCCTGTAAAAGACTTGTAATTTTCATTATGGCACGTAAACAACGATCAGTTCCGGAGATTAATGCGGGTTCTATGGCCGACATCGCCTTCCTGCTGCTGATCTTTTTTCTGGTAACCACCAGCATAGACAGCGACAAGGGTATTGCCATAAAACTGCCGCCTAAATTGCCGCCACAGGAAAATCCGCCAACGATTAAGAAGCGCAATATCTGGGAAGTGCTTATCAATAAGAACGACCAGCTGCTTGTAGAGAATGAGTGGATGAACATAGATCAGCTTTGTGCTGAGACCAAGACATTCATACAGAATCCTGGCAAGAATGAAAATCTGAGTGAAAGTCCTCAAAAGGCTGTTGTTTCCCTTAAGAACGACAAAGGCACTACTTACGGAGCATACATTTCTGTTCAGAATGAGCTTAAAAGGGCCTATAACGAACTCAGGGATGAATACAGTCTTGCAAAATTCAACCGCAAGTACGAGGAACTGCCGAAGGGCGGAAAGGAACAACAGGAAGCCCTGAAAGCCTATCCTCAGAAAATATCTGAAGCTGAACCTGAAGAAATCGGAGGCGAAAATCCTTACAAATAAGTAAACGACACAAATTCAACATGGCTAAATTTAAAAAGAGTGCAGGTTCCGGATCACAGTCCATAAATACGGCTTCTTTGCCCGACATCGTTTTCATGCTCCTGTTTTTCTTCATGGTGGTAACCAAGATGAAAGATGCAGAAGTAAAGGTTTCCGTCTCTGTTCCGTCTGCATCAGAGGTAACCATTTTAGAAAACAAACAGGTGGTAACCTATATGTACATCGGTAAACCAAAGCAGCCAGAAATATATGGTACATCAACCCGTATCCAGCTGAACGATGCGTTCAAAGACCCTAAAGCCATTCCGGTTTGGGTTGAAGAAGAGAAAAAACGCATTCCTGCCGTTTTTGTTAATCTGTTTACCGTTTCCATAAAAGCCGATAAACACATTAAAATGGGTATCCTGAACGATGTCAAATTAAAACTGCGCGAAGCCAATGCACTCAGGATTGTATATTCATCCAATAAAGGCAAATCGCTTTCCGATCAGTAATCGCATTCAAACTTCTTTAAAAGCAGCATAATTGCTGCTTTTTTTATGCCCGGATTTTTCGGACAACCGGAACACGGATATTTCAGACGGGTTGGTAATCATTATGCTATTTACGATAGGAAAGTGCATTCAGAAGGATGATTTCTTTGACTGCGCATGCAAATATTAGCCGCTTTAAGACCGCATAGCCAGGGTCTGGTTTATCCGGCGAACGTCTTTGAGCAAACCATAAACAAAAAAGAAAGGACCGTTTTTAAGGGTCCTTTCTTATAAAATGCTTTGGTATTTTACCAGATTACGATCCTCTGATCCGCCGGAATCCACATCGCATCGCCTTCCTTCACGCCGAACGCGTCGTAAAATTCGTTCAGATGCTTTAATGGTCCATTGATTCTGTAACGGGCCGGCGCATGTGGGTCTGTCTGAAGCCGGTTGCGCAATTCTTCGTCTTTGATGTTGTTGTGCCAAACCTGAGCCCAGCTCATAAAGAATCTTTGCTGCCAGGTGAAACCGTCAATCGGAGCGGGCTCCGCTTTGCCCTGCAATGAGCGTTTCAATGCGTAATACGCAAGGGTAAGACCACCCAGGTCGGCAATATTCTCACCAATCGTCAGTTCGCCGTTGATGTGAACGCCGGGCATCGGTTCAAATGCATTGAAATAGGCAATATAGCGTTTGCCGAGTTTTGAAAAATTATCTGAATCTGCTTTTGTCCACCAATTCCTCAAATTTCCGGTTTCGTCGTATTGGGCACCTTGATCGTCAAATCCATGGGTAAATTCATGTCCGATCACGGCAATGATGCCGCCGTAATTAATGGCATCGTCTGCATCGGGATTGAAAAATGGTGCCTGCAGGATGCCGGCGGGAAATACAATCTCATTGTTCAGAGGATTGTAATATGCGTTAACGGTTTGAGGCGGCATAAACCAGCGTTTCTTATCAACGGGCTTGCCGATGTCTTTCAGCATTTTGTTGTGACTCCACAGTGTATTGTTGATGACATTGGCCAACAGTTCACCCGGTTTAACCTGTATGTTGCTGTAGTCTTCCCATTGGTCGGGGTAGCCGATTTTGTAGGTAAATGTAGAAAGTTTTTTCTTGGCCATTTCTTTCGTGCCGGCACTCATCCAAGCCAGCTGGTCGACCCGTTCGCTGAATACGGCGCGCACATTTTCAATCATTTCCGCAACTTTTTTCTTAGATGTTTCCGGAAAAAATGCTTTGGTGTATAAACGGCCTAAAATATTGCCTTCACCTAAACCTTCAGTTATGTCTATTGCCTGTATATCTCTCTTTTTCTGTTCTTTAACACCACCTTTTATTTTGCCGTAAAAATTAAAACGCTCGTCTTTAATCTTTTTTGGCAAATAAGTTGCAAAACCATTGATTAATTTGTAGTAAGTATATAGTTTTAAGACTTCTATATTCGTTTTGTTTAATAAAGTGTTCAGGTTGCTGAAGTACTTTTTGTTTTGCACAATAACCGTATCGCTTATAATGCCCTGACTGCTTGCAAAGCTTAACCAGTCCGCGTCTTTAGAAAGAGTCTTCAATTCTGAACTGGCAATTTTATTATATGTTTTGATGGGATCACGCAGTTCGACATTGCTGAGTTGAATGGCGGCAAGTGCCGTTTCAAACTGTAAAAGCGTTTCACCGGCCGCACCTTTAAATTCATAGCCACTGTGCAGCATCATTTGGTCTACGTGTTTGACAAATTCGGATCTGATCATCTGCATGCGCGCATCTTTTCCGCTGTAATAGCTTTTTTCACCGAGACTCAGTCCGCTTTGTCCCCATTTAACTGCGTTCATTTTGCTGTTCCGGTCGTCTGCATCCACATATACCCCCAGAACACTTGATACGCCAATTTTCTGAAGTTCACCGCTTACCTGCACCCATTGCGCCAGTCCGCTGATACCACGTATCTGATCTGTATACGGTTTTAACGGACTCAGTCCAAGTTTCTCTATTTGTAGGGTGTCCATAAACGAGCGGTACATATCGGCTATTTTTTGCTCGTCGCTGCCTTCGGCATTTTCTTTGGTCTTCAGGGTAGATTCAATAATGCCTTTCAGCTTAACTTCACTGTTCTCTTTGTCAATAATGCCAAAGGCGCCCCAGGTACCCTCTGTTGACGGTATTGGATTCAGCTTTTTCCAGCCACCGTTCACAAAGCTGTCAAAATCGTCTTGTGGACGGTATCTTTTGTCCAGAGAGGATGTGTCAAATCCGGGTATAATCTTCTTAACATCAGCTGTTTGGGCAGTTTCTTTCTGCTTCGGTTGTTCCGAGCAGGCTGCAGCAAAAGCAAGTGCTGCACTTAAAATAAAAAATTGAGGGTTATATCGCTTCATACTGGCAAGAATAAGAAAAATTCAGTAATTTCGTCTCTTATGTTCGATAAAAGACATCTGCTGATCCTCTTAATGTGCCTGTCTTCCGCCGCCAGAGCGCAGTTCGGCGATTCATTCCCCGTACTGAAGTTCGATCAGGATACGGTTGATTTTGGGGTCGTTAATGAAGGCGACACGGTGCAATACGATTTCTGGTTTACCAATACCGGAACCCGTGATCTGGTAATCAGACAGGCATATCCGGCTTGCGGATGCACGATACCAACCTATACGCAAGGGGTAATCAAACCAGGGGAACGCGGCAAGATACACGTCGAATTTCACAGCAAAGGCTGGGGAGGGCAAACAGTTGTTAAAGAGGTGATAATCATATTGGTCAACGGTCCGGAGAATTACGCCCGGTTCAAAGCCAAAATCGTTAATGCAGCTTTTCAGAAGGAGCTGGATCAATATAAGCAGGAGACCACGGGTAGTTCAGACAAACCCAAAAAAAAGCTCAGTAAAGCTGAACGGAAAAGCAACAGGGAAAGGAAAAAGCAAAAGGGACACCTTAATTTTTAAATATATGGGTAAGAAGAAAGTGCTGATAACAGGTGCCAACGGGCTTTTGGGCCAGAAGCTGATAGATTTGTATCTGACGAAATCAGACAAAATTGTGATCGGGTCAGGTGTAGGTCCCTGTCGTCATCCTCAAAAAGATCAGTTTCAATATGTTGAACTGGACATTACCGACGAAGCCAGGGTTCTGTCAGTTCTGAATGAACTGGCACCGGATACCGTTATCAATACAGCGGCAATGACCAATGTGGATGCCTGCGAAAGCGATCACACAGGCTGTGACAAACTGAATGTGGATGCAGTTCGTTTTCTTGTTAAAGCCTGCAATACCATACATGCTCATTTAATTCATATTTCCACTGATTTTATATTTGATGGCACACACGGACCTTTGTCTGAAAATGAAGAGCCAAAGCCTCTGAGTTATTACGGATGGTCGAAATACAAGGGCGAACTTGAAGTCACAGAACATTGCGATTGCTATACGATACTGAGAACCGTGCTGGTATACGGTGTGGTGGCAGACATGAGCAGAAGCAATATTGTTTTGTGGGCCAAAGGAGCACTTGAGAAACAGCAACCCATGAAAGTGGTTAACGATCAGTTCCGAACACCTACTCTGGCAGAAGATCTGGCCATGGGATGCTACCTGGCAGAGTCTAAGTTTGTCAGAGGCCTTTTCAATATTTCGGGTAAGGACTTTTTGCGGATAGATGAACTGGTTTTCAGAGTCGCAGATTTTTTCGGATACGATAAGGCATGCGTCAGCACAACCAGTTCTGAAATGCTGAATCAGCCGGCCAAACGCCCGCCCATTACCGGGTTTATCATCGACAAAGCCCGCAGGGAGCTGGGCTATGAGCCGCATAGTTTTGAAGAAGGACTGGCGCTGATAAATGAACAGCTCAGCAGAAAAAGTATATGAATCTGCTCTATGTATTTATAGGAGGCGGAATTGGTGCAAGCCTGCGCTATCTGATGCAGTTTCTGACGGGAAAACACAATGGCAGCGGTTTTCCGGTTTCAACGTTTACGGTAAATCTGCTGGGATGCTTTGCCATCGGCATTCTGGCCGCAAGTGTACTGAAACTCAAATGGAATGAGCAACTGGTATTGTTTGTGTTTACCGGCATTTTGGGCGGATTTACCACGTTTTCATCGTTTTCGATGGAGTGTATTCAATTGCTTAAAAATAATCAGACCGGAATGGCGTTATTGTATTTCAGTTTGAGTAACTTCGCAGGACTGAGCCTCTGCGCACTCGGATTTTATCTGGCTAAATGAACATAAAACGAATTCTGTTTACCTGTATACTGGTATTTTTGCTGGCTTCTGAGGCATTTGCCCTGCAGATTCTGATTCCCATGAATGAAACGCAGAAAGACCACCTGAAATCATACGGCATTGCATATTGGGTGCTTGAAAAGGGCGGAGAAGTAGACTGGCTGCTGAATTATGAAGGGGGAAGTTTTCTTTTCAACTTCGATGTGGTTTATGAAAACGAGTGCAAAATCAGGGGTATCAGCTACGATGTCATTACAGAAGGTAAAGCCAATGCCATACACGCAGAAATATCCAATCCGGAAGTCAACATGGAAAGCGTTAAGCTGCTGAAATCGCCCAAAATTGCCGTTTACACACCTAAGAACAAACAACCCTGGGATGATGCTGTGACCATGGTGCTCGAATATGCCGAAATACCTTACGATAAGGTGTTTGACGACGAAGTTCTGGAAGACAAGCTGATAACCTACGACTGGTTGCACCTGCACCATGAAGATTTTACAGGACAATACGGAAAATTCTGGTTCAGCCACCGAAATGCCCCCTGGTATATGGATGAGGTTACTGAAAATGAAGCCTGTGCTGCCAGACATGGATTTGCGAAAGTGTCTCAGCTGAAACTGGCTGTCGCTAAAAAGATCAGAGATTTTTGTCTGGGCGGCGGTTTCCTGTTTGCCATGTGCAGCGCAACAGACACTTACGATATTGCTCTGGCAGCCGATGGTGCAGACATTTGTGAAAGCATGTTTGACGGCGACGGATCTGACTTTGATGCCCAGAACAAACTCAATTTTAACAATACGTTTGCCTTCAAAGACTTTCTGCTTGAACGGAATCCTGCAGCATACGAGCATGCAAGTATAGACAACACACTCGGGCATCAGTTTTCAAATGAAAACAGCGATCTGTTTACACTGTTCGATTTCAGCGCCAAATGGGACGTTGTGCCTTCAATGCTTTGCCAGAACCATACGCAAACCATTAAAGGGTTTATGGGGCAGACCACTGCTTTCAAAAAGCAGTACATCAAAAGTGAAGTACTCATCATGGGTGAAAACAAGACGCTTGACGAGGCAAGGTATATCCATGGTAACATGGGTAAGGG
>Ga0154020_10007181_pt1 | contig 13025 bp, 9 predicted proteins | sample Klosneuvirus_201_FD_109709 | JGI IMG/M metagenome (GOLD analysis project Ga0154020, IMG submission 109709) | Active sludge microbial communities from wastewater, Klosterneuburg, Austria - Klosneuvirus_20160825_MG | ecosystem: Engineered > WWTP > Aerobic digester > Activated sludge | place... | reverse complement strand
GGCGACGAGCACACTCACCACCAGCCCTCGCGCCAGCGCACGCCGCAGCACGCGGTCGGCTTCACGCAGGTGGCCGGCGCCGATGAGATGGCCCACCACCGTCTCCACGCTCAGCCCCGTGGCCAGCCCGAACAGCAGCACGACCATGATCACCTGCATCACGTAGGCGTGTGTGGCCAGCGCCGCTGCGCCCAGGCCACCGACCACCGCCACGCTGACCATGAAACCCAGCCGCCAGGCGATGTTCTCGGCCGCGCCGGGCAGGCCGATGCGCGCCACCGCGGCGAGCTCGGCGCGCGGCAGGCGCCACAGGTCGGCCCAGCGTGGCACCAGCGCCAGCCGCAGGCGCCACAGCCACAGGTGCAGGCCGATGGCCACGAAACGCGAGACGATCACCGCCACCGCGAAGCCCGGCAGGCCGAACCCGGGCCAAGCGCCCAATCCGAACATCAGCGGCCCCATCAGCGCCAGGTGCACGAGGTGCATCGCCACCATCACGGCCAGCGTGTCGCGGGCGTGCAGGTGCGCGCGCATCACGGCCGTCATGCTGGCGTTCCAGGCGTCGAGCAGCATGGCCGGCGCCAGCACCATCAGCAGCGGCGCAGCCAGCGGCAGCACCTCGGCCGGTGCATTCAGCGCGCGCAGCAGCGGCACCGGCGCCAGCAGCGCCGGCAACGCCACCGCCACGCCCAGCCAGCTGCTGGCGCCCAGCACGGCACGCGCCACGGCGTCGGCGGCAGCACGCCGCCCGGCACCCAGGGTCTGCGTCAGCACCACCCCGACGCCGGCGCCGACGATGCGGAACAGGATGAAGAGCGTGCCGAAGACGTGGTGGGCCAGCGCGAAGGCCGCGCCCGCGGTGTCGGACAGGCGCGCCGCGAGCGCGGTGCCGACGACGCCGACACCGATGCCCAGCAGCAGCTCCAGGAACAGCGGCCAGGCCAGCGCGAACAGCCGCGGCCGCGGGCCCGTCTGCGAGGCCGGGGCGGCGCGCGAGGTCATCCGCGGAGGTTACCGCCCGGCCCGCCGCGACTGTCGCGCGCCGGCCACTGCGCGGGACGCCCTACCGCGGCCGCCAGCCCGCCCACGGGGCTGCGCTACGATGCCCGAGGCAGGCCCACGGCCCCCGCGCGCACGGGCACGCGCCCTGCACGCGCCATCGCGAACCCATCACACGGACACCCGACATGAGCCACATCCATTTCATCGGCGGCGAAAAGGGCGGCGTCGGCAAGTCGCTGCTGGCGCGCGTGCTGGCGCAGCACTTCATCGACCGCCAGCAGCCCTTCGTCGGCTTCGACACCGACCGCTCGCACGGCGCGCTGCTGCGCTACTACGCCGACTACGCGCAGCCGCTGCCGCTGGACGCCCACGACAGCCTCGACCCCATCATCGAAGCCGCCGTCGCCGAACCCGGCCGGCGGGTGCTGGTCGACCTGGCCGCGCAGACCCAGGGTCTGCTGCTGCGCTGGATGGGCGAAGCCGGCGTGCCCGGCCTGGCACAGGAACTCGGCCTGAAGCTCACCTACTGGCACGTCATGGACGCGGGCCGCGACAGCACCGACCTGCTGGCCAAGTGGCTGGAAGGCAGCGAACAGGCCGGCGGCGGCCTGCCGCTGGTGATGGTGCTCAACGAGGTGCGCGGCGACGGCTTCGAACAGCTGGAAGCCTCGGGCCTGGTACCGCGCGCCCAGGCCCAGGGCGCGCGCAGCCTGCGCCTGCGCAAGCTGCCCGACGCGCTGCTGCAAAGGGTCGACGGCAAGGGCCAGAGCTTCTGGGCCGCGACGCAGCCCGAATCGGGCAGCCTGGGCCTGCTCGACCGCCAGCGCCTGCGCACCTGGCTGCAGCGCACCTCGGACGAACTGGCAACGCTGGACATCTGAGCGCACCGGCCGCGCCGCACGCGGGCCGATGGCATCCCGCCGTTCAGACTTGATCTAGGTCTGGCCAAACGCCGGGAACGGTGGTCATGATGCGGCTCCCAACAAGAGGAGACCTTCCATGGCCACCAAGCCCGCCGCCCCCAAGGCGCTGTCCCTGCACCTCGGCCTGAACACCGTCAGCGCCGCCGCCTACGAAGGCTGGGAAGGCCCGCTGGCGGCCTGCGAGTTCGACGCCAACGACATGGCCGCCATCGCACGCAGCAAGGGCATGAAACCCACCGTGCTGCTGACGAAGAAGGCCACGCGCGCCGCGCTGCTGGCCGGCATGCGCAGCGCCGCGAAGGCGCTGAAGGCGGGTGACTTCTTCTTCCTGACCTTCAGCGGCCACGGCGGCCAGGTGCCCGACACCAACCGCGACGAACGCGACGGCAAGGACGAGACCTGGTGCCTGTACGACGGCCAGCTCATCGACGACGAGCTCTATTTCGAGCTCAGCCGCTTCGCCAGCGGCGTGCGCGTGCTGGTGCTCAGCGACAGCTGCCACAGCGGCAGTGTCACGCGCGAGCGCACGCCGCCGCCGCCGCCGCCCGGCCAGCGCGCCAAGCTCATGCCCGAGGCCGTGGGCCGCCGCGTCTACGACGCGCACAAGGCGATGTACGACCAGTTGCAGGCCGATGTCGCCAAGGCGGCGAAGGCGGCCAAGGCCGTGGTCGACCCCGACGCCGCGCTGGCGCAGGTGGCGGTCATCGGCCCGGCGCTGCAGGCCGCCACGCTGGTGGGCGCCTTCAGGCCCGCGGTGCTGCTGATCTCGGGCTGCCAGGACAACCAGACCAGCATGGACGGCGAGAACAATGGCGCCTTCACCGAAAAGCTGCTGAAGGTGTGGAACCACGGTCGCTTCAACGGCAACTACATCAGCTTCCACGCCCGCATCCGTGCCGCGCTGCCGGCCAGCCAGAGCCCCAACCTCTTCACGCTGGGCCCGGCCGCGGCTTTCGTCCAGCAGGCGCCGTTCACGGTGTAGGGGCCCCGCCGCCGCGGCGCTGCGGCCGACGGTCCTGCGCACCGCCGGTCACCTTCGGGCCGGATCGGCCCCGCCGGGCCTCAGCGCCCGCCGAGCAGGAAGGCCAGCGGCGCGTCCAGCCGTGCGGCCCAGTCGGTTTCGTTGTGGCCGGTGCCCTCGAAGATCCGCGTGGCGGCATCGGCCGCGGTGTAGTCGCGGTCGCGCAGCAGTTCGGCCACCAGGCCCAATGCGGGCGCGTAAAGGCTGTCCAGCGCGTCCGTGCCGCGGTCGATCCAGAAGCGGTGGCGGCCGGCCGGCGGCAGGCGCAGCGCCAGGTAGTTCAGCGCCGCCAGCGGCAGCGCCGCGTTGCGCACGCGCTCCAGGCCCCAGGCGGTGGGGATGCCCACCCAGTGCGCCGACAGCGCCGCGGCGCCGCCGAAAACCTGCGGGTACTCGCACAGCGCGTACAGCGAGATCAGCCCGCCCATGCTCGAGCCCATCACGAACGTGCCCTCGGGCCCGGCCACGGTGGCGTAGCGCGCGTCGATGGCCGGCTTGAGTTCCTCGACCAGGAAGCGCAGGTAGGCGTCGGACTGCAGGCGGCCGTGGGCGGCCTTCTCCAGGTATTCGCGGCGCACCGCCTCGGGTGCATCGGCCAGGAACTTCTCGGGGTAGTACTCGGCATAGCGCTGCGGGCTGTTGTTCCAGATGCCGACGACCAGCGCATCGGGCACCTGGCCGGCCTGCACCAGCCGGCTCAGGGCCTGGTCGACCTTCCAGGCCTGGCGGTTCCAGGTGGTGCGGGCATCGAAGAGCATCTGGCCGTCTTGCATGTAGACGACGCGGTAGCGCCGGGCCGGGCTGTAGCCCTCGGGCAGCCAGACGTCGACGTGGCGCGGCGACACGTGTTTCGACGGGAACCCGGCCAGCCGCTCGATGCGCCCGCTGAAAGGCTGCGGCAGCGGCGCTTCAGCCGTGGCGGCAGACGCCTGCAGGCCCAGGGCCAGCCCCAGGCCGGCCAGCAGCACGGCAAGACGGTTCATGGCCGGCGCTCCGGCTGCAGGGCAGGCCAGCGACCCCGCCGCGCAGCGGCCGGGCTTGCAAGCATTTGTGAACAACGCACGTGTGTACCCCCTCGAACGTGGTTTCCTGCCCCGAATGGGGGACGACGGGGAGCCATCGGCTCCTTAGGCTCGAAGGCATGCATCAGAAGCGCGCCGAGTCGACCGCAGACGCCATGCCACCGTCACACCCCCGCCATGACGATGTCACAGCGCGGCGGCACAGTACGCGCGATCCACAAACGTCTTCGCAGTCCGCGGTGCCCGACAGCACCGGTCCACGCCCAAACGCAGCCGGAGATTCGATGATGAACGCCACCCTGCCTCCTGAAGCCTGGCGCAGCGAAGCCTTCGCCGAGGACCTGTCCGAAGAAGTCGCCGAAGCCCCCAGTGCCGGCAAGCACCGCGGTGCGATGTTCGCCGTGCTGCTGGGCGTGCTGCCGGTGGCACTGGCCGCCGCCGGCGCGGTGGCCGTCGTGTGGTCGGGCGCCTGAGCCTTCGTCACCGCCGGGCTCCGGCGCTTCAGCGCGTGACCAGCACGCGCCCATAGAACGCGGGCACCTCCAGCACCCAGCGCCCGTCGGCCTGCCGCCGCAGCGGCGCGCCCTTCCTGCCACCACCCGCGGAAAGCACGTCGCGCAAGGCATCGGCGCGCAAGCCCTTTGGCAACGACAGGCTCACCTGCCGCGGACTGTCGCCGTTGTTGGTGGCGGTCAACGCCCAGTGCCGGCCCAGGCGGCGCACCCGCACCACGACCTGCGCGTCGGCGTGCAGCGGCGCGTCCAGGCTGCCGCGGCGCAGCACGGCATGGGCCTTGCGCAGGCCGATGAGCTTCCTGAATTCGGCCAGCAATGCGGTGTCGGGCCGGCCGCCGAGGTCGGCCCAGGGGTAGGTGGCCCGGTTGTAGGGGTCGTCGCCACCGGTCACGCCGACTTCGTCGCCGTAGTAGACGGTGGGCGCACCGGGGTAGGTCATCTGGAACAGCACCGCCAGCTTCAGCCGCCGCTTGGCCAGCGCGATGGTGGCAGGGTCAGTCAGGCCGTCGTGCCAGCCCAGGTGGTGCAGCGAACGCGCCTGGTCGTGGCTGGACAGCAGGTTCATCAGCGCCGCATGTGCCTGCGCAGGGTAGGCCTCGCGCAGGTGCTCCAGGTTGGCCACCATCACGCCCGCCGGGCCGCCGGCCGCGTAGTCGAGCACGGCGTTGCGGAAGATGTAGTTCATGGTGCTGTCGAACATGTCGCCCAGCAGGTACTTGCTGGCGTCGAACCAGGTTTCGGCCACCGTCAGCGCGTCGGGCCGGTGCCGCTTGATCGCGCTGCGCCATTCGCGCCAGAAGTCGTCAGGCACCCAGGGCACGACATCCATGCGCCAGCCGGCGGCGCCACGGTCCAGCCAGAGCTTCATCACGGCGTCGCCGTCGCGGTAGAAGAAGTTGCGCAGTGCGGGCGAGGCCTTGTCCAGTTCGGGCAGGTCGGGCCCGCCCCAACCCTTGTACTGCTGGTCGGGCGTGGGCTGGCTGGGGTCGAAGCGGTACCAGCCGGCGTAGCGTGAACCGGGCTGCACGCGGCCGCCTTCGAAGGCGCCGTCGCCCGCGTGTTTGCCGTAGCGGTCGAAGTAGACCGAATCGGCGCCGGTGTGGTTCAGGCTGGTGTCGGGGATGACACGGATGCCGCGCTTCTTCGCTTCGCGCGTCAGCCGCGTGAAGTGCGCGTCGCTGCCGAAGGCGGGGTCGATGCGCCTGTAGTCGGCGGTGTCGTACTTGTGGTTGCTGGCGGCCTGGAAGACGGGCGTCATGTAAACCGTGTTGGCGCCCAGCTTGCGGATGTAGTCCAGCTTCTGGATCAGGCCGGCGAGGTCGCCGCCGAAGAAGTCGTTGTTGTGCCGCGCGTCCGAGCCGTCGCCGGTGCCGGGGCGGAAGGGGCGCTCGTTCCAGTCGTCATGAAATTCGACGCTGCCTTCGTGGAAGCGGTCCTGCACCCGCGCACCGCCGGGCCGCGGGTCGTTGCGCTTGTCGCCGTTGCGGAAGCGCTCGGGGAAGACGTGGTAGTAGACGATGTCGGGGGCCCAGGCCGGCAGCTTGAAGCCGGGGTCGTGGATGGTCTGGCGGTAGCGGCGGATGGTGGCCGCCAGCTGCGGCCTGTCGGCGACGGCACCGGCGCCGCCCGAGCCCTTCTCGCGCGACCAGTACACCGTGTCGGCGTTGTTCTGGAAGACGAAGGGGCGGCCGCCGATGTGTGCTTCGAACCAGTAGCCGTAGACACCCACGGTGTCGAAACGGTGGCTGGCCGTCCAGCGCTCGCGGCCGTCGCGCGCCTTGGCCTTGCGCATCGGCAGGCGCGCGACTTCGCTGTAGGCCAGCAGTTCCTGGTTGCCCTCGAAGCGGCGGCGCTCGATCACCAGGCTCAGGCTCTCGACGCCGGGCAACGCGGTGACGGCGTACTTGAAGACCGTGCCCGCCGGCGCTGCGCCGAAAGGCGACTTGTGCGCGGACGCACGCGAATCGAAACGCAAGCTCAAGCCCACCGGGTCGGTGACGGCGGCCACGCGCGGATCGGCGTAGGTCTGGGTGCCAACGCTCAGTACCGGCCGGCCGTCGGCCAAGGCCAGGCGCAGCGTGTGTTCGCCGTCGAAGACCTGCTCGAAGTTGCCGCCGTCGCGGCCGTAGGTGGTGGTGGCGTTCCAGCCCGCGTCGGCGATCTTGAACTCGTGGCGGCCGCTGGCCTTGAGGTTCAGGTAGTAGGCGTCGCAGCTGTACCGGAAGGCGTAGTCGTCCAGCGCACTCCAGTTGTTCAGCGTGCCGCGCAGGAAGAGCGTGGTGTCACCCAGCGGCGCCTCGGACGGACAGGGCTCGACACGCAGCGTGGGCGCCGCCGCGCCGGGCGTGACGGTGAAGCGCTGCGTGCCGTCGAAGCGCCGGCGCATCTCGGCGCCGCGGCGTTCGAGCTGCACGCCGTCGGGCGAGCCGAAATCGGCATCCGCGCTCCAGCCCTCGTCGGCGATCTTGAAGGCGTGTTCGCCCTGCAGCTTCGTGACGAGTTCCCAGCGGCTGCAGGCCCAGGTGAAGCGTCGGTCTTCACCGGCGGCCCAGGCGTTGAAGCTGCCGCGCAGGTAGAGCGCGCGGCCGGCCAGCGGGTCGGGCTGACAGGCCGGTGTCGCGGTTGCCGCGCCCACGGCCGGCGACGCGGCCGTGGGCGACTGCGCCCCACCGGCCACCGGCGCCGCAACCAGCAGGACCGAGAGCAGGCGCCGCATCACTGCACCCGCTTGTAGTTCGTGTAGCCGCCGGGCGGCGCGGTGTCGAGCCCGAAGACGCGCGCGGTCTTCGGCGGCATCGTCACGTCCAGCAGCGCCGACCAGACGCGCAGACCGTCGGTGCCGTCGGGGTTCAGCAGGTCGAGCAGGCGCGTGCTGTCCATCAGCTTGCTGTTGGCCACCATCAAGGTCTCGGTGACCGTCTCGTCGCCGGCGTTGACGACCACCAGCACGGTGTCGGCGGCGCGGTCGGTGTGGCGCTCGAAGGCAAAGAGCCGGTCACTGCTGATCGTGCGGTAGTTGCCCACGCGCAGCGCGCGGTGCCCGCGGCGCATCGCGATGAGCCGCTTCGTCCAGGCCAGCGCGGCGTTGCGGGGCGTGACGAGGTCCCAGCGCATCGGCGCACGCATCTCGGGGTCGTCGCCGCCGGTCATGTCGAGCTCGCCGCCGTAGTAGAGGTTGGGCGCGCCGGGCAGCGTGAACTGCAGCACCTGCGCCAGGCGTCGCGAGGCCTCATCGGGCACGGCGGTGGCCAGGCGCGCGGTGTCGTGGTTCTCGAGGTAGATCCAGTTCTTCAGCGCGCTGTCGATGCCAACGTCGTCGATCAGGCGCGTGACCATGCGGCCGTAGGTCGGCGCATCCATCCTGCCCTGCACCAGGCACAGCGTCAGCTGGCGCAGGACGAAGAGCATCACCGCGTCCACCGAGGGGTACCACTCCTTGGGGTAGCTGGCGATCTCGCCCACCACCAGCGAGCCGGGTTTTTCGGCATGCGCGGCGCGTGTCAGCTCTTCCAGCACGGTGAAGCCGATGTCGAAGGCGACATCCAGCCGCCAGCCGTCGGCGCCGTCGCGCAGGTAGCTGCGCACCACCGAGTCGGGCGCGCCGTAGAGATGGGCGCGCACGGCGGGGTGCTCGAGGTTCAGCTCGGGCAGGTTCTGTGCGCGGGCCCAGGCGCGCGCGCCGCCGGGATATTCATCGCCAAAGACGAACCAGTGCCGGAAGGGGCTGTGCACGTCGGCCAGCGCGGCCTGGAAGACGGGCGCGTTGCGGCCCATGTGGTTGAACACGCCGTCCAGCACCAGCTTCATGCCGCGGGCGTGCACGTCGGCGGCCAGGGCCCTCAGGTCGTCGCGCGTGCCGTACTCGGGCGAGACCTGCAGGTAGTCCAGCGCGTCGTACTTGTGGTTCGTCCAGGCCAGGCAGATGGGGTTGAGGTAGAGCACGTCGGCGCCCAGGTCCTGCACGTGGCCCAGCCGGGCGGCGGTGCTGGCGAGATCACCGCCCCAGAAGGCGATCTCGTGGCTCCAGACCTTGTGGCTGTCGAGATAGCGGCCCTTGGCGGGCGTCTCGTCCCAGGTGTGCAGGGTCTTGGGCGCCGGGTACAGCGTGCGCTTGGCATCGAGGTTCGCGCTCGGCGCAAAGCGGTCGACCAGCACCTGGTAGACGACAGCGCCGTTGCGCCAGTCGCGTTCACGCGCTTCGAAGACGCCGGCGAATTCGAGGTCGTGGCGGCTGGCGTAGTTCAGGACGCTCAACCCTTGACGCCCCCAGCGGTAAGCCCGCTGACGATCCAGCGCTGGGCCAGCAGGAACACCAGCGTGATCGGCAGCCCGCTCAGCACCGCCGCGGCGGCGAAATCGCCCCACAGGTACTTCTGTTCGTAGAGGTAGAACTTGCTGCCGACAGCGAGCGTGAGATTGGGTTCCTCGCGCAGCAGCACGCTGGCCACCGGGTACTCGATGATGGTGCCGATGAAGGCCAGCACGAAGACCACCATCAGGATGGGCACGGCCATCGGCAGCAGCACGTAGCGGAAGGCCTGCCAGTGCGTGGCACCGTCGACCTTGGCGTTCTCTTCGATCTCCATCGGGATGGTCTCGAAGTAGCCCTTGATGGTCCAGATGTGCATGGCCACGCCGCCCATGTAGGCGACGATGAGGCCCGCATGCGTCTCGATGCCCAGCCACGGCAGCTTCGTGCCTATGCCTTCGAAGATCGCGTAGATGGCCACCAGCGCCACCGCCACCGGGAACATCTGCAGCAGCAGCATGCTGTTCAGCACCGCCTGCTTGCGCGCGAACGTCATGCGTGCAAAGGCATAGGCGGCGGTGGTGCTGATGGCGACGATGAGCAGCGCCGAGATCGTCGCGATCTTGATGCTGTTCCACAGCCACAGCAGCACAGGGAAAGGCGGCTGCACCACGGTGCCGTCGGCTTGCGTCACGGGGATGCCGAGGGCCAGCTGCCAGTGCTCGAAGCTGATGGTGGAAGGGATCAGCGAGCCGGTGGCGAAGTTGCCCGGGCGCAGGCTGATGCTCACCACCGCCAGCAGCGGGAAGAGCGTGAACACCAGCAGCACGATCAGCCCCGCGTGCGCCGCCCACACGCGCCAGCGCGCGCCCTTGCCCGTGACGATCGCCATTTCAGTGACTCCTCGCAGCAGTTTGACCAAGGTTCCCGCCACGGAACCGGCTCTGCCGGGCCGTCGGCGGACAGTCCCCTCGGGGGGTAGCGAGCGCCAGCGAGCTTGGGGGCATCAATTACTGCGCTGGGTGATCTTCAGCTGCACCAAGGCCATCACCGCCACCATCACGAAGATCAGCGTGCTGATGGCGGCGGCCAGACCGAAGTTCTGGCCGCTGTCGGTGAAGGCGATGCGGTAGGTGTAGCTGACGAGGATGTCGGTGGTACCGGCCGGCAGCTTGGTGTTCAGGACATCGGGCCGGCCGTCGGTGAGCAGGCTGATCAGCACGAAGTTGTTGAAGTTGAAGGCGAAGGCGCTGATGAGCAGCGGTGTCAGCGGCTTGGCGATCAGCGGCGCGGTGATCCTGAAGAAGTTCGTCAGCGGCTTGGCGCCGGCGATGGCGCTGGCTTCGTACAGGTCCGACGGGATGGCCTTGATGAGCCCGCTGCACAGAATCATGATGTACGGGTAGCCCAGCCAGGTGTTGACGATGAGGATCATCGTGCGCGCCAGCGTGGGGTCGGCAAACCAGGCCGGGCGCACGCCGAACAGCGCGTCGAGGATGGCGTTGATCTCGCCGAAGTTCTGGTTGAACAGGCCCTTGAAGACCAGGATGCTGATGAAGCCCGGCACCGCGTAGGGCAGGAAAAGCAGCGTGCGGTAGAGCGTGCGGTACTTGAGGTTCTGCCATTCCAGCAGCACGGCGAGCGTCATGCCCAAGGCGGTGCTGAAGAGCACGGTGAGGCCGGCAAAGACCACCGTCCAGACGAAGATGCCGACGAAGGGGCCGCGGAAGTCGGCGTCGAGCAGCATGCGGGCGTAGTTCGCGAAGCCCACGTTCACCTTGAAACCCGGCTGCAGACGTTCACCGGCCGCGGTTTCGAAGAAGCCGGTCGTGCGGTTGGCGGTAACGACGGCGCCGGTGGCGATCTGTGTGAGGCTGCCGTCGGCGTTGGCCCGCCACAGCGGCTCGATGGGGCCGAACTCGCGCAGGCCGGCATAGCGGATGAGCCGGCCGCCGGCACTGGCCGGCAGTTGCAGCGCCAGCGCCGCCAGCGCGTCGCGATGGCGGATCACTTCGCGCAGCGGCAGCGGCTCGGCCAGCACCGTGCTGCCCAGCGGCTGCAGCACCACCGGCACCTTCGGCGCGCCGTCGGCCAGCATCAGCGGTGGCGTCACCAGGGCGTCGCCGGCGCGGCCTTCCTGCGGCAACAGCTTGAGCCGGAACGACGCCCCCTCGGTGTGCAGCGTGTAGGCCAGCGCGTGTTCCTCGTCGACGAGCGTCTGGTCGAGCAGGTAGGCGCGTGCGCGCTCGAAATCCAGCAGGTTGCTCGACGCGTAGTTGGTGAAGCCGATCTGCACCGTGTACAGCAGCGGAAAGGCCACGAAGACCAGCATGCCTGCGACACCCGGGAACAGGTACTTCCAGGCCACGCTGGTGGCCGTGCCGTAGACGTAGAGCGCGCTGCCGCCCAGCGCCAGCACGCCCACCGCGGCCAGCGGCTGGCCGGCCACCCACAGCGAGAAGACGAACCACAGCAGCGCCAGCGCGGCCAAGCCGGCGATGGCCTTGCCGAGCGCCGAAGCCTTGGCTGCGGTGCCGCTCATCGTGTCTTCATCCGTGCCGCCGCGCCGTCGAGCGCGTCCTTCGGCGACTGGCGGCCGTTGGTGATGGCCTCCAGCGCCGCGTCCATCGCCGGGAAGAAGCGGCCCATCTCGGGGATGTTGGGTATGGGCTCGCCGGCGCGCGCGTTGGCCATCGTGGCCACGATGTTCGGGTCGGCGCTCAGTTCCCGGTAGTAGGCCTTGTTCGCGGGCGTGCCCAGCGGCACGTCGGCGCCGATGGTCTTCAGGCTGTGCACCGTCAGCAGGTGGTGCTCGATGAATTCGCGCGCCACGTCCCTCAGCCTGCTGGGTGCGCTGATCATGCAGCCCAGCACCCCGACGAAGGGCTTGCCGGGCCTGCCGGCGATGGCCGGGATGGGTGCGACGCCGAAGTTGATGCCCACCTTGCGCGCGTTGTCCCAGGCCCAGGGGCCGTTGATCATCATCGCCACGTCGCCGCGGGCGAAGGCGCCTTCCATCTCGGCGTAGCGCGCGCCCCTGGGCATGTGGCCTTCGCGCACCAGGCGGTCGAGCATCGATGCGCCCTGCAGCGCGCCTTCGTTGTTGATGCCGATGTCCTTCGTGTCCAGTTCACCGGCGGCGTTGCGCCCGAAGACGTAGCCCCCCGGCCCGGCCAGCAGCGGCCAGCTGAAGAAGCTGTTGTTGTAGGCCCAGAGGATGGCGCCCTTGCCCTGCGGCTTCAGGCGCTTGTCGATCTCGATGATCTCTTCGAAGCTGGCGGGTGGCGCCGGCACCAGCGCCTTGTTGTAGATCAGCCCGATGGCCTCGATGGCCAGCGGGTAGCCCCAGACCTGGCCGCGGTAGGTGAAGGCCTTCCACGCCGCTTCGTCGATGTCGTCGCGCACACGCTTCGGCGGCCGCACCGGCACCACCAGGCCCGACTTGGCCCACTCGCCCACGCGGTCGTGCGCCCAGCACATGATGTCGGGGCCCTTGCCGGCGGCGGCGGCGGCGGTGAACTTGTCGGGCGCGCCCTCGGGGTGCTGCACCACCACCTGCACACCCGTCTCGCGCGTGAAGGCGTCGCCCACCTTCTGCAGGCCGTTGTAGCCCTTGTCGCCGTTGATCCACACCAGCAGGCGCAGCGGTGTCTGCGCCGCTGCCGCCAGGCTCAGGCCGCCGAAGGCGAAGGCCAGCAGCACCCGGCGCGCGACGGGCGCCCCCCGGCGGTCACGCCGCATCGGCCTGCTGCTGCAGCGCGAGGCGGCGGAACGCGCGGCCTTCGGCGTTGAAGAGGTAGGTCTTGCCCACCGGCACCTGCAGCGGCAGGTCGGCCCCGATGGCGATGGGCCGGTCGCCTTCGACGGCGCAGGTGATCACGTCGTCGACGCCGGGGTTGCTGCAGTAGGCGTAGGTCATGCTGCCCAGGCTCTCGACGAAGGTCACCTTCGTGCGCAGCGCGTTGTCGGGCACGCCGGCGCGCAGGTGCTCGGGGCGCACGCCCAGCAGCACGCTGTCGCCGGGCCGGGCGGCCGAGGCGTCGACGGCGCAGCGGATGACCTCGCCGCCACCCAGTTTGACGCTGGCGCCGCCGGCGGACGCGTCCACCACGGCGGCCTTGAGGAAGTTCATGCCCGGGCTGCCGATGAAGCCGGCGACGAAGACGTTGCACGGGTGTTCGTAGAGTTCCATCGGCGCGCCCACCTGCTCGATGACGCCGGCCTGCAGCACGACGATGCGGTCGGCCAGCGTCATCGCCTCGACCTGGTCGTGCGTGACGTAGACCATCGTCG
>Ga0154020_10007180_pt1 | contig 13027 bp, 10 predicted proteins | sample Klosneuvirus_201_FD_109709 | JGI IMG/M metagenome (GOLD analysis project Ga0154020, IMG submission 109709) | Active sludge microbial communities from wastewater, Klosterneuburg, Austria - Klosneuvirus_20160825_MG | ecosystem: Engineered > WWTP > Aerobic digester > Activated sludge | place... | reverse complement strand
CTGACAGCAATATTTTTAATTGCAGAGATAACCGGCGGTTATGCCTTATTTGTTCCGCTCATGGTAGTTGTTTCAATAGCATATCTTGTGTCACGATACTTTGAACCATTTTCTGTCTATACAAAAAAGCTTGCATTGAAAGGTGATCTCATTACTACCGATAAAGATAAATTGGTGTTGGCCAAAATGAAATTAGAAGATTACCTTGAAACTGATTTTATTCCTGTTAATGAAAATGACACGCTCGCAGAGCTAATTCATGCAATTGAAAATTCAAAAAGAAATATATTCCCGGTTGTCAATGAAGAGAATAAACTAGTCGGTGAAATCCTTCTCGATAACGTACGACATGTTATGTTCAGTAAAGAACTTTATGACAAAACATTTATAAAAGATCTTATGATCACTCCGGCAGCAATCGTAGACGTAAATGATACGATGGAAAAAGTTTTGAAATTATTCGATGAAACTAATTTATGGAACCTCCCGGTAACAAACAAAGACAAATATGTCGGCTTTGTTTCAAAATCAAAAATATTTACACAGTATAGGCATCATTTGATAAAAGATGCAGTTGTGCCGGCTTAATTGAGTTAAAAGGCCAAAGGTCAAAGTTAGCTTCGTAGTCACCTACGAAGCTAACTTTGACCTTTGACCTTTGACCTTTGACCTACAAGTGTATGCACTCCCCATACGCCTCAGCCACTGCCTCCATGATCGCTTCACTCATAGTCGGGTGAGGGTGGATGGTCTTAATAATTTCGTGACCTGTTGTTTCTAATTTACGTGCAGCAACAACTTCTGCTACTAATTCAGTTACGTTCGCGCCAATCATGTGCGCTCCCAGCCATTCGCCGTATTTAGCATCGAAAATTACTTTTACAAAACCATCTGCGTTGCCACCTGCCTTTGCTTTGCCACTTGCTGTGAATGGAAATTTGCCAATTTTAATTTCATAGCCTGCTTCCTTCGCTGCTTTCTCTGTGTAACCAACAGATGCAATCTCAGGAGAACAATAAGTACATCCCGGAACATTTTTATAATCAATCGATTCAACATGCATTCCGGCAATTTTTTCTATACACGTAATTGCTTCGTGTGATGCAACGTGAGCCAAAGCAGGTGTATTCAATACATCGCCAATTGCGAAGTAACCTGGCATATTTGTCTGATACCATTCGTTGACAAGAATTTTTCCTTTGTCTGTAATGATGCCAACTTCTTCCAAACCTATATTTTCAATATTTGAAGAAATACCTACTGCTGAAAGTACAACATCACACTCCAATATCTCTTCGCCTTTTTTACTTTTCACTTTTACTTTACATCCTGCTCCTGATGTGTCAACACTTTCAACAGTTGATTCAAGCATGATCTCTATTCCTGATTTCTTGAATGAACGGGCAAGTTGTTTTGAAACATCTTCGTCTTCGATAGGAACAATATTCGGCATAAATTCTACGATCGTTACCTTGGTACCAATTGAATGATAGAAATATGCAAACTCAACGCCGATTGCGCCTGAACCTACAACCACAATTGACTTTGGTTGCTTTTCAAGATTCATCGCTTCACGATAACCAATCACTTTTTTACCGTCTTGTTTTAAGTTCGGTAATTCACGTGAGCGTGCTCCTGTAGCTATAATGATATTTTTTGCTTCGTAAGTTTGTGTTTTTCCTGCACTGTCTTTTACTTCGAGCTTACGTCCACTTTTTAATGTGCCATAACCGGAGATCACATCGATCTTGTTTTTCTTTAACAAAAAAGTAACTCCTTTGCTCATTGCGTCGGCTACACCACGGCTTCGTTTTATCATCGATGGGAAATCAGCTTCAACACCGGTAGTTTTTATTCCATAGTCCTGAGCATGCATCAAATATTCAAAAACCTGTGCGCTTTTTAATAATGCTTTCGTCGGGATGCATCCCCAATTTAAACAAACTCCACCTAACTCCGATTTCTCAACAATTGCTGTTTTCATTCCTAATTGCGCCGCACGAATTGCTGCTACATAACCACCGGGACCACTGCCCAAAACAATAAGATCGTAATTCATAATTTTCAGAATTTGTGCGAAGGTAATTACATTTTTCTTATTCGGAAGGCGTTTTTTTTGTGAATATGAATTCGTAAGTTATTGCAATATAAGATGTTATAATGTTTTGGTTTAGGATGAAATGGAATTTGCATTTGAATCAAAAATTTAGAATCAGAATTGATGACTACTTCATTCTGATTCGGAGGGTGAAAGTGCCATAAAAATGTTGAATTCTTCAGCATGACTTACGTAAAATGCAAGGGTATTATTTATAAAATTGCATATGGCCATTTTATATAAATTATCTGCATCAAATCCGATTTCTCATTTTGTAGAAATTGAAATGCATATTACAAATATCGATAGCTCCGAAGTAACTTTTCAATTGCCTAGTTGGAGACCGGGTCGATATGAAATTGCGAATTTTGCTCGCAATCTTAGGAAATGGAAAGCCTACAACAATAAGAACGAAGTGCTGGCCTTCCGAAAAATCAATAAAGATAATTGGAGTGTTTCAACTGATGGAGCAAATGAATTGATCATAAAATACGAATACTATTGTGCACAATTGGATGCAGGTGCTTGCTGGGTCGATGATGAACAAATCTACATCAACCCCGTTCATTGTTTCATGTTTATTCCGGAAAGAATTCATGAAGAATGTGTTCTTGAATTGTCCATTCCTTCGAATTACAGAATCGCTTCTTCATTGCAAAAGTCAGGCGAAAAAAGATTGTTAGCAGAAGATTTTGATGAATTGGTGGACAGTCCTTTTATCGCAAGTCCTACGTTGCAGGTAAAATCATATGAAGCCGGTGAAGTGAATTTTTCAATCGCAATTCAAGGCGATTCTCAACCTGATTGGCTGAGAATACTTGCAGACTTCAAAGCGTTCTCTGAAAAACAAATTGAGATCATGGGAAGTTTTCCTGTGGAAGACTATATCTTTTTAGTGCAAGTGCTGCCGAATCGTTTTTATCACGGTGTTGAACATCTTCGTTCTACTGTATTAGCACTTGGACCGGGTTCTCAACTGATGAACGATGCATTGTATACCGATTTCATTGGTGTTGCTTCACATGAATTATTTCATGCATGGAATATTAAAACCATTCGCCCGATTGAAATGATGCCTTATGATTATACAAAGGAAAATTATTCTCAATTAGGATATGTCTATGAAGGGGTAACTACATATTACGGTGATCAAATTCTAGCACGTGCAGATGTGTATTCTATCGATCAGTTTTTTGTTGAATTAAATATTCGTTTGCAAAAGCATTTTGATAATCCGGGCCGTTTTAATATGTCTGTTGCTGACAGTAGTTTCGATACATGGCTTGACGGTTATGTGCCCGGAGTGCCTGGAAGAAAAACATCCATCTACGACGAAGGAAGTTTGATCGCATTGATGACTGATCTGTTGATCCGAAAAAATACCGATCACAAATCATCACTCGATACTGTTATGCAAAATCTGTATAACGATTTCGGCAAAAAAATGCGCGGGTATACTGACCACGATTATATTTCTCTCGTCAGTCATTGTGCTGGTGTTTCTATGGCTGACTTCTTTATTGACTTTGTTTACGGTACTGAAGACGATACTCCTTTATTAGAAGAAACTCTTGGCTATGCAGGTCTGGAACTTCACCAATATTCTTCGGCAATTGAATGTGAACGATTCTTCGGATTTAAAGTTATTGAAGATAGTCGATCTACAAAAGTGACGGCTATCTTTCCTGAATCTCCGTCATTTAAAGCCGGTCTTGGAAAAGACGATGAGATTGTCGCTGTGAACGAGAAAAAAGTTGAAGAGAATCTCCAGGAATTGCTATTCCTAAGTAGGGGAGAAAGATTAATTCTCACTGTACTTACTCCAATGAAACGTCTGAAAGATATTGCAATTGAAGGTGATTCTAAAGAGTATTATCCAAAATATGCAATTATAAAAAATATTAATGCAGATCAGGATCAACAACGGTTTTTTAAATCGTGGTTGGGAAAAGATTTTGACGAATCAAAAAGTCTATGAAAAGAATAATCAAAACATCAAATGCGCCTGCACCTATCGGGCCTTATAATCAGGCAGTGGAAGTGAACGGAACGTTATATGTCTCCGGACAAATTGCCATCAATCCAGCCGATGGCCAATTGGTTATGTTGAATATCATTCGGGAAGCAACGCAAGTAATGGAAAATATTTCAGCAATCCTGAAAGAGGCCGGCTATACTTTTAGTGATATCGTGAAGACAACAATTTTCCTTAATGAGATGAATAATTTTGCAACCATCAATGATGTTTATGCAAACTACTTCACTGACAATTTCCCTGCTCGCGAAACTGTAGAGGTTTCCGGACTTCCTAAAAATGTCAATGTGGAGATTTCTGTTATTGCTGTAAAATAAAAACTATTGTACAGATCAAGAACTAGTCGTGAAATATCTAAGTTTAATTCTGCTTTTATTTATCGGTTGCCGTACATCTTCTAATCTAAAATCGGATTGCAAAGATTTTGAGGAAGATGTACGCACCAACTGGAAAGGCCCAGAGAACATGAGGGTATATTATTTTGCATCGGATTCAATTGTAAAACAGTTGACAGGGAAATATCGAAACTGCATTCTCGGAAGGGATAGTAGCGATATAGTAAGAATTCTTGGCAAGAAATATGGTTTGATGGCTCCCCTATGCTATGACTCTGCGAGGCATTTTATGAACCTTAAAGTCGCAATGGAGTATATCATTCAAACACCTTTACGTGACGGATCTTCTCAAGGCTTATGTGGTTACTCACTTGTGATTGCAATTGACTCTTTAAATAAAGTACGTTGTTTAACACTTCAGGATTTTAATTGTGTTGGTTACAAATAACAATGTAGACAGATTCAATCATTTCTTGAAACTTGATTTAGTTAAAATATAGTTTGCATGGAATTTCCAAAATATTAGTGAATTTAAAAATAGCATACTAATTATATTTAGTAAATTTATTTTGTGTATTATCATGGACAAACTGAAAACAAATGCTTTGAAAATTCTTCTTCTCGATAATTACGATTCATTTACATTCAATCTTTTTCATTACCTGAATAAATTTGAATCAGATGTAGTTGTAAAACGAAATGATGAGATTGAATTAAAAGAAGTCGAAGCTTTTGATCGTATCGTTTTTTCTCCCGGCCCGGGTTTGCCAAAAGATGCCGGTAGTATGATTGAAATTATCCGAAGGTTTTCTTCTGAAAAAAAAATGTTGGGAATCTGTCTGGGTATGCAGGCTATTTCTGAAGCTTTTGGTGGAAAACTTTATAATCTGCCAACTGTCCATCATGGTGTGGCTTTACCAACCAATATTGTCGATTCGAATGAGCCTTTGTTTTCCGGACTTCCTGCAAGATTTAAAACCGGTCGTTATCATTCCTGGTGCGTCGATAAAAATGATTTGCCGGCATGTCTTCGAATTACTGCTCTTGATAACAACGGTGAAATCATGGCCTTAAGTCATGAAAATCAGCTAATAAAAGGAGTTCAATTCCATCCGGAGTCAATTCTTACAGAATGGGGTAATGAATTGATATATAATTGGTTGTATAAATGTTGATACAATAACATTTTGCGCTTTTTGAACGTATGTATGTGAATCTATTTTTACATACATGATAGTAATAAAATTCGGCGGCACTTCTGTCGCTAATGCACAACGCATCGAAGGTCTCGCTTCGATCGTAAATGATCTAAAACGAAAGCATAAAAAAATCGGTGTTGTCGTTTCTGCCTTAGGTGGAGTAACAGATGAATTGATAAAAATGAGTCGTCTCGCTGCAAAACAAGACGATGAATATATCTCAGTTTTCAGAGAGATCCGCGAACGTCATGTTAAAACAGTCCGCGAACTCGGCATGCATCGTGATAAATCACTACATGATTTCTTAGAAAGTACGTTTGCTGAATTACATGATATTCTTCACGGAGTTTATTTAGTCCGTGAACTTTCGCCTAGAACATTGGATTTCCTAAGCGGACACGGTGAAGTTCTTTCTGCAAACATCATTGCTCACTATTTCAAATCGCAGAAAATGAGCGCAGCATTTTTAGATGCTCGCACGGTTGTAAAAACAGATGAGAATTTCGGCTCTGCTCGTGTTGATTTCAGTGTGACCAATAGAAATATCCGTGAACATTTTAAAAAGTCGAAAAGCATAGAAGTCATTACCGGATTTGTCGCTTCAACCAATAAAAATGAAATGACAACATTAGGTCGTGGCGGTTCAGATTATACTGCTGCTATTTTTGGAGCTGCATTGGATGCTACACAAATTCAGATCTGGACGGATGTTGATGGAGTAATGACTGCCGATCCACGTAAAGTGAAAAAGGCGTTTTCTATTTCAGCTATGACCTATGAAGAGGCAATGGAAATGTCGCATTTTGGTGCAAAGGTTATTCATCCACCGACAATTCAACCGGCATTGGATAAGAAAATTCCGCTGGTGATCAAAAACACTTTTAAGCCGGAACATCCCGGAACATTTATATCGACACAATCATCTGACCCTGAATTTCTGATCAAAGGAATTTCATCGATCGACAATATTTCACTGCTAACAATGCAAGGTAGCGGTATGGTTGGTGTTGCCGGAATTTCTGCGCGATTGTTCAACTCATTATCACAAGCGAAAGTAAATGTGATCATGATCACGCAAGGTTCGTCTGAGCATACGATCAGTTTCGCCGTTAAGCCTGAAGATTCCATTCGTGCGCAGCAAGCCATTGAAGATTCATTTCTTCTTGAGATCCGTGCTCGAATGATTCAAAAGCCAAAAGTTGAAAATAATCTTTCCATCGTTGCTGTCATAGGCGAAAACATGAGAAATACTCCTGGTGTTTCCGGACGATTGTTCCAGGCACTTGGTAAAAATGGTATCAGCGTTGTCGCTACTGCTCAAGGATCGTCAGAATTAAATATCTCTACTGTCATTCATCGTCATGATCTTGACAAAGCTTTGAACTCACTGCATCAGGCATTTTTCTTGTCCGATGTGAAAACGCTTTCTGTATTTCTTGTGGGAACAGGTCTGATCGGAAAAACTTTAATAAAGCAAATTGCAAAACATAAAGAATATCTGAAAGCTTCACGATCACTGGAAATATCTATAGCAGGAATTTCTAATTCTCGTAAAATGATCTTTGATGCAGACGGAATTTCATTGAATCGTTATGCAGAAAATCTTGACAAAGGTGAACCGGCAGACATGGTTCAATTCGTTCAGGCAATGATTGGAATGAATTTGCCTCAATCTATTTTCGTCGATTGTACTTCAAATGAAATTGTCGTAAAGCACTACGCTGAAATTATGGAGAACAGTATTTCTATTGTTACTCCGAATAAAATTGCGAATAGCGAATCGTATAAAAATTATCAAAACCTTCGATCCATTGCAAAAAAGCGAAACGTACGTTTCCTTTATGAAACGAATGTAGGAGCAGGGTTACCTGTTATTAATACCCTTACCGACTTACTAAATAGCGGTGATGAAATTCGCCGAATCGAAGCTGTCTTAAGCGGAACACTTTCATTTATCTTTAATAACTTTAATGAAGGAATTGAGTTTAGTGACATCGTTAAACAAGCCCAGGAAAAAGGATTTACCGAACCTGATCCACGTGTTGACCTTAGCGGTAAAGATGTTGCCCGAAAATTATTAATTCTGGCCCGTGAAACTGGAATGAAAATAGAAATGAAGGACATTCAGATCGAAGGAATTCTTCCTGCATCTTGCCTGAAAGCCGCTTCGGTTCCGGCATTCTTCGTCGAATTGAAAAAGAATAATCATTTGTTCGAAGCAAGAAGAGCAAAAGCAGCAAAAGCAAATAAAGTATTGCGATTCATTGCAAGTTTAGATAAAGGTAAAGCAAAGATCAGCCTACAAGAAGTTGACTCTTCACATCCTTTCTACAATTTATCAGGCAGCGATAACATCATTTCATTTACCACAGAAAGATATACTGATCGTCCATTAGTAGTAAAAGGCCCCGGAGCAGGAGCAGAGGTTACTGCAGCCGGAGTGTTTGCAGAGATCATCAGTATTAGTAAATATTTTGAATAATAATTATGGCAAAGAAATTTGAAAATAGTATCAATGTGTTTGCTCCGGCAACGGTTGCAAATCTTGCATGTGGTTTTGATGTCATGGGACTGGCAATTGATTCTCCTGGCGATGAAGTTCATGTTGAATTCAATCGCAACAAAGAAATTCGCATTCGTAAGATCTCCGGCGATGGTGGGAAACTCTCGCTCGATCCCCAAAAGAATACAGCTGCAGTTTCCATTCAATCATTGATCGACGATTTGCATATCGATCAGGGATTTGATATTTACATCAAGAAAAAAATGCCACTCGGTAGTGGATTAGGATCAAGCGCCGCAAGTTCAGTAGCCGGAGTTTTTGCTGCAAATGAACTACTCGGTCGTCCTTATTCCCGACGTGAATTGGTTCCGTTTGCTATGGAAGGCGAACGAATTGCATGTGGCTCTGCTCATGCTGACAATGTTGCTCCGTCAATGATGGGAGGAATTGTTTTGATCCGTTCGTATTCTCCACTAGACATTATTTCACTTCCTGCTCCGAAAAATCTGATGATCGTTGTTGTGCATCCGCAAGTGGAAGTGCTGACAAAAGATTCCCGTGCTGTTCTTCCTAGGAAAATTGATATGTCAACCGGAATTGCGCAATGGGCAAATACTGCAGCACTGACTGCGGGATTATATAGCAATGATTTCGATCTGATTGCACGCTCCGTAGTTGATCATGTTGCTGAACCATTTCGTGCTTCTTTGATCCCGCATTTTGAAGACGTAAAAAGCGCAGCGCTTTTCTCAGGAGCCTTAGCGTGTAGCATCAGCGGCTCCGGACCTTCAATTTTCGCATTTGCTGAAGGTAAAAAAGCAGCCAAAGAAATTGCATACGGAATGCAAATGCAATTCAAAAAGAATAAAATAAAGAATACTGCCTATATCTCTTCTGTAAATACGAAGGGCGTAATTAAATTGAAAGCATAACATCATTCCCGTGAAATATTTTTCTACTAAAAATAAAATTGTTGCATATAGTCTTGAAGAGGCTGTGTTAATGAGTTTACCTCCTGACAATGGTTTGTTCATGCCGGAGAAGATCCCTCAGCTTCGTCCTGAATTCATCGCTAATCTCAAGAATGAGAATGTTGCATCAATTGGTTATGAAATTAGCAAGACATTACTTGGCGATGATATTCCTCATGATGTCTTGAAAAAGATCTGCAACGAAGCATTCAGTTTTCCTGTTAACGTTGTGAATGTCCATAACAACACCTATGTATGTGAATTGTTTCACGGACCAACTCTTGCATTTAAAGATTTTGGTGCGCGGTTTATGTCGCGTGTTATGTCGTATCTGAATCGCAAGCATACTACGCCTTTAACCATTCTTGTCGCTACATCAGGTGATACCGGTGGAGCAGTAGCTGATGGATTTCATAATGTAGAAGGTATCGAAGTATACATCCTTTATCCGTCAGGTGGCGTAAGTGAATTGCAGGAAAAACAATTGACTACCTATGGAAATAACATTCATGCTATTGAAGTAAAAGGAACGTTTGATGATTGCCAGCATTTAGTTAAGCAAGCATTTCTTGATCCGAAGTTGAATGATGTCTACAGACTTGCTTCTGCAAATAGTATCAATATCGCCCGATTGATTCCCCAGACAGTTTATTATTTCGAAGCATTCAGAAAATTGGCTTCGAAAGAAAATGTTGTCTTCGTAGTGCCAAGCGGAAATTTTGGAAATCTTACTGCAGGATTGATCGCTCGTAAAATGGGTTTACCGGTTGAACATTTTGTCGCGGCAACAAATATCAACAATGTTGTTCCTGAATATTTAAGTAAAGGTGAATATACACCACGTCCAAGTCAGGCTACAATTTCAAATGCAATGGATGTCGGTAATCCGAGTAACTTTCCACGTATGATAGAACTGTTTGGCAACAGCTGGACAGACATGAAAAGTTCTATCAACGGATATAGTTTTTCTGATGATGAAACAAAAGAGATCATGAAAGATGTCTATGAAAAATTCGGTTACATTCTTGATCCTCATGGAGCAGTTGCTTATCTTGGTTGGTTAGCATATCAAATAGAAAATCCTGATAGCATCGGAGTAATTTTAGAGACAGCTCACCCTGCAAAATTCGGTGATAGTGTAGAGAAGGCTCTTGGTCGCAAGATCGACATCCCTGAAGCTTTGGAATGCTTGAGAAACAAAAAGAAAGTAGCTGATTTTATACAAGCTGATTATGAAGAGTTTAAGACCTTTTTGCTGGCTAAAAAACGCTAATACCATTTCTGTTTAAATCGAAAAATGGTGTAAATTGCCCCTGTATGGGAGAAAATATACCTTCGAATAGAAATGAGTCTGTTGTTTGCGTTGGCGCATCATTAGTTGATCTGACATTCAGATGTGATGCAACGCCTGTTTTAAATACTTCCAATCCCGCGACAATGCATCGCAGTCCGGGTGGCGTTGTGAGAAATATTGCGCATCATTTATCACTCCTCAATATTCCTGTTGAACTCATAACTGTTCTCGGCGATGATCCCGATGGGCATTGGTTATCTAAGCAGTGTACGGACATTGGTATTTCCATGAAAGGTACTGTCTGGCTCGACAAACCTACGGGAACGTTTGCATCAATTGCAACTCCTGCCGGCGATCTTCACATCGGTGCAGTAAGTTCGGAAACGGACGTAATGTTGAACACCGATTTTTTGCAAAGTCGTTCGGAGATAATTTTGAATGCTTCTGTAGTTGTTGCAGATTGTAATTTGTCAGTGAATGCTTTAAAATGGCTGATCAAATTCTGCAATGAGAACGATGTACCATTGATTATAGAAACTGTTTCTGTGCCAAAAGCATCACGATTAAGAGATGCTTTACCAGGAAAACTATTGCTAGTAAAACCAAATCGTGAAGAGCTTGCCGTATTTGAGCATGATGCTCACGTTACACCTGAAGAAAAAATTGCTCACCTGCACATGCTTGGATTCAAAAATGTATGGCTGAGTCGTGGTGCTGATGGATCTTTGTTTTCAGATGGAAATACTATTTCATCTATTCCTGCTCCTCGTGTTCATGTGAAAGATGTGAATGGTGCCGGTGATGCATTACTGGCAGGATGGATCTGGGCTTGGCTTCAGGATAAATCGGTGAAAGACTGTATTATGTACGGACAGTCTGCAGCATCCTGTTTACTTGAAGTTTTCGGTGCGATCAGAAATGATCTTTCACCTGCATTGTTAGAAGAAAAACTTTCATTACAACAAAAATGAGTTTCCCTCTCCATTTCTCAGCAGAAGTAAAAGCAGCAATTGAAAATAAAAAACCAATTGTCGCACTTGAGTCTACGATCATTTCTCATGGGATGCCTTATCCGAAGAATGTTGCCACTGCACGCGAAGTAGAAAAGATCGTTCGTGCCAATGGTGCAATACCTGCAACAATTGCAATTCTCAATGGAAACATTCACGTCGGTTTTGATGATGATCAAATGGAATTACTAGGCAATTCAAAAGGGGTCTGGAAAGTAAGTCTGCGTGATTTACCATATGTCGTTTCACAAAAATTAAATGGCGCAACAACAGTAGCAGCCACCATGCGAATAGCATCCTTGGCCGGAATAAAAATATTTGTCACCGGTGGAATAGGAGGAGTGCATCGCGGAGCAGAAACAACAATGGACATTTCTGCTGACCTCACAGAAATGGCTCAGACAAATGTTGCAGTAGTTTCCGCCGGTGTAAAATCAATTCTCGATATTGGACTCACCTTAGAATATTTAGAAACACTCGGCGTGCCGGTTGTTACATTCGGTAGTCCGGATTTCCCAAGTTTCTATTCACGCAAAAGCGGTTTCGCGACACCGTTACAATTAAATACTCCCAAAGACATCGCTGCACTTTTAGAAGCAAAATGGGAAATGGGATTAAATGGATCGGTGATGATTGCAAATCCAATTCCAGCCGATAAAGAATATCCTTTTGAAAAAATGGAAGGATTTATTCAATCTGCCTTGAAGGCTGCCGATGATAAAAACATAACCGGTAAGGAAACAACGCCATTCATTTTGAAATTTATTGCAGATGCTACAGGTGGAGAAAGTTTGGAGTCGAATATTGCATTGGTGTTTAATAATGCGGTGTTGGGTGCGAGGATTGCTGTCGCACTAAACTAAAATTCCGATAATCGTAAATGTCACTTTCTTTGTGTTTTTCTCCCGCTGATCTCGCTGATTTTGCGCAGATAAAAGGAAGATTCTTAAATTCAAAGTTGGTGTGTTTTTCAACTCTTATTTTATTGTTTGCAGCGTTGCCGGTAGTCGAAGATTTACCTGAAGCTAGGCGGAATTTTAAAATTCCGCCTAGCTTCAGGTAAATCTTCGACAAGTAATATGCAAACCTACAAACCAATAAAATTCCTTACCTTTGACGCACTAACTAATTAACCTGGGGCTGCCCGGATTTGACAGCGGGTGAAATTGGTATGTAAGCATGTCGAGGGTCGGGAGTAAGCCTCGTAAAACACGGTTCCCAACTGCCTAACTGGCAACAACAATTACGCGTTAGCCGCTTAATCAGAAGATTAATCCGCTTTCTACCTTTTGAGAACCTGTTCACCCGTTTTCATGATTAAGGTATCGTATGGTGAATGCTCTCTGATGATGTTTCCTGCATCAGGTCTAAGATTCAAGGAAAATACGTTGGATGATAGCGCGTGTTTGGCAGTCATTCCGCCGACAATCAATAAACACTAAACATGTAGAAAGCGTATTGATTGCTTGTCTGGACGAGGGTTCAACTCCCTCCAGCTCCACAAAACCCCGCAGGGGATTTGAACTTTAATCTTAAACCTAAACTTAAACTTCCTTTCAAAGAAGTGTTGGTTTAGGTTTTT
>Ga0154020_10007179_pt1 | contig 13027 bp, 11 predicted proteins | sample Klosneuvirus_201_FD_109709 | JGI IMG/M metagenome (GOLD analysis project Ga0154020, IMG submission 109709) | Active sludge microbial communities from wastewater, Klosterneuburg, Austria - Klosneuvirus_20160825_MG | ecosystem: Engineered > WWTP > Aerobic digester > Activated sludge | place... | reverse complement strand
GCCGCTACACCGGCCGCTGCCCCGGCCGGCTCGCTCGAAGAGCGCGTGCGCCAGCTTTCGAGTCCGCTGGTGCGCAGCATCGCTGCGAAGGAGGGCATCGATCTCGCGCAGCTTACCGGCACCGGCATCCACGGCCGGGTGACCAAGCAGGACATGCTCGACTACATCGCCCAGGGCAAGCCGGTGCGAGCGGCCGCTGCCGTCGCTCCCGCTGCGGCTCCAGCGGCGCCGCGTGCCGCTGCCGCTCCTGCGGCCGCTGCCCCACCGGCTGCAGGCAAGGTGGAGACCGGCTTCCATGTTGCGGCCTACCAGCCGGGCGACAACGTCACCATCGAGCCGATGTCGAAGATCCGCCAGATCACGGCGGCGCACATGCGCTATTCGAAGGACACCTCGGCGCATGTGACGACGGTCTTCCACATGGACTTCACCAAGGTGGACCGGATCCGCGCCCGGGCGAAGGACAAGTTCTTCAAGATGAACGGCACCAAGCTCTCGTACATGCCGTTCATCTTCAAGTCGGTCGCCGCGGCGCTGCGCGCGCACCCCAAAGTGAACGCCTCGATCGACGGCACCAACGTGGTGTTCAAGAAGGACGTCAACATCGGCATGGCGGTGGCGCTCGACTGGGGGCTGCTGGTGCCGGTGATCCGCAACGCCGACCAGCTGAATCTGCTCGGCCTGGCGAAGACCGCGAACGACCTCGCCGACCGGGCGCGGGCGAAGAAGCTGGGGCCGGACGAGCTCAAGGGCGGGACGTTCACGATCACCAACCCGGGGGTCTTCGGCAGCCTCTTCGGCACGCCGGTGATCAACCAGCCGCAGGTCGCGATCCTCGGCATCGGCGCGATCGAGAAGCGGCCGATGGTGATGACCGACGCCGACGGTTGCGACACCATCGCCATCCGCGTCATGTCGTACTTCGGCATCACCTACGACCATCGCCTGGTCGACGGCGCCGACGCCGATCACTTCATGAATTCGGTGAAGAAGATGCTCGAGTCCGACGCCTGGCCGGAGCTCGAGCCGTACCTGTGAAGCACCGGTAGTCCGGGCTAGAGGCTGTTCGGGTCGAATCGCAGGTCCGGCTGATTGCGGACCTGCGAGAAGTACTGGCTGAGCTTGGCGAGCAGGCTCAATGTCACCGCATCCTCCTGCGCGAAGCGCTCGAAGATGGTCAACGCCACGAACGCTTCGCGCGCCACCCCGAGGCTGCGGAAGACGGCGACGAGCTCGACCGCGAGCAGCTTCAACTCCTGCCGGCGGTCCTGCTCGGCGAGCAGCACCGCGAGGTCGAGTGCCACCGAGGCGGCCTCGTAGGGAATGCGGGCCTCGACGAACCCCTCGTGCGCTTCGCGGAAGGCGCGCTCGGACTCCTCCGGTCTCCCGAGGTCCTTCGCCAGCCGGGCCTCCATCCATCTCAAGCGCAGGAGCAGCATGTTGTCCCCGAGCTCGAAATAAGCGGGACGGATCTCTTCGAGCTCGCGCGACGCCTCTTCGGATCTACCGGCAACCATGAGCTGCCAGACCAGGTTGTGGCGCACGGAGAAAGCCAGTCGGGGGCTTCTTCCGGCGTCGAGTTGAGCCATCGCCTGACGGCAGAGCTCGATCGATGCGTCGACTTCGCCCTGCAGGTCGCGGATCGCGGACTCGCACATCATCGAGCGGCCCTCGAGATGCAGGTCGCCAACCATGCGGTAGATACGGCGCGACCGATGAACGGAGCGCAGCGCTTCGTCCAGTCGCCGTTCGGCACGGCGCAGCGAGGCGGTGAAGTAGAGGTGCTCGGCCTCCTCGAGCGGCTCGCCCGAGCCCTGCTTCAGATGGCGGGCGGCTGTGGCGAGCGCCTGGTCGGCGCCGGCGAGATCGGAAGTCGCCCGCATGGCGTTGGCCGTTCGGCCCCAGGCGCGAGCGCGCAGGTCCTCGATGAGGCGCTCGCCGTAGGCCTCGGCTCCGAGACGTTCGGCAATGGCGACGCCCATTCGTGAGAGCTCGAGCGCGCGGTGGGGATCGTCCGTGATGACTTCGAATCCGGCATCGAGCAGGAGCTCGCAGAACGACCAGCTGTCGAAGCGGCTGCTATTGCGCAGCAGGGTCCACTGCCGGGCTGGCGGGTGGCGCAGGAAGTCGCGGAACTGCTCAGCAGCGATCGCCCGCTCTTGGCCCATCTGGCGCTCGGCTTCGGCCACGTTGGCCAGCACCCGACTGAGCGAGAACCCGGTCGGTTTCGCGTCGCCGATCAGCCGGATCTTGGGAGCCAGCACAGCCCGACAGACGGTGCAGCCGGAGAGCAGATGCTTCAGGACCTTGCGGCGCTCGGCCGGGCTGGTTTCGCCGTCGGCGAAGCGCGCGAGAAGCGTGCCATCGAAGTTGCAGTCGGTCATGGGCTGAGTCTCGCTCATTCGGCACCTGCCTGGGTCGCCGACGCCGGCGGAAAGGCCGTCGTCGGATAGCCGCCGGCGAGCATCTGTTGAGTCAGTGCCGACAGGCAACGGTGGGCGATCTTGCGGATGCCGGTCGGGCTGTAGCCTAGCCTGTGGGCGACTTCCGGATCGTCACAGCCGAGCCCGTAGCGCAGTCGGAGCAGCGACCGGCAACGGTCCGGGAGACGCCCGATCGCTCCCGAGAGATCGCGCGCCAGGTCGTCGTTCTCTTGGCGCGGGGGGGAGCCGCCGGCGAGCTCCAGCAGCAGGGTCTCGTCGACAGCCTCGAGGAGACGCCGCCGGCGCTTGCGCCAATAGAGCAGGCAGCGAAAGCGCAGCGTGCCGATCAGCCAAGCGTCGGGCGTGACGATCCGCTGCCGCTTGGTGATGAACAGCACCAGCGCATCCTGCAGCAGGTCCTCGGCATCCTGTGCCGGAATCCGGAAATAGGTGAAGAGGCGAGCGAACTCCGACGCCAGCCGGTCCACCAGCTGGGGGAGTTCGTCCTGGATGCGGCCCGGATCGAGTGCGCTCACAGTGGCCTCGGAAACGCGAAAGCTGATGTGAGTCTAGCACCGCCCGGCACCGAAGCGCCTCCCTGGGCCTTCCGGGAAGACCGCGTTCGGAGGCGGGGATACTGCGCCCCGCCTCCGGGAGTCGCTACGGAGTCGGCGGAGGCGGAGTCGCCGGAGCCGCGACGATCTGCCCGTGCTCGGCGGCGACGATCGCCTGCAGCCACCCGAGAGCGGCCCGTCCCCAGGCGAGCCACGAGCCGATGAAGCTCGCGCCCACGACGTCGGACTCTGCGGTTACCGAGAAGTTCCGGGCGTCGCGCTGGGCGGCTCCGGGAGCCGGGAGGGCTGCGAAGAGCAGGGCGGCGAGACAGGCGGTCGCGACGACGGGGCGAAAGCGGGACATGGGACTCTCCTCACGAGAGGGTCCGACCGTCCGGCCGCCGTGGCGGGAGTGGCCCTCTCACTTAGATAGTTGCCTTGCCCCCCTGGAAATGTGACAACGGCGACCGGAGTCGCCGGCGTCGCGAAGGTTCTCGCCGGTTTGTCACGTTTCGGGCGCTTCGAGCAACTATCTAAGTAGGAGGACCTCATCCGGCCTCCAGGGGGGACAGGATTTGGAAGTCGAGCGAGAGCGGACGGCGCGCGGAGAGAACGGGAGCGTGCGCGAGGCAGTGCTGATCGGCGTGGGATTGAGTCCTGCCGAGTGGCGGGCGCTGCGGGCGTTCGACTGCGAGATCGAAGCCGCGACCGGCACCCATTGGCTCGAGGCGGCGACGGTCGACGGCGCGCGGGCGCGCCTTCGCCTGCTGCGCGAACGCGGCGTGGCTTGCGCCGCCCTGGCCAGCGCCACGCTCGGCGAGCGCGAAGTCGTGCGACTCGTGCGATCTCTCGCCGGGCCGGAGCGCCTTTCGCCCGTCGTCGTTCTCGCCGGGCGCAGCGACGAGGCGGTGGTCGCAGCGGCGATGGCGGCCAGTGCCGCCGACTTCGTCCTGGTGCATGAGCTCGACGCCGACTGCCTGGTGCGTGCGATCCGGCTGGCAGCCGAAGTGGCCACGCATGCACGCGAGGTCGAGCGGACGGGGCTGGAGCTCGCCGACTCCGAAGAGAGTCTCGCGGCGATCTGGGACCTGGTCGAGGACGGCCTGTTGCTGGTCGACGAGCAGCGGGTGATCCGGCGCTGGAATGGCGCCGCCAAGAAGTTGCTCGGCCTCGGCGACGCCGATCTCGACGGCGCTCCGTTCGGATCGCTGCGCTGGGCGCACCCCGAGGAAGCGCAGCCCGACCCAGCGGCGCTCTCGGCGCACGAGCTGCCCGCCGAGTTCGAGCGCCCCGACGGATCGCATATCCGGCTCGGGATGCGGGTCCGGGCTTTCCTCCGGCGTGCCGGCGAGGGCTCTGGGCGAAGTCCCGGCCGGATGCGCATCGTGCTGCTGCGTGACCGCCGGGAGACCGAAGAGCATGCGGCGCTGCTCGCCGAAGCGCGCCATTTCGCCGGTCTCGGGCGCCTGCTCGCCGGAGCCGCGCACGACGGCAACAATCTGCTCACGCCGCTCCTGGGCTACTGCGAGCTCCTGCTCGCTGGTCTACCAGCTGGCGGCGAGCTCGAGCGCTATGCGCTGGAGATCGAACGCTCGGCCAGGCGCACGGCCGACCTGCTGCACAGTCTGCTCGAGCGCAGCCGCGGCAAGCCACAGGAGATCCGGCCGCTGCTCGCGGACCAGGCGTTGCGCGAGATCGCGGGGCTGCTGCATTCGCTGGTCGGCAGGGCGGTCGAGCTCTCCGAGAGTTTCCATGCGCCCGGCGTCGCCGTCGCCCTGCGCGACGGGCAGATCGAGCAGCTGATCCTGAATCTGGCTGCGAACGCGCGCGACGCTATGCCCGACGGCGGGCGCATCGAGATCCGCACCAGCGCCGAAGGCGGCCGTCGCTGGGTGCTCGAGATCGAGGACGGGGGTATCGGGATCCCACCTGAGAATCTCGAACGCATCTACGATCCCAAGTTCACCACCAAGGCCGCCGGCAAGGGCACCGGCCTCGGTCTCTGGATCGTGCGCTCGATCGTCCAGGAGGCAGGCGGCCGCATCCGCATCACCAGCCAGCCCGGCAAAGGGACGACCGTCCGCCTCGAGCTGCCTGTCGTGCCCGCCAGCCCGCAACCGGTGCTGGAGCGATAGCGCCGGAGGTTCAGTCCCCGCGCTGCCGTCGGCGGAGCCAGCCGAGGAGCTGCTGCTCGCCGATCGGTCGATCGTCGGGGGGAATCCGGAAGCTCTCTCGCAGCTCGCGGCGGGCGTCGGGGTCGATGCGCAGGACGGCCAGCAGCGTCACCGCCATGGCGACGATCGAGCCCAGACCGGCGAGCCCCATGTCCTTCTGCGCGTCCCAGACGTCGCCCTGGGCACCGAGAAAGGCGAGGCCGGCCTCGGGCGGGACGCCGGCGGCCGCTGCCCATTCCATCAGCTCGTAGACGGCCGAGAAGGCCAGGGTCAGTTCGACCGGGAGATAGTAGCTCCAGAAACCGCGCGCGCGCGTGATGCGCACGAAGACCTCGCGCACCGGAAAGGCGAGGAGAAGCCCGAAGGAGAAGTGCACCAGCCGGTCGTACATGTTGCGCTCGGCGCCGAACCAGCTTTGCAGCGTGAAGCCGAACGGCACCTCGGCATAGGTGTAGTGCGAGCCGACGGCGTGCAGCATCATGAAGACGGTGATCAGCGTGTAGGAGAGGTTCGACAGTCGGAAATAGAAGCCGAGACCGACAATGAGCGGCACGCCGACGAAGACCAGGACGTTCTCCAGCCACCAATCGTCGGGAAAGACCGGGTGGATCGCCGACCAGATCCAGACAGTGAGAAAGGCAGCGAGGAGGAGCAGGTGGTAGCGGCTGAAGCGGCGCCTCGCCGCCGGGAGAGCGGAGCCTTGGGTCGTCGGGGTCATGGTCGGCGAAGCTAGCACTTTGTCCGCCAGCCGGCGATCTGCCGGAGCCGCGACCGAGGCACCTCACGTCCGCGGAATAGAATGGGCCTGTGGCGGCGCGGTGCACGAACTGGACCTTCCTCGGGCGCGTCCCCTATGCGGCGACGGCGGCGTTGCAGGTCGAGCTGCGCGAGGCGCTGCGGCGCGGCGAGGGGCCGGAGCGGCTCCTCCTGCTCGAGCACGAGCCGGTCTTTTCCCTCGGCAGGAACGCGACCGCCGCGGACATCCTTTGGAGCCCGGCCGAGCTTGCCGAGCACGGCGTCGAAGTGCAGCCGACCGACCGCGGCGGGCAGGTGACCTTTCACGGCCCGGGCCAGCTCGTCGGCTATCCGATTCTCGACCTGAATCCCGACCGGCGCGATATCCGTCGCTATGTCCGCGACCTGCAGACGGTCCTGGTGCTGACGCTCGCCGACTTCGGCGTCGCAGCCGTCGGCGGAGAGGGGGAGCGCATCGGCGTCTGGGCTGGACCGCGCAAGATCGCCTCGATCGGCGTGCATCTTTCGCGCTGGCGGACGACGCACGGTTTCGCCCTCAACGTTGCACCCGAGCTCGCCCTGTTCGGTGGCATCGTCGCCTGCGGGATGCCGGAGGTCGAGATGACCTCGATCGCGCGCGAGAGCGGCGCGGCGCCCACCCTCGAGGCGGTCGCCGGGCGCGTTCGCGGCCACTTCGAAGCGGTTTTCGAGCGTGAGCTCGTCGCCGACCCGGCGCTCTCGCTCCTTACGGCCGGCGAGTCCGCGCGATGAGCGCGAAGACGGCGATCGAGATCGGCCTCAACGCGGTCATCGTGGCAGTGACCGACGAAGAGCCCCGGCTGCTCGCCGTCCACCGCAGCGACGATCCCGCCGCGGCGAGCGAGCTCGCCCTGCCATCGGGCCCGCTCGATCCCGCTCAGGATCGCACGCTCGAGCTCGCACTCTCCGGCTGGGTGCGGGGACAGACCGGCGTCGAGCTCGGCTACGTCGAGCAGCTCTACACCTTCGGCAACCGCTACCGCGATCCGCGCGAGCGCCTCGGCGGACCGCGCGGCATCGCGATCGCCTATCTCGCGCTGGTGCACGAAGCGCCGCTCGAGACCGCGTCGGAGGCGATCTGGATGAACTGGTACGACTTCCTGCCCTGGGAGGACTGGCGGGACGGCAGGCCCTGGGTGCTCGAGCGCGAGATCGCACCGGCGCTCGAGCGCTGGGTGCGCGGTGGAGCGGATCGCGGCGCGGTGGCGCAGCGCCGCGAGCGCGCCGACATCTGCTTCGGTCTGGGCGGCGCGCCCTGGAACGGCGAACGCGTTCACGACCGCTTCGAGCTCCTCTACGAGGTCGGGTTGGTCGCCGAGGCCTTTCGCGACACCCCATCGTCGGCGGTCGCCGGTTCCGACGCAGTCGAGCGGCACCTCGATCCCGGCGTTCGCCTGGGTCGCCCGCTGGCGCTCGACCATCGCCGAATCCTCGCCTCCGCCCTCGGACGGCTGCGCGGCAAGCTGCGCTACCGGCCGGTGATCTTCGAGCTCCTGCCCGGGACCTTCACTCTTCTCCAGCTGCAGCGCACCGTCGAGGCGCTCGCCGGGGTGCGGTTGCACAAACAGAACTTCCGCCGGCTGGTGGAGCAGGGCGGGCTGGTCGAAGGGACCGGGCGGCTGGAGGCCGGGACGGGTGGCCGGCCGGCGGAGCTCTTCCGGTTCCGCCGCGATGTGCTGCGCGAGCGCCCCGCGGCGGGCGTGGGGCTTCCCGGGCTGCGCTTCGGCGCCTGAACCGGCGCGCGGTCGGCGGCGACGAAGCAGGCTTGACATTCAGTAATACTCAAAATTAGGATAAGCCAGTTGCCGGCGCGTGCCGGTTTTTCTGGGCCTCACATATTCTCATGTTGAGCATAAGAAAGAGCGAACGATGACCGAGATGCAGCTCTCAGCGGGCGCTGCGCCCGAGTCCCTTCTCGCCTTCACTTCCGAGGTGGAGCGTGAGCTGGCGCCCGTCTACGCCAAGCTGAGCCGGGTGATGCCGGCGATCGAATGGCCGGTGCACGCTCCCTACATCGCTGCGATCCGGCGCCTGAAGCGGGAGCGCAACGCGGTCATCCTGGCGCACAACTACCAGACGCCCGAGATCTACCATGGCGTGGCCGACTTCGTCGGCGACTCTCTCGGGCTCGCGCAGCAGGCGGCCGAGACGCCGGCCGACGTCATCGTCCAGTGCGGTGTGCACTTCATGGCCGAGACGTCGAAGGTGCTGTCGCCTCAAAAGACGGTGCTCATCCCCGATCTGCGCGCCGGATGCTCGCTCGCCGCGTCGATCACCGGCGCCGATGTGCGGCTGCTCAAGGAGCGTTTTCCAGGTCTGCCGGTCGTCACGTACGTCAACACTTCGGCCGAGGTCAAAGCCGAATCGGACATCTGCTGCACCTCGGCGAACGCCGTCGAAGTCGTCGAATCGCTGGGTGTTCCGAAGGTGATCTTTCTTCCCGACGAATACCTCGGCAAGTGGGTGGCGACGCAGACGCCGGTCGAGCTGGTGTTGTGGAAAGGGCATTGCGAGGTCCACGAGCGGTTCACCGGCGCCGAGATCCGGGCGCTGCGGGCGGCGGACCCGGGAGTTTTCGTGCTGGCGCATCCGGAGTGCCCGCCCGACGTTCTGGAGGCGGCCGACTATGTCGGTTCGACTGCCGGAATGATCCGTGAGGTCGGCGCCGCGGGTGTGCGACGCGTGGTCATGATCACCGAGTGTTCGATGAGCGACAACGTCGCCACAGCCCATCCCGAAGTCGAGTTCGTCCGCCCGTGCAATCTCTGTCCGCACATGAAGCGCATCACTCTGCCGAAGATCCTGCGCAGCCTCGAGACGCTCGAGCACCGCGTCGAGGTGCCCGCGGAGATCGCGGTGCGGGCGCGCCGCGCCGTCGAGCGCATGCTCGAGGTGGCCAGAGGGGCCAAACGATGAGCGAGGCCATCGAACGCCGGAGCGCCGACGTCGTCGTCATCGGCACCGGAGTCGCGGGTCTCGCCTGCGCGCTCGAGCTCGCCGGCATGCGGGTGGATCTGCTGACCAAGACGACGCTGTCGTCGGGCTCGAGCCTCTGGGCGCAGGGGGGAGTCGCGGTCGCGATGGGCGCCGGCGATTCTCCGGAGCTGCACGCCGCCGACACCGTGGCCGCCGGCGCCGGTCTGGTCGATCCGGCGATCGCCGAGCTCCTCGCCGAAGAAGGCGTCACCGCCGTGCGCCGGCTGATCGAGCTCGGCGCCGAGTTCGACCGCTCGGCGAAGGGCGAGCTCGATTTCGGCCGCGAAGCGGCGCACAGCCGCCGGCGGATCCTGCACGCCCATGGCGACTCGACCGGCGCCGAGCTGGTGCGGGCGCTCGCCGAGCGCCTGCGCACCGCACCGTGGGTGAGCCTCTTCGAGGGAGCTTTCGCCGCCGAGCTCGTGGTCGCTGCCGAAGGGCCGGAGCGCGAGCCCGCGGTCGTCGGTGTCCTCGCCCGCCACTCCGACGGGCGGTTCGTGCTGCACGAAGCGACGCAGGTCGTGCTCGCCACCGGTGGCCTCGGCCAGCTCTTCCGCTTTACCACCAACCCTCCCGAATCGACCGGCGATGGCCTGGCCCTCGCCGCGGCGGCCGGGGCGCGGCTGGTCGACCTCGAGTTCGTCCAGTTCCATCCCACGGCGCTCGCCGTCGACCTCGATCCCCTTCCCTTGCTCTCCGAGGCTCTGCGCGGCGAGGGCGCCACGCTGGTCAACGACGCCGGGGTTCGCTTCATGCCCGCCGAGCACGCCGATGCGGAGCTCGCGCCGCGCGACGTGGTGGCGCGCGGCATCTGGAAGCAGCTGGCCGCCGGACGCAAGGTCTTCCTCGACGGCCGGCAGGCGATCGGTGAGCGCTTTCCGACCAAGTTCCCGACCATCTTCGCCAACTGCCAGCGCGCCGGAGTCGATCCTCGGAGCGAGCTCATGCCGGTCGTGCCGGCGGCGCACTACTTCATGGGCGGCGTGGCGGTGGACGAGTGGGGAAGGGCCAGTCTCCCCGGGCTGTGGGCGTGCGGCGAAGTTTCGGCCACAGGGGTGCACGGCGCCAACCGGTTGGCGTCGAACTCGCTGCTCGAGGCGCTGGTCTTCGGTTCGCGGGTGGCCGAGGCGATCGGCGCCAGCGCACGGCGCGAGCCGCTGCCGGGCGCCGCCGCGGCCGCCGTCGCCCATCTCCCCGACGTCTCGGCGAATGGAGTCGAACCGATCGCCGCTTTCGCCGATCTGCGGCAGGAGATCCGTGCCCTCTCCTGGGAGCGTCTCGGCCTGGTACGCGACGCTTCCGGGCTCGCCAGCGCGGCGCGGCGCTTCGCCGAGATCCTCCGCCAGCTGCCGGCGGCGCCGTCGGAAGTGCGCAACCTGGCGATCGCCGGCTCGCTGGTGGCGGCTGCCGCGCTGCGACGCGAAGAGAGCCGCGGCGCGCACTTCCGGAGCGACTTTCCGCAGAGCGCTGAAGCCTGGAGATTCCGTCAGTTCCTCGACGTCGAGATCGACGGGCACGCCGTTGCGGCGCGCTTTGCGGACGTTCCCGAGGCGCCCTCCGACGAGGCGGACCTTCTCGCGACGGCGATCGCGTGATCCGCCCGACGCCGCCGTATCCCCTGGTCTACGAGCCCCTGCTGCGCCTCGCGCTCGCCGAGGACCTGGGTCGCGCCGGGGACCTGACGACCGAGGCCACGGTCGCTCCGGAGACCCAGGCGAGCGCGAAGGTCGTGGCGCGGCGCGGCGGCTCGATCTCCGGCCTGCCGATGGCCGCCGGAGTCTTCGCGTTGCTCGATCCGGCAGTGCGGTTCGAGCCCCAGGTCGAGGACGGGGACGTGGTGGCGGCGGCTTCGACCCTCGCCCGGATCAGTGGCCCGGCCCGGGCGATCCTCACCGGCGAACGCACGGCTCTCAACCTCCTCGGCCACCTCTCCGGCGTCGCGACGGCGACGCGCGCGCTCGTGCACGCGGTCGCCGGCACCCACGCTGCGATCGTCTGCACGCGCAAGACCACGCCGGGCCTGCGCGCGCTGGAGAAGTACGCGGTGCGCTGCGGCGGCGGCGCGAACCATCGCTTCGGCCTCGACGACGCCGTGCTCATCAAGGACAACCACCTCGTCGCGGCGGGCGGCGTGCGAGCGGCGATCGAGCGCGCTCGCGCCGCTGCCGGCCACCTGGTCAAGATCGAGTGCGAAGTGCAGACGACCGCCCAGCTCGAAGAGGCGCTCGCCGCGCGTGCCGACGTCATCCTGCTCGACAACATGACGCCGCCAGAGCTCGCCGACGCCGTGCGGCGGATCCGCGGCCGGGCGATCGCCGAGGCTTCGGGCGGCATCACCCTCGACACCGTGCGCGCGGTCGCCGAGAGCGGCGTCGACCTCATCTCGGTCGGCTGGATCACCCACTCGGCTCCGACCCTCGACGTGGCACTCGATTTCGACGAGTAGGTCGCGCGGAAAGATAGACTAGGCGGCGTGAGCGACAACCTCGTCCAGATCGGCGGTCAGGCCGCCGCCCCCGGCGGCGCACCGGTGGCCCGTGAACGCCGCCCTGACGCGCCGGGACGGCGCCCCGACGCGGCGGAACGACGCCCGGAGTGGCTGCGCATCAAGCTCGCAACGCCGGCGAAGTATCACGAGGTCCGCAAGCTCGTCGACGGCCTCAGTCTGAACACCGTCTGCAAAGAGGCCAAGTGCCCCAACATCTACGAGTGCTGGGGCGAGCATGGCACGGCGACCTTCATGATCCTCGGCGAGATCTGCACGCGCCGTTGCGGTTTCTGCGCCGTGACCTCCGGCCGGCCGAACCCCGGCGTGGATGAGGCCGAGCCGGGGAATGTCGCTGCCGCAGTCGCCACCATGGGGCTCCGCCACGCCGTCATCACCTCGGTGGATCGCGACGACCTGCCGGATGGCGGCGCCCGCCACTGGGCGGCGGTGATCCGCGCCATCCACGATCGCACTCCCTCGTGCGCGGTCGAAGTCCTGACGCCGGACTTTCGCGGTGTCCCCGACGCCCTCGACATCGTCCTCGCCGCCGCGCCGGAGGTCTTCTCCCACAACACCGAGACCGTGCCGCGGCTCTATCGCCAGGCGCGCCCGGGCAGCCGCTACGACCGCACGCTCGCGCTGCTCGCCGAGGCCTCGAAACGGCGGGACGAGGGGAGCTACCAGGGGCGCGTGAAGACCGGCATCATGCTCGGTTTGGGCGAAACCGCCGACGAGGTCCGTGCCACCCTCACCGACATTCGCGCCACGGGCGTCCAGGTCCTGACGCTGGGGCAGTACCTGCAGCCGACGCCGAAGCATCTGGCGGTCGACCGCTACGTCCACCCCGACGAGTTCGCCGAGCACAAGGCCTTCGCCATGGAGCTGGGTTTCCTGCACTGTGAGGCCGGTCCGCTGGTCCGCTCGTCGTACCACGCTCACGAGCACGTCCCGCCCGGCCACGCCGCCGGGACCGCCGTTCGCTGAGCCCCCGTACCCCCTCCCCGAGGCGCGGCGGAGCGCCGCGATCGATGTGCTAGGTTGATTCCTGCAAGGCATTTCGAGGCAAGGAGGATTCCCATGTGCGATTCCGCTTGGGCGTTGCTGCAGCGTAGCGCACCGATCGTCGTCCTGGCCCTCTTGGTGCACGCCGCGCCCGCGGCCGGGCAGATCGTCCCGGTGAGCGACGAGATCGCGGTCAGTCAGCGCGACGGTGACTACGAAAGCGGCGCCACGGTCGCCGCCGATCGCCTGGGTGGTTGGGGCGTCACCTGGCAGTCCGAGGATCTCGATTTCGCCCACCCGACCGGTCGGCAACGCCGGTTCGATCGCGACGGCGGGTCGGTTTCGGGAACGCTGCGCGATCATGAGCTTGTCGTCGCCGACCTCGGCCTCGACGGCGAGGGCAAGGGCGTCCTCGTCGGAGTACGAGCCCGTCCCGGGCTCGGAGGCGCGGAAGTCGACGCACGCTACGTCGCCCCCCGGGGCGCACCGCGCGGTGCGCGGGTCCGCGTCGATGCGGGAACGATCTCCGCCGCGTCGCGGTTGCCCGCGGATGTACGAGTGGCGACGGCGACCGACGGCACGAGCGTCGCCGTCTGGCAGGAGAGCCCGCGCGACGCCGCGATCCCGCCGAGCGTC
>Ga0154020_10007178_pt1 | contig 13028 bp, 10 predicted proteins | sample Klosneuvirus_201_FD_109709 | JGI IMG/M metagenome (GOLD analysis project Ga0154020, IMG submission 109709) | Active sludge microbial communities from wastewater, Klosterneuburg, Austria - Klosneuvirus_20160825_MG | ecosystem: Engineered > WWTP > Aerobic digester > Activated sludge | place... | reverse complement strand
TTGGCGACGAGGTCCTTGCCCGTCGGCGTGGCCCCCGCGAGGAAGCGGAGCACGCGTTCGCCTCCGAAGCGACGCACGATGCGCCGGGCCTCGACCTCGGCGCGGTCGTCCATCCACGCGATCGCGCGCCGGGTCGCGCGGCCCTCCGCGTCGAGCGGCACGAGGGTGAGCATCTGCCCGGCGAACGCGACCCCGGCCACCTGCTCCGGGCGCGCGCCCGCCTCCGCGAGCAGCGCCCGCGTGGTCTCGCCCGCGGCGCGGAGCCACTCCTCCGGATCCTGCTCGGCGAGGCCCGGCGCCGGCAGCGAGAGCTCGTGCGGCGCCAGGGCCGTCGCGCGCACCCGCCCGGTCTCGTCGAGCAGCACCGACTTGGTGCCGCTCGTCCCGACGTCGTGGCCGACGAACAGCCGCACTCAGGACGCTCTCGCCGTGAAGCCGATGGGTACGACGGTCCGCTCGCCGCGGGCGTCGATCTTCTCGACGACGAGCGTGTCGCCGCCGCCGACACCCAGCCGGTCGACGATCTGCATCGCGACGCCCAGCACGTCGAGCGGCTCGACCGCGGCCTCGGGGGGGAGCACGCCCTTGCCCTTCACCGCGCCGCGCCGCGCGAGCAGCGCACCGACAGCGGCGGGGATGCCCGTGCCCTCGCCCGCGCCCGCGCCCTTCGAGGCGACGGAGAGCTCGTAGCGCGTGGCCTCTCCGCGACGGAGCCCGCCCACGACGACCTTGAGGCAGCCGCCCGGCCCGGTGACGCCCGCCTCTCGCAAGAGACGCGGCCGCTCGCGGAGGACGTGGGCCACCATGAACTCGAGCGGTACCACGTCGTGGTCGTGCACGCGCAGCGGGACCTCGGAGGCCGCGCCGGCGCGGACCATCGCCTGCGTGAGGTGGAAGTACGAGAGCGGGTAGACCACGCCCATGTTGGTCGCGCGCTCGAGGCCGGGGATGTGCTGCGGCAGCGTGATGGTCTCGGGGTGCGGGTAGGGGTAGACCGGCATGCGACCGACGCCGCGGAAGTCCTCCTCGTGGACGTGGGCCTCTCCCGAGGCGTCGAGCTGACGCACGCTCGTCATCTTGCCGTCGAGGAACAGCGGGACGTCGTTGGTCATCGCGTGGATGCGGTGCTTCAGCACGGCCGGGCCCTCTTCGGGCTCGCCGCCGTGCACGTGGTAGATGTCCACTGATTTCACCGCGTCGAGGAGCTGGTCGGCGCACAGGCGCACGAACACGTTGGCGAGGCCCGGGCTGTTGCCCATGCCGACGATGGCGGTGATGCCTGCTTCGCGCGCGCGTCCGTCGAGCTCGAGCATCTGCCGGGTGGGCGCGAGGTCGTCGCACACGTCGACGTAGTCGACCTTCGCCGCGATGGCGGCTTCGAGCACTGGGAGACCGAAGCGATAGAACGGGCCGATGCAGCCGATCGCGACGCGGGCGCCCGCGAGCGCGGCGGCGAGCGAGGCCGGCGAGGTCGCGTCGACCTGGATGGCGCGTGCGCGGGGCGAGCCGAGATCGCGCACGACCTGCTCGGCCACGTCGAGCCGCAGATCGGCGACGACGATCTCGTCGAAGATCTGGCTCGTGTCGCCCTCGACGCAAGCGAGCGCGCGCGCCGCGACGCGACCGATCCCACCCCCACCACCCAGCACCACCACTCTGGCCATCGAGCACCTCCGCAGAACATGTAACAGATGTTACAAAGATTGGCAACCCCTGCCATCGCCGCGCTGTCGTGGATTTGGCATCCCATGTCCGACATGGCCGAGACCGAGCCCATCGACCCCGCGACCCTCGCCGTGAAGCGGACGATTGGTGCCCATGGCCGGTCGAGGTGGGGCCGCGTGCTGCGCATCGTCGTCCCCGCGCTGCTGGTCGTCGCGGCGGTCTTCGGCGTCCGGGCCTACCGCGCCCGTGCGGCGGCGCAGGGCCCCACGTTCCTGAGCGAGCCCGCGCACAAGGCCGACGTGCAGGTGACCGTCACGGCCACGGGCACCCTCGAGGCGGTGACCACGGTGGACGTCGGCGCCGAGGTCACGGGGCGGATCCTCGAGCTCAAGGCCAAGGAGAACGACAAGGTCCAAGAAGGGGCAGATCCTCGCGGTCATCGACCCCGAGCAGCTGCAGGCCGCGCACTCCCAGGCGGTCGCGCAGGTCGCCTCCGCCGACGCCACGATGCTGCAGGCCAAGGCCACGTTGATCGAGGCGGGCCTCGCGCTCGAGCGCAGCAAGAAGCTCCACGCCCAGGGGCTCCTCGGTCAGTCGGATCTCGACAGCGCCAACGCCAACAAGATGCGCGCCGACGCCACGCTCGCGAGCGCGGTGGCGGGCGGCTCACTGGCGCGCGCCTCGCTCAAGTCGGCCAAGTCCCGGCTCGACAAGGCGACCATCTACTCGCCGATCGACGGCGTCGTCCTCGCGCGGCTCGTCGAGCTCGGGCAGACGGTGACCGCGGGGTTCACCACGCCGGTGCTGTTCCGGCTCGCGGAGGATCTCACCCGCATGCGGGTGAAGGCCGCCATCGACGAGGCCGACGTGGGCCGTGTCCAGCCGGGCGCGACGGCGTTCTTCACCGTCGAGGCCTACCCCGAGCGCAAGTTCCCCTCGAGCGTGCAGAGCCTCGGCAACGATCCGAAGACCACCTCCAACGTGGTGACCTACCAGGGCCTCCTCCTGGTCGACAACGCCGAGCGCTTGCTCCGCCCGGGCATGACCTGCAACGCCACCATCGTCGCCGAGACCCGGAAGGACGTGCTCGTCGTGCCCAACGCGGCGCTCCGCTTCACGCCGCCCACCACCGGCCCGCCGACGCAGGAGAAGAAGGCCACGGTCGGCGAGCCGAAGAAGCGCGTGTGGGTGCTCTCGGGCAAGACGCCGGTCGCCGTCGAGGTGAAGACGGGCGTCTCCGACGGCCTCGTCACCGAGATCGTCTCGGGCGATCTGAAGCCCGGCACCGAGGTGCTGGTCGACGTGAAGGAGCAGCCTTGAGCGGTCCGCCGCTGGTCGAGCTCCGCGACGTCACCAAGGTCTACGGCCAGGGTGAGTCGGAGGTGCGCGCGCTCGCGGGCGCGAACCTGCGCATCGACGACGGCGAGTTCGTCGCGGTGATGGGGGCGAGCGGCTCGGGGAAATCCACGTGTCTCAACGTGGTCGGCTGCCTCGACCAGCCGACGAGCGGCGCCTACCTGTTCCGCGGCGTGGACGTCGGCGCGCTCGACCTCGACCAGCTCGCGCTGCTGCGCAAGCACTACCTCGGGTTCGTCTTCCAGAGCTACAACCTGCTCGCCCGCACGACCGCGGTCGAGAACGTGGAGCTGCCGCTGATCTACCGCGGCGTGTCCGCGAGCGAGCGCCGCGCGCGGGCGATGCAGGCGCTCTCCGACGTCGGGCTCGAGTCGCGCGCCAAGCACACGCCCGCGGAGCTCTCGGGCGGGCAGCAGCAGCGCGTGGCGATCGCGCGCGCCATCGTCACGGCCCCCCAGATGCTGCTCGCCGACGAGCCCACGGGCAACCTCGACTCGGCGCGCAAGGTCGACATCATGAACCTGCTCGTCGACCTGAACCGGACGCGCAAGATCACCATCGTCATGGTCACCCACGAGCCGGACATGGCCGAGTACACGACGCGCACCGTCCTGTTCAAGGACGGCGTGGTCGAGAGCGATAGCAAACCCGGAGCGGAGGACCGAACTGTAGTTCGGTCCGGGAGCGACCAGAGCAAGGCGCACCCGTGATCTGGGCGACCATCCTCATGGCGATCCGGGAGATCCGGCGCAACACCATGCGCTCGATCTTGACCACGCTCGGCATCGTGATCGGGGTCGGCTCGGTCATCGCCATGGTCACGCTGGGCCGCGGGGCCACGGCGAAGATCACGGCCGACATCGCCAGCATGGGCACCAACCTGCTCATCGTGATGCCGGGCGCGGAGCGGCGCGGACCGACCAGCGGGGCGGCCTCACCGCTCAAGCTCGACGACGCCCGCGCGATCGAGCGCGAGGTGGCGGCGGTGAGCAAGGTGGCGCCCACCTCGGGGCGCAGCGCGCTCGTGGTCTACGGCAACAAGAACTACAACACCGGCGTCACCGGCACGACGAACGAGTACTTCGCGGTGCGCGGGTTCACGATGGCCCTCGGGCAGAGCTTCTCCGACGCGCAGCTGCAGGGGGGCACGCCGGTGTGCATCCTCGGCGCGACGGTGCGCAAGGAGCTGTTCGGGCCGCAGGACCCGATCGGCGCCACGCTGCGGGTGGGGGCGGTGCCGTGCACGGTGGTGGGGGTGCTGTCCTCGAAGGGGCAGTCCACGTTCGGCTCCGATCAGGACGACTTCATCGTGATGCCGCTGAGCGCGTTCCATCGGCGCATCGCTGGCAACACCGACGTGAACACGATCTTCGTGAGCGCGGTGAGCGACAAGGCGACCACCAAGGCCAAGGAGCAGATCTCGCTCCTGATGCGCGAGCGGCGCCACCTCGCGGCGGCCCAGCAGGACGACTTCATGGTCCAGGACATGAAGGAGATCAGCAAGACGCTCGGCAACGTCACCGGCGCGCTGACCGCGCTGCTCGGCGCGATCGCCGGGGTGAGCCTGCTGGTCGGCGGGATCGGGATCATGAACATCATGCTGGTCTCGGTGACCGAGCGCACCCGCGAGATCGGGCTGCGCCTCGCCATCGGGGCGCGCGGCTCCGAGGTGCTCCTGCAGTTCCTCATCGAGGCCATCACGCTCTCGACGCTCGGCGGGGCCATCGGGGTGCTCTTCGGCCTCGGGATCTCGCTCGCGGCCACGCGCGCGCTGAAGCTGCCGTTCACCGTGGTGCCCGACATCATCCTCATCGCGTTCGCGTTCTCCGCGACGGTCGGCGTGGCGTTCGGGTTCCTGCCGGCCCGCAAGGCCTCGCGGCTGAACCCGATCGCGGCGTTGCGGCACGAGTGATTGGCTGCCGAAGAGTGCCCCCCGGGCTGAAGCGCTTCAGCACGGGGGGCTTTCTCGACAGGGCTAGCGGAAGCTCTCGTAGGCCGCGGGAAGGGTGAGGTGGGCCCACTCGCGGCTGTCGCGCACGTTCGGCAGCGAAGCCCGGACGGCGCCGACCGCCTCGCTCGAGAGCTCGTCGGCGAGGGGGAGACCGAGCACCTCGAGCGAACGAAAGAACGCCGCGTGCTGGTCGAGGACGGGCCAGAGCTGCGCCTCGTCGATCGAGCCCGCGACGGTGAGCACCCGCAGGGGCAGGCGCGTCCGCGCGAGGGTGGTGAGGAAGCGCGGCACGTCCTCGAGGCCGTCGACGTGCACCTCGCGGAGGCGCGGCGCGGTGAGCCCCTGGAGCGCGAGGGCGGCCGCGCGATCGGGGCCCGGCCCGGCGTCGGCGGCGAGCGAGAGCACGAGCCGCTCGAGCGCGGGGAACGTCGAGCCGCCGAGCGCGGCGAGGGTGGCCGCGAGCAACGGATCGCCGAGCAGGTGGAGCTCGCGCAGCGCGTCGTGGGAGCACCGCGTGAGGACGAGCTTGCCGCTCGCGAACACCCGCTCGAGGGACGGGCAGGCGGCGAGGGTGGCGGTGAGATCGCCGATCGAGTTCTCGGCCTGCCGCGCCTGCGTCTGCGAGGGCGTGTCGAACACGAAGGCCACGATCGAGGGGAGCGCTCGACCAGCGATGGCCTTGGACCAGGCGCTCGGGCTCCCGAGATCGCACACCACCTGCACCGCGCGCGGCGCGTCGCGCTCGAGGCGCTCGACCACCTTGCGGCACCGGGCCGGCGAGACGCTGCCGTCGCCCTTGAAGGTGACCTGCCAGCGCTCGCCGACGTCGATGGTGAGCAGGTTGTCGGGGGCCTCGGCGGTGGCGTTGGCGTCGACCGGCTCCACCGACGCGACGGTGTACCCCTCGCGCCGGCGGAGCGAGAGCACGTGCTCGAGGTGCTCGCGCGCGGCGGCGGCGGTCGAGAAGCTCTGCTCGACGTCGTTGGTGACGAGGCGCTTGCCGGCCAGCGTGAACACGACGTGCACGTGCCCCGGCGGCGCGACGAGGGTCGTGCGCATCGCCTTCTCGATGGGCGCCTTCTCGGTGCTCGGCTCCGCGTCCGGGTCGACCTCGACGTAACCCTTGCCGAGCTTCTCCTCGACGAGCTTGCTGGCCTCCCTCGTGGCGACCCCGGCCGTGGCGAAGGCCTTCTCCTTGGTCTGGCCGACCGCGCCGATCCGGCCGAAGCGGATCAGGTGGGTGTCGTCCTCGACCTCGATTTCCCAGAACTTGCTGCTGGATCCCTCGATCAGCTCGAGACGACGCCGTGAGGACATGGAAGAGCCTGTACTCGATCGTCGGCGGGCCGGCAGCGCCTCGCGCACCGAGGTTGTGGTTGCCAAGTGCCCCCGGGCGTGGCTTCGTGAGGGGGCATGCGCCTCCCCCCCCTGCGTTCCCGCCTCGCGGCTTGCCTGCTCGGCCTGGTGGTCGGGTGTGGGTCGTCGTCCTCCTCGGACGCGGGGCCGGCCGAGGACACCGGGGTCGCCGACGGCGCCGCCGACAGCCCCTCCACCACCACGACCGACGTCTCGCTCCTCGTGATGCCCGAGGACGGCGAGGCGGCGATCTACGACCCGATCCGCAACGCGAGCAAGTCCGTGCACTGCGAGGTCTACATGCTCACGGACAACGGCGCGCTGAACGCGCTCGTCGCCGCGAAGAAGGCCGGCAAGGACGTGAAGGTGCTCCTCGAGCACTATCCCTATCTGGCCACCACCGCCAACGACGCGGCCTTCAAGACCCTGACGGCGGCCGGCGTCGACGTGCGCTGGACCAGCAGCAAGTACGCGCTCACCCACTCCAAGTTCTTCGTCGTCGACGGCGTCGTCGCCTACGTGATGACCCTCAACCTCACCAACGCCGGGGTCGGGGGCAACCGCGAGTACGCGGCCGTGGTCCGCGACGCCGACGACGTGGCGCAGGCCGAGGCGATCTTCAACGCCGATCTCACGGGGGCCGCGCCGCCCCCCGGCGGCAAGCTCCTCGCCTCGCCGATCGACGCGCGCGCCCGCCTGCTCGCGCTGATCGACGCGGCGACCAAGACCATCGACATCGAGATGGAGGAGTTCTCCGACGCCGAGGTGGCGAGCCACCTCGTCACCCGCATCGAGGCCGGCGTCGCGGTGCGCGTCGTCGCCCCGAGCAGCGGTCGGAGCACGGGCACGTCCACCACCCTCGGCTCGCTGCGCGCCAACCGCGCGACCATCAAGGTGCTCGCCACGCCCGACCTCCACGCCAAGCTGATCGTGGTCGACGGCACGGAGGTCTACCTCGGCTCGGTGAACCTCACCGCGGCCTCGCTCGACAAGAACCGCGAGGTCGGCGTCCTCACCCGGACGGCGGCCGTCGTCACCCGCGCCAAGACCACGTTCGAGGCCGATTTCGCCAAGGCCGTCCCGCTCTAGCAACGCCTGCTGGCTTGCGGCGCGGGCGGGCCCTATGGTCCGCGCCCCATGACGGAGGAACGCAAGCTCCCCGAGGGTCGCCTGGGTCGGCTCGCCCGCCTCGCGGGGGTCGGCCTGCGCACGGGCGTGAGCATGATCGGCGACTCCGACGGCGCCGCCGCGGCCAAGCACGCCGCCGAGGTGCTCGGCACCCTGCGCGGACTCGCGGCCAAGGTCGGGCAGATGGCGAGCTACGTCGACGGCGTGGTGCCCGAGGGCCAGCGCGCGGCCTACGAGACGGCGATGAAGGGCCTGCGCGCGGCGACCCCGACCTCGAGCTTCCCCGAGATCCAGCGCTCGATCGAGGAGGAACTGCGCGCGCCGCTCGATCGCCTCTTCGTGCGCTTCGACGAGGTGCCGATCGCGAGCGCCTCGATCGGCCAGGTGCACCGCGCGTGGATCGCGCCGCCCGAGGGGGCGCGCGACGAGCCCCTCGAGGTGGCGGTCAAGGTGCAGCACCCCGGCATCGTGAAGGCGATCGACGCCGACCTCGCCAACGCGGGCATGCTGCAGGTGGTGCTCGGCAGCGTCGCGGGCAAGCGCTTCAAGACCAAGGAGCAGCTCGCCATGGTGCGGCAGCGGTTCCGCGAAGAGCTCGACTACGCGCTCGAGGCCGAGCGCCTGCGCATGTTCGCGCGCTTCCACGAGGGCGACGAGACCATCCGCATCCCCGTGGTGCACGACCACCGCTCGACGGGGCGCGTGCTCACGACCGAGTTCATGCACGGCACCTCGTTCGACGAGGCCTGCGGGGCCGACGTCCGCGAGCGCACGTTCTTCGCCGAGACGATGTGGCGGTTCGTCTACAAGGGCAACCTCGTGCACTGCCACTTCAACGCCGACCCGCACCCCGGCAACTACCTGTTCCGCGACGGCGCGGTGGTGTTCCTCGATTTCGGGTGCGTGCAGCCGATCCCGCTCGCCAACATCCGCCTCGCGCGCGTGATGCACGCGGCCGCGCAGGCCCGCGACGAGCGCATGTTCGCCGACGGGTTCGCGCGGCTCCTGAACGCGAAGCAGGGCGCGCTGCTCGACATCGCGGTCGCCTACACGCGCACCTGCTTCGAGCCGCTGTGGCACCGCCCGTACCACCTCACGCGCGCGTTCGTGGCCGCGCTCGTGGAGCGCACCAAGGAGATGGCCCTCGCGGCGCGCAAGGTCGACGAGGACGAGTTCTTCGCCATGCCCGAGGAGATGCTCTTCATGAACCGCCTGCAGTTCGGCTTCTACTCGGTGCTCGCGCGCCTCGACGTCGAGGCGGACTACTCGGGCGTGGAGCGCGGGTTCTGGCCCGCGGTCGACGCGATGGCCAGCACGGGGCGCTGAACCGGCGCTACCGCAGGTACGCGTCGATCACCTGCTCGTAGGCCGCGGCCAGGAACAGCCGCGCGTCGGCCGTGGACTCCGGCGGCTCGCCCACCGCGGGCTTGTCGAAGTCGCGCTGCTCGGCGTGGAACTGGCTGCCGACGATCGGCCAGCGGCCGCCCTTGCTGCGGAACGCCTCGGTCACGCTGATGCAGCGCGCGCCGCTCGCGTCCTTGTGGGTGTGCAGCGTGGCGACCACGGCGGGCGAGCAGAACGTGCTCGACGCGAGGATCTCGAAGCCGTCGAGCGGGCCGCCGGGCAGGAAGGCCTCGCGGCGCACCATGTCGAGGTGGGACTCGGGGAACCCGTGGGTGCGGCCGCGGCGCGAGGGGCCGGCGAGGTCGGCGAACAGCGGGTCGTCGATGGCGAAGGTGACCGGCCGGCGCGGCTTCTCGTCGCCGGGCCAGCTGCGGATCAGCGTGTCGTCCTTGGCGAACCCGCGGATGAAGCGGCCCGTGTTGCGGCGGAGGACCGCGTCGATCTCCTCCTCCACGCCGTCGTCGGTGCGGGCCTCGAGGAGCGCCAGCAGCTGCGCGCCGCCACAGAAGCCGACGAACGGCGCGGCGCGGTGCTTCACCGCGGAGGCCAGATCTCCCATGCCGCCCTCGGAGGCGGGGCGCAGCGGGTTCCAGCGCAGGCGCCCCTTGGGCAGCACCACCGTCTTGTGGGCGTAGTCCCAGTCGTTGGAGCCGGAGAGCACGGTGATCGGCGGCGGCCACGAGGCCACGAGGAAGCGCTCGTCGAGCTGCGGGTCGTCGCCCTCGATCGACTCGAGCGCGCGCCCGTCGCTCGGGCCGAGCGGCGTGTCGACGAGCTCGCCCTTGGGGCTGAACGCGCGCGCGAACCGGTCGTCCACGCGCATGGCGTGGAACAGCTCGGAGAACCGCAGCTGCAGGAACTTGGCGTAGTAGACGTCGTTGGCCACCTCGCCGCCGCGCCCGCCCATGCCGCTGCCCGCGGGGTTCGCGTTGACCGAGAGCACCCAGGGCTCGGCGACGATCGGGCGCGGATCCCCCGCGGCGTAGGCCTCCATCTCGCGCACCACCGGGCTCGCCGAAGGAGAGGGCAGCCCGAGCTCGTTGGTCGCCCCCTCCATCGAGAGGCGCAGGGCGACGACCGGCTTCGCGAGGCGCACGTGCACGAGCGGCCGACGCACGGCGACGGTGGGGCGTCCGACCGCGAAGTAGTTCACGCCGTCCTCGCTCGCCTCGAGGGTCCAGCTGAGCGGCGCGCGCGCGATGGCGTAGTCGCGACCCAGGCGCCGATCGCGGGGGGTGGAGACGGCGTCCGAGCCCAGCACGAGGCGGACGCGGTCGATGGTCTGCGGCTCGGCGAGGTGCGCGGTGAGCGCCCAGCGCCCGCTGCCGGGCTCGCCGGTCCACGCGGTCTCGTAGGCGCCGTCGAGGGCTTCGCGGGGGCCGTCGGCCTTCGCGAGCACGTTCGCCGCGCCGTCCACGATCTGGAGCCCCTCGAGGACCGGCGCGCCTCCGTTGGTGGCGAACACCACGAGCCGGAGGGCGCAGGCGTCCACGCCGGCGAAGAACCACGAGCGGCGACGCGGCAGGACGATCTGCTCGCCGGGTCGCGGGTCGTCGCCCTCCGCGGAGGCGCCGACGATCGGCTGGAACTCGCCGCCGCACGGCGCGGCCTCCCACGCGTAGCGGACCGGGTTGCCCTGCGTGGTGGAGGCGAAGCGCGCGCGCAGCGCGGAGACGTGGCGCGGGTGCTCGAAGCGGAACACCGACGACCACGGGTTCGGGGCGGCGTCGCTCGCGAACGTCGGCTCCGACCCGGACGCCCTTGCACCTGCCTCACCCGACGCGTGCGACAGCAGGGCTCCGGGGAGACCCAGGGCGGCGAAGCACAAGACGAGGGTGAGGGTTCTACTGCGCACGAACAGGCCCCCCTCTCACAACGGACCGAAGGTCACGGACCTTCCACCCATCGGGCAAGAAAGCCGCAAGGCAGGCATGAGAGAGAGACCCTCTCGCGCCGGTTGGCTTGGCTCGCGGGGCAGTTACCGGCGGAACGCGTCGGTCGCGCGGACGAGGGCGTCGGTGTTGCCGGCTTCCATCGCCGAGTGCCCGGCGTCCGGGACGATCACGAGGTTCGCCTCGGGCCACGCGCGGTGCAGCGCCCACGCCGACTCCAGCGGACACACCACGTCGTACCGCCCCTGCACGATCACCGCGGGGATGTGGCGGATCTTGGAGACGCCTTCGAGGAGCGCGCCGTCGTTCGGGAACCAGCACTGGTTCACGAAGTAATGACACTCGATCCGGGCGAAGGCGAGCGAGAAGGCATCTCCGGCGGTCTTCGCGATGAGCCCGGGGTCGGTGAACAGCGTGCTCGTCGAGCCCTCCCACACGCTCCATGCGCGCGCCGCCTCCTGGCGGACCGCGGGGTCGTCTCCCGTGAGCCGTGCGTAGTAGGCGTGCAGCAGATCGCCGCGCTCGGCCTCGGGGATCGGCGCGAGGTAGCCCTCCCACGCGTCGGGGAACAGCGCGCTCGCCCCGCGCTGGTAGAACCAGTCGATCTCCTGCTTGCGCACGAGGAAGATGCCGCGGAGCACGAGCTCGGTGACGCGCTCGGGGTGGGTCTCGGCGTAGGCGAGCGCGAGGGTGCTGCCCCACGAGCCGCCGAACACCTGCCAGCGGTCGATGGCGAGGTGGTTGCGCAGGCGCTCCATGTCGGCGACGAGGTCCCAGGTGGTGTTCTCGCGGAGCTCCGCGTGCGGCGTCGAGCGCCCGCAGCCGCGCTGATCGAAGAGGATGATGCGGTAGGCCGCAGGGTCGAAGAACCTCCGCATGCGCGGCTCGGTGCCGCCACCCGGTCCGCCGTGCACGAACACGACCGGCTTGCCCTGCGGGTTGCCCGACTGCTCGTAGTAGAGCTCGTGCAGCTCGCTCACGCGCAGGCGTCCGGCGTCGAAGGGCTCGAGGGCGGGGTAGAGGGTGCGCCGTTCCTGGGACATCGCCCGCGACGTTAACACGGCGACGACGCTCCCGCGCTCGTGCTGGTTGCACCCCGGCCCCTTTGGCTCTGTTCTCCCGGCATGGCTCTCCCCCCGCGTCCTTCGGCTGTGGTCACTGGCGGCGCCAGCGGTCTCGGCCGCGCCCTCTGCATCGCGCTCGCCGGGCGCGGCGCGCGCATCCTGGTCGGCGACCTCGACGAGGCCGGCGCGCGCGAGACCATCTCGCGCCTGCGCGGCGCCGAGGCCCATTTCCGGAGGTGCGACGTCTCCAAGGCCGAAGAGGTCGCGGGGCTCGCGGACGAGGCCTACGAGCGCTTCGGCGCCGTCGATCTGCTGGTGAACAACGCGGGCGTCGCGGTGAGCGGTCAGGTCGGCGACATCTCGCTCGACGACTGGCAGTGGATCATGGGCATCAACCTGTGGGGCGTGATCTACGGCTGCCACCACTTCTTGCCGCGCATGCGCGCCACCGCGCGCGGCCACATCCTCAACGTGGCCTCCGCGGCCGGCCTGCTCAGCGCGCCCAACATGGCGCCGTACAACGTCACCAAGAGCGCCGTGGTCGCGCTCTCCGAGACCCTCTACGGCGACCTCGCCGGCGGGCCGGTGGGCGTGAGCGTGCTCTGCCCCACGTTCTTCAAGACCAACATCGGCAAGAGCGGGCGCACCACCGACAAGAGCCTCGGGCCGGTGCTCGAGGCGCTCCTCGAGCGGGGGAAGATCCAGGCCGAGGGGGTCGCCGAGCTCGCGCTCCAGGGCTGCGAACGCGGAGACCTCTACATCACGCCGCACGCCGACGGGCGCGCCATGTGGCGCATCAAGCGCCTGTCGCCGAGCGTGTTCCACAAGCTCACCCCCAAGGTGATGGAGTGGCAGCTCTCGCGGCTCCGCGAGAAGATCGGGCACCAGGGATGAGGCTGGGCCTGTCGTTGGTGGGCTGTCTGTTGCTCGTCGGCGCGTGCCGGGACGAGCCCATCCGCACCGATCCCAAGGTGGTCGAGGCGGGGGCCGACAAGGCGACGGGCCCCAAGCTGGTGTTCGTGAAGGCGCCCGAGGGCGACGTCGTCGCGGCCATCAAGCGCGCGCAGGCCGACGCGACCGCGGCCGGACAGCGGCTCGTGGTCTACGTCGGCGCGCCGTGGTGCGAGCCCTGCAAGCACTTCCACACGGCGGTGGAGTCCGGGAAGCTCGACGCGAAGCTCCCGCGCATCCGGCTGCTCGAGTTCGACCTCG
>Ga0154020_10007177_pt1 | contig 13030 bp, 13 predicted proteins | sample Klosneuvirus_201_FD_109709 | JGI IMG/M metagenome (GOLD analysis project Ga0154020, IMG submission 109709) | Active sludge microbial communities from wastewater, Klosterneuburg, Austria - Klosneuvirus_20160825_MG | ecosystem: Engineered > WWTP > Aerobic digester > Activated sludge | place... | reverse complement strand
TTGTGGGAGCGAGCTTGCTCGCGACGGCGCACGTTGCGAGTCGCGAGCAAGCTCGCTCCCACAGACTCCATCCAAGCCGGGGCAAGCCCCGGGGTATTGGACCCAAAGGGAATAAAAAAGGCGCCCCGCTTGCGCGGGACGCCTTTGAAGTGTTTCGCAGTGAAGCGACGGCTTATTCCTTCTTGGACGCCTCGTCGAAGATATCGCCGAGGTTCGTGAGGTCGGAAGCGCCGGAGCTCTTCGAGAACTGCTCGTAGGTCGCGGTCTCCTGAGCCAGTTGCTCGGCCGAGTAGTTCGCGGCCTTGATCGAAAGGCCGATCCGGCGCGCTTCACGGTCGATCTTGATGACGCGGGCGGTGACCTCCTGGCCGGGCTTGAGCACGTCCTTGATCTTGTCCACGCGCTCCTCCTGGATCTGGGAGATGTGCACGAGGCCGTCGATGCCGTCCTTCAGCTCGACGAAGGCGCCGAAGGTCGTGACCTTGGAGATCACGCCCGGGACGACGTCGCCGATGCGGAAGAAGGAGTCGATGTCGGTCCACGGATCCGTCGCGAGCTGCTTCATGCCGAGGCTGATGCGCTGCTGGCTCGGATCGACGTCGAGGACGATGGCGTCCACTTCGTCGCCCTTCTTGAGCATCTCGGACGGGTGGTTGATCTTGCGGGTCCAGGACATGTCGGAGACATGCACCATGCCGTCGATGCCTTCCTCGAGTTCGACGAAGGCGCCGTAGGTGGTCATGTTGCGGACCTTGCCGCGGACGCGGGCGCCCACCGGGTAGTTGTGGCGAACCATGTCCCACGGGTTCGGCTCCAGCTGCCGGAGGCCGAGCGAGATCTTCTGTTCGTCCTTCTGGATGCCGAGGACGACCGCATCGAGTTCCTGGCCGACCTTGAGCAGCTCGGAGGGTTTGCTGATGCGCTTGGTCCAGGACATCTCGGTGATGTGCACGAGACCCTCGACGCCCGGCTCGAGTTCGATGAACGCGCCGTAGGGGACGAGGTTGACGACCTTGCCGTGGATCTTGGAGCCAACGGGGAACTTCTGGTCGATATGATCCCAGGGATTGTTCTTGGTCTGCTTGAGGCCGAGGGACACGCGCTCTTTCTCGCGGTTGATGTCGATGATCATCACCTCGATCTCCTCACCCTGCTTCAGGAGCTCGGACGGGTGGCCGATGCGGCCCCAGCTCATGTCGGTGATGTGCAGCAGGCCGTCCATGCCGTCGAGATCGATGAACGCACCGAAATCGGTGATGTTCTTGACGACGTCCTTGTGGATCTGGCCGGGCTGAAGCTTCTCGAGGAGGTCGCGGCGCTTGTTGATGCGCTGTTCCTCGATCAGTTCACGGCGCGACAGGACGATATTCTGGCGCTCGCGGTTGATCTTGAGAACCTTGAAGTCATAGGTCTGACCGACGTATTGATCCAGGTTCTTGGGCGGCTGGATGTCGATGTGGGAGGCGGGCAGGAAGGAGTCGACACCGATCGAGACGATCAGGCCGCCCTTGACCTTGGTCTTCACGCGGCCGGGGATGATCGAGCCCTCCTGGCACTTGACCAGGATGTTCTCCCAATTTTTCTTCTGCTGGGCCTGCTCGTAGGAGAGGATGGGATTGCCCTCCTTATCCTCGAGCTTCTCGAGGATGACCTCGATGGTGGAGCCGATCTGGAGTTCGCCGAGATCGGCGAATTCATTGGCGGAGATGACGCCTTCGGCTTTGCCGCCGATGTCGACGACGACCTCGTTGGCGCGGATTTCAGTGATGACGCCCGAGACGATGGAGCCTTCCTTCAGCTTGTCGAAGGAGCTCTGGGCGAGCAGGTCTTGCATTAACGAACTCATATTAACTGGGTGCTAGAATGACGGCCGCTTACTTCAGGACGGACGGCTTCCCGCGTGGATCCTGACGGATCCGTTGGTTGAGGGTTGGACTATCGGTCAAACCGGTGGAAGTGTCGCGGCAACACCGGCTTGGCTTAAGAACGCCGCAGAATGTTCAAAGTCCCTTATCCCTTCGCCTCCAGCAAGAGCAAAAATCAGTTTTTCTCGGACGACCGGCCAATCGCGTTTTCCTCCAGAACCTGCTGCAAAGTAGCAAAATAGAGCTGAAAGAAACCATGCTCTCGCATCGCCAACTGGCTGGTGCCGCCCATCCGCTCGCCCTGCACCTGCTCGGTCACTGACATTTCAAGCTCGGTTCCGTCGGGGCCAGCCTCGTTCAGATGCAGCTTCACGGCAAGTTGGCGGGAGTCGGCAAAGGCCACACTGGTGTGGATGCGGCTCACTGCCTCGATGTCCATGGGCTTCGAACGGGTGACCAAAAAATCCAGCCGCTTGAAGGCCTGCAAGGCCGCCGCGTGCACGGCAAACCGATCACCGTGGAACACCTGCACCCTCGGTGCCACCGGACTGAAGCGGTCGGTCACCGACTCGCAACCTGTGAGCAGCATGGCACCAAGGCAGATGAGCAAGTAGGCACGCATAGGGCTAGGCAGGTTGCTGCTGCGAGAGACAGTGGAGCGTGCCGAGGCCCCAGATCAGGTGGTAGCAGTCGATGGGGATGATCTGCCGGCTGGGAAAACAATCGCCCAGAATCTCGCACACCTCGGCGTCGCGTTGCTTCTGCCGGAATTGCGGCACGAGCACCGCGCCGTTGATGATGAGGAAATTCGCGTAACTCGCCGGCACCTGCTGGCCACGGAAGCCGAACGGCTTTGGCATCGGCAGCTTCACGATGTCGAACTTCTTGCCCGCCGGCGTGCGAAAACCCTTCAAACGTTCCAAGACCTCTTCGAGAAGCTTGTGATTCGGGTCACGCCGGTTCGGCTCCACCACGGTCACGAACCCATCCGGCTTGTAGAAACGCGTGATGTCATCGATGTGGCCGTCGGTATCGTCGCCGACGATCCCCTCGCCCACCCACAGCACCTTGGTCACGCCGAGGTAGTCCTGCAGGTTGCGCTCGATCTCCTCGCGGAAGAGGTGCGGGTTGCGGTTCTTGTTGAGCAGGCACTGCTCGCTCGTGAGCAGCAGGCCCTGTCCGTTCACGTCGATAGATCCGCCCTCGAGGATCATGTCGTTCTCGAAACGGCGCATGCCGAGCTTCGTCGCGATGCTCGGTGGTATCTTGTTGTCGAGATCATAGGGCGGATATTTGCCGCCCCAGGCGTTGTGCACCCAGTCGGTCACGGCGACCTCGCCGCTGCGGTCGTTCTTCACGAAGATCGGCCCGTGGTCGCGACACCAGGCGTCGTTGGTGGGATGATTGTAGAAAGTCACCCGCGTCATGTCTGCGCCGGCCTGCTCGCAGAGGCGTTTGGCCCGCGGTTGCAGTGCAGCGGCGCAGTTGATCCGCACCGGCTCAAAGCGGCTGATCTGGGCCACGATGCCGGCGAACACACCGGGAATCGGGCGGAACTGGCCGGGCCAGGTCGCGTGATTATGCGGCCACGACAGCCAGAGGGCGGCCTGAGGCTCCCACTCGGCCGGCATACGGAAACCGAGGGCGGCTGGCGTTTTGGGCTTCGCCATGGCTCAGTCGATGTAACGCTTCGTGATGTCGCCGTAGGCGTCGATGCGCCGGTCGCGCAAGAACGGCCAGTGCGTGCGGGTGACGTCCACCTTGCCGAGGTCGATCGGGACGAGGAGTATCTCCTCCTTGTTCACACTGGCCTTGGCGAGTATCTGGCCGCTGGTGCCGGCCACAAAGCTCTGCCCCCAGAACTCCAGCCCATCGCCGCCGATGGGCTGCTCGAGACCGATGCGGTTGACCGCCGCCACGTAGCAGCCGTTGGCCACGGCGTGCGAACGCTGGATGGTCTCCCACGCGCCGTGCTGGTTGGGACCGAATTCCTTCTTCTCGCTGGGGTGCCAGCCGATGGCCGTCGGGTAGAATAAAATCTCCGCGCCCTGCAACGCCGTGATGCGCGCACCCTCCGGATACCACTGGTCCCAGCAGATGAGGACGCCGATCTTGCCATACTTCGTCTGCCAAGCCTTGAAACCGGTGTCGCCAGGGGTGAAGTAGAATTTCTCGTAGAAGAGCGGATCGTCCGGGATGTGCATCTTCCGGTAGAGACCGAGGAGCTTGCCGTCGGCATCGATGATGACCGCCGTGTTGTGATAGAGGCCGCCGGCGCGCTTCTCAAAGAGCGAGGCGATGATCACGACCTTGTATTTCTTCGCCAGCTGCTGGAAGGCTGCGGTGCTCGGGCCGGGGATGCTCTCCGCGAGTTGGAAATAGTCGTGGTTCTCGCTCTGGCAGAAATACTGCGAGCGGAAGAGCTCCTGGGTGCAAATGATCTTGGCACCCTTCTTCGCGGCCTGTTCGGCCAGCGCGAGGGTCTTCTTGAGGTTTTCGGCCGGCGACGCAGCGCAGGCGTGTTGCAGTAGCCCTAAGGTGACTTTCATCAGCCACGAGCGAACGCCTCTGCGCCGGAATGACAAGAACTCTCTCGGCGGCAACTGCCTGCAACTTGCTTGAACTAGGCTTTGACAAGCTGCTCACGAATTGTAAAAAGATTCTCGACGCCTTTGTGTCACCCCATCCCATGTGCGCCGAACCACGCCCTCTGATTGTTGTCGTCGAAGACGAGGTGGAGCTGTCGAACATCATCTCCCAGCACCTCGAGGAGGCTGGCATGAATGTCCAGGTCTACAACCGGGCGGCCCCCGCCCTGCGTTTTCTTCAGCATAATTTCGCGAACCTGATCCTGCTCGACATCAATATGCCCGAAACCAGTGGTTTCGAGCTACTCGCCCAGCTCAGGACCCATGATATCAATACCCCGGCCATCTTCCTGACGGCCAACTTCCAGGACGAGATGAAGGTCAAGGGTCTGAACTTGGGCGGCGATGACTACATCACGAAGCCCTTCAGCTACACCGAACTGATTGCCCGGATCAGCGCCGTCCTCCGGCGCGCCGAGAGCAAGGCCGACTTCAACGTCACCAAAAACGTGCGCACCACCGACGGCCCTTTCGAGTTTCTCGGCACCAAGGTGCACCCTGATCGCTTGGTCATCGAGTTCCCCAACGGAACCACCCTCAAAACCGGCCGCAAGGAACTGGGTATCCTCGCCTACCTGCATAGCCACATCGGCGTCGTCATTACCCGCAAAGAGCTGATCCACTCCGTCTGGGGGATCCACGCCGACATCCGCAGCCGGTCGCTCGACCAATACATCGTCAAGGTGCGCGCCGCCTTCGAGAAAAACGGACTCTCGCTCGACTGCTTCAAGACCGTCCACGGCATCGGCTACATCTTCGAGCCACCCGCGAAGTAGAGTTTATTGGCTATCCGGATGCGTTTGCAGCCGCCGACCCGCGGACGTGCAGCCGGCCAGCAAGTAGTGCGCTCAGAAAAGTTCTGCCTGTCCGCTGTAACGCGCCTTGGCCTCCGTTAGACTCGACTTCATCTCGAGCTTTTCCAGCAGGGCAAACAACACCCCCACTTGCGGTTCGCCCGCTTGCACGGGCGGAAGCGGTGACTCCGTCGGGAGCGTTGTCAGCTTCAGGTTCATCCTCAGTTTGTCGGCCTCCCTGGCCACCGTCTCCCGGAAGCGCTCGGGCTTCAGCTCGGCGGCGTGCGCGATGATGCCCTCGAGTGCCTGAAATTCCTGAAACCACTTCACCGCTGTCTTCGGACCGACGCCGCTGATGCCGGGGATGTTGTCCGATGTGTCGCCGATCAGCGCCAGATATTCGGCGATCTGTGCCGGCGGCACGCCGAACTTCTCCACCACCCCGGCCGGGTCGAGCACACGCCAACCGAGCTTCGGGTTGGCGGTCGGCGGCGGCAGCAGGATCTTGATCCGTTCGTCGACGCATTGGGCAAAATCCTTGTCGGCGCTCACGATGAGGACGTCGTGCCCATCCTTGGCCAGCAGGCGGGCTTGCGCAGCCAACAGGTCGTCCGACTCGACGCCGTCCAGTTCCACCCCGACCAGCCCCATCGCCCGGGTCAGCTCCTTGATGATGGGTATTTGCTTCTCCAGCGGTTCGGGGGTCTCCTTGCGCTGGGCCTTGTATTCGGGATGGAGGGCCAATCGCTCCTGCGAGCCACCGAGATCGAAAAACACCACCATCGCGTCCGGTTTTTCCTGATCCTGCAGCCGCCACATTGTCTTCACCCAACCGTGCAACGCGCCGGTCGGGAACCCGTCAGCTCGCGTCAACTCGGGCATCCCGTAGAACGCCCGGAACGCCATATTGTAACCGTCCACCAACAGCCATTTCGCCATCGCCGGAAACAAGCCGCAAACGCGCGGCGCGTAAACCTATTTAACGCGCGCCGGTGGGCTCTAGATTGAGCTGGAGGTAGAGCGCGCGGTGGTCGCTGCCGCCGCGAGAGCCGGGGCCGTCCCAAATCGTGGCTTTGCTTCCGACGACGAAGGGTTTCATGGCCGGCGACACCAGCAGGTAATCGATTCGGGTGTAAGTGTCCTCGCGCCGGAAGAAATGCGTCCACAACTCGCCGCGCGAATCCGTCGCCTGGACGAGTTCGCCGATGACGGTGCCGCCGCGCTTCTGCATGGCGCGCACCGGTCGCGTGCTGCGGGTGTCGTTCCAGTCGCCGCAGATGATGAACTTTCCCTTCGCCGGGTCGGGGTAACGCGTCAGCACGAGGTCCCGCACCGCCTCGGCTTCCTGCGCCCGCAAGATGCCGCCCTCGGGATCATCCTTCCGCTCCGTGCGCTTGCTCTTCAGGTGAACGACAAACACCGAGAAATCCCCCTCGTTGGTCGCGAAGACCACCTCCAGCACCCCGCGCTTCACGACATCCGGTTGACCAAAATAGGTAAAGCCGACCTGCGTGTGCCGTTTCACCTCCTTGAACGGGATCTTCGACAACACCGCCACATGCCGGTCCGCATCCGCTGCCTCGAGCACGACCGTATGCGGGAAATCCTGCCCGCCCTGTTTCAGCTCGCGCTGGAAGTCGGCGAGATACGGCGGTCCGCCCATTTCCGCGACGGCGAGAATGTCAGGATTGATGCCGGTGATGACCTGCAGCAGTGCGACCTTCTCCGCCTCGGGCTTTGGGTAGGCCGGGCGATAGACGCCCTCGACCATGCGGTCGGCCAGAGTGTAATTCTCGACATTGTATGCTGCCACCGTGATCGCCGCATGAACCGCGACGACCAGCAAATTAATCACCGCAAAAAGGCGTATGAAACTCATGAGGAATACGTCGGTTGTAGTTCTACCACGGATTACACGGATGAAGGCGGATAAATCAAAACATGCCTTAATCCGTAACTATCCGGGTTTGATCCGTGGTTAAAAAATCACTGCAACAGCGCCCGTTCGCGTTCGATCAGCGTCGGGTGCGAGTAATACATCGCGCTGTAGAGCGGGTGCGGCGTGAGGTTCGACAAATTCTTCTGCGACAGCTTCCGCAGCGCACCCACCAGCGGCGCGGCGCCGTTCATCGCAGCCTTGGCGAAGGCGTCGGCCTCATACTCGTGCTTCCGCGACACGCGGTTGCCGATCGGTGAGAACCAGAACGTCACTAGCCCGCCGAGCAAGCCAAAGAGCAGGAACGTCGCCGCCGTGGCGCCGGCGGGCAGGCCGAAGGCGGCGTTGAACCACGGCGCGTTGCTCAGCCACGCGATGGCGCCGAAGGCCGCGAGCTGCATCAGGCCGACCGTCACGAGCCGCTTCGGGATGTGCCCGCGCTTGTAGTGGCCGATCTCGTGCGCGAGCACGGCCTCGAGCTCGTCCTGCGCCAGCTGCGCCATGAGGGTGTCGAAAAGCACGATGCGCCGGAAGCGGCCGAAGCCGGTGAAGAAGGCATTGGAGTGGCCCGACCGCTTGGAGCCGTCCATCACCTCGATGGTCTGTGCGCGGAAGCCGGTGCGCTCGGACAGCGCCAGCAGCCGCGCGCGGGCGTCACCCTCGGGCAGCGGCGTGAGTTTGTTGAAGAGCGGCAGGATCAGCTTCGGGTAGAGCACGATCATCAGCAGCTGGAAGCCGAACAGCAGCACGAAGCCCCACACCCACCACCACATCCCCACCCAGCCGACCAGCGCGAGCAGGCCCCACGCGAGCGGGAAGCCGATCGCTAGACCGAGCAGCGTGGACTTGATGTTGTCGGCGATCCACAGCCCAAGGGTGCTCTTGTTGAAACCGAACCGCGCCTCGAGCCGGAACTGCGACCACCACGCGAACGGCAGGTTGGGCAGCCCGAGCAGGATCATCGTGACGACGAGAAACAGCGCGCCGCTCCACGCCGCGCCGGGCGCCAGGCCGTTGAACTTCGTCCACAACCACGGCAGCAGGCCGCTGAAAAGCACCGCGCCCAGGACCGTCACCTCCCACATCGTCTCGAACGAGCTGAACCGGCTCTTGGCGAGCGTGTAGTCCACGGACTTGGCGTAGGTGGCGTCGTCCATGACCCCGGCGAGGGCCTCGGGCCGGGCATCGGCATGACGCCGCACCTCGGTGCGGTTGAGGGCCTCGAGCGCCAGTTGGGCGGCAAGACGCAATAAAATGAACGCGACGACCGTGGGGAGCAGCCAATCCATGGCCGCTGAACAGAGACAACTTTGCGGCATCGTGCCAGCACGAAGATGAAGGGAAGAAATCCCGGAAAAACGAAAGAGCGAAAACGCGGAACACATTAATCAATAGATTGTTTCCGTGTTTCCGCCCTTCCGCGCTTGCACGATTTACTCCGGGGCCTTTCCCGGCCAAAGATTGATTGAAATCCCCGCCTCCCCGCCCAGATTGACGCCGTGGATTCTGACAAGATCGCCAAACTCAGTTTCGAAGCAGCGCTCGCCAAGCTCGAGACCATCGTCGACTCGATGGAATCGGGCGAGGTTCCGCTTGCCGAGCTGCTGGCCAAATACGAGGAGGGCAGCAAGTTGCTCAAGGTCTGCGAAGGCCGCCTCAAAGAGGCCGAGCTCAAGATCGAGAAACTGAAGAAGGGCAAGGACGGCAGCGCCGCCTTCGAGCCGTTTGAATCCAGCCGCAGCCAATAAGCGCGGTCCGCATCGTCCCCGATGAGCTCATCTCCGTCCGTCCCCACCCTGCTCTCCCGCATCGCCGGCCCAGCCGACGTCAAGGCCCTCGCGCCCGCCCAGCTCCCGCAGCTGGCCCAGGAAATCCGCGACGAGCTGATCGAGGTCACCGCCCGCAACGGCGGCCACATCGGCCCCAACCTCGGAGTCGTCGAGCTGACCATCGCGCTGCACCGCGTGTTCAACTCGCCGGACGACCAGTTCGTGTTCGACGTCGCCCACCAGGGTTACGTGCACAAGCTCCTCACCGGGCGCCAGGGCGAGTTCTTCGCCAAGCTCCGCAAGACCGGCGGCGCATCCGGTTTCCTCTACCGCGCCGAGAGTCCGCACGACGCGTTCGGCGCCGGCCACGCCGGCACCGCCCTCTCCGCCGCGCTCGGCATGGCCACGGCGCGCGACCTCCGCGGCTCGCACGAGCACGTGGTCGCCGTGTGCGGCGACGCGGCCTTCACCTGTGGCATCACCCTCGAGGCGATGAACAACGTCGTCAGCTCGACCAAGCGCCTCATCGTCATCCTCAACGACAACGAGTGGTCCATCGCCAAGAACGTCGGCGCCATCTCCGGCTACCTGAACCGCCTCAGCACCAGCCCGACCTACAACAAGCTGCACCACGACGTGGAGGCCTTCTTCAAGAGCTTCCCGACCGGCGTGGAGATGAACAAGGTTTACCACAAGTGGAAGCGCGAGACGAAGGACTTCTTTGTCGAGTCGTCGCTGTTCGAGAAGTTTGGCCTGCGTTACCTCGGCCCGGTCGACGGCCACAACCTCGCCGCGCTGGAGAAGAACCTCGAGTTCGCACGCCACTGCGACGTGCCCGTGCTCATCCATGTGCTGACCAAGAAGGGCAAGGGCCTCGACGCCGCCGTCAACTCGCCCGAGAAATTCCACGGGGCCAGCCCCTTCGATCCCGAGACCGGCGAGAGCGTAAAAGCCATTCCCGGCACGCCGCCGAACTATCAGGATGTCTTCGGCGCCGCCCTCGCACGCCACGCCCGCGCCAACCCGAAGGTGCTCGGTATCACCGGTGCCATGCCCGCCGGCACCGGCCTCTCGCAACTGGCGAAGGAGGTGCCCGGCCAGTTCTTCGACGTCGGCATCGCCGAGGAGCACGCTGTGCTCTTCGCCGCCGGCCTCGCGACCAAGGGCTTCCGCCCGGTCTGCGCCATCTACTCGACTTTCCTCCAGCGCGCCTACGACCAAGTGATCCACGACGTCGCGCTGCAGAACCTGCCCGTGACCTTCTGCATGGACCGCGCCGGGCTCTCGCCCAACGACGGTCCCACGCACCACGGCCTATTTGACCTCTCGTATCTCCGCTGCGTGCCCAACGCCACTGTCATGCAGCCGAAGGACGAGGACGAACTCGTCGACATGCTGCACACCTCGCTGCACCTGCCTGGCCCGGGGTTCATCCGTTATCCCCGCGGCGCCGGCACCGGCGCACCGATCAAGAGCGAACCCGCCCTCATGCCCGTCGGCCAGGCCGAGGTGCTCAAGGTCGGCACGCAGATCATCCTCTGGGCCCTCGGCAACATGGTGCCCGAGGCCCTTAAACTGGCCACGCGCCTCGAGCGCGAGGAGCACGTTTCCGTCGGCGTCGTCAACGCCCGCTTCGTCAAGCCGCTCGACCGCAACTTGCTCCTGAGCCAGGCCGCCGTCGTGCCGCTCATCGTCACGCTCGAGGACCACGTCCTCGCGGGCGGATTCGGCAGCGCCGTGATCGAGGCGCTACAGGAGGCGCATTGCCCGACAGCTGTTGAGCGCATCGGCTGGCCCGACAAGTTCGTCGAGCACGGCAGCAGCGTGGAGATCCTCCGCGCCACGTATGGTCTCGCCCCCGACGACATCTACCAGCGCGTCAGCGCCCGCTGGCGCAGCCTTCAGGCAGGACAGAAAGCCACGGCGGACATCTGACATGGAGAGCTGATCCTGACCAGCCGCAGTTGGCCGGGAGGCTGACCCTCAATTTCCGAGTCCAAAAAAGCCGCGCTCCTGACGGATGCGCGGCTCGGATAGGAAAGTAGTGCGCCAGGGCGCAGCCTGCGGCCTACTTCTTCTCTTCCTTCTTCTCAATCTTGCCGCTGCCCTTGCACTTCGCGCAGTTGTTCCCGTCCTTGGCGGCGGCGGCGCAGCACTCATGCGTGCAGGCTTTGCCGTCCTTCTCGGCCCTGGCACAGCAGCCGGCGGCCTTGGATTCCTTCTTGTCATCGCCGGCAAAGGCCAGGCCGGTGGACAGGAGCGCGAGAACAACGAGAGCGAGGATGGATTTGGGGGATTTCATGGGGATGGGGTTGGATTGCGCCACCAGTGACGCAATTCCGGGGATAATCGCCAGACGATTTTAACTGCCGACTCCTGAAGCGCGATTCGCAGCTTGCCCGGGCGCAGCGACCCGCCTTTAGTGTCGGCTCGGTTGTTTGCGGGCGTAGTATATCGGTATTATGCGTGCTTCCCAAGCATGAGAGGCGGGTTCGATTCCCGCCGCCCGCACCAGCCCTGCTTTACGAATAATCCCGCCGCGCCTCGAGTGCGCTCCGCAGCGTCACGGCGTCGGCATAAAGCACGCCACCACCACTCGGCAGGCCGAAGCCGATGCGCGTCACCTTGGCGCCGGCCTTGGGCAGACGCTCGGTCAAATAATGGCAGGTAGCCTCGCCCTCGACGTCATTCGAGAGCGCGAGAATCACCTCGGTGATCTCGCCCGATTCGATCCGCTGCATCAGGGCGGCGAGATTGAGATCTTCGGGGGCCACCCCGCGGATCGGGGAAAGCTTGCCGTGCAAAACATGATAGCGGCCGCGATAGGCTCCCGAGCGCTCGATGGCCGCGAGATCCGGCACATATTCGACGACGCACACCTGCCCGGTGCGGCGGCGCTCATCGGCGCACACCGCGCAATGCTGCTCCTCCGCGAGGTTGCCGCACACGGCGCAGCGGCGGACATTCTTGGCGGCGGACTCAAGCGCCGTGACCAGTTCGGACAACCGGCCCGGCTTCTCCACCAGCAGGTGCAGCGCGATGCGCTCGGCCGAGCGGTAGCCGATCCCGGGCAGCTGCTTCAGCGCCTTCTGAAGGGCTTCGAGCGCAGGTGTCACGGTTGCCTCAAAACATTCCCGGCATCTGGAACGCCGACGATATCTTCTGCATCTCGGACTCGTTCAATTCCTTCGCCTTGGCGGCGGCTTCCTGGGTCGCCTGCAGCAGCGTCTCCTCGACGAGCTTCGGATCCTCCTTGAGGAACTCGGGGTCGAGCTTGAACGCCAGGAACTTGCCGGCGCCGTTAATCTTGATCTGCACGGCCCCTCCGCCGCTGGACACGTCGATCACCTGCGTCTCGAGCGACGACTGCATCGTCTCGATCTGCTTCTGCATTTTCTGCGCCTGTTTGAGGAGTTTGCCTACGCCGGCCATGGAGGGGGAAAGGTTGAGGGTTGAACGGTGAGTGTTGAGAGCCGAAAAGTGCTAACGCGATAACAATTTTTCGTAGCCCGCCCGGTAGTCTGCATACTGTGGGCGCCAGCCAAGCACGCGCTGGATTTTGGCGTTGCTGATGATCCGGTCGGACATCGGCGCGCCGCCCCGCCGCGCCGAGGCGGCGCCGTCGAACCCCGGCACCGGCCGCCCCAACCGCTCCGCCAACCAGGCAACGACCTCGGCGCGCAACGCCGGGGTGGAATCTGCCACGTTGAAGACGTCGTTTCCCACGGGAGCGGGTGCCCAGAGACAGGCCAGGATTGCCGCGACGATGTCGTCGCGATGCGCCAGGTTCAGTCGATGGTCGCCAGAGCCCCCTAGAAGCGGCCGCCCTTCGCGCAGCTGATCCAGCAGGTGATGGCGGTCCGGCCCGTAGATGCCCGCGAGCCGCAGGATGAAGTGCCGGCGAACCGCGACCGCCGGCGCATGCTGCAGCAATGCTTCCGATTCGCGAATGATGGCCCCGTTGGGCGTCGCCACTTCGGCCGGCGACGACTCATCCACGACCGCTCCCTCGCCCTGC
>Ga0154020_10007176_pt1 | contig 13030 bp, 7 predicted proteins | sample Klosneuvirus_201_FD_109709 | JGI IMG/M metagenome (GOLD analysis project Ga0154020, IMG submission 109709) | Active sludge microbial communities from wastewater, Klosterneuburg, Austria - Klosneuvirus_20160825_MG | ecosystem: Engineered > WWTP > Aerobic digester > Activated sludge | place... | reverse complement strand
GGACTTCGGCGGCGAGGTTGAGCGGGTCATGTCGATGGTCGATGGCGTCCTGCTCCTCGTCGATGCGGTCGAGGGCCCGATGCCGCAGACACGCTTCGTGACGCGCAAGGCCCTCGCGCTCGGCCTCAAGCCGATCGTGGTCGTCAACAAGGTCGATCGCCCTGCCGCACGGCCCGACTGGGTCGTCAACCAGACCTTCGATCTGTTCGACAAGCTCGGCGCCACCGACGAACAACTCGACTTTCCTGTCGTGTACGCCTCGGCCCTGAACGGCTGGGCGTCGCTCGACGTTGCGACGCAGGGCACCGACATGCGTCCGCTGTTCGATACGATCTTGAGGCACGTGCCGGCTCCGGGCGGCGACCCCGCCGCACCCCTGCAATTGCAGATTTCGGCGCTCGACTATTCGAGCTTCGTCGGCCGCATCGGCATCGGTCGCATCCGGCGCGGCACGCTGCACGCGGGCGACGATGTCATGCTCCTCGCAGGCGATGCGGCGCCCAAGCGCGCGCGTGTCAACCAGATCTTCAGCTTCCGCGGCCTCGAGCGCGTGCCGATGGAATCGGCTGCGGCGGGCGAGATCGTGCTCGTCAATGGCATCGACGAGATCGGCATCGGCGTCACGCTGGCTGACGTCGCGCAACCGCAGGCGCTGCCCGCGCTGCGCGTCGACGAACCGACCCTCACGATGAACTTCCGCGTCAACAACTCGCCTCTCGCCGGCACCGAGGGCAAGTTCGTCACGAGTCGCCAGATTCGCGACCGGTTGCAGAAGGAATTGCTGACGAATGTCGCACTGCGCGTGGCCGACACCGGGGATACTGACGTGTTTCTCGTGTCCGGACGCGGCGAGCTGCACCTCACGATTCTCGTCGAGAACATGCGCCGTGAAGGTTTCGAGCTCGCGGTCTCGCGCCCGCGCGTCGTCGTACGCGAGATCGAAGGTGTGCGCCACGAGCCCTACGAAGTGCTGACCGTTGATGTCGATGAATCCCACCAGGGCGCTGTGATGGAAGCGCTCGGCACGCGCCGCGGTGAGCTGCAGGACATGGCAGCTGACGGTCGCGGCCGCGTACGGCTCGACTACCGCATTCCCGCGCGCGGCCTCATCGGCTTTCAGGGCGAGTTTCTGCGCATCACCCGTGGCACCGGCCTCATGAGCCACGTGTTCGACGATTTTGCGCCGATGAAGGAAGACGTTCCCGCACGCCGCAGCGGTGTGCTCATCTCGGCCGAAGCCGGCACCGCGGTCGCCTACGCGCTGTGGAAGCTGCAGGAGCGCGGCCGCATGTTCGTGACGCCCGGCGAGAAGATTTACGAAGGAATGGTCATCGGCATTCACAGCCGCGAGAACGATCTCGTCGTGAACCCGGCGAAGACGAAGCAGCTGACCAACGTCCGCGCGTCGGGCAAGGACGATGCGATCCTTCTCACCCCGCCGGTCGAGTTGACCCTCGAATCCGCTGTCGAATTCATTGACGATGACGAGCTGGTCGAGGTGACTCCGCAATCGATCCGCATCCGCAAGCGCGCACTGAAAGAGAGCGACAGACGCCGCGCCGCGCGCACGGGAGACGCTGCGTAATCTGCGGATAATACTTAAGCAGGCACCATGGCCCGGACTCTACGGAGATAATCGGTCCATGAACAAGAGAACCCGCCTGTTGACCCTGTGTGCCGCGTTCCTGATGCCGGCGATCTGCGCCACGACCCTGGCTGCCACCCCGACAGTCGAGGAGCGCCTGCAGGCGCTCGAGACGGGCTACGCAGAGCTGAAAGCAGAGAATGCGCGACTGCGCGAACTGCTGGCTGGGAAGACGCCTCCGGCTACACCCGGCGTACCAGCTGCACCCGCCGTGCCTGCTGTCGCCGCTGCGACGCCTGCGCCGGTGGCGGTCAATGTCCCGGCCACCGTAGTCGCGGCCGGCAAGGAAGCGAAGCTCACGCTCGGCGGCTTCATCCAGGGCCAGTACGAGAGCGGCGCTGCCGGCGACTCGCGATTTGCCGGTGTCGACGACCGCTTCTACTTCCGGCGTGCGCGGCTTTCCGTCACGGGCAAATTCACTGAGAACTTCGATTTTCGCGTCGAGGCGGACTTCGGTGCGAACTCGCTCGGCGCGAGTACCGGTATCCGCGCGAGCGCCAACGAGATCTATGTCAACTGGAACAGATACCCGGCAGCGAACGTCCGCGTCGGTTACCTGAAGCCCGCCTTCGGTGGCGATCAGCTCTGGAGCGACACCACGACGTACACGATCGAGCGGCCGCTCGCCAGCGATCGCATCGCGGACGGCCGTCAGCCGGGGCTCGGAGTGTATGGCAGCTTGTTCGGCAAGCGCATCGGCTACCTGGTTACCGCGGGCCATGGCAACGGCTCCAGTTCCAGCCAGAACGACGACGATCGTTTCCTCGGCGCCGCGCGCCTCTACGGCACACTGTTCGACTCGCCGACCGCTGGACGACTGGTCGGCGCCGTCAATGCAATGCACTCGACGGATGCAGCCGTCGCAAAGCCCGGCTTCGGCTTCGACTCGGTTGTCGGCGGCGCGGCCGACGGCATTTTCCGCGGCAAGCGCGAGGGTTGGGGCGCAGACGCGCAGTGGTCTCTCGGCGCCCTGCATGTCGGCGGCGAGCTCCTTCGCGAGCGCTTCGAGCCCGAGAACGCCCTGCCTTCCCGTGCATTTGACACGCAGGGCTGGCAACTGACAGCCGCTTACACGGTCGTGCCGCGACGCCTGCAGGCGGTGCTGCGCCGTGAAGTCTTCGACCCGAACCTCGACGTGGCGGGCGACTCCACCGGGAATTGGCTTGCGGGCCTCAACTATCTGATCAAGGGCGACGACATCAAGCTGATGGTCAACTATCTCTTCGGCGACGCGCCCGGCCTGCCAGACGATTCGGGCCGGCTGTTCGCGCGCGTGCAGCTCGTGTATTAGACAAGTCCCGGGAACGCGGGATTCAACACTCCGGCACGTTGACCGCAAGCCCGCCCTGCGAGGTTTCCTTGTAGATCGTCGACATGTCGCGCCCCGTCTGGCGCATCGTCGCAATGACCTGATCGAGTGAAACCTTGTGCGAGCCGTCGCCGCGCATCGCAAGGCGCGCCGCGTTGATCGCTTTCACCGCGCCCATCGCGTTGCGCTCGATGCAGGGAATCTGCACGAGCCCCGCGACGGGGTCACAGGTGAGCCCGAGATTGTGTTCCATGCCGATTTCGGCGGCGTTCTCGATCTGCTCATTCGTGCCGTGCAGGGCCGCGACGAGCCCGGCCGCCGCCATTGAGCAGGCGACACCCACCTCTCCCATGCAACCCATCTCGGCGCCCGAAATCGAAGCCCCCTGCTTGAAGAGCATCGCGACGCCGCCGGCCGTGAGCAGGAATCGCAACACACCCTCCTCGTTCGCACCACGCTGAAAGCGCGTGTAGTAGAGGAGCACCGCAGGCACGATGCCGGCGGCACCGTTGGTGGGCGCCGTGACCACGCGGCCGCCGGCGGCGTTTTCCTCGTTCACTGCGAGTGCCCAGGCATTGACCCATTCCATGGCATCGACGGGCTGGTCAGAGGGACTCTCCGCGAGCACGCGATGCAGGCGCGGCGCGCGGCGGCGCACCTTGAGCACACCCGGCAACACGCCCTGCTGCTGAAAGCCGCGCTCGACGCACGCCTGCATGACTTGCCAGATGCCGAGCAATCCAGCGCGCACCTCCTCCTGCGAGCGCCAGACGCGTTCGTTGGCAAGCAGCAGCTCGTAGATTTCAAGGCCACTGGCACGACAATGCGCCAGCAGCTCGGCGCTCGTGGCAAAGGGGTATGGCGCCGCGGGCTGCGGGCTGCGGGCAACGGGCGAGGCGCCAGAAGCGCCGGCTGGCGCTGGCGCGGCGGCGGCGCGCACGATGAAGCCGCCTCCGACCGAATAGACCTCTTCCTCCCTCAGGAGCTCTTCTGTTGCGCCCAGCGCCGCAAATCTCATCCCGTTCGGGTGTGCCGGCAGCGTCTCATGCTTGAGAAACAGCAACTGCATCGGCTCGTCGAATGCGATCTCGTGACGGCCCGCAAGCCGCAAGCGGCCTTCCGCACGGATGCGCGCCACATCACGCTGCATCTGGTCCGGATCGACCGTGGCAGGATCGGCACCCTCGAGGCCCGCGAGGATTGCCCGGTCGGTGCCGTGACCGGCGCCGGTGAGCGCGAGCGAGCCGTAGAGGCGCACGTAGAGACTGCGCGTGCGCTCGAGCAGGCCGCTCTGCCCGAGTCCGAGCACGAACTCCCGCGCGGCGCGCATCGGGCCCATGGTGTGGGAACTCGAAGGGCCAATCCCGACCTTGAAGATGTCGAAGGTGCTGAGGGCGCTCATTTCTCGCTCAAGGACAGCAGGGTCGCATTGCCCCCCACCGCCGCCGTGTTCACCGTGATGGTCTGCTCGGTGGCGAAGCGGTGCAGATAGTGCGGCCCGCCCGCCTTCGGCCCCGTGCCCGACAATCCGCAGCCACCAAATGGCTGCACGCCGACGACGGCACCGATCATGTTGCGGTTCACGTAGACGTTGCCGACACGCGCCCGTCGGGCGATGTGCTGCGCGAGGCTGTCAATGCGGGTCTGCACGCCGAGCGTCAGCCCGAAGCCGCGCGCGTTCACGGCATCGACCACGGCATCGAGCTTCGCGGCTTCATAGCGGACGATGTGCACGATGGGGCCGAACACTTCGCGCTCGAGATCTTCGATGTGCGCGATCTCGACCGCGAGCGGCGCGAAGAAGCGCCCCGCCGCGCACGCGTCAGGAAGACGCACGCGGTGCGACCAGCGGGCGCCGGCCGTCACTTTCTGCGCATGGGCTTCGAGCATCGCGAGCGCCTCACGATCGATGACCGGCCCGACGTCGGTCGCGAGCAAAGCGGGATCGCCGACCACAAGTTCGTCCATGTACCCGGCCAGCAGCTCGAGCACACGCGGCGCGACCTCCTCCTGCACGATCAGCAAGCGCAGCGCCGAACAGCGCTGCCCGGCGCTGTTGAACCCCGATGCGACCGCGTCGAGCACCACTTGCTCAGCGAGCGCCGAGCTGTCGACGATCATGGCGTTCAGGCCGCCTGTCTCGGCGATCAAGGTGCCGATCGCCCCGCTGCGCGCCGCCATCGATCGCTCGATGATCCGCGCGGTGTCGGTGGACCCGGTGAAGCAGATACCGGCGATATCCTCGCTGCGTGACATCGCGGCACCGACCACGGAGCCGCGGCCGGGCAGGAAGTGCAGCACCTCGCGCGGCACTCCCGCAAGGTGCAGCAGTTCGATTACGCGCGCGGCGCAGAGCGGCGTCTGCTCGGCCGGCTTGGCGAGCACGGCATTGCCCGCCGCCAGGGCCGCCGCGACCTGACCCGTGAAGATCGCGACCGGGAAATTCCAGGGGCTGATGCAGCCGAAGACCCCCCGGCCGCGAAGTCGAAGGACGTTGCGCTCACCGGTCGGCCCGGGCAGCAGGACATCGCCCTCGAACTCGGCGCGCGCGCGCAATGCGTAATAGCGCAGAAAGTCCTCGGCCTCACGCACTTCCGCGATGCTGTCCGGGATCGACTTGCCCGCCTCGCGTATGCAGCGCGCGACGAGGCTCGGGCGCTCTTGCGCAAGCAGATCTGCCGCCCGTTCGAGGATCGCGGCACGCGCCGCGCCACCGAGTGCGTCCCAACCAGGATGCGCCGCGCGGGCTGCGGCCGCCGCACGAGCGACGGTCTCCGCGGTAGCGTGGGTCACGACCCCGACCGTTTCGCGCTCGTTGGCGGGATTGACGATGCCGTGCGTCCCGGCCACGGTGAAGTCGCCCACCGTGAGCGGCTCGGCGTGCCAGTGTTCGGCCTGTTCACGCGCGCACGCGGCGTGCAGTGCTGCGACTTCCTCACCGTCCGCGAGGTTGGCGCCGGGCGAGTTGCGACGCTCGGCGCCATACAGATCCGCCGGCAGCGGAATGCGTGGATGCGCCACCTGCGTCGCGGCATCGACGTCTGCCACCGGATCGGCCACGACCGATTCGGGCGGCAGGCTTGCGTCGACGAGGCGGTTCACGAAGGAAGTATTGGCGCCGTTTTCCAGCAGCCGCCGCACGAGATAGGGCAGCAGGTCCGCATGCGCGCCGACCGGTGCGTACACACGACAGGGGAAGTTCCCCCATTCCCCGCCCACGACGTGCGCGTAGAGTTCCTCGCCCATTCCGTGCAGGCGCTGGAACTCGAAGGGCACGCCTGCCGCAGTGAAGTGCTCGGCGACCCACGCCACCGTGTGTGCGTTGTGGGTGGCGAGCTGCGCGTGGACCACCCCTCTGGCCGCCGCCAGGCGACGCGCGCAGGCGAGGTACGCAACATCGGTGTTGGCCTTGCGCGTGTAGACCGGGTACGAGGACAGGCCGCGCTCCTGTGCGCGCTTGACCTCGCTGTCCCAGTAAGCGCCCTTGACCAGCCGCACGCACAGGCGACGCTTCTGCGCACCAGCGCGATCGACGAGCCAGTCGATCACTTTCGGCGCACGCTTCTGGTAAGCCTGTATGGCGAGCCCGAAGCCGTCATAGTCGCGCGTGACTTCGTCGGTCAGCACCTGATCGATCAGCTCGAGCGAGAGCTCGAGACGGTCGGCCTCTTCCGCATCGACAGTGAGTCCGACGCCGGCGTCGCGCGCCTTGCGCGCAAGTTCGAGAAGGCGCGGACCGAGCTCCGCGAGCACCCGCTCGCGCTGCGCGAACTCGTAGCGTGGATGCAGCGCGGAGAGCTTCACCGAAATGCTGTCCGCCTCCTCTGCTTTGTGAGGGCGGGCGGCGGTGGGGGTGATTTCCCGGATCGCTGCACGATATTTGTCGAGATAGCGCTCCGCGTCCTCTGCCGTCAGCGCGGACTCGCCCAGCATGTCGAAGGAATAGCGGTAGGCCCGCTCTCGCTTGCCGCTCGCACGTGCAAGCGCCTCGGCGACGCTGCGCCCCATCACGAACTGGTGGCCGAGAATCTTCATCGACTGGCGCAGCGCGGCACGCGCGACGGGCTCGCTGATCCGGCTCGCGAGACGCCCGAACCAGTTGCGAGCGGAACCGAGCGTTGCGGTCTCGACCTGAATCACGCGCCCGGTGAGCATCAGGCCCCAGGTCGATGCGTTGACGAACAGGGATTCGCTGTCACCGAGGTGGTCCGCCCAGTCGCCCGCGCTCACCTTGTCGGCGATGAGACGATCGGCGGTCTCGGCATCCGGAATGCGCAGCAGTGCCTCGGCGAGGCACATCAGGATCACGCCCTCGCGGGACGCGAGGCTGTATTCGCGCAGAAAGGCATCGAGCGGGCTGCCGCTGCCCTGGTCGGCGCGAACCCGGTGCACGAGGTCCAGTGCCCGTGCGGCCACACGTGCCCGTGTCTCCTGATCGAGTCGTGCACGATCAGCGAGCGCACGCACCAGCGGCTCCTCGGGCGCGAGCCAGCTGGAGTTGATGGCCGTCGCGATGCCTGATTGCCGCATACCCTGGTTTCCCCCGGTGAGCGTCAGAAGGAATAAGCGAGATTCACCGTCATCAGCGTATCCGTCGACTCGAGCCCGGGCGGCGGTTCGGAGTTGTAGCGCACACCATACCCGAGCGACAGGCCGAAACGCTCGTTCATCTTCACCTCGAGCGCGAGATCGTTGCCTGCAAAAGTATTGGTCGAGCCTGCCTCCACGATCAGCTTGTCGGTCAGCTTCGTGTTCGCGGTAAGCACCCGTTCGAAGCCGAGGTCGCCGCGATAGACGACCGCATCGTCCTTTTCCCCCGTGAGCGAATCCTGCAACTGGCGGTAACCGATACCGGCCTGGCCGTAGAACTTCGTGCGATCGGTGTCGATGAACCGGTAACCGAGACCGGTCGTCAGCGATGCCTGGTAATCGAAACCGCTGAACTCGTCACGCTCGTAACGCAGACCGCCGAACCAGAACGCCCGAGGCGTGATCTTGTAGTCTGATTGCCAGCGCGCCTCGTAACGCTGGGCCGACGTCTCGAGTTCGTCCGTTACGCTGTCCTCACTCTGCGCGTAAAGTGCCGCGAGCAACGCCGAATGTTTCCATTTCTCGAGTTCGTTCGCGACGTCGAGCTTGCCGTTCGCGGTGGTGGTTTCCGTATTGCCACGCGCCAGCACCACGCCCGCTTCCGCCTTGCCCTTCCATTCAGCCATCGCAGGCCGAACGCCCAGCAGGATTACGAGCAACAACGAAAAAACGACGGCCTGTGTACGCATCTGCGCAATTATAGGCGATCAGGCGGCTGCCTCGAGCCGCATGCGGTCGACCTCAATGCGACCGAGATAGCGTTCGATCAGGCCGCGGGAAAGATAGAGCAGCGGGATGAGCGCCACGGCGGCCGCCATCTTGTAACCGTAATTCACCGTGCCGACCGCGAGAAACTGCCCGACCGGCCACTGCTGCGGCCCGAGCACGAAGGCGATGTACAGCACGATGTAGCTGTCGACCAGCTGGGAGACGGCGGTCGAGGCCGTGGCGCGCAGCCACACGAGGCGCTCGCCGGTGTAACGGCGGATCCGGTGAAACACGAGGACGTCGATGAGCTGGCCGATCATGAACGCAACGAGCGAACCGCCGATCGTCCACATGCCCTGGCCGAAGATCAGTGCAAAGGCGCGCTGCACATCGGGGACACCGAGCGAGGCATTGGCCTGCACCCAGAAGCCCGCCGGCGCGAGCGCGATCACCGCATACGCGGCCACGAACGCATAGACGATGCAACCGACGGCGACCCAGGAAATGAAGCGTACGCCGCGCACGCCGTAATACTCATTGATCACGTCCGTCATGATGAAGACGAACGGCCAGAGCAGCACCCCGGCAGTGAAATTCAGCGTGCCGCCCACGCCGAAGAGCTGCCAGTTCACCGGTGCAGTGCCGAGAGTGTCCTCGAGCGAGAAGATCTTCACGCCGACGAACTCGGCGAGAATTGCATTCACGAGGAAGAAGGCCGTCAGCGCGATGAAGAGGCGGCTGCTGCGTTGTTCGGTCGTGCGCATCGCGCCAAGTATAATGGGTCATGGACCAGACGTTTCTCGACCGTCTTGCGACGGGACTGGCGGATCTGCGCACGCAGGGGCTCTACAAGACCGAGCGCGTGCTTTCGAGCCCCCAGGCTGCCGTGATCCGCAGCGACGGCCGGGAAGTCGTCAATCTCTGCGCGAACAACTATCTCGGCCTCGCGAGCCACCCGGCCGTGCGCGAAGCCGCTCAGCTCGCGATCGAGCGCTACGGTTACGGCATGGCTTCCGTGCGCTTCATCTGCGGCACCCATGCCATCCACCGGCAGCTCGAGGAGCGCCTCGCCGCCTTTCTCGGCACGGAAGACGCCATCCTGTATTCCTCGTGCTTCGACGCGAACGGCGGCCTCTTCGAGACGCTGCTCGGCGAGGAAGATGCCGTCATCTCCGACGCGCTGAATCATGCGAGCATCATCGACGGCATCCGGCTCTGCAAGGCGGCGCGCTATCGCTACGCGAACGGCGACATGAACGAGCTCGAACAGCGCCTCAAGGAAGCCGCAGGCGCGCGCACGCGCCTGATTGCGACTGACGGTGTCTTCTCGATGGACGGGACAATCGCAAACCTTGCGGCGATCTGTGACCTCGCCGACCGGTATGGCGCGCTCGTCATGGTGGACGATTCACACGCCACGGGCTTCATGGGAGCGGGCGGCCGCGGCACGCACGAGCACTGTGGAGTCCTTGAGCGAGTCGACATCCTCACCGGCACGCTCGGCAAGGCGCTCGGCGGCGGCAGCGGCGGCTATATCGCCGCCCGCCGGACTGTGGTCAGCTGGCTGCGGCAGCGTTCGCGCCCGTATCTTTTCTCGAACAGCATTCCACCGGTTGTCGCTGCGGTGAGCCTGCGCGTGCTCGAGCTGGTCGAAAGCGCGCCGGAGCTGCGCGCGCGCCTGCACACCAACGCGCGCCACTTCAGGGCGGGCATGCAGGCCGCGGGCTTCACGCTGAAGCCCGGCGTGCACCCGATCATCCCGGTGATGATCGGCGACGCCACCCGCGCGGGAGCACTGGCGGATGCGCTGCTCGAGCGCGGCATCTACGTGATCGGCTTCTCGTTCCCGGTCGTGCCGCGTGGCGAGGCGCGCATCCGCACGCAGATGACCGCCGCGCACACGACCGCGCAACTCGATCGCGCGGTGGCGGCGTTCACCGAAGTCGCCGCGCTAGCGCACTGAGCAGAAACAATAGGCGAACAGATGATTCGCCGATTCGAGGCGGCTCCAGCGCTCGACTTCGGCTGCAATCGGGTCGAGCTGCTCGACGACGCGGGTGAGCGATGCGGGCATCCTGATGCCAAGCCCGGCCACCACCTGCGCCACCATCGTCTTCACCTGCAGCGCAAGCTCCTGCGCCCAGGACAGGCTGGGCTCGATGAACTCGACCTCGTAGCCGCCTTCCTCGAGCTTGGCGAGCGCCGCTGCGGCCTCGAGGGCATCGTTCATGCCCCCCAGATGATCGACAAGCCCGAGGCGCTTGGCGTCCGAGCCCGCCCACACGCGCCCCTGGGCAATGGCGTCGATCTCGTCGCGAGTCTTGCCGCGGCCGTCCGCCACACGCGCCAGAAAGATCTCGTAGCCGTGCTCAACAGTTGCCTGCAGAAATTGGCCCGCTTCCTTGCCGATCGGCCGGTCGAGTCGCAGCTGGCCCGACCACGTGGTCGTGCCTACCCCGTCCACGCCGACGCCGATCTTGTCGAGCGTGCGGTTCACGGTCGGGATCGTCGCGAAGATGCCGATCGAACCGGTGATGGTCGTGGGACGGGCCCAGATTTCGTCGGCGGGCGCGGCGATATAGTAGCCGCCCGACGCGGCAAGGTCGCCCATGGAAACGACAACCGGCTTGCCTTCCGCCTTGATCGCCTCGATCTCGCGGTGAATCTGCTCGGCGGCGAACATGCTGCCGCCGGGGCTGTCGATACGCAGCACGAGCGCTTTGACGTCATCGTCCAGCCGCGCTTCGCGGATGAGCTGCGCGGTCGACTCGCCACCGACGGTACCGGCCGGCTGATCGCCGTCGAGAATCTCGCCGGCCGCCACCACGACGCCCACCACCGGCTTGCCGTCGCCGCGCAGCTTCGCCTCCGCGTGCACGACGCGCAGATAGTCCTCGACGCCGACCTGACTGTAACTGTCCTGGTCGCGGTTCTCGCCCACAAGCTCCACGAGCTCGCGCTCCACTTCAAGAGAGGTGCGGATGCCGGTGACGAGACCCGCCTCGAGCGCGAGCTTCGCGCCGTCGCCCTTCTGCGCCGTCATGCCCGCAGCGAGGCTGTCCACATACTTCGCGATCGCCCCAGGCGCAAGCTTGCGCGCCTTCGCGACCTCTTCCTGGTAACCGTTCCACATCGCACCGAGGTAGGCGAGCGATTCCTCACGGTCCTGCGGCGACATGTCGGTACGCGTGAACGGTTCGACCGCACTCTTGTAGGCGCCGACGCGGAACACGTTCATGTCGATGCCCAGCTTCTCGAGAGCGTTCTTGTAGTACATGACGTAGCGGTCATAGCCGTCGATCAGCACGAAACCGAGCGGATCGAGCCACACCTCGTCGGCGTGCGCGGCGATGTAATACGGTGCCTGCAGAAACACCGACCCCTGCGCGACGACTTTCTTGCCGGAACCGCGAAACTTGTCGATGGCGCCCGTCAGCTCCTGCATCGCCGGCTGCCCTGCGCCCGTGAAGCGATCGAGATCTAGGACCAGCACCTGGACACGATCGTCGTCGCGCGCCGAGTCGATCGCGTCGGTGAGATCCCAGAGAAGCGTTTCGCTACGCAGCGTCCCCTGCACCTTCTCGAGTGCGCGCTCGAAGGGGTCTCCGGTCAACTGCTCGACGATCTCACCTTCCGGTCGCACCACGAGCGCGGCCTTGTCCGGCAAGACCGGGATCGTGCTGCGCAGCGCGCCGACGATGACTCCGAAGATGAGCAGCAGCAGGACGAGGTGCAGAAACTTGCGCAGGCCATCGAGGCCGCGCCACAAAGCGCCGAAAATTGCCCGCACGATGCGTCTCTCCTCAGGAAGCGGAATATGAGATGCGGTAAATCGCGCCCGCTTTGTCGTCCGACACGAGCATGGAACCGTCCGGCAGTTGCAGCAGGTCGACCGGCCGGCCGGTGACGGTGCCGTCAGGTTTGAGCCACCCCGACACGAATGGCGTGTAGCTCACGGCGCGATTGCCGTCGAGCTTCACGAGCGTGATGCGGTAGCCGATGCGTTCACTGCGGTTCCAGGAACCGTGTTCGGCAATGAAAACCTGATCGCGATACTCGGTCGGGAACTGCTTGCCCGTGTAGAAGCGCACCCCGAGCGGCGCGACGTGCGGGCCGAGCGCCTGCACCGGCGGCGTCGTGTCCTCGCAGCGACCGAGCTTGCCGAAATCCGGGTCGGCGATCGTACCCGCGTGACAGAAGGGAAAACCGAAGTGCTCGCCGACGCGGCTCAGCCGGTTCAACTCGCAGGGCGGCGCGTTGTCGCCCAGCATGTCGCGGCCGTTGTCCGTGAACCAGAGCTCATGCGTGACCGGGTGCCAGGTGAAACCGACGGTATTGCGCACGCCGCGCGCAACGATCTCCCGCCCGCTGCCATCGGGGTTCATCCGCATGACCGTCGCAAACCCTTCCTTGTCGCGATCACATACGTTGCAGGGCGCGCCGATGCCCACATACAGCTTGTCGTCTGGCCCGAACGCGAGATAGCGCCAGCCATGATGGCGCTCGGCCGGCAGTTCGGCGATCAGCGCGGGTTTGGGCGGTGAATCGAGGTGAGCTTCGATGTCGTCGTACCGCCAGATCTTCGCCATCTCGGCAACGTACAGGCTGCCCTTGCGCACGGCGACGCCATTGGGCATCTCGAGGCCGCGCACGATCGTGAGAACTTCGCGCGAACCGTCTCCCTTTGTCCGGACCGCGTACACGACTCCGGTCCGCTGCGTGCCGACGAACACGGTGCCGCCTTCGGCGCGCGCCATCGAGCGCGCATCGGGGATGTC
>Ga0154020_10007175_pt1 | contig 13030 bp, 13 predicted proteins | sample Klosneuvirus_201_FD_109709 | JGI IMG/M metagenome (GOLD analysis project Ga0154020, IMG submission 109709) | Active sludge microbial communities from wastewater, Klosterneuburg, Austria - Klosneuvirus_20160825_MG | ecosystem: Engineered > WWTP > Aerobic digester > Activated sludge | place... | reverse complement strand
TACGAGCCGTTCAAGGCGCTCTGCACGCATCCGCAGCAGATAGCCATTGCCCCGGCATTTTTTATCACTTTTATTCTGATCGGCACCTTTATTCTGCTGAATCTGTTCATCGGTGTGATTTTAACCGGCATGGAAGAAGCGCGCAACGAATTGGCCGACCTCAAGATGAAGGATTCCATGGCAAATCCGCGCGCGTATGACATGAAACGTGTCGAGAATGAAATAGAGAAGCTCAATGGAACGCTAAAGACGGTTCGCATCACCAGAGTCAAAATACGCGATCTCGGGCAAGGGGATAACTAATGGCAAAAACATCGTTTAACATACTGAATAACCTGACTTTCACCGGTAAGGGGGCTCTGCTTGAAGTGGAGAATGTCATCGGCAACGTGCAGTTTGCGCAGGGGATATCGAAGGTAATCGGGCTTTACCAGAACATCGACCGGGAGTATAAAAAGGCCGTAGGCAATGACGGCAAAATTGTAGGCAAAGAGCGCACCGATATTTTGGAGCAGGTCGACCGGTTCTTAAACGGCATGATTCTGGTATGGAAAAAGCTCGAGATGCGCAACGACAACACGATCGTGATCGAGAACAAAAACGTGAATTTCCTCATGACGATCAACGAACGCAACGGCCTGTGGGATGCCAGCGGTACAGTGCCGAATTTCTTCGTCAGGCCGGTAAAGAATTTCCAGGAGATTTATAACAATAAACTGACCCCCGAAATCGTCGCGCTGCTCAAGCGCTACGCCGAGGTGGTCGAAGACGGCATCATCGACGACGATGAGCGCGAAGACTTGAAAGCCGGCATGCAACGCGTGCTCTACTATACTTTTTTTCTGCGCACTCAGGTAGAAAAGCTGCTGATCCACGATTAATGGATGGTTTTCCCACCAATAATCAACGACTCAGCAAAAAATCCAACCGCGAATTCTTTGCAGCTTGCGGCCCACGGGCATTGTATGCAGGCGTCGAATCGCCGAAACCCTGGTAACTCAGCCGTTCGGCGGCAATACCCTTGTCGATCAGGTATTCATATACCCTGCGCGCCGCTTCTTCGGTGAGCCGCAGCGTGCGTTCGATGCCGCTCTGCGTTACGGCGTGTGCTTCAATCTTGATCTTATATTTCGGGTAGCGGCTCAGTAAACGGTAAATATGGTCGAGCCGTTCGTTTCGCGGATCTTCGAGATCGGCGTTGGGCAGGCGCACGAGGTAGCCGCTGCCACTCTTCAGCGCCAACACTCCGGTTTCAAAGCGCCGGGGGGCGGTTGTTGTGGTGTTGCCGTAGATGTCTGTTGCCTGCGCTGTATATTCATAGAGGGTCAATGAATCGACCGGCAGACCCGTATCTGTTTTACCGTCCCAGAAAATCGTCTGCGGTGGTTCGCCCTTGCCCTGAAAGCGCCGCACCGGCAACAAAGCTGCGCCGGCCTTTGCATTGGGCAGAACTTCGCTGATGGTGAGCTGGTAGAACTTCACACCCGAAAGGTCTTTGGCAAACAGGCGAAACGCCTGCTCTTCGTTCTCGCCGTCGTTGTCGGGAGTGAACTGGCGGATGTCGAGGTCGGCAGAAATTTCGATTTCGGGTGCGGATGTATCGAGTGTCACCGACAAGGGTACTGATTCGGGCTGGTTACCGTTTTCAAACCGCGCACGGAAGACTGCGCAATAGACACCATCGGGCGCGCGTGTCTGCCCCGCGGCTTCGCCGCGCCAGATGAACGCAATGGGTTTGGCTTTACGCGCACCCTTCGGTTGCACCGGGGGCGTCGTGACGGGAATACGGAAGACGAGATCTTCGGGCTTTGCCGGGCAGCGGCGGTTAACCAGAATTTCACCGTCGAGATAACCCTGATCGTACATCGCGGTTGGTGTCAGTTCTACCTCAGCAAAGGGTTTCGCCGCCGGGTTGAAGCCCGCTGCCGAGCTGCGCAGCATCACGGCGTCGATGCGCCGCGAGACAAAAAAGCTGCTGCTGACTGCCTCGGACACGTTGCCGGCAGCGTCGCGGCCCGTCAGCTTATAATGGTAAGACCCCTCGTCGACGGGCGTGCCGTCGTCTTTCAGGCCGTCGAAATCGACGCGCGTGGGGGCATTTTCGGCCCAGCGCCAGCCACGCACTTTTTCGCCGCGCGCGTTCAAAATCTGTGCCTCGTAGCTATCGCCGGCCGAGGTATCCTGCGTGGCGGTCAGCAGATCGCGCTGGCCGTCACCGTTGGGTGAAATCAGATCATCTGACAGCTCTACCGCAGCGACAGGGGCTTTGGTATCGAGGCGGATTTCTCCCGTCACGTGCCGGCTTTCGTTATTTTTTTCATCTACCGCCCAGAATTCGTAATGGTAGATGCCGTCGCTCAAAGCCTGGTCGGGTTCGGCGTCCTGGAAAATTTCGTCTTTGACGGGTTTCTTCTTTTCTACACTCGCGCGACCGTTCCAAAAGAAGCGCGCGGGAATATCGGCGCGGTTCCGGGGCGCGACAAAGCTGCGGAAGAAGAGTGTCCAGCTGAAATCTTTTTCGCGGATGCGGTCATCTTTGTGCTGTTTATAGACGATGTTGCCTGCGGCATCGCGAACCCGGAACTCATAGTAGACGATCGGACTCTTGTCGGTGGCGCTGGCGCTGAAGGCCATGACGTCGCGTACACCGTCGTTGTTGGGTGAAAAAGCGATACCCTCGCTTTCGAATGAAATCTCCGGTGGGTCAGCGTCGACGCCACCCAGTCGCACACCGGCGCTGAACGAGTGGACATCCGCCCTTTGGCTGTTGCCGGCCGACCAGCTGTAAAAAAGAAACGTATCACCGAAACTCATCGGCACAGAAGCACCGACGCCCAGCGACACACCGTTACCGGTGGGGTTGAAGTTGCCGAAGCCATAGCCTAACGAGAACAGCAAGAACCGATACTGTGTTTGAATTCCGGCATTGAGCGGCAGTTTGTCATATTTGTCTGTGCCATAGGTCGAGGCAATGATCGCGAGGTTGAAGTGTGGGCTGTGGTAAAGGCCCGACAAAACACCAACATGAACCGACGGTTTTGCCAGCATTTCTGTGTCGCCGATCGGTATTGTGAGATTCTGCGTGCGCACAAAAACCGATGGCGAATAGACGCCGATGCCGTCGTTTCCTGCGATACTTGTCTGCCACTTACTGTCGAAGAGCAGAGCAGGATCAATGCCGAAGCCGAAAGCCTGCGCCGCGTCGGAATAGACATATCGTGGTGTGAGGCTTAAGCCCGTGGCGACCCGACGCGAAAGAAAACCGCCATAGCCGAAACTCATCGCAAAGGCCTGATCCTGAGCTTTGAGGTATTCACCCGAAAAGGTCAGTCCGCCAAATGGACTGAACAGCGCTCCTTCGGCAAAATAGCCCTGTATGCCCGCGCCCTGCAGAGTGCCGCCGAAGAAAGTGTTCTGGTCGCCGTAGCCAAGAAAAGCAGGGTTCACCAGTGCGGCGGCCTGCGCCGGCATGTTATGCCCGGCCTGGCCCGCGATTGCCGAGTTAAAGGGGCGCAGAGGCAGATTCAGATAATCGCGGGTGTATTCAGCCGCGAGGGGTGAAAGTGTAAGCATCGGCAGAATCGCCGCAAAGATGGTAAATGCTCTCAACAAAGAGTATTCTCTTTAAAGAAGAAACTCATATCGAAAAGCTTTTTGCAGGCCCAACAACCGGCAGATCCGGTTGTCCGCAATATTTAATGCTATAAAATCTTGCTAAAACGCACGAAAATGGTATATGCAGGATATAGATTTCAGCCGCTACTATCGTCGCCAGCGGCCACCCTACGCAGGCAAAGGCCCCGCGGAAAGCAAGCCCACAGGCACGCCTGTAAACAAAGTTTCATTATATCTGGCCATCGCCTTTTCATCTCTCGCGATCGGTTTTATCGGCGGCACGCAGCTGCAGAAAAACAAGATGGTACGGGAAATTGAAGGCAAGGTCGTGCCTGAAAGCATTGTCACAGCAAACGTGGCAAACAGCGGTTCCGAGAGCGAAAAAGTCAGCGATTCGGTTCGTATGACGCGCCCCGATGAGAAAGTACAGTCTGCGGCGAACGCCAAAGAAAACGCCGGCAGCTACCTGATTCTCGCGAAAATATTTTCGGAAGAAAAGGAAGCTTCCCTTGCCGGTTTGAGCCTCAAGCGCAGCGGCCATAAGGCATTCATGGCGCGCAATGGCCGTAAAGTAAAACTCTACGTCGGGCCGATCGAAGGCAAGAATGAAGCGTACGAAGTGCTCGGCAAACTCAAAAAGACCTCCGATTTTTCGGGCGCGATTCTTTACCGCAAATAACATTTGGTACGCGACGCCGTCGCCGCTGACGCGGTAGCCATTGCGGGGCTGCTCAGGCCCCATGTCTCGCAGAAGATTCTTCTGCATCGCTCTCTCGAAGAGATCAAACACAATATCGACAAGACGATTGTCTGCGAAGACAACGGGCAAATTATCGGTACGGTGAGCCTCGTTTTCTTCTCGGCGTCGCTGTGCGAAATACGCGCGCTGGCGATTTCAGACGCCGCGCAGGGCAAAGGTATTGGCAAAGAGCTTGTGCTGGCAGTCGAAAACAAAGCGCTGCAGCTGATGAAAGACAGGCCGCTGCGCTTTTTCGCGCTCACCTACACGCCCGAATTCTTCGAACACTGCGGTTACTTGCGCACGACAAAAGATATGTTTCCCGAAAAAATTTATGAAGTGTGCAACTTCTGTCTGCGCAAAGACGACTGCCATGAAATCGCGGTGCAGAAGACGATGGGCGCATAAAGTTATTGCGCACGGAAAAATTTAAAAAAATTCGACACAAACAGTTTTCAAAAATGTCATACACAAAATACACAGAGAGAAATAAATTCAGGAAGTGGTTGACACCACAATGGTGTAGAATACGATGTGACATAATTTTGCTGATGAGACATAATTCTGAAAGCGCAACAATGAACGGAGCGGTCGGCTGATTCGCATGGAACTCTTCCGCAAAATTCGTCCACTCTTTCTTGCCGGCGCTGCCGTCACGCTCGCGATCTTCGCGACTGTTTATGTATTCAAATTCTTTAATCGTGCGAGTCTCGAAAAAGCCCTGAACGGCCGCGATGGTTTTTCAATGCTGTTTGTGGTCACCTCGGCTGCCGACGAAAAGAAAGTCCAGGTGGTCTCTGTGGCGCAGGTCTTCCCTGCGACGCAGCGCATCGGTGTTATCTCGTTCTTTCCCGCGATTCGCCTGAAAGACGGCGAGCAGAGCCTCGACGAGATCTACAAAAGCAAAGGTGTTTCGGGCATTAGCTCGGCGGTTTCTGAGTTCTTGGGTGAGCGCATTGTCTCTTACGTGAAGGTGCGCGACAATGTATTGGCGCAATTCGTAGATATTCTGGGCGGAATCGACTATTTTCTGCCCTCTGGCGACCTGCTGAAAGACGAAAACCTGCCGCATGGCCAGTTTGTGCTCGATGGCAGCCTGGTGCCGCGCCTGCTAAATCCACCGGAAAAAAACGAATATACCCCTGCTTTTAAGCTGTTCCGCTACTATTCTCTGCTTTTGAATGCATGGCACCAACGCACCAAACTATGGCCGCTACTGAAAGGCGAAAAAACTTTCGCGATTGCTGTCAAAAATGTTGAAACCAACAGTTCGGCATCTGACCTGTATGCCGTGTGCCAGAATTTCGCAACCAACAAAGCTTGGGTGCCGATTCTGCTCGAAGTGCCGGTGCGCCGGGTGAAAGATTCGTTTCTCGTCGATAAAGACTCAGCGGCACTGTATTTTCGTAACCTGACAAAGCAGCTGACGCAAAAGGAACATCCTTTTGTCAACGACCCGCCTAAAATGGAAGTCAAGAATGGCACACATGTTGCCAACCTTGCGCGCACGATGCGTACCGAACTCAGCCGCAAGGGTGTGCAGATTCTCGAATTCACGAATGCCGACCACAATGACTACGAGCAGACCATTCTTCTCGGTACCAGCGGCAACGCATTCTATCTGGAAAGCATCGCACGCATCATGGGTGTGCAGCGTTCTTACGCGGCAGTTAACCGTTCTCTGTTTACCGACCTCGTGCTTGTTCTGGGCAAAGATTACAATAAACTCAAGGGTGAGGATGTCATACGATGAGCGCTGACAGCGATCTGAAAAGTATCGGCGTCATCGTCAAGGCACTCGACGCCAAGAAGGGCAGTGATATCGTCGTGCTCGACCTGCGCGAACAATCGTCTTACCTGAACTACTTTGTAATCGTCTCTGCGCTATCCCGGGCGCACCTCAAGACGCTGTTTGACGAAGTACACAAGACTGCGGTCGAGAACAATATCGAGCGCCCGCGTCCGCAATCCCCGCAATTTGACAGCGGCTGGGTCACTTATGACTTCGGTTTCTACGTTATTCATATTTTCGAAGACGAAAAACGCAAATTCTATAATCTCGAGGGCATCTGGAAGAATGCAAAGCCGGTTGCGCTGCCCGAAACACGTTCTATTGACCTTACCCCCCGAAAGGGAGATTCAAAAGGTGATCAGATTCCGAAGAAAACCGTGAAGAAAAAAGCGGCAAAAACTGCGGCAAAAGCTGAAAGCTTTTCGAAGAAGAAGACGACAATTAAGAAGAAGACGACAAAGGAGATCAACATGGCAACAGCAAAGAAGAAACCTGCTAAGAAAAAAGCAGCGAAGAAACCTGCAAAGAAAAAAGCAGCGAAAAAGAAATAACTTTTCGCATAGTTTCCCTCTAGGGAAACAACGGTTAGGGGGCTTAAGCTGTGCTTAAGCCCCTTTTTTTTGGCCGCGCACAGCGCGGCCAAAAAGAAGGGCTATAATGCAGATTCGCTGCGCGAATCCGCATTATAGCCCTTCTTATATTATTGTAATGTGCGGTTTGTCGGGACGGCAACGCCCGTGTCGATTGCGCCGAACTGCTCTTCATAGCGGCGGATGTTCTCTTGTAGCGCCTGCAGCAGGCGCTTGGCGTGGCCGGGGGTCAGAATAACACGCGAAACCAGTTTGCCGAACGGGGCAGGGTGCTGCTGGATAAACAGGTAATCGAGAATAAATTCTTCCTTGGCATGCCCGATATTGGTCACATTGGCAAAAATGCCCTTTAGGATTTCAGGGTCGAGGTGAATTTCGATTTTATTGTCACCGGTCATATTCTGTGCGGGAGCCATGCCGCTCAAAAAAGACAGGCTTACTGCTTGACAACGACAAAAAAAAAGCATGATAGCGCCATGACCTCTGCGACAAAACACCTGCTGTCAGCCTTCGCGCTTTTCGGCACTCTGGGTTTTACAGCCTGTATCGACCAGTATGGCGAACGCGATAACTCCCAGACAGCATACCGCACCCCCGGAAATACTTGGCAGGAACAATTTGTCGGCAGCATCTACTTTGCGACGTCGTCTTCGACGCTGACCAAAGCCGCGCTGCACGATCTGGCGCATATGGCCTCGCGCATTCAAGACCGCACGCATAGCGGTTCGCGCGTGATCCTGGTCGGTTACTCAGACCGCAAGCGCGGGGTCGAAGAAAATTCTGAGATTGCGGCCGAACGAGCGCAGCGTGTGGCAATCGCATTGGAAAAGAAAGGCGTCGCACTCGAACGCATCATCATCGATTCGCGCGCGGTGAGGCTCACAAAGCCACAGAATGCCGAGCGCCGTGTCGATATCTTTCTCGAAGGTGGCCGTGTATGGCGGGGTAATGCCTATTATCCGGTGCTCGTGGGCCTGTTTCTGCTGACTGCCGCGATTGTGGCGGTGATTGTTTTTCGCAGAAGAAGATAAAGGGTTTGTGTGACGCGCGAAGAGCGTCACACAAACAGATTCATCACAATCTCTTTCGCCCGCGCAAAAAATGCCTCTTCCTCTTCACGCGTGAAGGGCGCATAGATACCCTTCTGCATGCGTTTCGCCAGCTCGACATATTCGAGCGAGCCCGCCACGGTATAGACCGTCTTCGCCTTATTCTCGTAGATCTTGATCGAAGAGCCGTCGGGCGTCACCAGTGCACGCGGGGGTATTTTTGTGCCGCCCCGCACCATACAACCCGCGGTGATCATTGCGCCGTCGCCGATCACTGCGTCGTCGAGCACGATGCTGCCGATACCAATCAAGACCGCCTTGCCTATCGTACAACCATGGATCATCGCGTTATGTCCGACCAGGGTATAATCACCGATGGTGATGCCGCGGCTTGAGTCGCTGTGCAGGGTCGAGTTGTCCTGGATGTTCACGTAGTTGCCGAGCACGAATGCATTCATATCGGCACGCGCGACGACGCCCGGCCACAGCGACGAATATTCACCCATTGCCATGTCGCCGTAAACATAAGCACGTTCATGAACGAACGCAGTAGGATGTATTTTTTCGGCAGTATACGGTAATCTGATCGCAGGCTTTTTTTTTGGTTTTGCCGCAGGAGATTTCTTGGATTTCATAATTTCGTGCCCATGAATTATGGTACGACAGGTTCACCACAAAATTTGCGGGCTCTTAAGGTGTGCCGGAAAACTGCCGCTTGTAGACGGCATAGTCGCCTTCACGCTGGCTGATATAGTATAGACGATTGCTTTTCAGATCGACGACCGGAAACAGGTCGTTGCCCGGTGCATTGGTGACCTGGTCGACGCGATTCTTGCCGAGCGAGATGGCATACACGTCGTTGTTGCCAGACACGTTCGACACGGCGAAAATGAGCGCATTTTGTACGTCAGTCGTCGGTTGAAAGGTAAATCCGCCCGGCCCGAAAACTGGACTGACTTTTAAGCTTGAGCGCTCGAGACGAAAGAGGGAGAACGAACTGCTGGCGCGATTTGAATAGAAAAAGATACTCTGGCCATTGGCCGAATATACCGGGCCGAAATCAAAATTCTGCTGGTTCGTGAGCTGCGTCTCTTTGTTCGTCGCGAGGTTGAGTTCGTATATGTTGTAACGGTTTTCACGCTTTGAATAGTAGGCCAGAGTTTTGCCATCGGGGGATAAGGTTGGAAATTCACACCAGAAACGCCGGTCGGTAATCTGTTTTACTGTGCCGTCGAGCAGGTCGACCCGTTTGATTGAACCGCTGCCCGATTCGTTGATAAAATAGTAGATCTCTTTGCCATCGTGCGAGAAGACCGGTTGCGTTTCGAGATAAGCGGTTTTTGTCACCGTCTGCTTTGCCTTGGTTTCCAGGTTGTAGGTGATAATGTCGCCTTTTTGGTCCCGGTAATCGGAACTAAAGGCAAGCATCTTGCCGTCGGGCGAGATGGCGAGGGTCTGCAGTTTGCCGTATTCGCCGAAAACCCGCACCGGTTCGTTGATGATAAAGTTCGCGGCACCCAGGTATTGAAATACTGTCGGCAGCAGTGTGATTGCGCACAAAGAAGCTATGGCATACGCTGCGCGCATTCGCCATCGTATAGAATAGGCTTGCGTCAGCAAGCCTCAAAAATGGGTTCTAAAGTATAGCCGGTGCATAGCACCGGCTATACTTTAGAATACTTTAAACAGGCCAAGCATACCGGGTGCCAAGCGGCGCACGAGATCAAGCACCTTTGAGGTCGGGCCGGGTAAAATGAAATCTGTTTTGCTCGCAATGGCTTTAATAGTCTCGCGAATCACGTTGTCGGGTGATTCGATCAAAAATTGCGGATAATCTTCGACGTTGACATTGACCCCAAAGCGTTCTGACTGCAGAATCGCCGTGCGCGTGAAAAACGGGTGCACCGTCGAGACCGCGATGCCGTGTTTTTCATATTCGAGGCGAATCGCGTCGGAAAAGCCTTTGATGCCGTGCTTCGAGGCCGTGTACGGAGCTCCACCGGGCAGCGGCACAATGCCCGCGACCGACGACACATTCACAATATGCCCGCTGCCGCGCGTTTTCATGTCGGGCAGAAAATAGTGGCAGATGCGCATGGGTGAAATCAGGTTGATGTTCATCAGTTTTTCCCAGCGGTCGAGCGGCACATCGCCGAAAGCCCCTGCCTGCGCGATACCGGCGTTATTGATAATCATATCAGGGCAGGGGGTGATCTTTTTGACATCAGCCAAAAAACGCTCGGTACCCTCTTTGCTGCCGATGTCGCCAGCGATGAGGCCCAGCACCTTGCCCTTGCCCGAGTAGGATTTGTAGCGATCGAGCGATTCGAGTTTCACGTCAGCCAGTACCAGTTGGCCACCGAGATCGAGCAATTGTGCGGCAAACTCACTGCCGAGACCACCGCTGGCACCAGTCAGTAGGATTGTTTTGCCTTCAAAATATGTCATTGTGCAGGGCGTAAAAATTGAACGTTGCGTCAACTATTGTCTTGGCGCTATTTCCGCTCAGCAACGTGATACTGGTGCCCGCCTGAACTCGCATCGCCAATCAAACCGGGTTTTGACAGATCAGGCGGAAACCTGCAACCGAAGTACCCAGTGTACGCCGGTCTCGCCATCACGGCGTGGTTTGAGGAATAATGCAACCATCTGCGCGGAAGCATTGCGTGAAATGGAAGTGCGGCCCAACGAGGCAACCAACGTGCGTCTGTTGAATTGTTATCGCTGATTTCCTCGTAGGGGGTAGACTCGCTGCCCTGAGCCTGACTCCTCCGGATACCGCGTGCCGAATCATAGACCCTGCTTCTTGTATAGCCTAATGCGGGATTCGATCGTCTTCACCTGTTTATCCGTAAATCCCAGATTGCGCAGGCCACCGCTGCCTTTGCATTTTTGGATGCTGCCCATGATGTTCGTTGCTGTATCCTTTTTAGCCCCCGGGTGGCAGGTGTGCCCCAGCCCGAACGCATGGCCCATCTCATGCACCTCGGGCGATTGAATATTGTTGCCGAGCCTCTCTCTGTCGATGAGCACAAACGGACGGTTGCCTGCCATGCCGCCCATCGAATCGACATCGCTGCAACCCGATTTCTGCGAGCAATTATCCACTACAATGAAGTTGATGGCTTTGAGGTCGCGCAGTCTTGCATCCCTGCATTCGCGATAAAACCGGTAGAGATTCTTTTTCCAGACGGCATTCTTCACATCGACTGATTTCAGAACCTCGCGCACCTCACAATTGGAAGCGCTGAATTCTGCATAAGTCGACAATGACTTGAAGCGGAATTGCATCAGCTTTGCGCCGGCCTCGGAAACAAAGTCCCGATTGAGAATTTCAATCTCACGCTCAAAAAAATCACGCGATACCTTCGCGGCGACTTCTGCGTTATCAGTGGCCACAATGAAATGCACATCGAAGACCGGCAAGTCGCCTACCGTGGTTACGTCCGCGCGCATCGGCAGAGTCGAAAGGCAGAACAAAATGACCGCAATAAATCGGGTATGCATGCAGCATTCTGACCACCGCTTGACCGCCGTCAACAGGGTTTCTGAGCCAGTTCCGCTTTACCACCTGTCTCAAAGGCCCGATAAGCCTGTGTGACTTCTGTATTCGTTTCTTATATCCAAGGGCTCGCGATCGTTCTCGCGATTCTGCTGCGCATCGCGCTCGAAGCAATCGGCGCATGGTTTCGCCGCGGTGCGGTGCGCATCGCCCTCGTGCTGGTGCTGATTCCGGCGCTCGTCTCGCTGGCGCACTATGTTTTGCCGGGCACGCTTGCTAGCTGGTATGCAGGCTTAGACCAGAAAAAATCACCGTGGGCCGAAAGATGGCGCGCGTTCGACGCGTTCTGCAGCGTCAATGTCTGCCGGCACGTGTTTCCTTCGCCGGTGCGCCACTATGAACTACACGTCAAAGAAGAAGTGGGATTTCGTAATTATCTGACGGCGCAAAAAACGCGGCTCGCGAAACAAAAAGACAGCAGCGCCCTTGCGCCGGCGCAACGCTATGTGCGGGAGTTTCTGCCGCGGCGCAGTGACGCCTATGCCGCACGCGACCGCGCACGCGGCCCTGAGGCAATTACGGCCATCTATCTTACGGGCACTTCTGCGCGCGCGGGCAAGGTCGACAAATACCTCGACTTTAGCCGCATTCAGGGTATGAACGGGGTCGTCTTTGATATCAAAGACGTCTATGGCTTCGTGAACTATAAATCAGCGATACCCGAAGTGAAAGTGACACAAGGCAAGACCCAACCGCCCCTCGGCGACCTTGCGCCGCTGGTATCGTATTACAAATCGAAAAAGATTTTCACGATCGCCCGCGTGGCGCTGTTTCAGGATGAACTTCTGGCGGGCAAATTTCCTGACCGGCAGATCAAACTGCAATCGGGTGGGCCGCTCAAAACCAAAGGCCGCACGGTCTGGGTTGACCCGAACAAAAAAGCCGTGCAGGATTACAATCTGGCGATTATCCGCGAGGTACTGCAGGCGGGCGTTGACGAAATACAGCTCGATTACGTGCGCTACCCGGCGGAGGGCGACTGGAAGATTGCCGAGTATCACGGCCTGACCGACTATAATGAAAAACCACGCGTGATTGCGCGCTTTCTGCAGCGCATCCATTCGCTGACGCGTGCTTATGGGGCGTATCTGTCGCTCGATGTGTTCGGCGTTGTCGCCTGGCAAGAGCCGCTCGATATCAAGAGCACAGGCCAGAATATGCACATTTTGGGACAGGCGACCGATGTGATTTCGCCGATGCTCTACCCTTCACACTTCGGCCATGCATTCGGCGGCGTGAGTAATCCTGCCGACAAGCCGGCTATGTTCATGGAGCTGGGTGTGGCAAAAATGCGTGAGATTACGCCGAAGCAAGTGATTCGCCCGTGGTTGCAGGCGTTCAAATGGCGCGTGACTAACTATTCGCCGGCGTACATTACCGAACAGATCCGCGGCTCAAAAAATGCCGGCGGACAGGGCTACCTCTTGTGGAACGCAGGCAATGTGTATGAACACTATAAGGAACCTTGATTCTATGGGCGCGTGAGCGCCCATAGAATCAAGGTATCATTATGACTGAATTTTGGCCGGTCGAATTCTCCGACCTCGATTTCGAACTACCCGAAACCCTGATTGCGACTGAACCGGCCGAACCCGCCGATAGCGCGCGGCTCATGGTCGTTAACCGGAATACTGGCACGATCACTCATGATATATTTGCGAACCTGGGCAACCACCTCGCTCC
>Ga0154020_10007174_pt1 | contig 13030 bp, 14 predicted proteins | sample Klosneuvirus_201_FD_109709 | JGI IMG/M metagenome (GOLD analysis project Ga0154020, IMG submission 109709) | Active sludge microbial communities from wastewater, Klosterneuburg, Austria - Klosneuvirus_20160825_MG | ecosystem: Engineered > WWTP > Aerobic digester > Activated sludge | place... | reverse complement strand
TTTATTTTAAAATCAATTCAAAATTTTAACGTTCATATGACCGATGTGGTTCAAAAAACTTTTGGAAATCAGCTACGTGTGCGAGTTTGCGGTATCTGTTTGGATAGAGAAAGAATTTTAATGATCAACACTTTGGGGTTGACCGAAGGTGATTTTTGGTCGCCACCGGGCGGAGGTATTCAAGTTGGCGAATCTTCGGAAGCGTGCCTGAAAAGGGAATTTCTGGAAGAAACTGGATTAATTGTTGAAATAAGTGACTTTTTGTTTGCCTGTGAATTTATTAGTAAGCCGCTTCACGCGATTGAATTATTTTTTAAGGTTCATTTAAAGTCTGGCGTTTTGATTAAGGGAATTGACCCTGAATTGGGTGATAATCAGATTATTCAAGCCGTTAAATATTTTGATGAAGATGAAATAAGGCGACTGAACATTAAAGAAGTACACGGCATTTTCAAAAAAGTAAGAGATCCTTTGAAAATAGTCGATTTAAGAGGTTATTTTAAATTATAATAGGTTGTTTTAAACGCTATAAAATATTTATAATTGCAAGCTAAACCTGTGACCAATGAACCTAACGAAAATCCTTACCGGTGTACTCCTTATAGCCAGTCTTTTTTTAGCCTATCAGCTATATCGAAGTGTACAAGGCACTATTGAAGAGCGTAAAACCATTACCGTTACCGAGGCCGCAATTGTGGATAAACTAAAATTTATCCGTGAGGCTGAAATCGTGTTTCAAAGCGTTAATAAAAGATATACCTCAAACTGGGATTCATTAGCTAATTTTATCAGAAGCGGTCAGGTGCCAATCGTTACCAGAAGAGAGGAAATTACTCAGAAATCATATGGCGTAGAAGAAGTAAAAGTCATCATTGACACAATTGGGTTCATCTCAGCCAAAGACCGGATTTTTAAAAAGAATTATGATGTCACTTCGCCCGATAACGGTGTATTCTTAGGCTTTAAGGTTAAAGAAGGTGATCGGGTAATTAAAAATCAGAAGCCATACTCCCTACGGGTAGGTGAAAAAGTAAATGCCCCACCCATGCAAGATGAAGGTGTGATTACTAAAATTCAATCAATAAAAGCTGGAACTGAAATAAAGAAGGGTCAACAATTAATGACTTTAACGAATTACCTATTCGACCCCAATATTGATTTAACAACCTTGGGTGAAGTACCTGGCAAATCAAATCTTAAGTTCGACATCTATGTGGCCTTTGTTGAAAAGGGTGGCCTTAGGGTACAGGTTATTGAAGTTAAAGATCCTAAACCTGTTAATCCAATCCGCAAGGAAAGCAACGAAGCTAAAAATCGCAAACCACTTCACTTTGGTTCGCGCTTTGACATATCTACATCTGGAAATTGGGAATAACAAAATATTTTGCAACCTACTACGCTAGGCTTTAAGCTTATAAAGAAGATCAGGGATGATCGTTTTGATGAAGAAAAGATTCATCAATACAATCTGCTGGTTCAATTAGGTGTTAAGGACTTACAGATTGCAATTGTTGATTCTCAGGACAGCCGCATAATCTTGCTTGAAGATTATGTATTAGGTGATTTGAGTTCTCATGAAGAGATGCTCAGCTTATTCAAAAATTTATTTGACTCACACGCTGTATTGCAAGCAGGATTTTGGAAAGGAGTATGGATTTCAATTAAGAATACCAAATTCGCTCAGGTTCCAGCATCCCTTTTTGTAAAGGAAGCTGCTGCCGAATACTTACAGTTTAATGCCCAGGTTGACTTAGCAAAAGAAGACGTAATTGATTGTGAAAACCTTCAACTGAATTCGGTAACTGTTTTTGCACTCCAGAAGGAAATGCATGAATGGTTCAAACTCATTTATAAGAATACTCAACTTCATATTGTGCACCAGTCAACCGCTTTGATTGAAGGTGTGCTTAAGTATGCAGTTCAGCGCGATAGCACCCCACTCTACATCTATGTGGATCGGTTTAAGTTGCATATTATAGCGGTGCGAAATGGGAAGCTTACGTACTACAATCAATTTTTGATCAAACAGTTTTCTGATTACATAAAATATATCATGTTGGTGATGAAGGGGCTTTCTATGGATCAAAATTCTAGCGAAGTAATTTTATGGGGCTATATCGGAGAAAATTCGCCACACTATCAGGAGTTTGTTAAGTATGTGCGCAACGTAAATTTTGGCGCACGTCCCTCATATTTAAAATTCGGGTATTTATTTGATGAAGTGCAGGAGCATCATTTTTTTGATCTTTACTCAATTCACCTCCTTCATTCATAAACCATGAAGCGAATCGCTTTATTTCCAGGCTCATTCGATCCTTTTACAAAAGGCCACGAGGACATTGTGCTTCGCAGCCTCACGCTATTTGATGAAGTTATTGTGGCGATAGGATATAACAGCGGCAAGAGCCAGCGTTATTTTCCTATTGAATTTATGGTGGATAAAATTAAAGAAACCTTCGCCTCGCAACCCAGCATCTCTGTGCTTACATTTTCGGAACTAACTGCTGAGTTTGCAAGAAAAAAAGGTGCCCGGTTTTTATTACGCGGACTTCGTAATACAACGGATTTTGAATATGAAAACAGCATCACACAAGTAAACCGACAGTTGAACTCCGATTTAGAATCGGTTTTCCTTATTACCTCGCCTCAGTTTGCCTTTATAAGCTCTTCTATAATTAGAGAAGTACATCGCTATCAGGGCGATGTTTCTGCTATGATTCCGTATACGTTGTAATTACTAAATCTTCTCCTTCTTCCGGTAATATTCTTCAAACACAAACCGAATGGATTTATAGGAGTTCTCAAGCGCATGATAAACTTCTTTTTGAGTCATCCAGCGAAGCTCTTCAATATCCTCTTCAATAGCAGGCTTACTTTTTGAATCGTCAACCAAATCCATCTTATACCAGCGTGTTTTTTTCAACATGCTTTTTTTATTCATTGTGTAAGTATGCCAGGTGGTGCAAATCTTTTTGCCCAACTTTACCTGTACGCTGCACTCCTCTCCTACCTCACGAAGCGCGGTCTCTTCGTAGGTCTCGCCTGACTCTTTCTTTCCTTTCGGTAAATCCCACTTCTTCATTCTGTAAATCATCAGAAACTTGTCCTTTTTCCGAATCAATCCACCGGCTGCCTTTACCACTTTAAACTTCGTCTTGAAAAAAAGTTTTAGTGCTTCATAATCCTTGGCAGAAACATATAAGGAAAACAGATTGGTAGGTACTTTGGAGTTAATCAAATCCAGAATTAAATCCATATCCTGAACACTCACTTGGCGAATCCAAACATGATGGATTAGTTTGGCTTTTGTGATTTCCTCTGTTGAGGCATCAATTTCAAAATTGACATGACCCGAGGGTGGCTCCTCATCCAAATACAAAATTTGGACAGGAATGTCGTTTACAAATAAGTTCATGTCAACGGCAGAGATGATTTAACATATGCAAAAACATCAATTATTTTCATTCAATCAACCCCCCTTAAGTAATTTATGGCTCTGTTAAATCAGGTATTTATAATTTCTTTGTTTTTATTAAGATTCTTTGCCTGCATTTGGTTTCATGATAAATTGCGGGTATGAGTCATATTAAGATACAAGCAGACACAGCCGGCCCAATTGCCTCTAAATTGCTGGAAATAGGAGCTATAAAAATAAATTATAAACAACCCTTTACCTGGGCCTCGGGTTGGAAATCACCTATTTATTGCGACAATAGGTTGGCCCTATCCTATCCACTCATTCGCACATACATTAAAGAAAACTTGGCTCGTGCAATTCGCCTTCAGTATCCAAAAGTAGAATACATTGCCGGAGTTGCTACTGCCGGTATTCCGCAAGGCGCCTTGGTGGCCGATTTGTTGGGCCTTCCTTTTGTTTACGTTCGACCAAAGCCCAAAGAGCATGGCATGGGAAATTTGATTGAAGGCAAAATAGAAAATAATGCTAAAGCCGTTTTGGTTGAAGACCTGATTTCAACGGGCGGCAGTTCACTAAAGGCTGCTCAAGCCATGCAAGATGCAGGAGTTAAGGTAATGGGAATGGTAGCCATATTTACGTATGGATTTGAAACAGCTGAAAAAAACTTTACCGATGCTGGCATTCCCCTGGTTTGCTTAAGTGACTTCAATCACATGCTTCAGCAAGCAGTAGATCAAAAGTATTTAGATGAAGATCAATTAGTTTATGTGAAATCATGGCGGCTCGATCCTACCAATTGGAAATAATATTTTATTAAACACAGAGGTGCCTAATAAACTCTGGGTACCCTCTTAGTTGAATCACTGGAAAATTCCTATCTTTCTTTCCATGTCAACTCGTCAATACATCTACCTCAATTCAATAGTAGCCGCCACAGCCGGCTTTCTATTCGGCTTCGATACGGTTGTTATCTCAGGGGCCAACTTACCCATCAAAACATTGTGGGACACTTCGCCTTGGTTTCACGGACTATTTATTATGTCCATGGCACTTTGGGGAACAGTGTTAGGCGCTTTATTTGGTGGCATACCAACCGAAAAATACGGCCGTAAAAAAGTTTTATTTTGGATTGGTGTTTTGTATGCAGTAAGTGCGCTCGGTAGCGCGTTGGCAACAGACCCGTACATGTTTTCTTTCTTCCGTTTTGTGGGTGGTGTGGGCGTAGGAGTTTCATCTGTGGTTGCACCAACTTATATAGCCGAAATTTCAACTTCCTCTATTCGCGGAAGGTTAGTGGCACTTTATCAATTCAATATTGTCTTTGGAATTCTTATCGCCTTCTTATCTAATTACCTACTTGTTGGTTTTGATGGAGTTAATGACTGGCGATGGATGTTAGGCGTTGAAGCCATTCCTGCTCTTATTTATACCATCATGGTACTTCGAGTTCCTGAAAGCCCACGGTGGTTAATTACACGAAGAAATGATTTAGCATCCGCTGAAAAAATTCTACGTGATTTAGGCGCTAATGCCAAAGAAGAAATTCAAACAATCCTTGCTCTAAATAAAAATGAAGGAGGAATAGATTCGAATAAACCATTTTTTACGCGCAAACTGTCCAAACCAATAATGCTTGCGTTCTTCATTGCATTCTTCAATCAAATTTCAGGCATCAATTTCATTCTCTACTACTCGCCCGAAATTCTTGAACGTGCCGGATTAGCGGCCAAGGATTCTTTGTTTAACTCGATAGCAATCGGTGGAGTTAATCTCATTTTTACTTTTGTAGGTTTATACCTGATTGATCGCACCGGAAGGAAAAATCTGATGCTAATTGGATCGTTGGGTTATATCCTAAGCCTGTCCATGGTATCGTACGCTTTTTTTGCAGGTGCCAATCCGTTGTTTCTTCTATCCTTCATACTTTTATTTATTGCATCTCATGCTATGGGGCAGGGCGCAGTTATCTGGGTTTTTATTTCTGAAATTTTTCCAAACAAATTCAGGGCTATGGGGCAGTCTTTTGGCGCCAGTGTTCATTGGATAATTGCCGCACTCATTACATTACTAACTCCCGTATTTTTAGATAAAGACAAGGGCTTGTTGCGTGATGATCCGTGGGTCATCTTCGCGTTTTTTGCGGGGATGATGGGCCTTCAATTAATATGGGTGCTTACAAAATTTCCTGAAACAAAAGGGGCTTCATTGGAAGAAATTCAAAAACGATTGGGTATTAGTTGATTAAATAAACTGCCAGTAATAAATAATTTCTAATCAAGCCTAACCATTGAAAAAAGAATACTTCTTTTATTTATTAGTTCCTATTCTTTTAATCTGTCCTTCCCTTATCTCTGCACAAACGAAAGAAGAAGAAGAAGAAGTTTTGAAATTACTAAACAGTGTGCGCACCGATCCGCAAGGTTTTATTACCAATTATCTAAATCCTTATCTGAAGGAAAATAACCTTACTACAAATGGCTATGCTAAATCACTAATCGATGATTTAAAAAAAACGAAGAAAATGGGTGCGCTTCAGTTCTCTCCAGCCCTTAATAAAGTTGCACGAATGCATGCAAAGGATATGGGAAAGACCGGTTCAATAGGACACTCCAGTTCTGACGGAACTTCCTTCAGTGACCGTGTAAGAAAGGAATCAAAAGCTGGCGGTATGATTGCCGAAAATTGTGATTATGGAAATGAGACTGCCATTGATAGCGTTATCGGCTTGCTAATTGATGATGGCATTGAATCATTAGGGCATCGAAAAAATATTCTCGAACCCAAATATCAATGGATTGGCATTGCCATTGAACCACACAAAAAGTACACAGTCAATTGTGTAATGGATTTTGCTGAGAAATTCTAAAATCTGGATTGCAACAACTTATTGCAATCCAGTAACCTGCAATAATTAAACAGATCCCGATCGTGAAGATCGGGATCTGTTTAACAAGATAAGATAACTTAGTTGTTACTCATTTTTTCCATTTCCTTATTAAAGGTTTCTTTGAACTTCTCATAATCGTAATCGATTTTAAGACGGTCATCTTTTGAAAGGCGCTCATTGTATTTAGCTACTAACTCGTCAGCCGAAAGTTCGACAGCAACATAAGTCTTGTAGGTTCCATTTTGAGTCTTAACAAGTTTTTCGCAAAGTGTGCGAATGCCGGAAAGAGTCTGATCAACAACTTCGCGGTTTAAACTTTCAAAACGTTCCTCCACTTGTTCCTTGTTATTCATCTCACGTGAATTCACATAGTTATCAGTAACTGTTTTTACGGTTGTATTGATCGCTTGTGCCAGTTCGTTACGTGCATTGGTAAGAGCCTTTTTCTTAGACGTTACCTGATCCTGACTTTCGCCAATAGAATTTGCACGGAAAGCTTTTGCAGTAGTAAAGTAGTCGGGACCAGAGCATGGAACGATAACTTCCTTTTCGCCTGCAGGAATTTTTTCTTTGCCTTTACAGCCCGCAATAAGACCGGCAGCGATAAGTACAACTAAAGAAACATAATTTAACTTTTTCATATCAATTTGGAATTTGGTTATGCAATTTACGATAATGCAATTAACAGGCCACTCTATAAAGAACGGAATTTACGCTCAATTAAAAATAATTTTAAATGACTAAAAATCCTCATAATTATTGCAAAATAGCATTTAATAGCTCGGGCAATTTCTCCTTATCGAGTATCTCCATCGATTTATTATAAGCCTCCTGGCTCGATCGTTCAAAGTCCAAGCTAAAACCTTTAATGCGATCTAACGAAGTAGCATAGATCTCTTTATTATCGGCCGCAGTTGAAACCCGAATGAGGGCTGTTACATAGGTGATGTATATACTACCCGACACAGCGCCCTTTTCAGAATTCGCACTTACATCTAGCGAAAGCTCAGCTTTACTTTTATCATCTGTAAACTCAAACCCTGAGGTAGCCAGAAAGTTTTTAATCCGATTAGTTATTTGTTGATTCGATTTTGCGACACCCAAACTTTTTTCAGCGGAAGCTATGTAAACTATAGGCCTATGCACTTTCATCAATATAATAGCCTTAGGAACTACCATCTTATCCGCAATAAGCGAGTATATAGCCGAACTACCCTGACCGGCAAAGCTCATCATATCAACCTTTACAGCTACCGTTTGCTCAATATCGCGTGAACTGATTTTGGTTAATAGAATTTTGGATTGACCCGCACCATCGGTTTTATAATTTGGAAATACATCGCCAGCACCCTTTTCAAAATAGGCAGCTAAGGGAAGGTCTGCAATCGGCTTCCTCGAAGTTTTGTCAATTGCCCTGGCAATTACCGTCATGCTGTTTTGAGTAACTCGTCTATTCAAAACGATTTCATTTGGATCAACCGTAAGATTCATTTTATCCAATAGCAATTGCATGCTTGCAACAATCTCGTTGGTTAGCAATATCTCTTTGCCTTCAAACTCTAACCGAATTGGCTCACCTAAATATTTTTCTATTGCACGAAAACCCTGATAATAAAATCCTAACGCCAACACCTGATCAGTATTTCGTTCAGCATTTTTTGCTTTTGTAAAATAATCAAGGCTTAACGCTACCGCATCACGTTTTTGCTTATCCTTAATTTCCTTATAGCGCTGTTTTGACAATCGATAGTAAACCCAAAAATTCAGATTATCCTCCCAGGCGTCCACCTGCTCATACTCTTCAATTTCGTCTGCTACCGTTGTCTGGATAATCTGCTCATATTTTTCCTGAAATTCCTTGTTCACATCAATTTGACTTAGCACCGAAGTAGAAGAAATATTCACCTTGATCTCCGAAACCAGGTCTTCTAATGCACTGTTTTTTGCTGACTGGATATAATTGTTGGTGCCATCCTTAGTGCTGTGTCCAATACCGATATAATAGGTTTGAACAACAGGTTTTGCCGATAACCAATCAGGCCGAGTATTTTGCAAATTCGCCTTATTTGAAGAATTAGTAACCGAGGGGCTACATCCAAAAAGAAGCAGGGCAATAAAAAGTAATTGTTTCACAGAATTAAAAGCCACGTTTGTTCGTTATCACGAATATACCATATCCGTGCCAATTGACGGATTAAAGATAAAGCTAAACGTAAAACGGAGAATAATAAACTAAACTTTGGGTCAAATTATTTACCTTTAACTACTAAAATCAGAGAGATGAAAAAGCTTCTTGGAATAGCGATGTGTGGAATGATTTCATTTTCCTGTCAGGAAAATGAAACGGTAAACGATTTTACAGGAAATGAAACTACTTACTCTCTACAGCCAGGGTCGCAATACAGCATAGTGGGCACTGCCACTATTAAGGAACGCAGAGATGGCACTGCTTCTGTGTTTATAACTCTTACCGGAACATCAGGTGATAACAAGCTACCTGTACATTTACATTTAGGAAACATTGCAACGCCTGCAGCTGACGTAGCTGCTTTATTAAACCCGGTAAATTCAAAAACCGGAATTAGCGAAACTAGAATTAGTCAATTGGCAAACGAAACTTCAGTTACCTATGCTGAGTTAATCAATCTGGAGGCTTGTATCAAAGTACATCTTTCTGATACGGGCGCAGAACGCGATATTATTTTAGCCGGTGGCGACATCGGGCTATCCGCTACCAAGTCTACATCATCAGGCAGAGTTGGATTTGGAACCTGCAAGAGTGAATAATAATAATTTTTTAGATTGCGGGCTAGGATTCTTCACATTTGTTGTCTTACACGCAGTTCTGCAACAGATAAAGATTTTGTTGGTTAGTCATTCGCCAATGGTGACGGAAGCCAGTCCTCAATATTTCTTTCAATTATCAAAAAGAAAAATTCTTTGTCGCTGAGTAAAAATTGTCTTTGAGGCATTTACGTCCGTTCATTTCACCCTAAAATAGTTTGAAAGAATTTTAAATAATTGTACTGTTGACATAACCATCATTGGGTAAATCAATATATACTTTATATTAAAAAAACTTTCTGTAAATAAGTCAGTCGTTGAAAGTACCAGTAAGCCATTCGAGGCAACCCAAATGATAGCAGAAATTATCAGATTTTTGTTTGTTGGATGAGTCACCCAGTTTTTGTTTGTCAGCGGTAGTTTTTTCATATTGAAATCTATTCTTTTGACTTACTAGCAACTCTCTAAATATATAAAATTGTTTTTATTTCTGCTTTAGTAGCACATAAAAGCTATAGCCATCCAACCCGACTTTATATCTTTCTTGCCGAAGTTAACCAATTCAATTTCTTTTTGAGATCAACAAAATCAATTCAAAAAAAAGAGGCTGCCTTGTGCAACCTCTTCAAATCCATTTTTTAAAATTTATTCTGCAAAGCGGCTTGCCACTTCGCTCCAGTTTACCACATTCCAAAATGCTGTTGCATAATCAGGTCTGCGGTTTTGATAATTCAAATAGTAGGCATGCTCCCACACATCTAATCCTAAAATAGGAGTTCCTTTTACTTCGGCTACGTCCATCAACGGATTGTCCTGATTAGGTGTTGAGGTGATTGCCAATTTGCCAGAAGCATCTTTAATCAGCCAAGCCCAACCTGAACCAAATCGAGTGGCAGCAGCTGTATTAAATTTTGTTTTCATTTCATCGAATGAACCAAAGGCTGCATTGATTGCCTCTGCCAACACGCCTGTTGGTGAGCCACCACCGTTGGGTGACATCACTGTCCAAAACAATGAGTGATTGTAATGACCACCGCCATTGTTGCGAACAGCAGCAGGATATTTGGAAATGCTGGCACAAATTTCCTCTATGCTTAGATTTTCTTCGGGCTTACCCGCCACGGCATTATTTAAGTTAGTTACATATGCATTGTGATGTTTGCCATGATGAATCTCCATAGTGCGTGCATCGATATGTGGTTCCAAAGCATTGAAAGCATATGGAAGTGCTGGAAGTGTAAAGGCCATAATGATTTATTGTTTTAGTTTAAATTTTAATGTGAAACAAATATACAAATACAACGAACCTGAGGGCGGAAAAGTTTACGGTAAAGGGTTATAAAAATTGACAGTTGACAGATTATACTTGACAATAATGGAATTCTAGTTTGTAACTCTCAACTAAACATTATCAATCGTCCAGTATTCATTAAATCTTTCGAGCCCTATATCCCTCCTTCAATAGAATGGCAACCAACTTATCACGTGCATCCCCTTGAATGAGTATCTCTCCATCTTTCGAAGTGCCACCTACGCCACATTTTGTCTTCAAAAGCTTGGTCAGGGTTTCCAAATCGGCTTGTGTGCCAATAAATCCTGTAACCAACGTTACTTGTTTTCCGGCCCGGCCAGAGTCATCCATTTGCACGCGTAAACTTTGTTTTGCTATCGCAAGTGTTTCGACTTCTTCTTGCTGTTGCTGCTGGTATTCAAAATTATCGTTGGTGGAGTACACAACCCCATCGCGCAATTTCCAATTGTTCTTTTTGCTCATTTTCTTTAAAATGTATGTATTCTTAGAAAAACCAAATTGAGAAAAAACAGAAAAAAATTAACTACTCCCAGATTAAAACGAAACTCAATTCCCTTCGAATAAAAAGTTCCCAACAGCGAAGTGATTAAGAGTATGAGGGGTAGAAAAATGAAATTTCCATAAATAGTTGCGAGAACCCGAGTTTTAAAATGAGTGAGTTCATTTTCCAGACTTAATGGTATGGAAAGCAAAGCGGATTTTTGCATAGTAAGTACTGAGCCGCGTTTAAACTCGAGTGCTTTTTCTGCACTTAAATTTACGGTTGCGCCATCGTTAAATTTCAATTCTATGGTTTGCTCGCCCCGAACTTCACGCTTTGTTTCAAGGCGCACAACTTCGATTTTGTTTTGTTTGGCAGGAAGCGATATATCTGCCATCAATACAATCGAGAACAATAAAGTTAAACGAGAAGTCACGAGCGCATAATTCATATATGCTTGCATGGTGGCCAACATCTCTTCTTTCTTCGAAGGCCTGCTAACAGAACCCGCTGGCCGAGGCTTATATCGGGGATCGCGATGAGGCTTTTGATTTATACTAGGTTCTCCTTTTAATAGCCGATCATATTGAAATTTTTGTACTGGATCGCCCAGCACTTCATATGCTTCATTGATTTCTTTAAAAATAGATTCTGCCTGCTTAGCTGGGTTTTTATCTGGATGATATTGCAAAGCGAGCATGCGAAAAGCACGTTTTATTTCATGTGCTTGTGCGTTTATGCCTAGCCCCAATACAAAATAATAGTTTTTCAAGCCTTACTGATTGATTCTATAAAGATAAAAAAATAAGCCTCCCGAAATTCAGGAGGCTATATGATTTGTGAGCTATTAACTATTAGGATTTTACTCCAAACGTTAGAACTGGACGTTTAGCATGGCCCACCACATCTTCGGCAATGCTGCCGGCCAATACATGAGCAAACCCAGTGCGACCGTGTGTGGCCATTGCAATTAAATCCGCACCAATGCTTTCAGCAAAGTAGATAATTCCATCTTCTTCGGTAAGGTCATTGAATATGTTTATCGTGTAATTCTTAAGGCCAAGTTTCTTAGCGAACTTCTCCATGTAATCTCGCACTACAAAATCACGTTGAAAATCTCCTGGAGTATTTACTCGAACTAAATGAATTTTTGAATTATAAATACCTTGGGTCTCTTTAATAAGTTTTGCAAAAATCTCTTCGTCCTTGTGCATGGCTGTTGCGTACACAATATTTTTGAAATTTACTTTTGCCGGTCTTTTATTAATACTTAACACGGGGCATTTTGCATGACGCACTACGCGCTCGGTATTACTTCCGATCAGCATGTGCTCTAACTTGGTTTTACCTTGAGTCCCCATCACAACTAAATCCACCTTTTGCTCGGTAATAATTGCATTCATACCATGAAATGGATTTCCGAGACGCAATTCACCAGTAATTTTTACGGCATCAAATCGCGGATCCAACACCACTTTTTCCAGTTGTCCTTTTGCTTTCTCAAGCAACTTTAATGTAAATAGTTTGTCGGACCAGTTTTCGGACTTGCGCCATTCCCCTACAATTGAATATGAGTCGGGTGTAGCCTCTTCAACAACGTGCAACAAAATAATTTCAGCATTCGCTTTTTTAGCTACCTCCACAGCCACCTCCAGTGCAGAAATAGAAATCTTAGAAAAGTCGGTTGGAACAAGTATTTTTTTCATCAGTTATAAAGTTTAAAGCGTCAAATTAAACATCCTTTTTGGATCAGATAAAAATACTGAATAAACTCTAATTAGAAAATGATAAAACTCAGAAATGTTAAAGAGTTTGGTCGTGCAATTATCCTATAAAATTCTTTTAAAGGATATAAATTAAACAATTATCATCATTCAATTAGCTGAATTTCTGTATCGAAATAAAACCTTTTTTTAGAAAGTATAATAAGCGAAACAAGCGGTCGATTGCTTTGAGCACAGAAATAAGCAGAAGGAAAATCAATTGCTTAATCTTCCTTCGCTTGTCATTGTGCTAATGAATTTATTTGTTCGTTGCCAATAGAAATGGCCAATGATTTTTCAGCTTTTATTCGAGTCATTTCGATGTAATCCTTTGCATTGTCCGGCTCTATCGTATAAGAACAAAGTAACACGCCATCTTCAGGAT
>Ga0154020_10007173_pt1 | contig 13035 bp, 8 predicted proteins | sample Klosneuvirus_201_FD_109709 | JGI IMG/M metagenome (GOLD analysis project Ga0154020, IMG submission 109709) | Active sludge microbial communities from wastewater, Klosterneuburg, Austria - Klosneuvirus_20160825_MG | ecosystem: Engineered > WWTP > Aerobic digester > Activated sludge | place... | reverse complement strand
CGCCCGCCTCGCCGCCGTCGCCGCCCGGACCGGCCACACCATGGCGCATCTCGCGCTCGCGTGGGCGATCCACCGGCCCCGGGGTTCTTGCGTTCTGGTCGGCGGACGCATCCCGGCTCACCTGGACCAGGCCTTCGCGGCGCTTGCCCTTGATGAGAGGGAACTCTTTGCTGATTTGGAAACACCTGAGCCTGCATGAAAGCCGCGCTCCTTGGCCTCGGCCATCCCCACGCCGGCATCCTGCTGGCGACGCTTGAGAACCTGCCGGAGATCACGAGCGTGTCGCTTTGGGACGCGGATCCCGGAGTGGCCGCGAACCCCGCGTTGCCGGCCTGTCGCAAGGCCACTCCGGCCACGACCGATCTTGAGGCCGTGCTGGCCCAGCCCGATCTCGTCTTCGCGATTGTCTGCCTGCGCACCGATCAGACCGCCGCCGTGTCGCAGCGCGTCATCGCCGCGGGCAAACACCTGCTCTCCGAAAAACCTGCGGGCCTCAACTCCGCCGAGATCAGCCTTCTGCAGGCCGCCGCCGCCCGGGCCGGCGTCGTCGCCAGCGTGCTCTACGCCCGCCGTGCCCACCCTTGCGTCGTCGCGGCACGCCGGCTGGCCCAATCCGGCGCGCTGGGTCCTTTGCTGACGCTGGAGGCCCGCTTTCTTACTACGCAGGTCAGGTTCCGCAACCCGGCGTCCTGGCTGTTCCGGCGCGAGCAGTCCGGCGGCGGCATCCTGCTCTGGCTCGGCTGCCATTGCCTGGACCTGCTGCAATACGTGCCGGACGACGAGATCACTGCTGTGGGCGCGCTGCTGGCCACACGCTCGGGTGAGACGATCGACGTTGAAGATCTCGCCATGCTCGCGCTCCGGTTCCGCTCCGGCGCCATCGGCACTTTCCATGCAGGCTACACGCTCGCCTACAGCGGCGAAGGCTACGTGAATCTGGCCGGCTACGATTCCTATCTCGGCTTCAACGGTCGCACCGGACGCGTCGTCTGGCCCGATCTCAACCCACGTCTCCTCGTGGAAAGTCCGCCGGCGGCCGGCCAGTCGCCCGCTCGTGAAGAAACGTTCAACCTGCCCGTATCCACATCCTATGGCGGTAGCGGCGGAGAGGACTTCTTCCGCCAGTTTTTCACGGCTGTCCGAGGGCACGGCGCGCCGCCAACCACGCTGGCCGACGCCGTGCGCACGGCCCGCATCATCGAGGCGGCCGAGGAGTCGGCCCGGAGTGGTCGATTCGTCGGCATCGAGTCGGGAGCCCCGATCGCCCGGAGCGGCCAGTTCCACGTGCCTCCCCTGGGCCGGAACGAGCCCGACCCCACCGCCTGCCGGCAGGCCATCACGCGCCGGCCGGCCTAGACTCACTTGGACCGGATCGGCCGTTGCGATTCACCGCGGATCGGCCCCAGCCCTGACGAACGTTGCTCAGGCCGGAGTGAACTGCAAAGCAAAGAGGTCCGCGTCCTCCAGCACGAATCGCAGGCGTACCGGCCGGCCCTGCAGGGCGGAGACATCGGAGCCTTGTTTCCACGCGACACGCCGCTCAAGCGCATCCCCGTAGATGACCTCGCACTGTTCCAAGGCAAAAGCGGGCAGTGGGCGGCCGCCCTCGTCTTGGATTTCCACCCGGATGCTCCCCGCTGCCGAGGTGGAAAAATTCAACCGCAGCATCCCGCCGGTGAACCTGAGAGGCCGGGTCAGCAACTCGCCGCCCCGGCCTGGCGCGTTGACGGAGACAAAGCCGTCCAACCGCAGCGTGTGCCGCCGGAGTGTGCTGCTGCGGCCGGTCCAGTAACTTTCGACCGCGTAGAACGACAGCTCATCCGGCGCCCGCCCGTCGAGCGCGGACGCAGTCTCCACCATGTGCCAGGCCAGGCACTGGTGGCCGTAGTTCCAAGTGCCCTCCCGCTCGATCCCGGGGCGGAGGAATGCCTCGTCCCAGCGATTGAAGCTCACGCCATCGCGGCTCGTGATGAGTAGGCTGTCGGAAACCGCCGTGCCATAGCGCGGGTTGACGGTCGCGCGCAGCTGCCGGTTGGCCAGTTCCGGCAGGGCCCGGGCCGAATCGGTCCAGCCGCGGTCGACGTAGCGCATCGGCAGTCCGATGTGGAGATGCGGCGCGCGGTGGTAGGGTTTGATCTGGTTGGTGTAAAGATGCACCTCCCTCGCATCCCCGGTAAAGGTGACATCGACGGGTGGGCTCCACCGGATAAAATCCGTCGAGGTAGCGGTCCGGATGCCACGGTAGCCGCCCGATTTCCAGGTCGTCTCGTTCGTGACGCCCTCGGTGAAGTAGCGCCAGTAGGCTCGATATTCGCCACGCTCTGCATCCCAGAAAGCAAGGTTCTGCGAATCGAAGGCCCCCTCGGTGATGACCGGCTTTTCGCTGAGCGGAACCCAGCGGATCCCATCGCCGGACTTGAAGGCGATCAGTCCCCAGGGCTTGCGGCAGCGCACCACGGCCTTGTAGCGCGCATCGGGCGGCGCCGCAGGATTCTCGTCCTTGAACACCGCCGCCTCCGCCGCGCTCAAATGCATCCCGCCCATCCATCCGCTGGGAATGACAATGTTATTCGACTTCGTGCCCTCATACTCGACGAGACCCAGCGCCGGTTTGCGCCAGGTGATGCCATCCTGGCTTTCCGCGTAGCACAGACGATGCGCATCCGCCTCGCCGGTGTACGGGTTCTTCTGGCTGCCTTCCAAGTGCCACGCCTTGTAGTAGAGTCGGTAGAGGTCGCCGTCCTTGAACAGGCTGTGGTAGCCGCAGCCGCTACCCTCCCACGGCGCATCGTGCTCAATGACGATTTCCCGCGGCTGAGGATGATGCAGCCGCAGCGCGGCGGCGCCACCCAGTCGATCAATCAGGTGATCGTCGACAAAGAGTTCCCGGCGCGAGCCGATATCCTCGACTGACTTGCCGCCAACGGCCGGCGCCGTAGCCTTCGCTGCCGCGTGGGCGGGTGCGGCCAGTTGCAGACCCGCGGCCGTGCAGGCGAGGCCTGAGAGTTGGATGAACGCGCGACGGGGCAGGGGCGGGCACTTTTTCGGATTCATGCGGGAGTAGATGACACCGGACTGATTGTTGCCCGATCCAGCGAGGAAGCACCTCAATACGCAAATCAACTTGGCTGGTAACACACATTGACCACGCCTGTTTACGCCGTGGTTTGCCGTAGCGTCTCTGCTTGGTCAGCGGCGCCTTGGCGGACCGTTGGAGCCGAACCAACGACGAGGCTCCGATCCCGCTGCCGGGCGCGGCGATTGCGTGTCTGGCCTTTCACGGCATGTCCGCCGTTCGCAAGGATCGGCGGGTGAATCAATGTGCCCTGAGCAGATCCAAACGGACTTTTCTGACACGCAATCGGTTGAGGCGGTGCTTGTCCGCTCGTCCGCCGGCACAGTAGGCCAGCAAGACCGCGTCGCCGGTGAAGTGTATGGCGGTGTAGCTATATCCTTCGTGATCGCGATGATTCTCATCGATCAAAAACGGTGCACTCCACGTGGCATCGAGTACCCCTTCGCCCACGGCCCCGACAAGCGGAGTGCGGTCGCCGGCGGGCTTTTCCAACGGACGGGTCTGGTAGTTCGGAATGGGATTCCAGACCGCCAGCATCCGAGGCGTTCCTGGAAGTCGTTTCATGGAGAGCGGGGAAACGGGTGAGGAAAAGCGCGAGGGCCGTGGTTCGCCCCACGTTTCCCCGCCGTCCGAGGAGAAGAACTCATATTGTCGCCCGAGATCGGTACGGGCCCATCCCCAAAGCACTCCACTGGGCAACTCGATTACCCCAGGTTCCTGCAGGCCGCTTCGCGTATGCGGATTGGGCAGTGTGCAGTAATTCGCGGCCTCGCGCCACGTGCGTCCATCGTCGTCTGAAAGAAAGCAAACGACAATGCCACGCCAGTCGCGGGCAGTGTATTCGTTGTCGTCACTCAACCGGCGGTGCAGCGCCGCAGGTATGAGCAAGCGCCCTGACGCAAGCCGGATGACGCGGTCATTGTTGACGACATGGTAGTCGGCGGCGGGCATACAGCGGACAGCGGCGGACCAGGTGCTCCCTTCGTCGGCGGAGCGGCGCACATACATGCGCAGATCGTGCCAGCTGAAGCGAAGGCAGTAGAAAAGACCGATGTCGCCGTTCTGCATGCGAAGCAGCGAAACACTCATCACGTTCATCGCTCGATCCTCGTCGGGCGTCTCAATGATCGTGTCACCGCTCCAGGTATCGCCGCGGTCCCGGGATTGACGCGCTGCCAACACCGCCTTCGCATGATCGCTGCCATCGTCACCCACAAACCGGCTGTAAACAAACAGCAACCGGCCATCGTTCAGATCGATGAAGGCACCCTCGCTGTTGCGTGCATTGCCGTGCCCCGGGGCGATTTCCAAGACGACGTTACCGACCGGTTCGCGGGCCGCCCCGCGTGCCGCAAGAAAGATGAACAGGAGGAGAAATGACAGGCCTGAAAGAAAACGGAACCGTGAGGGAAGCATGCGGGTATTCATTGTTTGTCGTTCTGCAGAAGCAAAAGGGAAGCTGTGGAATGCGGGGCCGCACCGAGCGCATGGAACCCTGCCGTGAACCGTGACGCGGGTAGGGCGATTGGATCCGCGCTCGTTCCGCCGACGCATCACTAATTGCTCTAGGAGGAGCACCATGTTGTCACACCCTCAAGTCCGAGATGAGGGCAAAAGCATCGATCCGACCCAGGCCACCAGCAAAGTCACGCCGCACGTGATTGCCGACACCCAGAGGTTGGCAATCGGGGAGTAGGCCACGCCGATCCCCGACAGGCAGCCGAGTAACATCGCGGGAATAAGCGCCCGGCCTTGCACCGGCAGTTTGGACAAGGTGCAGATCATACAGGCGAGCAAGGGACCCAGAAAAATTCCGTAGAAGACAACCATGATGTTGAAGAGCGAGCCCATCTGATTGACGAATCCCGCGCCGATGGTCGCGGCCAGTCCAATGAGCGCACTGGTGAGCCGCGCAATATAAAGGAGACGTTTTTCCTCCACCCGCTCCACCAAGGGCACGAAGTCATTGAGCAACGACCCCGAAAGCGCATTAATGCCGCTGGTGATGCTGCTCATTGTGGCGGCGAGGATAGCCGCAATCACCAGGCCCATGAATCCTATGGGCAGCTGCGTCGCAACGAAGTAGGGAAACACCTTGTCCGCATCCCGGGGCAACCCGGCATCAGGATGCACATGATACCACGTGCCGATGGCGAGGCCGACGGCGGCGAGCAAGATTAGGATCAGGGTTGTCGTGATCATGCTGGTCCCGAAGGCCCCCGCGGCCGGTCGCACACCGCCGGCCGCCAGATAGCGTTGCAGTGACATTTGGTCGGCCGTGAACGAGCTCATGTTCTGGAACGTGCCGCCGATCGCCATCGCGGCCACCGTCATCGTCACCGTGGGGTCCAACGACCAGTTTAAACGCAGCAAGACGGAATTTGTCTGCATGTATTTGGTCACCTCCGTGAACGAAAGCGGAATCTGGAGCACGATGTAGGCGAGGGTCACCACCAGCACCGCGATGATGATGATAAACTGGATGGCATCGGTGATGATAACTCCCCGGATGCCACCAGCCACCGTGTAAATCGTGCTGGATAAACCCATCAGCAGGATCAAGGGCCAGAACCAACCTTGGCCGAGGCCAAGCGCCGCCATCACGACCAGGGCCGGCACATAGATCAGCGCCGCCATCCAGCACAGCCGGAGCACCACGAACATGCCCGAGGCTACCAGACGGGTCGGCCGGCCAACCCTTCGTTCGATGATCTCGTAGGGGCTGTTCTGTGGTACGGCGAGGTAGCGAGGCAGGAACGAAAATCGCAAAATAAGGTAAGCGATCGGAAAACAGACCAATCCTGCCAGCACCGTCACGCCATAGGTGTAGAACATGCTGGGGTACGCGACGAGACTGAGGCCGCTGAAGAGGGTCGCTCCGATGCTCAGGCCGACCATGATCATCCCGAGCCGGCCCTTGAAACCTTCCTGGGCCGTGAAGTAGTCCCGGATATTATCCTGCCGGCCCCGGCAGGCGATGCCGACGACCACTACCCCGACGACATAAACGAAGATGATCAGACCATCGATCCAAGTCATAGCGTTTGGGTTCCTTCTTTCGAGGCGTGGTTCAAATGTTCGTATGATCCAATCCGCAGGATGCATCCGCAATGAAGTGCGGATCGGCCGGCACGAACATGAAAGCAAAAAGGAAGTGGTGACACGGGGTGGGCGTGGACGAAGCCTGCGGGCTCCACAGTTCAGGCATCCGATCTCAGAGCAAGAGATGTGCCGCCATTGTGGGATGCAACCCCAGAGCCCTGGTCACACCGCCTGACCAGCAGCAACGGTTTTGGTTGGGGTCGGAATCATTTGCATCAATCGTCCGCTGGTGAGGGCGCAAACGGCAGCCGATCGACAATTTCACGGGCGATGGCGAGCGAGGCGGTCGCTGCAGGACTCGGCGCATTCAGCACGTGCAACGCTCTGTCTCGCATTTCGATCCAGAAATCCTGCAGGAGCGTCCCATCGGCGTGCATCGCTTGCGCCCGCACGCCCGCCCCTCCTGGCAACAGGTGTTCGGGCTCGATGTCCGGCACGAGCCGTTGGAGTGCCCGGCACGCGCGTTGCTTGTCGACGGAGCGCATGATCTCGCCGGCGCACATTGAGGCATGACGGCCGAGAAAACGCCAGAGGCCCGGGAAACTGAGGGCATCGGCTGAGTCCGTCAGCGAAAAATTCCGCCATGAATACCCCTCGCGGGCAAGGGCCAGCACCGCATTCGGGCCGGCTTCAACCCCGCCATGGATCATCCGGGTGAAGTGTACCCCGAGAAAGGGGAACTGCGCATCGGGCACGGGATAGATCAGGTTCCGGACCAGTGCCCGCGCCTCCGGAGCCAGCAAAAAGTACTCCCCGCGAAACGGCACGATGCGAACCGTCCGGTTGATGCCGGCCAGTTGGGCCATCCGATCTGAAAAGAGGCCTGCGCTGTTGATCAAATAGTCAGCGGTCCAATCACCGCGACCGGTTTCAATGACCCAGCCTTGGGTGGAGTTACGGATACCGCTCACCCGCGCCGAAGTGATCACCTCGCCGCCTTTCAGAGCAATTTCGTTCCGGAGTGCAGCACAGACCGCAGGATAGTCGACGATGCCTTCCTCGGGCACCTGCAGCGCGGCCACGCCCGCGGCATGCGGTTCAATCTCGCGCAGCTGCTCCGGACCCAACCGGCGCAGATCACGCAGTCCGTTCTGACGGCCGCGCTCCCACAAATTGTCCAGCGCGGGCAGTTCGTGCTGCGACGTGGCCACCACCACTTTCCCGCAAATTTCGTGGGGAATCCGGTGCTCCTGACAAAATGCGGTCATCAGGCGGATGCCGCTCACCGCAAGCCTTGCCTTCAGTGAACCCGGCTTGTAGTACAGACCGCTGTGCAGCACCCCGCTGTTGTGCGAACTCTGATGTTCGCCGACTCCAGCTTCCTTTTCCAAGAGCGTGACATGGAGGCCGGGCATACGGCGCAGCAACTCACGCGCGATCGCGAGACCGACGATGCCACCGCCGATGATCACCAGTTTTCCGGGCACGGGTGATGTCGGTCCTGCTCTCTTTGGGAGATTTTCCAATGAAGGATCCTCAAGAGCTGCTGGCCGGCAACCTTTCCGTCAATCGCTTCCGCGTCGGTGGCGTCCATGCGCCGAGGAACAACCGGGCGGGAAAACGACGAACGTCTGAAACGAGCATTGAGCAGGCCATTATCGGTGTCGAAGCGTTTGGCTGGGGCAATCCGCTGAGCAACTCGTCTCCATAGGGCACATGACTTGTTTGATGGACGGTACAGAGCTTTCCGGCGGAGCAGTTTGCGCTGCGCTGCGCGTAACCTTCAATCATTTCCCGACATTCGTCCGTCAGTGGGTAGCCCAGAAAGTTTTCCGTGGTCGAAAAGATGCCCTTTTTCACCATGAGATATTTCAGACCGGTCAACCAGCAGCTGATCGTCTTGCCCCCATGGATCCCGTAGAGAATTTCTCGCATCGCTTCATCCTCAGCCCGGGCTTCGTCGAGCCGGCCAGCCTGAAACAGTGCCACGATCCGCTGCATCGCCGCAGGTCCCGCCCAAAAACAGGCCGGTGATGTGATTGGCGATGGAGTTGCCGACCATGCGTTCCACGGAAGACAGGTCCGCCTGCCGGCCGGGGGTCAAGGGATTCGGCGGAGCCGACCACACGTGGATGGTTTTAGGCGGTCTCAAAGACCGGTTTTCTAGCCGACGGCTTTTACTCGATCTAGAGCAATCTACTGGTAAGTCTTTGTGAACAGCTTTCGCAGCATGCTCGATATTCCCAAGCGCACCTCACTCTACTCCCAGGCCGCTGCGTCCATTCGCAAAGGCATCGGCGATGGTTCCTGGCGCGAGTTTCTGCCAAGCGAGAGGCGGCTCTGCGAACTGTTCAAAGTGAGCCGCCCCACGATCCGGACCGCACTGCGTCTGCTCGCCAGCGACGGATTGATCAGCATCCGTCAAGGGCGACGCAACCGCATCATTTCGCGTGGTCGCTGCCAGCCTCCGACTTCTCCGAACCGCCTGGTTGTCATTGTTACCCAAGAGCCGGTCTCGTTCATCCCTGTGGCTTCCTATCACAGCATCAGCGAAATGAGAGGCCAGTTGGCGGAGCACGGCTTCGTCACGGAGGTCTTTGTGTGCCAAGCCCGCGGTGCCGAGGCCCAGCGCAGGAAACTCGTGGCGTTTGTGCGGCAGAACCGCGTGTTTTGCTGCGTGCTGCTGTCAGTCAGCAAGGAGGTGCAACGGTGGTTTGCCTCCCATTCCATTCCGGCGTTGGTTCTGGGTTCCTGCCATCCCTCGGTGAGACTGCCTTCACTCGACGTCGACCAGCGCTCCATCTGCAGGCACGCGGCCGGGGTTTTTCTCAGCAAGGGGCATCGGCGAATTGCTCTCGTGGTGCCGGACAGTGCTGTCGCGGGCGACCTTGCGAGTGAAGCCGGCTTTCTTGAAGCAGTCGCTCAGCACGATCAATCCGACCAGGCGCAAGCCACCGTGCTCCGCCACAACGGCACCGCCCAGAACATCAGCACCAAGCTCGACGCGTTGTTCAATTCCGAGCGTGCACCGACCGCCCTGTTGGTCGCCAAGCCGGCCCACGTATTCATTGTCATTCTCTACCTCCTCAAGCGGGGACTCTCCGTTCCTGATACCGTCTCGCTGATCAGTCGCGACCGCGACAACCTCTTTTCCAACGTGCTGCCGCCGATCGCTCACTACGCCCTGAAGGACGACACCTTCAACCTTCGGCTTACCCGCCTCATGCTCCAAATGGTTGACCAAGGATTTCTGCCCGATGGACCGAACCTGATGTTTCCACGATTCGTCGCGGGTAGAACGGTCATCCCGCTACTCACGAAACCTGCAATCGCTTGAACCAGTCCACGCGTGAGGCTAATATTCGCGAAGTAATCGAAGGTCAACTACAAGGAGCGACGGAGCAGGGAAGTAGCGGTAGGATACAGGAGCCCGGATCCAGGTGAGCGAGAGCAAGTCATGGCAGAGTGGGCGGCCACCGAAAAACAGGTGGAAGAGATGGCGGAGGCTGTGGGGGGGCGGTGTACACACTTGCGGGCCCCGTCAGGAAACGGATTATAAAGCACATTGAGGCTGAGCAATCTTCCTCCCGCCACCGTTCATTCCATACTTGCCGTCTCCGACACCGGCTCAGCCAAGCTGAAGGCCGCCTCGCTGTCGGGATCTATGTACCTTCCGAGCGTTGCCGGCGGTCGGTGATTCGAGGACGCTTGGAGGGCCGGCAGCCCAAGGTTCGCAGTCTTCATCAGCCGAGACGCTTGAGGGATCGTGGTAAGGTGAATTCCATGGGGTCGGTGCGCGACGCTCGATTCCCGCCACAGACCCCAGATCCAACAGGAGCCGAAGGATTGCGTGATCGCGTCGCGCCCTCGGGGGGGCCGACTTTCCGAGGGTCTCGAACAGCTTCGCTACGGCCTCCCACGATGGTCTCTGCTCAGAGCCGATTGGAGTCCCACCCATAAAAGGCGCCTCCCGTGCGATCCGAGTTCCTAAGTATCGACCCAGACGGCGTGTTCGGCGTGATCAAACCATGCGCGCTGGAAATATCCTCTTCTTTTGCATCAACGGCGGTGTAACGTGCAAACGATGCTTCGCTTGATCCACTCCGCGGACTGGCAGTTGGGCGCGCGTTTCGCCCAGTTCGGCAACCTGGCGTCGCGCCTGCGTGAGGCTCGTCTGGCCACGCTCCGGCGCACGCTGGCTCTGGCCCGGGAACACGAGGCGGATGCGTTCCTCATCGCTGGCGATCTCTTTGAGGACAACCAGGTGGACGAGGCTTTGGTCGCCGGTGTCGTCGACCTTTTCCGGGCCCACCCGGATCTCCCGATTTACATCCTCCCCGGCAATCATGACCCGGCAGCGGGTCCGGAGTCCGTCTGGCAACGCAAAGCCTTCCTCAATGCCCCCGAGAATGTCCATGTCCTGCGTGAAGCCGGTGTCAGCCAGCTGGGTGCGAATGCCTTTCTGCTCGCGTCTCCCCTCCACCAGAAACTCTCCACCACCGACCCGAGTCTCAAACTGAAGGAACTGGTGGCCGGGTTGCCGGACGAGTCCATCAAGATCGGCATGACGCATGGCGCGCTCGCGATCGAGGGCAAGCATCAGCCCAACGATTTCCCGATCGCGTTGAACGCGGCCTCCCGCGCGCGGCTCGATTACCTCGCGATCGGTCACTGGCACAACTGGCTGCCCGACACGGACGGCGGCCGGATCGTCATGCCGGGCACACCGGAGCCCGACCGTTTTGGCAACGATGCCAGCGGCCATGTCGCGTTGGTCGAAATCGCCGGCCAAGGCGAGCCGCCGCGCGTGCGGCCCCTGGCCGTGGCGACGCTGCGCTGGCGCTCGCTGACCTATGATTTCCTCGCCGTCGAAGCCTCACGCGCGAGCCTGCTCGCGGAGCTCGCCGAGCTCGCGCCCACGGCTGCCCAGACCGTGCTCCGGGTGACACTCACCGGGACCGCATCGCCGGCCGGCTTGGAGGAAGTCCGTTCCTGGCTCGAACCCGTTCTGAAGCCCTTTCTCGTGGGGCAACTCCAGGACCGCACGCGCGTCGCCTTGAGCCCAGTGGAACTCGCTGACTTGCAGGCACGGCATCCGATTCTCGCGCAAGTGCTCGCTGACATAGACCGACTCGAGACGTTTGCCACCGGACAGACGTCCGCCGAAACCTCGTGGATCGCGAACAGCTCGGCTCAATCATCCCCCCTTTCCGCACCGCTGTCCCTCGCTGAAATCCAGGCCTTGCTCGCGCCCGCCAAGATCGAACTCGCACGGCTGACGCCCGAGCTGCTCGGCCAGCTTCGCCAGACCCTTCTCCAGACACTTCAGGAGGTCACCCGATGATCCTGCGCACCATCGAGCTCACTCACGTGGGCCGTTTTCGGGAGACGGTTCGAATCGGCCCCTTGTCACCCGGACTGAATGTCCTCGCGGCACCGAACGAAGCCGGCAAGTCCACTGCGCTGCGCGCCACCGCCCGGGCGCTCTTCGACCGCCACACCACCAAGGGCGACGAAATCAAGTCGCTGCAGCCGGCGGGCACCGATCTCGCCCCGCGGGTCGCCGTCGAGTTCGAGACCCGGGTCGGTCGCTTTCGCATCGAAAAGACCTTTCTCCAGAATCCGACCAGTGTGCTCAGGCAATGGCAGTCCGGTGTCTGGCAACTGATCGCCGACGGCGATCTTGCGGACCAACGCGTACAGGCCCTGCTCAATTCCGCACTTCCGGGTCGCGGAGCGACCAAGCCCGAGCATTGGGGTTTTCTCGGCTTCCTTTGGGCGCGTCAGGACGAGCCGGCCGCCTGGCCGGGTTTGCAGGATGCTGCCGTGGGTCAGCGGATACGCGCCCGTCTCGCCCGCGTCGAGCTCGACCCGGTGATCGAGCAACTGCGTACGCGCCTGGCGGCCGCCGCTGAAGCCATTTTCACGACCAGCGGCAAACCCAAGGTGGGCGGTCCCCTTGCCACCGCCGAGGATGACCTGATGGGAATCGAAACGGAGCTCGCCACGCTTCGCCAAACGCGGGCCGATCTCGACTCGGTCCATCAACGGTATCAGCAGGCCGCCGCCGCGGTCGCCCAATTGGAAAAGGAGCATGCCGATCGCTCCGCCTCCGCCGCGAGTTTGCGCGAGCAAACCCTCGCGGCCGAGCGTCTCCGCGGCGAACTTGAAGCCCGCCGCCTGGCGCTCGCCACCGCGAAGGAAAAACTGGCGACAATTTCCGCCGACGTCGAGGCGCTGGCGCGCCGCCGGGCCGAACTGGCCGGCACCCAGAAGGACCTGGCCCAGGCCACCACCGAGGCTCTCGCCGCCGACGAGCGCTTGAGCCAGGTGCGCGCGAAGATCGATGCGACGCAAACCGAGCGTCCCCGTCTGGACGCGCAGCTTCAGTCGCTCCGCGGTGAATACCAGCGTGTTCAGTCCCTGCTGAAACTTCGGCAGCTGGTCCTGTCGGCTGACACCTTGGACCGAGCGTTCGCCAAGGCTGAAGCTGCGGCCGCGCAGATCACCGTGCTCGAGGCAAGGAAAGCCCGGGTCCCTTCGCTGACTCCGGCCAAGCTGCGACGACTTGAAGAGCTCGGCGAGTCGGTTCGCACACTCCGAGCCCAGCTTCAGGCCCTCGGATTGACGGTTGAACTGACGCCGGAGCGGGATTCCGCCATCGCCGCCGTTGACGGCTCGGAGTTGGTGACTCCGCGGCCGCAGGGCGGACTCGCGGCTGGGGAGCCCTTTCGCCTGCACCGTCCCCAGGCGGTCGACCTGCACCTTGCGGGTTGGGGGCGAGTGGTCATTCGCTCGGGCGCACAGGACGCGCAGACTGCCGCGGTCCGGTTGGCCGAGACCGAAAAAGCGCTTCAGCAGGCGTTGCTGGAGGCCGAGATCTCGACGGTCGACGCCGCCCGAGACGCGATGTCCGT
>Ga0154020_10007172_pt1 | contig 13035 bp, 7 predicted proteins | sample Klosneuvirus_201_FD_109709 | JGI IMG/M metagenome (GOLD analysis project Ga0154020, IMG submission 109709) | Active sludge microbial communities from wastewater, Klosterneuburg, Austria - Klosneuvirus_20160825_MG | ecosystem: Engineered > WWTP > Aerobic digester > Activated sludge | place... | reverse complement strand
CTGTTTTATTTTTATTGTTTTCCATGCAAACCCTATTCGCATACATACAACCGGCAATTGCCCTCTACGAACTGTCGAAAGACGGAATCATGGTAGTGGGACTGGATGGTAAAATTTTATACACCAATCCGGCGATTCTGGAATTGTTCAGTTACGAAAACGACGAAGTTAAAGGTAAAAACTGTGCTGATCTTCGGCATGATCCAAAATTTCGTTTTGATCATTTGCTTGGTGAATTGTCCCAGCATGAAAATATCATCAAGGTAATAACGTGCACCGACAAGCATTCCAAATCGTTCACAGTAACAGTAAATTATTCCATGCTTCATAATCTGAACAATGATCCAATGGGAGTATTGTTTATTTTTAAAGCAAGCGATGGACTTGCTGAAGATCGGTTGAATCATTTTCACAATCAGATCAATTTACTGAAAGCACTTGGCAACCGACAGGATGAACTCATCACTGTAACCGATGTACAGGCAAGAACAACTTTGTACGTTTCTGAAGCCCTTGAACAAATTATCGGATGGGACGCTCAGAAATTTGTTGATAATGGATGGGCACTGGGAATATCATTGACTCATCCGGAAGATGTAAAACCCTTGATCGAAGCATTTCTGAATGGAATGAATCTTTGGAATACTTCTCCCTATGTATACGATCACCAACCAATTGAATATTCCTACCGATGGCGACACCGGAACGGATCCTGGCGATGGATCCTGAGCAAAAGTTATGTTCTCGAGAGGGATGCAAACGATCGTGTTCTCTATTCGATAATATTCAGTCAGGATGTAACAGAAGAGAAGAACAAAGAAAAAAAACTAACAGAAGAAATTCTCAACCAATTATTAAAACAAAACAATATTGATTCCGCTTCTACAGGAGAAAATAATCACGATTCGACTGTATTTGGTATCGCATTGTCGCCACGGGAAATGGAAGTATTGAAATACATCCGCGAAGGGCACGCTGCAAAAGAAATAGCAAGTATCCTAGGACTCCGTTTAAATACCATCAATTCGTACAAGAAAAGTCTGTTTAAAAAACTTGATGCAAGGAATGCCGCTGATGCAATTCGCATCGCAAATCAATGGGGCCTTGAATAATTTTTATGAAGACCGTTCTCGAGTTTATCAAACCTCTCCGAAGTGTTTTTGACACCAATTCCGATGGCATCCTTGTAACCAGTCGCTCCGGAAAAATTGTCTACTGCAATCCTTTCCTTTCCAAGAATGTCAAGATGACACCGGCTTCCCTTAAAGGGAAAAGTTGCTTCTATCTTTTTTCAGATTTAGATACACTCGAAATCGATAAAAAGCTCTATAAAAGATTCTCTTACACGTCGAGAATTTCACTGAAGACTTTGAAAAGCGCTTCTCTTCTTGAATTTAATGTGACCGCCTATCATCTTGGTTCATCAGACAATCCTATTGGCATATTATTTATTTTTCAAAGCATTGGTTCTTCAACTGAGAACGAATTATTTTCCACTAAAAAACATTCCATCCTCAAAGTGATGGATAACCGGGCCGATACCGGTTGGATCGTTTCGGATGTACAAACCGGGAAGAACCATTTTATCAGTCAGGGTATGGAAATTCTTACGGGTTGGACCAAAGAAGATTTTCTCAAAGGAGGATGGGGGTTTGGGCTCTCCAATATTCACGAAGATGACGTTGCAAAAATAATGGTGGATTTTCAGGAGAATCTGGAGAAAAGAAACAACCAACCATTTGTTCACGATCATTTTTCCTGGGAAACTATTTTCAGATACAAGAAAAAAAACAAAGGATATATACGGGTCAAATGCATCACCAGTGTCCTGGAAAGGGATGCGAATCAACAAGTAAAATTTCTGATTGCCTCTTTTTCACTTCAATCAAAAAGCCTCTCTAAGGTTGAAAAAAATCGTCAGGATAATAATCATGAAGATTCCATCCGTATGATTGATGGAAAGCCTTACATCCATCTCGGCTTCTTACAATCCTTACGAGAAAACAAGAATCTCTCTGCCAAAAAAGAAGAAACTCCAGAGTTAAGCGAACGGGAACTTGAAGTCCTTTTCTTGATGTCGGAAGGACTTTCTTCTGAAAAAATTGCCGATAGGCTTCATGTTAGTGCTCACACTGTGAAAACACATCGGAAAATGCTCCTGAAAAAACTCGACGCTAAAAATTCAGCCGAGTTGATCAGAAAAGCGGAAAAACTGGGACTTTTCTAAATATACCAAGTCGATACCCCATTAATTGGGTATTCTTTCACCTTTAATAGGTATTTCCTAATAAGATTACTTAGTACATCTTTGTTAGACTTTTCACACTAGCTCCAAATTATTTTATCTTTTCTGAAACCCAGGGGACGCAGCCTCTGGGTTTTGCTTTTTACAATGGCTTGATTTTAAAAGTATTTCAACAAAAGAAGTCACAAGCTCGTTGTATATCGCTTGTTTTCAATGTCTTAATGATTCTGGCTGCAAATCATGTGAATGTATATTGTAAATCTTTATTCACCTTCTCTTTCCATACTATCCATCACCATTTCCACTTCGTTTACCAATTATTAATTGACCTTGATGCGTTCCTGAACTACTTTGCCTTCACAATCAACAAGCATATGACAGCAATCGAAATCCAGGACTTCATTCATATCTATAGCATGTTTTCCTTTAGGAACGGATCAAAAGAACCGGGAATCGTAATTAACAAATACAACCTGGCCCTTTCCGAAGTTGAATATTTCTTTATCCCTCAGCTACATATGCAGGCTTATAAAACAGCCTTTGAAAAATACGACAAAGAAACCTGTGCTCGGTTGTGTACAAAACTGAACATCGCGGAAATAATCAACATTCGTCCTGTTTCACTGAGTGATTACAAAATCATCATGCAATTGCTCGAAGAACGAAACCAAAGGCTTAATTTGAACAGATAATATTCAGGCTATATTTATTAGGTGAAAATCCCCCACGGCTATGGGGGATTTTTTATTTCACCATGTTTTTATGTCATTTTACCAAGAACGAATTTACACTTTGATAACCTGCAGATAATGTGAAACTGTTTGTTTTTTTTGTTACTTTGTTTGCCCGCTGTAAGTCAATACAATCAAGGCTTTCCAGACATCACAACAAAGAAACACTTAACATATATTACATGACAACACACTTAAAACCATTCGCAAATCCCCCAGGAAATTTTGTACAATGGTGTACACGATTGATGATCTTTTTCTTCATCAGTATTTCCGTTTCAACTTTCGGACAAACTAACCCTGCAGCGCAAACACTTCCGTATTCGCAGGACTTTTCCGGACTTGCACACACTTCCACAACGTATCCGACAGGATGGGTAGGCTGGACAATTTCAGCAGCACCAGGTGCAGGATTTAATTTGACCGGACCCTCAGCAGATCGATTGCTTACTGCAAACAGTACAGCTTCTACTACAAGTGGAAACGTACATAATTACAATGGAAAAATTGGGTCTTTGAACACCGGTTCACTGGATTTGTGTGTAGCAACTGCAATCAACACTACCGGACTCACAACCATAATTGTAGGTTTTGATGTGATGACCATCCGCAATCCTTATGACGGTGCAACGAATACACGAATCAACGAAGTTATTCTGCAATACCGTGTTGGTACTACAGGTGCCTGGACGAATGTAACAGGAACAGAGTATCAAAATAACACCACGACACAAACCACTGCTGTAACAACACCGCAGAATTCTTCAACGAAATCAATTACTCTTCCTGTTGGTGCAGAAAATCAGGCAGTCGTGCAACTCCGATGGGCATCAAGACAGGTAAGTGGCGGCGGTAGTCGTCCAAGTTTTGCGATTGACAACGTAACCGTTTCAGGTTCCGCTGCAGCACCAAGTATTACTGTCTCCACAACATCGCTTCCTGATTTTGGAAACGTACAAACAGGAAATACTTCTACTGAACAATCGTACACTGTATCCGGTTTGAATCTTACAGCTCCAATTGCAATTTCAGCGCCGTCTGGTTTTGAGGTTTCTCTTTCAAGCGGCTCAGGATTTTCTTCCGGATTTTCACTCACCCCTTCTTCCGGCGCTGTACCAATAACAACAATTTTCGTTCATTTTATTCCTGGTGCAACAGGTCCTTTCTCCGGAACAATTGATCATGTAAGTGCAGGTGCAACAACCCGAAGTGTTGCTGTCTCCGGTACCGGCACTTCTTGTTCTGCTCCAACAATTACAGCCGGCGGTCCAACTTCATTCTGTACCGGCGGTTCGGTTACGCTCACTTCCACAGCAGGTGCAAGTTATCTCTGGTCTACCAGTGAAACTACTCAGTCTATTGTAGTCTCTACCAGCGGCTCATACACTGTGACCATGACAGATGGTGGCGGTTGTACTGCGACTTCTGCTCCCACTGTTGTAACTGAAAATGCATTTGGTGTGACAGGCACTTTGTTTTCTGAAAATGTAGGAACACCACTCGCTACAACTCCGGTGAACTCATATACAGGCTGGCAAAATCAAGGAATCTATTCTTATTCGAGTTCAACAACTCCTCAGGCGGATGTGCGCACAACAACTGCTTCCAGTGGATATGCCGGAGCAAGCGCCGGTGGAAATATTTTTCTTGGATTCAGTACACTTCCTACTCCAAGTTTGCGTGACATTACCATATCCGGCATCAATACTTTGCACTATACCAGTCTTACGCTTTCTTTCGGAATGTTGCGTTCACCTGCAACTGACCCTCTCACTGTTGAAGTGAGTTCAGACGGAACAGTTTGGACAGCTCTCAGCTTTACACAACCTCCTACCACTGCATGGACGCTTATCACTCCTACAGGATCTATTCCTGCAACTGCTAACCTGAGAATCCGGTTTTCAAAAGGACAAAACAGCACCCAATTCCGGATTGATGATATTAATCTGACAGGAACAGCAAATCAATTGGAAATTACTGCAACGACGCCAACAACTTTCTGTGATGGTCAATATGCAGTGCTGGTGTCCAATATCCCTACAGGAAACTCCTGGTCTCCTGATCCTGCATTTACACAAGCTGTAAATGTGTATACTGCTAATTCATTCTATACTACAGTAACTGATGGTAATGGTTGTACTGCAGTTTCCAATGTGATTACTACAAGTGTTAATCCTTCTCCCACCGTTTTCGCAACGAACACTTCACCATTGTGCTGGATGGGAAATGATGGAACAGCTGACGCTTTTGGCAGCGGGGGAACTGCTCCTTTAACCTATTCATGGAACACTTCACCAGTTCAAACTACAGCTTCAATTTCTAGTTTGGTTGCAGGTACTTATACTGTAACAGTTACTGATGCAACGGGTTGTTCTTCCTCTTCGCCAACAACAGTTGTTGATGGAATTCCAATTACTGCAACAACATCTTCCACCGATGCAACATGCTTCGGAGATTACGATGGAAGCGTAACGGCTAGTGGTACGAGTGGTGTTGGTCCTTATACGTATGTCTGGGATACAATTAACAAAAGCGGACTTCCTTTTGCTGTTTCAGTTACACCGAAATCTGCAGCTCATCCTTTCTTTGGGCTTGGACATCCAAGTGGTTACCTCGTAGATGGTGTTGAAGGAAAAGAAATCACACTTGTACGTGGTCTGACATATTATTTTGATGTCAACGCAACAGGATTTCCTTTTATCATCAGTACTGATTCCGTTGGTGGTGATACTTTGAATGAAATAACTTCCGGTGTATTTAACAGCAGAGTCCAAGCTGGTACTTTACAATTTACACCGTCGAATTCCTTGCCATCATTGCTCTATTACACCTGTAGTACTCAACAATATCTTGGCTTCAGAATCCGACTGGTAAACGGGCCAACAGGTGCAACATTAACCGGACTCGGTGCCGGGAATTATTCTGCACTTGTTACAGATGCTAACGGTTGTACTGGTATAACTACAGCAACAGTGAATCAACCCGGTTTGATAGAAGTAACAACTTATTTCCCTTCTACATCCGGTTTTGTTGGTGATATAATTCAAGTAATCGGTAGTGGTTTCACAACAGTGACCGATGTACTTTTTAATGGTGTCAGTTCACCTGCATTTACGGTCGACAATTATTTCCAGATCACTGCGGAGGTGCCGGTTGGTGCCACTACCGGTCAGGTTACAGTTGTAATCGGATCCTGTTCCGGAGTGTCTACCACACCATTTACAATTATTACCTGCACAGCACCCACCATCAGTGCGGGAGGTCCGACGACTTTCTGTTCACCGGGGTCTGTAACACTTACTTCTTCTGCAAACACATCTTACCTCTGGTCGCCAACGAATGAGACAACGCAATCAATTACTGTTTCTACTTCAGGTACCTACTATGTCACCACTACGGATGGCGTTGGATGTACTGCTTCAAGTACTCCGGTAACTATTGTGGTGAATAATTATGCAGGTTATGCAGGGCCTGCCTATTCCGAAAATTTCGGGACACCAACTGCCAACACATTTGTGCATCTTTATACAGGCTGGCAAAATAACGGCACATACAGTTACACCAGTCCTTCAGCGAACTTTTGTGATCTTAGAACTTCAGGTGCATCTTCTGGTTATCTGGGTGTAAGTGGTAGTGGAAACGTTTTCTTTGGAACTGCAACGTCCAATCCACGCACCTTTGTGATCAGTGGAATCAATACAGAAAACTACACAGGACTCTCACTTCAATTTGGCCTGTTACGTGCAAATGTCGCAGCTTGTACTACAGAAGTTATGGTTGTTGAAGTGAGTTCCGACGGAATTGTCTGGACTCCTCTTACATATACTCAACCGACATTAAATGTCTGGACGTTGATCACTCCTACCGGAACTATTCCGGCTGTGCCCAATCTCAGTATTCGTTTTTCAAAAACTTCGTGTGCTCAATTCCGAATTGATGACGTGAAAATAAACGGAACGACTACCCAGGTTTCGATTGTTGCCAGTGGTCCGACAAACATTTGCAACGGACAAAGCGTCAGACTCGTCTCCAGCATTCCTGCTGGAAATACCTGGTCGCCGAATGGTGAAACAACCACACATGCGAATGCTATGACCAGTGGTACCTATTTCACAACAGTTGCTGATGTGAATGGCTGTACGATTGTTTCCAATTCGATTGCAGTAAATGTGAGCCCCGCGATTGCTGTTACAACAACTCCAACAAATGTGTTGTGTTTTGGCCAAACAACTGGTTCTGCTCTTGCTTCGGTAAGCGGTGGTACACCTCCATTTACATATTCATGGAATACTGCCCCTGTTCAAACAGTGGATAATGCCACCAACCTGGCTGCAGGAATTTATACAGTTACTGCTACTGATTCGTATGGCTGCACCTCAACAGCAAGTGCAACGATCACCGAACCTGCTGCAATCGCACTTTCTACTACTCAGGTAAATGTTTCCTGTTTTGGAGGAAGTAATGGCAGTATTGATCTGACTGTTGCAGGCGGAACTCCAGGGTACTCATTCCTCTGGAGCAATGGCGCACTTACTGAAGATGTTTCCGGTCTTAATGCAGGTACTTACTCAGTTACGGTTACTGACCTGAATTTGTGTACAGCTGTTATATCCGTCACAATTACAGAACCTGTGGCACTTGCCCTTTCGACTACACAAAGCAATGTTTCTTGTTTTGGTGGAACTAACGGAAGTATCGATCTCAGCGTTACCGGTGGAACACCTGCATTCACCTATCTGTGGTCGAATGGAGCATTAACAGAAGATGTTTCAGGATTGAATGCCGGAACTTATTCAGTTACCGTTACTGATCTCAATGGATGTACTTCGTCAGTATCAGCAACGATCACAGAACCTTCAGCACTTTCACTTTCTACAACTCAAATTGATGTTTCCTGCTTTGGTGGAACAAATGGTAGTATCGACCTTACTGTTTCCGGAGGCACTCCTGGATACTCATTCTTATGGAGCAATAGTGAAGTAACAGAAGATATCGCTGGCCTGGTTGCAGGATCTTACTCGGTTCTTGTAACAGATTTGAACGGATGTACGGCTTCAACTTCTGTAACAATCACAGAACCTGCCGACATTGTTATTTCAAGTTTCGCTCCGGGTACAGGCAGTGCAGGTACTCCTGTCATCATTACCGGTAGCGGATTTGTTGGAATCACCGGTGTACAGTTTAATGGCATCAGTGCAACATTCACTGTTGACAACGTCAATCAGATCAGTACAACAGTTCCGGTAGGTGCAACAACAGGATTTATTACTGTGTATACCCCATCTTGTCTCACGAATTCTTCAACACAATTTGTGGTTCCTACAGTAACAGTTGATCTTACTGTGAAAGCATATATCCAGGGCTATTATGTTTCTGGTAGTCCCATGAACGCTGCCTTGTTCAATTCAGGAATAAGTGGTTCTGGCACCGATTGTGATACGCTTCACGTGTGCCTGATGGATCCTTCAATGCTCATATCTATGGAATGTTTTGATGGTATCCTTCAAACAGATGGAACTTTGCTGTGCTCATTCAGTGGAGCATTCAATGGGAACAGTTTCTACCTGCGATTGACACACCACAACGGACTCGAAACATGGAGCGCAAACCCTGTCACTTTGGGTCTGACACCGGACTACGACTTTACAATTTCAGATACTTCAGCATACGGAAATAACATGGTTCTGGTTGATCCAAATACATGGGCTATCTGGAGCGGTGACTGTTCAAACTTCGGTTCTCCGGGTCAGGATGGGTTCATCGAATCTTCCGACTATTCAGCAATCGAAAACGATTCTCAGAACTTCGTCTTTGGATATGGTGATACAGATCTCACAGGGGATGCCTTAGTAGAATCTTCTGACTATAGTATTGTTGAAAATAACAGCCAATTGTTTGTGATCACCTCACATCCATAAGGGAATTCATTTTAAATAAAATAAAAGGGCGCTAAGAAATTAATCTTAGCGCCCTTTTATTTTGTTGTATCAAATTTATCTTCTGCTTTCCTTCCACATTTCATTAAAAGATTTTGGGGCCATCTTTGGAAGTTCCCTTCTTCCGCCCCAGGCTTTCCTGAAAAAATTCTTTAGCACAAAATTTTTCAATCGGGATCCTCCCATATTCAACAATGTTCGGTTGAGCATCGCTTTTTTCCAGAAAGAAAAAATCCATCTCTCTGTTCCGGGATTCAAATCCTGATCAACCGCATCACGTCTGTTGTAGAGTAAAAGTTTGTGCAATTCGATACGGACAGGACAAACATCCGTACATTTTCCACACAATGAAGATGCATAACTCAAATGTTTGAATTCTTTCATCCCATCGTAATGCGGAGTGATAACAGATCCGATCGGTCCACTATAAGTACTTCCGTATGCATGTCCGCCTACACCTTTGTAAATCGGGCAACCATTGAGACAAGCTCCGCAACGAATGCAGGAAAGTGCTTGTCTTTGCTCTTGTTGTGCAAGCAAATTTGTACGGCCATTGTCTAAAAGAATCACATACATCTCTTCCGGTCCATCGGTTTCATCCTGCTGCCGCGGGCCTGTCATGATGGAATTGTAAACCGTAATGTTCTGTCCTGTTCCATGCGTTGCAAGCAATGGCCAAAAAAGATCAAGGTCCGTGAGCGATGGAATTATTTTTTCTATCCCGGCAATCGCAATATGGATTTTCGGAAAAGCAATTGACATCAATGCATTCCCTTCGTTTTCTGTGACTGCCACTCCACCCGTATCTGCAATTAAAAAATTTGCACCGGTAATTCCGACATCAGCGTGCTGGTATTTTACACGAAGTCGTTCCCGTACAAATGCTGTAATTTCCTTTGGAGTACTTTTGATCGGAAGATTAAATTTCTCATTAAAGGTTTTTGCGACATCTTCTTTGGACAAATGCATCGCCGGAGTTACAATATGATAAGGATGTTCATTGCGCAATTGAACGATGAACTCTCCCAAATCTGTTTCCACCGATTCAATACCTTCTTTTTCCAAAGCAGCATTCACATGAATTTCTTCAGTAGTCATTGATTTTGACTTCACGACGGTCTTCGCATTCGCATTTTTCATGATCCGGATCACTTCAGTCATGGCTTCTTCGCCATCCTTCGCCCAGATCACTTTCCCTCCACGCCGGATAAAGTTTGCTTCAAATTCAATAAGATATTTATCAAGATTTTCAGTGACTCTCCACTTCAAAGTGGCTGCTCGCTGGCGGGCAATATCGAATTCAGCAAACTGATGTTTTCCCTCTACAACTTTCTTGTCATATTGAGAAATATTGAATGCAAGTTTGCGTCGGTGTTCTTTGTCAAACACCCTTGATTCTGCATCAAATAAAAACTGATCTGATTGAAGTGACATAATGTAAAAACGTTGTCAAAATTAAGCATTCGCATTCAATCAGGAAGATATTAAGATCTTTTATCTTCTCCTCAATATTGGCAGAATCTTTTGATTATCAAATATCTATATTCACTTGATTGCGGAGAAGATCTTCGAGGCTTTCTCTCTTGCGAATTAAAAGTGCCCGGCCATCATGGATCAACACCTCTGCAGGACGAAGTCGTGAATTGTAATTATTGCTCATAGAGAAACCATATGCTCCAGCATTTTTGATAGCAAGCACATCACCCTCCCTCACTTCGTTTAATTTCCTGTCCCAACCAAATGTGTCTGTTTCACATATATATCCGACAACAGTATAAATTCGTTGTTTGCCGGTAGGGTTCGTTATGTTCAGAATTTCATGGTACGCATCGTAAAACATCGGGCGGATCAAATGATTTTGTCCGGAATCAACACCTACAAAAACAGTAGCCATTGTTTGCTTGATAATATTCACATGTACAAGGAGAACACCGGCTTCGCTCACTAAAAATTTTCCGGGCTCAAACCAGAGTTCCAATTCTCTGCCGTATTGTTTGCAAAATGAATTGAATCGCTCGGTCAGTTCATTTCCCAATTCTTCGATATCAGTAGTTACATCGCCTTCTTTGTAAGCCACTTTAAAACCACTGCCGAAGTCAATAAATTTCAAATCCGGAAATTGCTGTGCTGCGTCGAACATAAGTTCTGCTGCCCTGAGAAAAACCGATGAGTCCAGAATTTCGGAACCTGTGTGAATGTGCAAACCCTCCACACGTATCGAACACGATTTCACTACACGTTCAATGTGACGTACCTGGTGAACAGAGATTCCAAACTTAGAATCAATATGTCCTGTTTGGATATGTTGATTCCCTCCTGCCGCAATATGCGGATTCAATCGAATGCAACAAGGAACTGTTCCGCCGTATTCATTTCCGAATTGTTCCAGGATTGAAATGTTGTCAATATTAATCACCAGTCCGAGTTCAACACCTTTTTTTATTTCTTCAAAAGAAACTCCATTCGGTGTGAATAAAATTTCGGAAGCAGAAAAACCTGCCTTTAATCCAAGCTCTGCTTCTTCGATCGAAACTGCATCAAGCCCTGCGCCCAGTTTATTAAGGAATTTTAAAATTGCCTGATTCGAATTTGCCTTACAAGCATATTTAAGTTTCAGATTCACTCCCTGAAATGCTTTTTCAACACGGCGATATTGCCGTTCGATAGTAGCAGTATCATAGACGTACAGCGGTGAACCGAATTCACTTGCAAGATTCAAGAGGTCCATACCATCAAGAGTATAGCGTCCGTTGAGTAGTTCCATAGAGGGTAAATGTACGGAATGGAAAATTCTGACCAAACGGGTTTGGGTCAGTTGTCTTTCCTTTTGTAAACAGGTACCGTACTGCAGGGCTCACCATACATGATACTCTTTACCAAAGGCCTGAGAAAAGCAGTAAGAGCCACAAACGTTGAAACAGGAACCTCACGCTTGGAACAGCCTTTGATGACAATTCGTTGGTCCACGAAGTCAGCTGATTTCAACGTTAATAACTGATCATGAAAAAGCTCTTCTTCCAGTTTTTGCAAATCACCAAAAACAACCTTCTTCGCAAATGGAGAAAGTCGGGAAACAATCAACATGAATGCCCAGGTTGGAACAATAGCATCCGCGGTACAAGTCAAGGCAACAAATTTATCCTTGTAGTTCTCCCAGGGATGATTTTTTATGTGTTCCCTGAAATCTTTTTCCTTTAAAATCAATTCTTCAAAAAGCCACGGTTTAATATCGAAAAGCACCCTCTCCCCGGGTATATAGAGTTCTTCCAGGTCAATCGTAACCAGACCACTTTCAGAAACCTTATTTATTATTTCACTCATAATTTCTATCTGCGATTCATTATGGCATTGAGACAAATCAACTCACCACATACCCAATTCCAATCGTGCTTCTTCGCTCATCATGTCTTTTTCCCACGGAGGATCAAAAGTGATTTCAACTTTGGCATTATTGACATCCGGAATATTTCTCACTTTTTGTTCTACATCTGGTGGTAGCGTTTCCGCGACCGGACATGCCGGTGAGGTCAATGTCATTTTGATGTAAATATCATTTCCCGGTTCCACACGAACTTCGTAGATCAAACCCAGTTCATAAATATCTACAGGAATTTCCGGATCATAACAGGTCTTCAATACCTCTATCACACGATCACGCAAAGGTCGTACATATTCCGCTTCCTGTCCGTTGGGTTTCGTTTCTTCTGTCATGCTGTTTGCTGACTTTGATGTGCCAGTGCGTATAATTTCATTTGTTTAATCATTGAAGCCAGTCCATTAGCCCGTGTCATGGCAAGGTGCTGACGAAATCCAATCGCATCGATGAAGCCCAATTGTGCGTCAAGGATGTCCTGCGGTTTTTGTCCGGATAGTACACGAATCAACAATGCTATTTCTCCTTTTACAAAAGTTGAATCACTATCTGCTTCGAAATATATTTTCCCTTCTCTCACTTCAGAATGCAACCAGACAGAGCTCTGACAACCTTTTATTTTATTTTCTTCAATTTTATATTTCTCATCCAGTACAGGAAGTTTCTGTCCGAGCTCAATAATGTATTCGTATTTTTCCGTCCATTCATCAAAGAGTTCAAACTCTCCAATGATTTCATTTTCTATTTCCG
>Ga0154020_10007171_pt1 | contig 13036 bp, 9 predicted proteins | sample Klosneuvirus_201_FD_109709 | JGI IMG/M metagenome (GOLD analysis project Ga0154020, IMG submission 109709) | Active sludge microbial communities from wastewater, Klosterneuburg, Austria - Klosneuvirus_20160825_MG | ecosystem: Engineered > WWTP > Aerobic digester > Activated sludge | place... | reverse complement strand
CTGGGCGGCATGAAGGGCATCACCCTCGTGCAGGCCTTCCAGTATTGGATGAAGATGTTCGCGATCAGCCTGCCGATCTTCGTCGTGATGTCGGTCTACGGTTTCTACGGCGCGCACCTCAAGGCCAACGACGGCGCGGCCCAGCTGACGGGCACGCCGGCCGCGATTGTAGCCGGCCTCGCTGAGGCCGGACCCGGGGTCAGCGACCCCGGCCACAGCGTCATCCGCAAGCCGCTCGCCGAGAAAGCCCCGGCCGACACGCCCTGGATCTCGCCCTTCGGCCCGCTGACGACGAAGGCCGCCAAGGCTGCCGGCCTGTCCGCCGAGGAGGCCAAGCCCTATTCGCTGCTCTACACCTATTCGCTCATCATCGCACTGGTCTGCGGCACGGCCGGCCTGCCGCACATCCTGGTGCGCTTCTACACCAACCCCGACGGCGTCGCCGCCAAGCGCACGACGATGTGGGTGATGATCCTGATCGGGATTTTCTATGTCTTTCCGCCGGTGTTCGGCGTCATCGGGCGCAACCTCATGCCCGAGCTCTACGCCGCGACTGGCGCGAAGGGCACGGACAAGGTCGTGCTCGAGCTGCCGCGCGTGGTCGGCGGCGTCTGGGGCAGCATCCTGAGTGGCATCACCTGTGCCGGTGCCTTCGCGGCGTTCATGAGCACCTTCAGCGGCCTGCTGGTGTCGATGACCGGCGCGCTGGCGCACGACGTCTACGGTCGCATGCTGCGACCGAACGCCACGCCCGAGCAGCGCATGCGGATGTTCAAGATCTCCGCGGTCGTCATCGGCGGTGTGGCCATCGGGCTCGGCTCGCAGGTCGAGCAGCTGCAGATCAACTTCATGGTCGGCCAGGCCTTCGCCATCGCGGCCGCGAGCTATTTCCCGCTGCTCTTCATGAGCGTGTGGTGGCGCGGCATGACGATGAAGGGCGCGGCCACCGGCATGCTCGGCGGCGGCCTCGCCGCGCTGGCCTGCACGACGATCATCAACCTGAGCGACCTGAAGCTGGTCGACCTCACGGCCTTCTGGGTCGCCAATCCGCTGATCCGCATCCTGTGCGAGCAGCCGGCGATCTGGACGGTGCCACTCGCCATCGGCCTGATGGTCGTGGTCTCCAAGGCAACCGCGGCCTCGGTGCCCGCCGACATCCGCATGAAGATGCTAGTGTTGCACGCGCCCGAGCAGCTCGGCCTCAAGCAGGAATACATCCAGGATCACGCGGCCGGCCCGGGGCACTGAGGGGGTGCTCGCCGATTTTCCCCCTCGGCAGCCAATGGCGGCGCCGGGCGGTTTAGAACGGCAACAGCCAAGGCACGAGGATCAGGGTGACCAGCAGGGTCATGAGGGCCAACGGCACACCGACACGCACGAAATCCATGAAGCGATAGCCACCCGGTCCGACCACGAGCGTGTTTACGGGTGACGATACCGGCGTCATGAACGCGGCGGAGGCGGCCAGCGCCACGGTCATGGCGAAGGGATGGGGTGAAAGGCCCTGCTGGGCCGCGAGGCTCATGGCCACGGGTGCCACGAGGATGGCCGTGGCCGTGTTGGAGATGAAGAGCCCGAGCAGCGCGGTGAAGACAAACAAGGCGGCGAGCAACGCCCGCGGGCCGGCGCCACCGGCGACATCCTGCAGCAGCCGCGCGGCCAGCGGCACGCCGCCGGTTTTCTCCAGTGCGAGCGCAAAGGGGATCATGCCGACGATGAGGATGAGGGTCGGCCAGTGGATCGAGCGGTAGGCGGCGGCGAGGTTGACGCAGCCCGTCGCCCCCATGAGCAGGCAGGTCAGCAGTGCGGCCACGACATTGGGCACCGCGCCGGTGGTCATGAGGAAAATCATGAGGGCTAGGGCGGCGAGAGCGAAGGGAGCCCGGGCGGCGGCCGGTGCCACCGCCTCGGATTCGCGGGGCAGATTCAGCAAAACAAGATCATCCTGACTTGCCTGGAGGCGGCGGATGGCGCGCCAAGGGCCGGCGACGAGCAGTGTGTCGCCGGCGTGCAGCGGCTGGGTGAGCAGATCGGGGGAGCGCGGGGTGGCGCCGTGTTTCAGGCCGATGACCGTGAGATCGTGCTGGGAGCGGAAACGTGATTGCACCAAGGTCTGTCCGGCCAGGGGGGAGTGCGCCGGCACGACGAACTCCGCCATGCCGAGCGGCTGGTTCTCGTGGGCGAGGTCCTTTTCCTGCAGCGGCAGCGGCTCGAGTCCAAGGCGCTCGGCGACCGCACCGAGGGCCAGGCCGGGACTGGATTCATCGGCCAGGAGGATGTCGCCGGCAGCCAGGTTGGTGGCTGCCGCGGGGGTGATGTGATGCTGGTGTTCGCGCCCGCGGTCGATGACGAGCAGGTTGAGTCCGGCCTCGGTGCGCAGATCCAACTGCTGGAGCGGCCGGCCGACGAGGGGAGAATCGCGGCGGATGCGCAGGCGGAAAAGGCGTTCGCGGAGGGCGTATTCCTCAACCCACTGGGCGAGGCGCGGGCGGCCCGGACGGGGCGCGGGTGGCGCGGAGGCACCGAGCCAGCGGCGGGCGAGAAGCATCCAGGCGATGGCCAGCGCAAGCAGGGGCAGGCCAAAGGGCGTGAAGGAAAAGAAACCGAAACCGGCGTGGCCTCCATTCACGAGTTCGCGTTGGACGACGAGATTGGGCGGCGTGCCAACCAGCGTCATCATCCCACTCAGGAGGGCGGCGACACTCAGGGGCATCAGGAGCCGACTCGCCGCCAGGCCGGTGCGGGCGGCGATGCGCAGGGCGACGGGGATGAAGATGGCGACAACGCCGGTCGAACTCATGACCGAGCCCATGCCGGCGACCGCGATCATCAGGAGGATGATGAGCCTGCTCTCCTGGGCGCCAGCCCGGGCCACGATCCGGTCGCCGATCCACTGGGCAATACCGGTGCGAACGAGGCCCTCGCCCACGACGAAGAGCAGGCCGATCAACACGACATTCGGGTCGGCAAAGCCGGCGAGTGCTTCGCCGGCATCGAGCACACCAAGCAGGGGCAGGCCCGCGATCACGATCAGAGCGACGACATCCATGCGCGGCCGGTTGGCCACGAACATCGCGATGGCAGTGGCGAGCAGGAGGAGGACTTTGATCAGGTCGGGATTCACGCCAGGAGGGCGCAGCTTCGAGTGAAGCTGCGGGCGTGGCAAGCGCGGGGCGCGGGACTGGGATTCAAGGTGGCCCGCAGAGGCAGCCGGCAAGCCGTCGCCGTTCCCCGGGAGTTATTCCTCGGGCGGCGTGAAGCCGCGGCGCATGACGTTTTCGGCGACCGAGCGCGGGAAGAGGAAGTTCTCGAGGTAGCCCTTGGCTAGGGCGGCGGTGTTGGCTCCGGGTGGTTGTGTTTGTGCGCCCAGCAGTGGTAAAAACAGGCAGTCGGTGTGCTTATACTAGGCGCTCGTAGCTTTTAGACTATTGTCATCGCGAGGTGCGCGAAGCGCGCCGTGGCGATCCAGCTGGATTGCTTCGTCGCTACGCTCCTCGCAATGACAGCTAAAAGCTAGGTGACGGTGGTATTATACTAGGCTTGGGAGAATATAGCTGTGGTGAATTGCCCGGTCATTGGCATCCCCGATGGTCGCGAGATGCCGGAGCCGAAGAAGCAGAGCAGGCGGATGCGATCAGGGCGGGAGCGAGGCCTGGATGACCTGCGGGTTACGCGCGAGGTGATACACGGCGGCCACGACTACGAGGTCGCTTTCGATCACGTAGAAAACGCCATACGGGAAGCGACGCAGCAGCACGCGGCGATAGTCCATGAACACCACGGGAGCTGATGCCGGGAATTCGGCGATCAGGTCCTGGGCCTCAGCGTAGCGATGCAGAAAGCTGGCACCCAGTCCTGCTGACTGCCGTTCATACCAGTTGTAAGCTTCGGCGAGATGGTTCTCGGCCAGACGGCGGACAATAACCTCATGTATCACTTTGGACCAAGAATGCGCGATTTGACCTCGACCCAAGAGGCACCGTCGCGTGGATTGCGCCGGATGGCCTCACGCTCTGCGTGAAGTTCGGCTTCTTGCGCCGGCGTCAAGGCCAGTGCCAGTTTGCTATTGGCAAGCTGGTCCCAAAGCTCCCCGACAAGCTGGAGTTTTTCTGCCGAGGTGAGTTTGGCGATGACAGGCTGGATGGCCGGACTCATGGCAACAGCTTACAAAATGAGCTGGCCGGCGCAAGTGATGAATCGGCGTAGTTTACTCTTCGTCGGGCGGCGTGAAGCCGCGGCGCATGACGTTTTCGGCGACCGAGCGCGGGAAGAGGAAGTTCTCGAGGTAGCCCTTGCCGCCGGCCTTGGTGCCGCCGCCGGACATCTTGAAGCCGCCGAACGGGTGGCGCTCGACGATGGCGCCGGTGCAGCCGCGGTTGAGATAGAGATTGCCGACGAGCATCTCGTTCTGGGCGCGTTCCAGCGCCTTCGGGCTGCGGGAGAACAGGCCGCCGGTGAGCGCGTAGTCGGTGCCGTTCACCAGCGCGAAGGCCTCGTCGAGGTTCTTCGCGCGGAGCACGGCGACGACCGGCCCGAAGATCTCCTCGCGAGCGATGCTGTGCTCGGGCTTCACGTTCACGAAGACGGTGGCCGGCACGAAGTAGCCTTCGGCGGGCGCCTTGCCTTGGAAGGCGAGCTTCGCCTCTTTTTTGCCCTGTTCGATGAGGCCGAGAATTTTCTTTTTGGCCTCGGCGTCGATCACCGGGCCGAGAATGGTGCCGGGCAAAGCCGGGTCGCCGATGGGATAGGAATCGCAGGCCGAGATGAAGCGCTCGATGAAGTGGTCATACACCTCGTCCAGCACGATGAGGCGCGAGAGCGCGGAGCATTTCTGGCCGCTGAAACCGAAGGCGCTGTAAAGCGCGGCGGGGATGGCCTCGTCAAGGTCGGCGTCGTTGTCGATGACGAGCGCGTTCTTGCCGCCCATCTCGCAGACGACTTTCTTGAGCGTCTGCTGGCCGGGCTGAGTCCGGCCAGCCGTTTCCCAGATCTTGCAGCCGACGGCGCGCGAGCCGGTGAAGGCGACGAAATCCACCTGCTTGTGGCCGACGAGGTGCGCGCCGACGTCCTCGCCGAAACCGGGGACGAAGTGCAGCACGCCGGCGGGCACGCCGGCCTCGATGAGGATGTCCATCAGCACGGCGCCGATGATGGAGGTCTGCTCGGCGGGCTTCATGATGACGCAGTTGCCGCCGACGAGCGGGGCGACAACGAGGCCGGTGAGGATGGCCAGCGGGAAGTTCCACGGCGCGATAGCGACGCCGACGCCGCGTGGCGTCCAGGTCTGCACACAGCGCTCGCCGGGGACGGCCTGCGTGACGGCGGGCTGGGCGAGCTGGCGCATCTCGACGGCGTAGTAGCGGCAGAAGTCGATGGCCTCGGAGATGTCGCCGTCGGCTTCGATCCAAGGTTTGCCCGCCTCAAGGATAAGCAGGGCGTTCAATTCCATGCGGCGCGACTCCATGAGGTCCGCGGCGCGCTCGAGCATCTGCGCGCGGGCGCCGGCCGGGGTGGCCCGCCATTTGGGAAATGCCGCCACGGAGGCGGCGACGGCGGCCTCGGCGTCGGCGACCGTGGCGCGGGCCCACGAGCCGATGACCTGCGTGGGCTTGGCCGGGTTGACGGAGGCGACGTATTCGCGGTCGGAAATCTTTTTGCCGTTGATGATGATCGGCCACCTCTGGCCCAGCTTGGCCGAATACGCGGCGAGGGCGGCACGCTGCTTGTCGCGGTTGGCGGCGAGGGCGTAATCGGTGTTGGCGGCGTTGACGAAGGCGCCGGCGGCGTGCGGCTTGCGGGCGAGCGGTTCGGGGGCGGCGGCGATGGCGTTGACCGGGTTGCCGAGGAGCTGGTCCTTCGTGGCCTCGCCCATGTTTTTGATTTTCAGGAAGCCCTCGTTCGAGGTGTTCTCGAGCAGGCGGCGGACGAGGTAGGCCATGCCAGGGAGCAGTTCGCCGACGGGACAGTATTCGCGGACGCGGTGGCCCATCTGGAGGAGCGAGGCCTTCAGCTCGTCGGCCATGCCGTAGAGCGCCTGGAATTCGTAGGCTCGCGGGTCGATGCCGAGGCGCTCGGCCTGCGCGATGACGTGGGCGACGGAGCGGGCGTTGTGCGAGGCGAAGTTCGGCGTGACGATGTCGATGTTCTCGAGGAGGAAGAGCGAGAGCTTCTCGTAGTTGGCGTCGGACTCGGGCTTTTTCTGCCACACGGGAATCGGCCAGTCGCGCTGCTGGGCGATGATGGTCTCGTAATCCCAGTAGGCGCCCTTGACGAGGCGGACGCTGAGCGGGCGGTTGTTTTTGCGGGCCCAGGCGACCAGGTCGCGCAGGTCGGTCTCGCAGTCGCGGAGGTAAGCCTGGATGGCGATTCCTATGGCGGGCTGCTGGGCGAACTCTGGTTCCTCGAAAATGGATTTGAAGAGCGAGAGGGTGAGGTCCTTCAGCTTGTAGCTCTCCATGTCGAAGTTGATCAGCGCGCCGACCTCGGCCGCGCGGCGGAGGATCGGGCGAAAGCGCTCCTTGAGGGCGGCGATGGAGTTCTCCGGGTCGGCCGGGTGGACGTCCGGCGTGAGCGCGGAGATTTTGACCGAGAGGTTGAGGCGGGGCAGGGGGCCTTTGGGGCCGAGGTCGCTGAAGCAGGGCGCCGGCTCCTTCGCGTAGAACTTCGAGACCGAATCGAGGATCTCGAGGTTGCGCTTCAGGAACACGTCGGCCTCGGTGTCGTTGAGGACGGTTTCACCGAGGAGGTCGATGGTGGTGGCGAGGCCGAGCTTGGTGTTTTTCCGGATCTGCTTGAGCAGGTCTTCGCCGGTCTCGCCGGCGACGAACTGGCCGGCCATGTCCACGATCTGCGCCTTGACCGGGGTGGCGACGAGGGCGGGGGCGAAGGAGGAGGCGGCGAGGCCGGCCTTGAGCGCGGGGTTGAGCTCGACGGCCTTGTCGCCGAGGTATTCCTGGAGGTGGCGGACGATTTCGCCGGAGGAATTGAGCGAGGGCAGGACGTCGACGAAGCGGAAGAGCTGGGTCTTGAAGACCGGATCCTTCATGGACCACTCCATCAGGCGGGCGTAGGCGCCTTTCTTGGAGAACAGGGCCGGGGGCGGCTGCTGGTCCATGAGGGCGAAGAGCTGTTCGCCCTTGGCGCGCACGGCGGTTTCGATTTTCGGGTCGGGGGTCAGGAAGGAGGACATGGGGAGGGTTTTCTTTAGATGCCCCGGCGCGCGCGCCCCGACAACCGGCGGGGGGGCGTGGGGACGGGCGTTCACGCCTGCTAATTGGGACAAGTGAATTCCCTAATGACCGCCTGTCTTGTTGCCAAGCCGGAGTTGGCGGCGTTTGCTCCGGCCCGTTGCATGAAATGCCTCGGCCTCATCGGTGGCATCGGCTGGGAAGCCACCACCCTCTACTACCGCCTGATCAACCGGACGGTGCGCGAGCATTACGGCAGCCTGTATTCGGCGCGGCTCATCCTCAACAGCCTCGAATTCCAGCACCTCGACACGCTGGTGAAGGAGAATCGCTGGAATGATGCCGGGGCGATGCTCGCCGAGGCGGCCGTCACCCTCGAAAAAGCCGGCGCGGAGGCGATCGTCGTGTGCTCGAATCTCATGCATTACGTCGCCGAGCACGTGGAGGCGGCAGTGGATATCCCGTTGCTGCATGTGGGCGATGCCATCCTGAAGGAGCTGCGCGCGGCCCGCGTGAGCCGGGTCGGGTTGATCGGCACGCAGTTCACCCTGGAGCACGATTTTCTTTTCGAGCGGCCGGCGGCGGCGGCCGGGGCGGGTCGGCGGCGGCTGCCGGTTGAGGTGGTGACGCCGGGGCCGGCCGATTTCGCCGAGCTCGACCGGATCATCTATTCCGAACTCTGCCGGGGTGAGGTGCGCGAGGTCTCGCGCGCGACGCTGTTGCGCCTGGCCAAGGACCTGCGCGCGCGCGGGGCGCAGGCCATCGTGCTCGGCTCGTCGGAACTGGCGCTGCTGCTGAAGCCCGACGATTTCACGCAGCCGCTCTTCGACAGCACGGAGTTGCATGCCGTGGCGGCGGCGAAATGGGCTCTCGGGGACGGGCCGAAGCGCCGCCGGAAGTGTTGACGGCGTCGGTTATGGGCTTGGCGCAGCGCGGGTTGCGTGGCAGGAGGTTTCTGCAACTCCGTGGGGAGGCGCCGTGTTCTTGGCATGAATGATGATCCTCCAGTGCACACCACCACTACCGAAGGCGTAACCGCTCCGCCCGACTTCACGACGTTCATGCGCAATTACCAAGACATGGTCTATTCCACGGCAGTGCGGCTCATCGGCAACGAGACGCAGGCGGAGGACATTGCCCAGGAAGTCTTCATCAAGGCGCATGCACATTTCGACAATCTGCGCACCAGTCCGTCGGCCGGCGGCTGGCTGAAGACGGTCGCGACCAACCTCTCGATCAACCACATCCAGCGCTACAAGAAGCGCTGGAGCTTCTTCTCCGACCTCGTCCACAAGGACGACGAAGGCGGCGACCGGGAAGTCGAGTTCGCTGCGCCCGACACTTTCTTCGCCGGCGTCGATTCCTCCGAGCGCCGCGAATGGGTCGAGCGCGCCCTGGAGAAACTGCCCGACCACCAGCGCATCCCGCTGGTGCTTTATCATTTTGAGGACCTGCCCTACGAGGACATCGCGAAAAAGACCCGCGTGTCGCTTAGCAAGGTGAAGACCGACATCCTGCGCGGCCGCGAGGCCCTCGCGAAGATCCTGGTGCGCAGCGGCGCCAGCCACGAAAGGTTCGCAACCTGAAGGTGCCCCATGAACGAAAAAATGACACCGGAAGACCTCGAGAAATTCATCCACCGCGAACTGCGCGCCCTGCCGCCCCGCAAGGCGCCGACCGGCTTCGAATCACGCCTGCAGGCCCGGCTCGATGCCCGCGCCGCGCAGATCGTGCTTTCGTCCGAGCAGGTCGAACAGCTCGTCCACCGTGAGCTGCGCGGCCTCCCGCTGCGCAGGGCGCCCGCCACGCTGGAGTCCCGCGTGCTGGCCGCGATCGAGCACCAGGCGGCGGTCGCCTGGTATCACAAGTCCTGGACCTACTGGCCCGGCGCCGTGAAGGCTTCCTTCCTTGGCGTCGCCACCGGCGTGAGCGGCGCCGCCATCGCCGCGTTCTACCTGATCACCCAGGGTGCCGACACCAGTGCTCTGGGCGCCGCCGCTGGCGAACGCTTCGCCGGGGTCGCCGCGCTCTTCCACGTCCTCCGTTGGATGACCAGCTATGTCAGCGAGAGCATCGCGAGCATCCCGCCGCTTTGGCTCTACGGCGGCCTGGCGTTTGTCGCCGCCCTCTATGCCACCTTCTTCGGTCTCGGCGCCGCCGCCTACCGCACCCTTTACCGCAATAATTGAGCGAATCCCCCATGAACAAGTCCCGCTACTCCTTCCTTTTTGCCGGCTGGCTGGCGCTCACCCTGGCGCTGCTGCCCGTGCTGCGCGCGCAGGAGGCGCCGCCTGCGCCGCCGGTCCCCGTTGAGCCCGCCCCGGCCGTGACCCCCGCTGAGCCTGCGGCAATCGAGTCCGCCGCGGCGGCTGAAGCGTCCGCGCCTGTCGAGGCCCCGGCTGACGACAAGGCCGTCGTGCCGAAGGAAAAGAAGGCGGACGGCGAACTCCGCGAACTGGGCGCGACGGAGGAGCACTCCACCACTCCGGCCAAGAAAAAATCCACCCGGCGCAATCGCGGTTCGCGTGGCGCCGAAGAGGCGCCGCATTTTGGCGACCAGACCATTGCCGCCACCCGCACTCAGGACGCGGCGGTCACGATCTTTGGCAACACCACGGTTGACGGCCATCTGACGGATGCGGCGGTCTCGGTCTTCGGCAACACCACGGTCAACGGCACCGTGGACGGCGAGGCGGTGTCCGTTTTCGGCACGACCACTATCAATGGCAAGGTCAAGGGCGAGGTGGTGACCGTTTACGGCGACCTCGTGCTCGGACCCGAAGCCGACGTGGGCGGCGAGGCGGTTGTGGTCTTTGGCAAGATCATCAAGGCACCCGGGGCGCAGATCCACGGCAACACACAGGAGGTCGTCAGCTTCCGGCCGCTGGGTGATGCCGAGGGACTGAGCACCTGGTTCACCAAGTGCCTGCTGATGGGCCGTCCGCTGGCCTTCGACAGCCGCCTGATGTGGGCGTGGTATGTCGCGTTTGGCCTTCTCGCCTTCTACGCGCTCATCGCGCTGATCACGCCCGCCGGCGTGCAGAAGTGCATGGAAACACTGGACACGCGCCCAGGTTCTTCGCTCCTCGCCGCCCTGCTGACGATGTTGCTGACGCCGATCGCCTATCTGCTGCTGGTGCTGACACTGACCATTGCAATCGGCTTCGTGCTGTTGCCGTTGTTTTCACTCGGTCTGTTTTTCGCGGCGATCTTCGGCAAGATCGTGATGCTGGCCTGGCTGGGCCGACGCTGCACCAAGCTGCTCGGCGACGGCCCGCTGGCGCACCCCGTGTTCGGTGTGCTGATCGGCGGCGTGATCATGCTCCCGCTTTATACTGTCCCGATCGGCGGTTTCGTCCTCTACAAACTGATGGGCATCCTCGGCCTGGGCGTCGTGGTCTACACGCTGATCCTGATGTTCAAGGCCAGCCGTCCGCCGAAGCCGGCGGTCGTGGCGGCCGGCGCCGCGGCTCCTTTGGCCGGTGACGGGCAGACGTTGGCCGCTGCGGTGCTGCCGCCTGTCATCTCCTCGGCCACCTTGCCGCGCGCCGGATTCTGGATCCGCCTGGCGGCGGTGGTGCTCGACGCCATCCTGATCGGCATGATGTGCGGCTTCCTGAGCAACATTTGGAGCGGCTTCGAGGTGTTCCCGTTCTGGTTCGCCGCCTATTGCGCCGCCATGTGGGCGACCAAGGGCACGACCATCGGCGGCATCATCTGCAGCCTCAAAGTCGTGCGGCTTGACGACCGTCCCCTCGACTGGGGCGTGGCTGTCGTGCGGACGCTCGGCGGCTTCCTGTCGCTGTTTGTCGCGGGCCTGGGCTTCATCTGGGTCGCCTTCGATGACGAGAAGCAATCTTGGCACGACAAGATCGCCGGCACGACCATCGTGCGGGTGCCGAAGGGCACGGCGCTGCTGTGAGGCATCAGGCGATAAGCTTTAAGCAAAGGCCGGGCACCCGCCCGGCCTTTTCGTTGCTGGACATGTGCGGCTGAGCTTACAGCTTATCGCTTAAAGCTTATGGCTTCATCACCTCTCGTCGGAATCATCATGGGCAGCTCCTCGGACTGGGAGACGATGGCGCACGCGGCGACGACGCTCACCGCGCTGGGCGTGCCGTTCGAGAAGCGCGTCGTCAGTGCGCACCGCACGCCGAAGCTCATGGTCAGCTACGCCGAGTCGGCCGAAAAGCGCGGCCTGAAACTCATCATCGCCGGTGCCGGCGGCGCCGCGCACCTACCGGGCATGACGGCCTCGCTCACCACGCTGCCGGTGCTCGGCGTGCCGGTGGAGTCCAAGACGCTGCACGGCCTCGATTCACTCCTTTCGATCGCGCAGATGCCCGGTGGCGTGCCGGTGGCGACGTTTGCGGTCGGCAAGGCCGGGGCGATCAACGCCGCGCTTTTCGCCGCCTCCCTGCTCGCGCAGTCCGACGCGAAGACGAAGCGTGCTTGGGAAAAATTTCGCGCCACACAGACGAAGAAGGTCCTCAAGACCAAGCTGCCGTGAGCGCGGGCCAGGCGATTCTCCCCGGGAAGACCATCGGCGTGCTCGGCGGCGGCCAGCTCGGCCGCATGCTCTCGCAGGCGGCGACGCGGCTCGGATACCGGGTGCATGTCTACGAGCCGGCGGCGAATTGTCCGGCGGGCGCTGTGTCGCACAAGGAGGTCAATGCGCCCTACGAGGACACCGCGGCCCTGACGGCCTTCGCCAAGGAGTGCGATGTCGTCACCTATGAGTTTGAGAACGTGCCAGCCGCGCCGTTGAAGGCGATCGAGGCCGTCACACTGCTCCGGCCGCACTGGAGCGTGCTGGAGACGACCCAGAACCGCTCGCGCGAGAAGCGGTGGCTGCGGGACAACAAGTTTCCGCACGCCAAATTCTCCGAGGGCACCGATGTGGCCGCCGGCATCCGCGAGGTCGGCGTGCCGTGCGTGGTGAAGACGGCGGACTTCGGCTACGACGGCAAGGGCCAGCTCAAGGTCATGACCGACGCCGACATCCCGGCGGCCGTGCAGAAATTCGCGGGCCAGCCGGTGGTCATCGAGCAGTTCATCGACTTTGCCTGCGAGGTGTCGGCGGTCGTCGCACGCTCGCCCGGCGCGGCGGTGCGGGTGTTCCCGATCGCGGAGAACATCCACACGGACCACATCCTGGACTTTTCAATCGTGCCCGCGCGGGTCGCGCCGGCGGTGACGGCCGCGGCCGAGAAGCTCGCGCGGCTCATCGCGGAGAAGATCAACCTCGTCGGTGTCATGGGCGTGGAGCTGTTCGTGACGAAAACCGGCGAGGTGCTGGTCAACGAGCTGGCGCCGCGCACGCACAACAGCGGGCACTGGACGCTCGATGCGTGCATGACCTCGCAGTTCGAGCAGCAGGTGCGCGCCATCTGCGGGCTGCCGCTCGGCGCGGTGACGCTTTCGTCGCCGGTCGTGATGGTCAACATCCTCGGTGACGCGTGGGCCAACGGCGAACCGAAGTGGGACACGCTGCTCGCGCAGCCGAACGTGCGGCTGCATCTCTACGGCAAGGCCGAGGCGCGGGCGGGGCGCAAGATGGGGCACTTCACCGTGACGGCACGCGATGCCGACATGGCGCTCGAGCTCGCCGAGAAATACAAGGCGCGGTTGACCGGCTAGCTCCCCAGCGCGTAGAAGGAGTGCTGCCCCTCGAAGCTCGGCACAGGGTGTGAACCGAGGGGACGGGCTTTGCCGACGAGCGACAGCGACTTTGCGGCGGCCTCGCTTAGCACGCAGGTGGCGCCGAGCGGCTTGGTGGATTTCTCCATCCGAAACAAGAAAATGACATCGGCGCCGACCAGGGACTCGCCTTGCAGACCGCCGCTGAT
>Ga0154020_10007170_pt1 | contig 13037 bp, 10 predicted proteins | sample Klosneuvirus_201_FD_109709 | JGI IMG/M metagenome (GOLD analysis project Ga0154020, IMG submission 109709) | Active sludge microbial communities from wastewater, Klosterneuburg, Austria - Klosneuvirus_20160825_MG | ecosystem: Engineered > WWTP > Aerobic digester > Activated sludge | place... | reverse complement strand
TCTTTATCGACTGGAGCAATCATTAAAGGTAGAGAGGCTTCGTAATAAGATTGCCAGCGATTTGCATGACGAAATTGGCTCCAGCCTTACGCGAATTTCACTTTACTCAGATTTGTTACAAACGGACCCCGATCAAAAAGAGCGGAGGAATTACTTACTTACCATTCGGGACTTAAGTCGCGAAATCGTATCGACTATGAGTGACATTGTATGGTCGATCGACAACAAAAATGACTCGATGGGGGCGTTGATAATTCGAATAAAAGATTTTGCAACAGAACTGCTTTATCCCAAGAATATTGCACTTGATTTTGCAATTACAAATGTTGATGAAAGCAGACTGCTCGATCCGATACTCAAACAAAATATCTATTTAATTTGCAAGGAGGCCTTAAACAATGTGGTTAAACATGCGCAGGCAACCCATGTAAAAGTGTCATTAACCAGTACCAGCGATTCTTTTACAATTCGAATTGAGGACAACGGTTTAGGGTATAAGGATGATGCCCATGTGGGAAATGGAATCCGAAATATGAAAAGAAGAGCTCAGGCCATTGGTGGCGAATTTGACATTGAACATGATAAGGGGACAAAAATTACGATTCAGCGTAAAACTATCTAGCCCCCATGTTTATGGGATAGTCCCGCGGGATAAGCTTAAGTAGCTTAGTAGAAAAAATATCCATATGAAAAAGCTATTTGTTTTACTTGGACTAACCTTGAGTGTGCTCACCACAGTAAATGCGCAATGGAATTTCTCATTAGTTGCCGGCCCAAGCCTTGCAAACTTTAGTGGTGCTGATAAAAAAGATTGGGGTGGCACCGATACGGACCCTAAAATGGTTGTTCGTTTTCAGCTAGGGCTTATCGGAGAGCGAATCGTGGCCGAAAAATGGTTTGTAGGTGGAGGACTTCAATTTTCTACTAAAGGAGCTTTGTACGAAGGCACAACCGACTATTATGACATAAATACAAGTTTGTTACAGACGATTTCTGTTAAATACAACAAGGTATTGAGTTATATCGATGTGCCTATTTATGCAAAGTATGTTGCTTCGCAAAAACTTTTCCTGATTATAGGAATTCAGCCCAGTATTCTTGTTAGTGCTAAGATTAAGAACGATGAGAACGCACAGAAGGCGTTCAGTTTACCCGAGAAAGAAGATGCCAAAGACTATTATGGTATTTTTGATTTTGGCTTGTTGCTGGGCCCTCAATATGAAATCAATGAGAAAATGTCGTTGCGATTACTCTATAAGCCAGGCTTACTAAAAATCGCCAAAGACGAAGTATACAGTAGTGGAGGAAATACAGAAGAGGAATATTATAAAGTAATGAATAGTGTATTGGATTTTTCCTTTATCTATAGATTAAATCAATAGATAATAACAATGATTTTTGTAGGCATTGTTGAAGATGATGAACAAATACGGCTTGGGATTCAGACTTACCTGAATCATCAGGAAGGTTTTGTGTGTGAGCATTGTTACAACTCTATGGAAGATTTATTGGATAATCTTCAGAATGATAATCTGCCGGATGTAATGATAATTGATTTAGGCCTTCCAGGGATGTCGGGTATTGACGGAATGAAAATCCTAAAAGAGAAATACGCTACAATAGATCTGGTGGTTTTTTCTGTGTTTAACGATCCTAAAAAAATCTTTGATTCGCTGTGCGCAGGAGCCACCGGCTACCTTTTGAAAAATACACCTCTTGCAGAACTTAAGGAAGGCATTGAGCTTTTAACAAAAGGAGGTTCGCCTATGTCGCCACAAATAGCCCGTAAGGTGATTGAGTTTTTTAAACCTGTAAAAAGTAAATCACCTTCTGTGCTCTCAGATAAGGAAAAGGAAATTGTGATTGGCCTGGTGGATGGATTAAGTTATAAACTAATAGCGGACAGGCTGGAAATATCGATTGAAACCGTTCGTTTTCACATAAAAAATATATACAGAAAACTTCACGTACATGGAAAAGCAGAAGTAATAACCAAATCCCTGCGGGGCGAAATTTAGCCCCATCTTTATGGGGTGACAGAAGCACTTACTATTTTGTAATTTTATAGATATAGACACTAAACACCCTTAATTATGAAACTTAAATACATTATCCCCCTTTTCTTGCTGTTTGCACTCGGCACTATTTCTTCCTGCGATCTTTTAGGCAATGCAGATGATGTTTCGTTTGAAGCTGAACTCCCCTTGGCATTTACCGTTGATGAACAAGCAGATAACCCCAGTGGAAAATCTTACACGGATTCCCAATTGTTAAATGCCAGCTCAGATCCTGATGTTGCTAAGTATGCTAGTAAAATCAAGGAATTTAAAGTAAATAGAATTACCTATCGGATTTCTGGCGCTACGGATCCTTTGGTGTCATTCACTAATGGAACGCTTAAGCTTGCCAGCGGAAAGACAATAGCCACTGTAAGTTCGGTTAGTTTATCAAATACCGCGGAGTTAGAATTAAATGCCGATACCGCTGGCTTTAATGAATTAGCATCGGCCTTGCTTTCGGATAAACAAGAGATGGTTCAACTACAGGGAACGCTTTCTAAAACTCCGATTAAGTTTTACGTTGATTTTACTTTTTACACTACAATAACAGCTAATGCTTTATAGTTAGAGCGAATTTCAAATAAAAAAAGCTGTCAGGGAATTGACAGCTTTTTTGTTGATGCATTGTGTGATTATATCCTGAAGATTTAGTACGGCTTCTTACAGAGAATCATATGGGACTTCCCGTCTAATTTGAAACCTAGAAGGTTATACCAGTAATTAGCGAATAAACATTTGAAGCAAGACCTATGGTTGTATTGTTTATTATGGGTCCTGGATTTTCAAACCTACTCTCTATGAAAACAATATTTTTTTTACTGTACTTTCGCTGAAAGCCTAGTCCAAATGCAAAGCCGGTTTGATTTGAGTAAAAATCAAAGCGATCATTTTCAGACACAGGAGGCGCATTTGGATAATTGGATTGAGACCGAGTAACAGTTAAGTTATTCGTTAGGCTAAATGTCTTTATTAGACCCAATCTAAAATAGATAGCATTTTTTATTGAAATAGGAATGTCATATTGAAACATTATTGGGACAAAGAGATAACTGTAACTGAGAGACACATCAAACGTATCATACGTTGGTCCTTCAAATACAATTTTCTCATTAGAGGAAGCCCTCAAGTATCTTAATTCAATATAAATTGAAAACTGATCAGTAACGCGAGGAGTTGAAAATTGCATTCCAACTCCTGGTGAAAATCCGAACTGTGAAAAATCAGCTTCTTCATAGTATCCAAAGATAAATTTATACTGATCGGAAACACTGGCATTAAGATTATTATAGCTTAGGCCTACAAGCGGACTTACTCTAAATCTAAATGTGGGAATCATTTCTTTATAGACTAAAGGTTTAACGTTGACACAATGGTTATATTTCTCTATAATTTCAGACAAGGAAGATTCAGCTAATCTTGATTGATCAATTAATTCCTGTACTTCAGGGCAATCACTCAACACGAATTTTAAAACCCCTACGTAAGATTTTTTTTGGTGTATATAATCAGCCTTAACCTCAATCTCCTCAATAATCAATGGATACACCTCATTTTCCTTTTCTAGAAAAAATTTATCATCCCAGCTGTACAAATTTGCTTTCCCTTGAACTAAGAACTGGGCCAAAACTCGTTCATTATTTATGATAATAGACTTATAGTATCGGTAATCATTCAAAATTACCGATTCAAAATCTTCAATAGTAAATGCAACTTCGATGGATTTGTCAGTTTCTTTGAACAAGACGCCCGTTGGGGCAATTTTATTTCCTTGGAGTTTTAAATAACCCTTTAAAGTATCACCAGATTCTTTGATGATGAGCCCATTGTGAAAAATGTTTTGAGAAACCCCCTGCATTCTTAATCCAAGAAGAATAGCAAAAAAAAAGATTAGTGAAAGTGGTTTCATTTTTTTAGGTATAAAAATCTATTAATTTATATTATAACCCTCAATTAATCTACCTCTTACTTTTCAATCCCTCTTCAACTGATCAAATTTATTTTCCGAAACTCTTTTTGGGAACACATTATCAGCCGGATTTACTTCTCCGGTATTTCCAGTCGGATCAATCACTACCCGGGTAACTTCTTTTTCTTTAACGAAAATCTTTTTTACTTCTGTTTCGTTCAGGCGCCAAACTTCAGCAGGTATTTGTTCAACTTCTTTCGTACCATCTTTAAATGTCCACTCAATAATTACCGGGGTTACCAGGCCGCCTTTATTCTTTAAGGTGATTTCATAGAGATTTTTAGATTCTAAATCTTTGCGAACATCCGCATCATTAATTTTATTTCGAAACTCGCTGTAGTTCGCATCAGGTGTATTGATCATGGTAAATTCCTGCGGACCATTGCTGAAATCAGTTGCTTTTCCTTTGGAAGAGTTGGCAGCAAGATCACCCGTTTTTGTCTTTACATTTTTATTCTCAAGGTCTTTGGTTTGTGATTTCACTTTGTACCACTTCACTTCATCAAGTTCAACATCTACATTATCTACAGAATAAAACCAGCCACGCCAAAACCAATCGAGATCAACAGCCGATGCATCTTCCATGGTACGAAAGAAATCGGCAGGCTTTGGATGTTTAAAGGCCCAGCGTTGTGAATATTCTTTAAATGCTTTATCAAACAACTCAGGCCCCATTACTGTTTCGCGAAGTAACGTGAGTGCGGCAGCCGGTTTGCCATAGGCATTGGGACCAAAATCACCAGCTGGAATGTCGTCCGATTGCCACATAATGGGGCGCATCATTTCTTTATCGCCACGCATGTAGCCGGCCATACCTTTTGGAGAACCCCAACTGATGTTGACGTCCGGATACCGTTCACGCTTCGTTTCTCTTTCAAGAAAAGAATTCAATCCCTCATCCATCCAACTCCATTGACGCTCATCGGAGTTAACAATCATCGGAAAGAAATTGTGACCTACTTCGTGAATGATTACGCCTACCATGCCTTCATATGTACGTTGCGAATAGGTGCCGTCACTTTTTGGTCGGCCACCATTGTAGCAGATCATCGGATACTCCATCCCTTGGTTGGCAGTATGAACTGAATAGGCCGTTGGGTATGGATATTCAAATGTTCTGGCCGAATAAACCTCTAAAGTATTTTTGATTGCTTTCGTAGATTCCTTTGCCCATAGGGGATTTCCTTCCTTCGGATAAAGTGATTGCGCCAACGGGGTTTTATCACCCACTTTCACAGCCATCGCATCCCAAATAAATTTGCGTGAGGTGGCGAAAGCAAAGTCGCGCACATTCTCAGCATGAAACTCCCAGGTGCTTTTTTTCTTCGAACGTTCCTTTTCTTTCTTACGCGCTTCTTCTTCGGTTACGATAAAAACGGGGGCATCAAAAGTTTTCTTGGCGCGATCAAATCGTTCAATCTGATCTTTCGTTAATACTTCTTTTGGGTTTTGCAACATACCCGTGGCACCCACAATATGATCGGAAGGCACGGTTATACGCACGCGATAATTTCCAAACACCAATGCAAATTCTCCCTGCCCCATGAATTGCTTGTTTTGCCAACCTTCGTGATCGTCAAACACACACATGCGTGGAAACCATTGGGCGATCGCATAGAGGGCATTGCCATCGGCTGGAAAAAATTCGTATCCACCGCGTTCGCTAAACTGCATGCGATCCTTTTCTACATAACTCCACTCAATTATAAAACTATACTTGTCACCAGTTTTCATTGCGGTGGGTAAGTCTACCCGAAGCATGGTGAAATTGATTGTAAAAGGAAGGTCTTTTCCAGTTGCTGCGTCTTTCACTGATTTTATTTTAAAGCCACCCTCATACCCATATGCATCGGAAGCCAGCGGGAAAAACTTTACCGGAATGGAATCCCGCACGCGGTTCGTTTCGGTTTTGTCTGTCATGTTTCCTTTCGACAAATTGTTCTGATCCAATTGCAACCAGAGGTAGCGTAAAACCTCGGGGGCATTATTGTAATAGGTTATCGTCTCACGGCCTGTGATTAACTGCGTGTCTTCGTTGAGCTCAACAGCTATCTCGTAGTCAGCACGCTGCTGCCAGTAATTGGTGCCAGGAGCTCCAGAGGCCGAACGATAGCTGTTGGGTGTGGGTAATTGCTGATCAAGCTGCTCAAATTTGCCTTGCCAGTTTTGCTGCGCTGTGGCCGGCAAACTAAACGCAAGTACAGAAAAAATAATAAAAAGATACTTCATAAAGGGAGGTAAAAAATTGAAACCACAATATTAAAAAGACCGGTGGATATAGCCCCCCACCGGTCAATATTTAATCTGCGTATTCCCGATAAGGGAACACAATTATAGATCATTTGCCTTTTTTCTTCATTTCATTGAACTTATCGGGCTGTGCAACTTTAGGAAACACGTTGTTTTCAATGCTGATATCGGCTGTTTCTTTTAATGGATCGATTACAACATTAACAACTTCCTTATCCTTTGCGAAAACTTTCGTTACGCGGGTTTCATTTAAGCGCCAGATTTCGGCAGGGAGTCTCTCAATTTCTTTACTTCCATCTTTAAATGTCCACTCAATGATTACCGGCATGATTAACCCGCCTTGGTTCGAAAGCGTGATTTCATAGAAATTCTTTGTTTCCATTTTTGAAATCATGGCCTTATCGTCTAACCGATTTGCAAACTCGCCATACATCCGGTTTTCAGTTGGGATAACGCTGAAGTATTGCGGGCCTTCACTGAAATCTGCGGGCTTCTTGCCATCATTTTTAGAAGCAAGATCGCCTTTGGTAGTCGTTTTAGTTTTGTTCTCTACGGTAGCCTGAGTCTTACTAACCTTAAACCATTTAACGTCATCTACCGATACATCGCAGTTGTCGGTTGTATAAAACCAGCCGCGCCAAAACCAATCCAGATCAACGGCCGAAGCGTCTTCCAGTGTACGGAAAAAATCGGCTGGCTTAGGATGTTTAAATGCCCACCGCTCTGCATATTCTTTGAATGCCTGATCGAAAAGTTCCGGACCCATTACCGTTTCGCGTAAAATATTTAGAGCGGTTGCACACTTCGCATACTGCTCATTTCCAAAATTAGAACGCACTACTGATTCAGAGTTAACCATGAGTGGTCGCTGTAATTCAGGATTGCCTTTCATATAAGGTACAATGTTCGCAGCAGGGCCTCTACCTATCGGCTTATCCGGATAGTTCTCTACTTCCGTGCGATACTGAACGAATGTATTTACACCTTCATCCATCCAGGTCCACTGGCGTTCGTCATTGTTAATAATCATAGGAAAGAAGTTGTGTCCAACCTCATGGATGATAACACCAATCATTCCCCACTTTACCCGATCCGACACAGTACCATCGGCATTCGGTCTTCCGAAGTTGAAACAAATCATAGGGTACTCCATGCCCAGGGAAGCGGCATGTACCGAGGTAGCTTGTGGATACGGATAATTTATGGAATACTTAGAGTACGTAACAAGCGTGTGTTTAACGGCCATGGTTGATTCCTTCTCCCAAAGCGGATTGCCTTCTTTAGGATAATACGACATGGCTAGCGGAGTTTTATCACCCACTTTAACAGCCATCGCATCCCAGATAAATTTGCGCGATGTAGCGAAAGCAAAGTCTCTAACATTCTCAGCTACAAAACGCCAGGTTTTTTTAGTTGTTGATTTTGATTTTTCACGTTGTATAGCTTCTTGCTGCGTACAAATGACAACGGGTTTATCAAAGGTTGTTTTTGCTTTTTCAAAGCGCGCATATTGCTCTGCAGTCAATACCTCCTTTAGATTTTGAACCATACCCGTGCCACCCACAATATGATCGGCCGGTACGGTAAGGTTAACCTGATAATTTCCAAAGGTTAGGGTGAACTCGCCCTGACCCAAAAACTGTTTGTTCTGCCAGCCATTCACATCATCGTACACGCACATGCGTGGAAACCATTGGGCAATGATGTACAGATAATTGTCTTCTAGCGGAAAATATTCCATACCACTGCGCCCATCATTGGGCGTAACGTTTTTCATGCGATCATTGATTTTAAATGACCACTCTACTGAGAATGACATTTTTTGACCCGCAGCTAAAGCCTTAGGCAAATCAACACGCATCATGGTTTGATTGATCGTGTAGGGAAGAGCTTTGCCCGAAGCATCTTTAACAGACTTGATTTTAAATCCACCATCAAAATCATAGAGATCAAGCGTGGCCGCCATGCTTTTAGCATCGACAGAATCTTTTACAGAATTATTAGCGGATTTGACCGTGTTGTTTCCTTTTGCGTTAATATTTTGATCGAGTTGCAACCACAGGTAAGTGAGGGCATCCGGTGAGTTGTTAAAATAGGTTATCACTTCAGACCCGGTAATGCTTTGATTCTGATCATTGAGTTCAGCATCAATCACATAATCGGCCTGTTGTTGCCAGTACTTGGCTCCCGGAGCACCCGAGGCAGACCGATATTCGTTTGGCGTGGGAAGTTGCTGATCGAGTTGTTCAAATTTTCCTTGCCAGTTTTGAGCTGCTAAGGGTCCCGCCACAGCGAGCAGAAGGAAAGACATTATCAATTTATTCATAAAAGTATTTAATATTCAAAATTAGAAATGGTTTTTTAATAGGGCACAACCACTTATCAACAATCTGTGCCACGATTTAATCCGGAGTCATGAAGGAACAATTCTTTCATGTTAAAGCTTGGTGCCTTGGCGGCTAAAAATCCGATGGTTTCTTTGCCACAGAGACTCAAAGCCACGAAGGAATGCACTAAGCAAGTAACTCCGCTTATTAAACTTAGATTAGCTTTTAATTTTTCTTTTTTAATTCATCAAACTTACTCGGTTGAACGACCCGTGGGAAGATATTGTCCTGGATGTTAATGTCTGCAGTTTCTTTTAATGGATCAATAACAACGTTTACCACTTCCTTGTCTTTCTGAAACACCTTGGTAACTTTTGTTTCGTTAATGCGCCAGATTTCAGCGGGTAACCGTTCAATCTCTTTACTCCCATCTTTGTAGGTCCATTCAATAATAACGGGCATTACCAAACCACCTTTGTTAGTTAGCGTTATCTCATAGAAGTTCTTATTCTCCATCTTAGCAATGACAGCTTTATCATCGAGGCGGTTAGCAAACTCTCCATATAATCGGCTATCCGTTGGAGTTACACCAAAATACTGCGGACCCTGACTAAAATCATTTGGTTTCGCATCGCCACCCTTTGTTGCTAAATCACCTTTGGTTGCCGATTTGGTTTTGTTTTCTAAAGTTGTTTGGTCTTTGCGAACTTTAAACCACTTCACTTCATCCAATGTCATGTCGCAATTATCAGTGGTATAAAACCAGCCTCTCCAAAACCAATCGAGATCTACCGCGGAAGCATCTTCCATGGTACGGAAAAAGTCTGATGGCTTAGGATGTTTAAAAGCCCAACGTTGTGCATACTCCTTAAATGATGCGTCAAATAGCTCAGGCCCCATAACCGTTTCACGTAAGATAAACAGAGCCGTTGCCGCCTTGGCGTATTGTTCTGAACCCGATTGCACAACTTGTTCTCCGCTCGTCATTAAAGGGCGCATCATTTCTTTATCACCTTTCATGTAGGGTACAATACCCGCTGGCCGGCCGCGGCTCCAGTCCAATTGTGGGTACCGCTCTAGTTCAGTTAGTAGTTGCACAAAACTGTCAATGCCTTCATCCATCCAGGTTGTTTGGCGTTCGTCACTGTTAATAATCATAGGGAAAAAGTTGTGCCCTACTTCGTGGATAACAACACCTAGCATCCGCTGCAAAGTTTGATTGGTATATGTGCCGTCTTTATTCGGTCTTCCAAAATTGAAACAGATCATCGGATACTCCATACCAATAGAAGCGGCATGTACCGAAGTTGCTTGTGGATATGGATAGTCGATGGTGTATTTAGAATAAACTTCTAACGTATTTTTCACAGCAATGGTAGATTCCTTTTCCCAAAGCGGATTGCCTTCTTTAGGATAGTATGACATAGCCAATGGGGTAGTGGTGCCCAGCTTTACGGCCATGGCATCCCAGATAAACTTGCGCGAAGTAGCGAATGCAAAATCGCGAACATTCGTGGCATCAAATTGCCAGGTCTTTTTCTCTTTTGATTTTGTTTTTTCCTTGGCAACGGCTTCATCCTGTGTAACAATATCTACCGGCTTATCGAAAGTTGTTTTGGCTTTTTCAAATCGCTCAATCTCTGTTTTAGAAAGAACTTGCTGTGGATTTTTTATCATGCCCGTTGCAGCAACAACGTGGTCGGCAGGCACGGTGATGGAAACCTTGTAATCCCCAAAAGGTAAAGTAAATTCTGAGCGACCCAGAAACTGTTTGTTCTGCCAACCTACCACATCATCGTACACACACATACGAGGAAAGAACTGAGCAATGGTATAAACGTAATTGTCTTCTGCGGGGAAATATTCATACCCACTTCGCCCACCCTGAAAATTGCGATCGTTAATATTATACGACCACGCAATCTGAAAGCTTACTTTGTCGCCAGATTTTAACGGTTGTGGCAGGTCAACCCGCATCATCGTTTTATTGATTGTATGTTTTAAAGGATTGCCGGCCGCATCTTTAATGGAAGCAATCTTATAGCCGCCTTCAAAATCATATAGACTTAGTTGCCCCGCCATTGTTTTGGCTGCCACGGAATCGGTAATAGAGTTATTGCTCGTCTTGCCGGTGTTGCTTTCTTTTTCATAAAGATTCTGATCCAACTGCACCCACAAATATTTTAATACATCGGGTGAATTGTTGTGGTACGTAATTTTTTCGGTTCCGCTAATGCTTTGATTGAGATCGTTCAGCTCAACTGAAATTTCGTAGTCGGCTTTTTGCTGCCAGTATTTGGGGCCAGGTGAACCCGAACCAGAACGATACTCATTAGGGGTAGGTAAGGCTTGGTCAAGTTGTTCAAACTTACCTTTCCAATCTTGTGCGTTTACTGAAAACACAAAAAGAACTAAAGCAATTGTAATTAATTTATTCATACTAAAGTTAAAACGTTTATGTCTAAAATATTCATAGGTACAGCATCACCAAAAAATCCGGTCTTTCATGAGCACAAGCGCAATGCCCGCAATCGCTGCGGATAATACCAGCCTTACATCTCTGCGCGAAACTTTGAGTAATTCTACCAAAACAAAACTGATTGCGAGGAATATAGCAACCACTATTATTTGACCAAACTCCAGGCCCAGATTAAAGGCAAAAAGTGGGGATACAATATTTTCATTTTTGCCTAAAAGGGCTCTAAGAAAATTTGAAAAGCCAAGCCCATGGATCAATCCGAAAAAGAGTGCAAATAAATAGTTGATTTGAACTTTAGCGTTCGTTACGGTTGAGTCGCCCTTAAAAAGGTTGCCGGCTGCGGTAATGAAAATGGTAAGGGGTATCAGGAATTCAATTATTTCTGCAGAGAAGTTAATAACCTTAAGCGTGGCCAACGCCAGCGTTATGGAGTGCCCAATAGTAAAAGACGTAACGAGAATAAGAATTTGCCTCCAATCTCGTATCAGATATACAGCACAAAGTGCGAGAACAAAAAGAATATGATCGTATCCGTTTACATAATCCAAGATATGATCTTTACCTAAGCCAAAATACAACGCAAACTCACTCATCGGGTTATCTTAAAAGTGGGCACAAGTATAATCTTAATTTTGATTTAGGCCAATTAGAACTAATTTTGGCGGCACGATTTTCGTGATGAGGTTTCTATGATTAGCTTATTATACTCTTTCTTTCTTTTATTTCATCCCATTCATCTCTCCGTCTCTGAAATCGACTACAGCGAGAAGGATAAAGCATTACAGATAACCTCACGCATTTTTTTGGATGATCTCGAGTTATCGATTCGTACTCAATTAAAACAACCGGAACTTGATTTGTTAGAACCCGGACCTGGCCAAACCTCCGAACAACTTATTAGCGATTATGTTCTCAAACGCTTCTCAGTAAAGCTGGATGGCAAATTGCAGAAGTTAAATTTTTTAGGCTTCGAACGCGAAGACCCGGCCGTGATTTGTTACATAGAGATTGAGAATATTAAAAAATTTAAAACCATGGAAGTAAAGAACGAAATCATCATGGAAACACATGATGATCAATCTAACCTGGTACACGTCACTTATAAAGAACCTGTAAAGAGTTTGCGTTTAACGCGCGGCAAGTCATCCGATATACTCACTTTTAATTCAAAATAAATTTTAATAACGATGCGTAACAAAATTGTAGCCGGAAACTGGAAAATGAATAAAACGCTGGAAGAAGCTCAGGCGTTAACTTCTGAACTCATAGGCATGGTAAATGATGAAGTTAAAGGGAATGTGAAAGTAGTTCTCTGTACTCCGTTTCCTTATTTGCATCCGGTAAATCAGCAACTGGGTTCTAACAAACGCATTTCTGTTGGTGCCCAAAATTGCAGCGAACACGATTCTGGCGCCTATACGGGCGAGACCTCCGTCTCTATGTTAAAGTCAATGAATGTTCCATACGTTATTATTGGCCACAGCGAACGCAGACAATATTTTGGCGAGAACGGTAAGCTGCTTGCTACTAAAGTCGACAAGGCATTAGCAGCAGGGTTGACTCCGATTTTTTGTTGTGGCGAACCTTTGGAGATTCGTGAGAAAGGCACGCATGAACAACTAGTTAAACAACAGGTAGAAGAAAGTCTTTTTCATTTATCAGCGGAAGCGTTGAAAAAAGTTGTGATTGCCTACGAACCTGTTTGGGCTATTGGTACAGGTAAAACAGCAACCTCGCAACAAGCACAAGATATGCATGCGGTAATTCGCAAACATCTGGCTACAAAGTATGGCTCTGTGGCTGAAGAGATTTCGATTCTTTATGGCGGAAGCGTTAAAGCCGATAATGCCAAAGAACTTTTCGCTTGCGCGGATGTAGATGGTGGTTTGGTAGGCGGTGCTTCGTTGAAGAGCCGGGAGTTTGTTGAGATTGTTAAAGCGATTTGAAAAATCCCC
>Ga0154020_10007169_pt1 | contig 13039 bp, 15 predicted proteins | sample Klosneuvirus_201_FD_109709 | JGI IMG/M metagenome (GOLD analysis project Ga0154020, IMG submission 109709) | Active sludge microbial communities from wastewater, Klosterneuburg, Austria - Klosneuvirus_20160825_MG | ecosystem: Engineered > WWTP > Aerobic digester > Activated sludge | place... | reverse complement strand
TTCCGGCTCCACTACAACCATCGGAGACCGCACAGCAGCCTGGCCTATCGCACCCCCGCGGCGTTCGCGTCCGCGTGCCGGCGGGAGACTCCGCTCCGGCTCGCTGCGCTCGCCTGCGCTACGTCCCCCGCCGGCACGCGGGGGTTGGAGGTACCATCTGTTCCTCTCATCTGAGGTGGTACAGGAAAGTCAGGCAGGTCAAAAAACCGTCAAGTGATCAAGACGCTCACCGAAATCCAGTGTCGGGTGAGTGAAATCATCGACTCGTTCTCGCCGTTGTTTCCACACCGTGAATAGTCGGCGCCAAAGGCTGCAAACGTCAGAGTCACCTGCCTCATGCACATCTGCAGCCGGCCGGCGTCGATCAATCGGTCTCTCCCCGCATGGTTTTCAGATTCTCTCGCGATATGAAGTACTCTGGGTCAAGACTCAACGCCTGTTCATAGTGCTTGATCGCTGAATCGCGATTTCCCAGTTGATGCTCCGCATAGGCGATCGCAGCAAGGATGGCCGCGGTTTCGCTCAGGCGCAGCGCCTTCTTGAGTGACTCGATCGAGCACATTTGGCGACCGAGGTCGCGATATGCGAGCCCAAACTCATAATGGGCGCTCGCGACAACTTGCGTGGAGAAGGTGGCCGGCAATCCGCGGAGGTAACACGATTCGCAGATGTCAATGTCGCCTGCGGAAGTAGAAACGCAGGCCACCGGTACCGGGTTGCGGTTCACGTGGATGACCTCGCCGCTTGGCAGAGTCCAAGTCTCCGGCACTGTCCGAATGCTCTGCTTGCAAAGCGTGCAAGTATCCATGCGTCGCATGGTAACTGGTCATCTCAAGGAACGGCGGGTGGAATGACGTCGATGGCACCCGCCCCGGGGTGTACGTCACCGACTAACCCGGAGGAACCGGGTGAGTCGGTGGCACGATGGTCGTCCACCCCGCAGGGCCGCAGGGGTGGAATTCGAGGTGCGATACCAGGGGTGCGCGCGCAGGGCATTGCGACCACTGGCAACCATCGCGCACCCCTGCCAAGGTGAAGGAGGGCAGGTTGGAACTATCATTCGAGCATGGTGCGGCGCTGCCAGTTGAGCGTGAAGCCGATCTTGCGGTCGAGACTGCCGTTCCAATCGACTTCGAACTTCTGGTTGTGCAGGCATTCGTAGACTTCGCGGGCGATGGAAAGGGCGTTCTTCTCGTAGAACTCAGGGGGCGCATCGGAGCCGTCCGGTGACAACCAGCCGTAGGCGAGATAGATGGACAGGTTGGTGCTTTCGGCCAACTCTTGAGCGAGGTTCTGATCTATGAAGAACGCGTAGCCGCGGGCGGGCGTACGGAAGCCTGGATGCCGGTCGGCTATGAGTTCGATGCGGTCTTCAAGTTCGCCACTTGTACAGGTGTCACAGCACGGGGAGGCTTGCCAAAGCACAATCCCCTTATCGCGGAGGTCGGCTTCGACACGATCAAGCCGATCACAATCCGTCTGCTTTGGCCAGGTGGCCTGCTCGGACGCCAGCTGCGCTTCGGCGCGATCGAGTTCGCCCGATGCAAACTGCATGAACGTGGGATGTTCGTTCTCTGGGCAGTCGTCCGGCAGGTGAACTTCTTGGCAAGTATTCAAGATCTCTTCGCGGGTTTGCTTTGCGAGTCGAAGCTCACCCAGGATTACAGACCGAAGCCTGTTGCGCAGGTCTTCTCGTGATTTGTCGTTCCAGATGGTGTGGTCACTCATCGCTGTTGTTCCGGCAGGCGTGTGATGCTACCGACGCGAATCGCCCTTGAGGAGAGCTTTCGCGCGTGCGCTTCCCTTGGCCGCGGCCGCGCGGAGCAGTTCGTTTGCTTTGGCTGGGTTCTTGGCTAAACCGCCGATGCCATCGCGGTAGCACATCGCCAGTTCGACCATTGCCTCGGTGTTGTCTGCGTCTGCGGCTTGCTTGTACAGTTCTACGGCTTTGGTGGCATCCGCAGGCAGGCCAGCTCCTCCGTGGCGATACCGACTAGCGAGCATCATCATGGAATCGGTGTTTCCGAGGGCCGCGGCCTTTGTGAACCACTCGATGGCAGTGGGATAATCCGGTGGGCGGGCCGTGAAGGCGATCATGCCGAGCTCGTGCATTGCGAAGTCCCAGTCTGCATCGGCCGCGCGGTTGTACCACTGCTTGGCGCGGTCCAGGTTCTGAGGCAGCCACGGGTCGCCGGTGCGATAGATGTCGGCGAGGTCGTGCATCGCGAGGATATACCCGCGCTCCGCGGAGTGCTTCATCCACTTAATGCCGTCGGCGGGGTTCTCATCCGGGAGCTTGCCGGTCCGGATCAACGTCGCCAGTCGGTACATGCCGCTTGGGCTGCCGTGAGCGATGGCCTTGCGAATCCAGATGACCGCCTCGGTGGTGTCGCGGGGTTGCCCATCGGAACCTAAGAGAAGAACCCTTCCCCAAGAGGACATCGCGGTCGCGTTGCCGCCTTGGGCAGCGGCACGCAACAGTTCATTCGCTTTGTGCCCATCCTTCTCGACGCCGCCGACTCCGTCGCGGTAGAACCTCGAAAGCCAGAATTTTGCGCGGTTGTCACCCGCCTCGACGCGATGATTCAAAATGGGCAGGGCCATCGCGTAGTACCGTTTGGCCTCAGCTTGGTCCTTCGTCAGACCGCAACTGCCGTCTTCGTATCGCTGGGCGAGGCACGCGGCCGAGACATACGAGCCGCGCTCCGCCGCGGTCTTAAGCATCTCCACCGCACGCTTGGTGTCCTTTGTGACGCCGAACTGACCGGTTTCGTACAGATTGGACGCTTCGTCGAGGCCAAGAAGATTGCCCGTTTCCGCGGCCTTCAACAACCATTGAGCCATGGACTCGCCGGAGAACTCGTGCTTGCGTTCATCCGCGGCCTTGATGGCCAGGTCCCAGAGGCCGCGTTCGGCGGCGGGGAGTTCGAAATCGGGGGGAGTGTCGGCGTGGACATCGTCGCCGTAGACGCTCGCGAGGGCGAGCATGGCCCATTGGTTGCCGGCTTTGGCTTTGACGAGCAAGGTGTCTAGGGCGCTTGGTGTGGCGGGTTGGGCGAGGCAGGTGGAAGTGATCGCCAGCAGCGGCAGTACGTTTATCAGTCTCATGGCAAGAGAATACCGATCCGCCCGTCCGTCAGCCACGGATCTCCAAGCCCTGGTCATGGGTAGTCGGGAGCCGCAGGTTGAGGCGGGCTTGGAGTTCCGTGGCACGCTTTGGAGCGGAATCAACTGAAGCGGTTGATGGCGTATAGGACGGATGGGTCTGATTGATGGCGGAGTTCGGCGTGGCCACAGGCCACGGCTCGCTGATCGGTTGCGCGTGTGTCGTTAGCTCGGCTTGCGTCCGACCACCACGAACGGCCGCGCTCTGCCTAGGGAGACAATCGCGAAGAAAGGGGATGTGATGCTGGTATCACGCCGCTGGATGTCGGTCACGCCGCTCTCGCGCAGGATGGTGGTGTACTGGGCTGCGTGGCGGACATCGGCCAGGATGCAGGCACCGCCGGGTTTGAGGACGCGGGCGATTTCGCGGATGGCCGCGGCACGCTCTTCTGCTTTGTAGAGGTTGTGGATCGCTGCGTTTGAGACGATGACGTCGAAGTGGTTGTCGGGGAATGGGATCTGCCGCATGTCGGCGGTTTTGATGGTGACGCGGCCCTCGACACCTTCGCGTCGGGCGTTTTCGAGGGTGGCGTCGGGGTTGTTGCCGGAGAGGTCTTTGGTTTGCCAGATGTCGATGCCGGTGGCGGTGCCGGCATTGCCGGTGGTAAGGCGTTTGGCAGCGCCGATGAGCATGACGCCGAGGCCGCAGCCGACGTCGAGGACGGTTTCGTCGCCGCGCCAGCCGCCTGGTTTCAAATTCAGAAGCCATTCGCGTTCGCGGATTTTGCCGTACTTGGCGCCGAAGTACATATAGCTGCCCATGCCGAGGCAGGCGATGGCGATGGCGGTGCCGTTTCGCCTGAAGAAACGGGTCCAGTCTGTGCGGGGGAGGAGGCCGCTGAAGCAGACGATGCTGATGAGGAGACCGATGGAGCCGATGATGAAGAGGTTGCGGACGGCGCCGGGGGCGTCGATACCGTAGTTGGGGCGGGGGGTGGGGGGGGTTGGAGGTGTCACCATCGTGTCACCACCTTACCGTCTTTGGCAAGTTGGTGAAAGGACATACAGAGACGTCGGGAATTAGCCATTGTCGTTGCCTGGGGGTGGCACGCTTACTTCCGCGGCTTCGGCGTGGCGGCTTTCTTCTTGACCTTCTTGGCCGCGGCAGAGCGAATGATGATCTGCCCTTTGCCGGCCTTCGCGAACGGCACCTTGTTGCGAGAGATGGTCTGATCTATCAGGGTCACGACTGCCGGGCGGGCGAGTGTGGATGCGCCGTCGACTTCGATGAAGCGCACCTGGGCGGAGCCTCTCAACAGTTTCTCGGGGTCGGGCAGGTCCTTACCGGGGTTGAAGTAGAGTTTGATGCCGTCCGCATCGCCGCGGATTCCGAGAACGCCCTGGAAACCTTGCTCGGTGGGTGAATAGCTGATGACGAACCAACTGCGATACTCGTACACGAGCTCGTTGGCGGTGGGGAGGCGCTTGAGCAGGGACTTTCGCATGGCGGCGACGAGCTTTGTGTTCTTGGGGGCGAACTTGGCGATGAGGGCTTTGGCCTGGGCTTCTGCCGCGCGGCGCTCGGCCGCGGATTGGGGTGGTGGTGGGGTGGACTGCTTTGAGGTGGGCATGGGTTGGAGATCCGACTAAGGACTAAGTTGTGCTCAAACGAACTCGAGCCATAAGCGTACCGCGCGGCGGATTGCGTCGGGGCGGTCATTGGTTGGGCGGTCAGGCTGGCTGTGCCGGTGTTGGAAGTCGTTTTTGAAACCAAGCATCCCAGAGCGGGGTTTCGCGGGCGGCGGTTTTGGCGGCTTGGTCGCCGTAAAGGTAGAAGGAGAGGGCGACCATGCTGGGGCCGCCGCAGTTGAAGGCGCCGAGGGCAGCGACGCCGGGGCAGGGTTTGTCGATGCGGAGGAGGGCGTCGTAGGGGACTTCGGTGTAGAACTCGACGATGCCGCTGAATGCCGGGACGCCGCTGCCGGCGGGAGCGGACAAACGCTGGCCGACTTTGGCGCCTTTGAGTCCGAGGGCGGCGGTCGCGGCGGCCCAGGCTTCTGCGTCGGAGCCTTCGACGGGGACGACGTACTTCATTTGTACGGAGTGTTGGCCACGGAAGTGGGTAAGGTAGATTTGAAGGGTGCGGAGGAAGCCTTCCCATGCGACGGTGCCGGCTTCGAGCTGGTCATCCCATTCATCGGTGCTGGCAAAGAGGCTTTGGACGATGCGGACGATGCACTTGCCACCCTCGCGCGCCTCTACGCTCCACTCACTGGCGATGGGGGGCGAGCTGACAATCGGGTTCTCCATCTGAGAAGCCCACTTCAGCGGCGGGTTCCAGGCGATGATCGGTGAAGTCATTTCCATGCCGGGTCCGAAGTTGGTTTTCACGGCTACAGGTTTGCCGTCTTTTACTTCGAACTCGGTGGGCACGAGCCAGGAGGAGATGCCGGGGCCGGTGGAGATGGCGCGCCAGACTTCCTCTGGCGTGCCGGGGACTTCGACTTGGACCTGGGCGTAGCGGCGTCCGTTGGCGTCTTTCTTGATGCTCATGATGGTTCCTTTGGATCGGACTTGCTTGGCAGCGGGTGCGCCATGACCAACAGGCGATGGGCGCGGCCGCCGGGGGCGGATTCATCGTGGTACTTGGAAACGAGTTTCGTGATGGCTTCGGTGAGTTCGTTGCTGAAGGCCGCGCGTTCCGTAGGTGACCGAAAGCGAACTTCGGTGTCCACCGAAAGGGTCGCCAGGCGTTTGCCTGCTTCCTTGGCACGACGAACCAGGTCGCCCACCTCGCGGACAATGCGTGCGCCCAGGGCAATCAGATAACTCGCGGACAACCGATCGCCTTCGCGATTCGGGTCGACGGCGACCAGCCCCATGGCACTGGGCGAGACGATGTAGGAAGCGGCCGTCGCCACGAGTAGCCGTTCGGTCAGCCCGCCCCATTTGCGTTCCCGGGCCAGCCGCACGAGCCCGTGCTGTTCCAGCGAGTTCAAGTGGTAGTTGACCTTCTGCCGAGTTAGTCCGATCCGCGTGGCCAGGGTCGCCGCCGAGGCGGGCTGAGCCATTTCGGAGAGCAGGCGGCTCCTCACGGGTTCTAGAGCCACCGTCGCGGCCGCGGGATCGTCGATGACTTGGATGCCGAGCATGAGGACAAGATATCATTGACAACTTTTGTTGTCAAGCAGAAGTCAGGGTTTTTTTGCCAAAGGCGTGAGTTCGATGAGGTGCCGAAGAAGGGCGATGTCACCTAGCTTTGCCGCGTGTTGAACGCCAGCAGGCGAAGTGCGTTGAGGACCACGAGAATCGTGCTGCCTTCATGGAGCAGAACGGCAGGACCGATCGTGGCAACACCCGTCGCCCCTGCGATGATGAGCACAACGATCACCGCCAAGGCGAAGATGACATTCTGGCGGATGATGGCGCGCGAGCGCCGAGACAGGGCGATGGCAAACGGCAATCGGGAGAGATCATCACCCATCAGGGCCACATCGGCAGTTTCCAGTGCGACCGCGGTGCCGGCACCGCCCATCGCAATGCCCACCGTCGCTTGCGCAAGTGCCGGGGCATCATTCACCCCGTCGCCCACCATCGCCACGGCGCGATGCGTCTTGAGCAGGTCCTTGATGACCGCGACCTTGTCCTCCGGAAGCAGGTCAGCGTGCACCTGGTCGACTCCAACCTCGCTCCCGACCGCTGCTCCTACACCTTTGTTGTCGCCCGTGAGCATCACGAGGGAACGGACGCCGAAGGTCCGGAGAGTGTTGAGCGTCGCCCGGGCGCTGGGCCGCGGCCGGTCCATCACGCCCAGGACCCCCAGCCACCTCACTCCCCAGCGCACAACGACAATGCTCCGTCCCGCCGCCTGAAGCCTGGACACCTGGCTGCGAATTTCTTCCGGCACTCCGTCGGGGGTGTGGTCCCAGAGTTTGAGACTCCCGATTTCGACGACCTGCCCTCCGACCGGTGAGCGTACTCCCTTGGCTGTAACGCTCTGAAGATCGCCCACGGATGGAAGGTCGAGTGAGTCCTGGGCGGCTCGCCGAACGATCGCCGCGGCCAGGGGGTGTTGAGAGCGGCGCTCGACCGCCGCGGCGATCGTGAGCAACTCGACCGAGCTGGCGCCCGCTGCGGGGACGATGTCGGTGACCTCGGGCTTGCCGACGGTCAGAGTGCCCGTCTTGTCGAACGCGATCGCCGAAACGGTTCCCAGATGCTCCAGGTGGGCTCCGCCCTTGATCAGCACGCCCTTTCGCGCCGCCTGCGCGATGCCGGCAAGAACCGTCGCCGGGGCGCCAAGCGCCAGTGCGCACGGCGAGGCCCCGACCAGTACGGTCATGGCCCGGTAGAAGCTCTCGCTCCAGGTCAGCCAGCCGAGCCATGGCGGTGCCACAATCAGGAGCGCGGCCATGACCAAAATGGACGGGACAAAGATTTTGGTGAGCCGGTCGGTGAACACCTGAGTCGGAGCACGCTGCGACTGCGCCTCTGAAACCAGCCGAATGACGCGGTCCAGCGTTCGGTCACCCACGGCGCGGCTGTTGATGATCTCCAGCGCCCCTGAACCATTGATGGTGCCGGCGAATACCTCATCGCCCGGGGCTTTCTCAACGGGGACCGATTCGCCGGTAATCGGCGATTGATCGACCGCAGAATCTCCACGGTGTATGCGTCCGTCGACGGGAATGCGCTCGGCGGGCCGGACAACGACGGTATCGCCGACGATCACGCCGTCGATCGATACCACCGTTTCTACTCCGTCGTGGAGCACGCGTGCCGTTGGCGGCGACAGATCCGCAAGGGCGCGGATGGCATTGCGAGCCCGGCCAAGAGCGTAATGCTCAAGCGCGTTGGCCAGCGAGAACAGGAAGAGTAAGAAGGCTCCTTCTGCCCACTTGCCCAGCACCGCCGCGCCGACGGCCGCGGCGATCATCAGGAAGTCGATATTGAGCGCAAACGAACCCCGTCGGATATTGCGGACGGCTTCGACACCCAACATGAAACTTCCGCAGGCGTAGGCCATCAGGTAGAGGGCCACCGTCGCAGAGTGCGGAAGACCGGCCCATCGTGAGAGCGTCCAAGCCAAAGCGATGAGCACGGCGGTTGCGATGCTCAGTACAAGGCCGGCATGGCGATGCACGATGGACGTCCCGTCGTTTGAGTTCGGCATGTCAGCCCGAGGCGCAGCAACCTTGCCGCTGGCCTGCTGTACTGGCATCGTCTGGATCATCGGCATTCAGAGCACTTTCAGGGGTAGCGGGCGAATCAGTCGTCGTCATGGTCCTTGGACTTTCCCGGTTGCTCGGCACCCCCTTGGTTTTCCGACTCTCCTAGCTGCAGCACGCTTCCGACGATGGGGATCGTGGTGGTCTGCGTGACGGGATTGAAGTTGCGGACCAGACCCACGGCCCATGCCCCCACGACGATGAGGAACACGACCGCGATGATCGGAGCAGGCGACGCGATCGCGTCGGACGGCTCGGCGTGCTTCTTGCCGTGAATCATGCTGGCGATGATGTTCTCGCGGTGGCGGATCGTGTGCAGTCCAACGCCCAGGATGTGAACGATGACCACGCCCACCGTGACGTATGAAAGGACCTCGTGGAGTTCCTTCACGCTCTGGTTGCCCTGTCCCATCATGATGCCGGTCACGGCCATCGCCAGCACCAGCGCGAGCAGCGCGAAGATCGCCACGGCCGATCCCGGGTTGTGGCCGATGTATCGCTTGCCGCCGCCGGTGATCGTGCCCTTCATGTACTCAATGACCGCGGCCGGTCCGAAGATGAACGTCCCCAGCCGGGCGTAGCGCGTGCCCACGACGCCCCAGACGATCCGGAGGCACACCATCAACGCGATCGTCAGGCCGAAGATGGCGTGATATGGAAAGAGAGAGCTGTGTTCGCCAAGCAGCAACGAAATGGCCGCCGCGGCGAGGAAGCCACCCGAAAGCAGCCAATGGAAGAGCCGCGTGGGTAGATCCCAGATGAGAACGCGATTCATGCCGGTCTCCTTCGAATGACCCCTTGCCCGGCCGCCAATGTCGTCCGGGCCGTGAGCACGCCTAAACCTCGGCATCTTCGTTCCGACGAGGAGGACTTCGGGCGCGCTCGCGGAACTAGCGTGCGGCGAGGCCTTCACTTGTTGAGGACATGCAAGTCCGTTGAAGCGTAGCCCCCGGCGAACGGTGGCTCTTGCGTTTGGATTGAGCGATCGGGCCGCACACTTCAATAGGGGAAGTTTGCTTATCCGGTGACCAGAAGTGGATCAGAAACGCTCCTCTTGATCAAGCGTGCGGTTCCGAGCGGATGGGCCGCCTGCTACGGCTGATAGAAAACGGTCGCGTCGATCCGCTGGCGATGACAACGCAACGATTCGTCTTCAAGGACATCGAGCGGGCGTTCAAGGTGATGCAAACCAAGACGGACGGCATAGTCGAGCCGCTGATCTCTTTCGCCTGAGTTGGCGGATTCAAACGGTCGAGCGAACGGGGTCCTTCGCAGTCACAGCGCCCCTTGACGAGCTGTGCAGTGTATGTTAGTATTCGCTAGTATGCCAACTAACGCATCACTCAACACCGAGTTCCGCCGCCTGTTCCCGCGCTTTGACTGGCGAGCCGGGGTAATCCTGACCACCATCGCGTTTGCGGCGATGGCGATGATCCGCGCCCCGCGAATCTCGCAGTCTCTGGCGTTCCATCAGTTCGCCGACACACGACTCTGGCTCGGCGTTCCCAACTTCCTGGATGTGATCACCAACGCCCCGTTCGCCCTGGCGGCAGCGATCGGTCTTGCGAACCTGCAGCGGCGAGTGCGCCGTGAACGAAGAGGTGCCACAAACCGACTTTTGCCTATCGACCGCGTGTGTCTCGCAGCCGTATTCATCGGCATCGGACTTACCTCTCTCGGTTCCGCCTACTACCACCTGGCGCCCGGAAACGACCGTCTCTTTTGGGATCGTCTTCCAATGCTCCTGACGTTTGTCAGCCTGCTGGCAACGCTCATCGCAGAACGTGTGAGCCCGAAGACAGCCGCGTGGATTCTGGCGCCACTGCTGGTGTCCGGCGCAGCCAGCCTGATCTACTGGCAGCAGACCGAGCGTCTGGGCTCCGGCGATCTGCGGCCGTACTTTCTGATCGAAGGCGCGACGCTGTTGAGCGTGCTTCTGACTGTCGTGCTCTACCCTTCGCGGTACATGCCCACCAGGTGGCTGATGCTGGGCCTTGGGTGCTACGTCGGCGCGATCGTGTTCGAGCAGCTCGATCGCGCGGTGTGGTCCATGTGGAACATGGTCGGAGTTGAACTGGTCAGTGGGCACACGATCAAGCACCTTTGCGCCGGAGCGGGGGCGCTAGTCCTGGCCAGATCGATCGCGGTCAGTCCCGGAACACCTGTTGCCGCATGACGTTGCGTCCTTGGGGATCTGGGTCGGGCGATGACCGGCACCAAGGCGGTTGCGGTACAGTTCTCGAAGTACGAAATGGTCCCACCCCACAACACCTCGCCGATTCGCGCGGTCGCCGGAATCGCCGCCATCCTGACGATCGCCGCCGGCCTGGCGGTGCGCAAGTGGCTTCCCTGGGGCTTCTGGTCCAAGTATTCGGGTGTCGCGCTCTGGTCGGTGGTCGTTTACACGCTCGTGGTGTTTGTCCGGCCACGCGCAGGCATGACACGCTCCGCGGCCATCGCGCTGCTCATCAGTTGGGCGGTCGAGTTCGCACAACTCACCCCCGTGTCCGGCTGGCTCTCGTCGAAGCACGCAGGCTTGAGGCTGATCTTCGGCGAGCACTTCAGCTTCAGAGACCTGCCGGCCTATGCGGTCGGCGTGCTGGCGGCCGCGATCGGTCATGTATTGACACTAAACGCCTCCGCAGTCGCCCGGCGGGCCCGCCGACGGCCCGGCGAAACTCCCTTGTAGCGTGTTGCCGATTCTGCTTCCAAGCCGCGGCTGCCGCTCGCGCAGGCCAATCCCTATCCTTGCCCGGGCTTGTGCCCGGAGGACAGACCTTGGCCCGCATTATCCACCGCTTCCGCTGGCGCGGATCATCTCGGAACGAGCCGCCGGGGTTCAAAGAACCCGGGCTGGTGCTCGTGCTCGACCCCGCAGAAGTGCCGGAAGACCCCGGGCTGGCGGGGAAGAGCGTTCGCTTCGTCTCTCCCGACGGCTCGAAAAAGGCGGCCCAAGTGACAGCGTCCTCGAAGCAAACCGACGGAGTGGGGTTGCTCTTTGCGTGGGCGGAGCCGGGCCTGGTTCCGCCGGACGTGACGGTGGAGTGGGATTGAGATGTCTACGCAGAACCGAGCATTCGACATCCGACGACTGAATGTGGTCGATGAGCGCGCGGTCGCGGGGCTGGCCGACGTGCTTCTGGACTGCGTAGCGGGCGGGGCGTCCGTCGGGTTTATGGCCTCACTGACTCGGGGGCAGGCGGAGAGTTTCTGGCAGAGGGTTGCGGCGGATGTGGCCGCGGGGCGACGGGCGCTTCTGGTGGCACGCGATGCCGCGGGTATTTGCGGCACGGTGCAACTGGTGCTCGACCTGCCGGACAACCAGCCGCATCGTGCCGACCTGTGCAAGATGCTGGTTCACCGTCGTGCGCGGCGGCTTGGGCTGGGGGCGGGGCTGATGACGGCGGCGGAGGAGTTGGCTCGGGAGTGTGGGCGGTCGCTTCTGGTGCTGGATGCCGTGACCGATGGCGATGCGGCGCGGCTGTACACGCGGCTGGGGTGGACACGGGTGGGCGATGTGCCGGGGTTTGCGCTTTATCCTGACGGGCGGGAGTGCGGGACAACCTACTTCTATCGTCGCGCACAGGCAGCCCTTGAATCGGAGTGAATGCCATGGCCAAAGGGACGCAGTCGGCGAAGGCCGCATCCAAGATTCGGTTCACCGCGACACTTCTGCGGCCGGCTGAGAAGGGCACCTGGACGTTTCTGAACCTGCCCAAGGAAGCCAGTGCCAAGCTGCCCTCGCGCGGCCAGACAACCGTTGAGGGCACCTTCAATGGCTCCCGGTTTCAGGCCACCTTCGAGCCCGACGGTCAGGGAGGGCATTGGCTCAAGGTGGACCGAAAGTTGAGAATCGCGGCGGGTGCAGAGCCCGGCGACGTGGTGACTCTTGAAGTTGCGTTGGTCGCAGAGGAACCAGAGCCCACCGTGCCGCCGGAGTTACGGAAGGCTCTGGCGGCCGCGCCGAAGAAGGCGCGGGAGGTGTGGTCGGACATAACGCCCGTCGCACGGCGGGACTGGATTTTCTGGATGATCTCCGCCAAGCAGGCGGAGACGCGTGCGCGGCGGATTACTACGGCCTGCGACATGCTTGCCAAAGGGAAGCGGCGGCCGTGCTGCTTCGATCGGTCGGGAATGTATGGCAAGAGCCTCAGTTGTCCCACCCCGCTCAGCGAGGACTAGCCACTCGCGCCGCACTTGGGTTCCACGCGCATCATGGTCGCGTGCATCAACGCCAAGGTGGTCGCGAGGAAAGGATCAGCCCGGTCGCACCGGTAGTTGGGCGTAAAGCTCAAAGTGCTCCATTCCGTGGGCGAACGGGCGGCCGACCCACGCTTCGAAGGCGGGCAGGTCGTCGGGTACGTAGCCGCTCTTGGGGAGCCATGTGCCGTAAAGCCATTGGAGTGCGCGGAGTTCCAGGTCGATGCCGCCGCGGACTTCGACTTGAGCGACGACCATCGGCGGAAACCGGTAACGGCCGACTTCACCCTTGGGAGTGAATCGATCGGCTTCCACTGCGGCGTAGTACTGGCAGTCTTCGAGCGGGGTGATCTCCGGATTGTCCCACTGATAGCCGAGCCATTGGCCATCGGCCAGTGAGTGACGCTGGGACCAGGCCATGAGGCGGTGAACGGCATCAACGGCGACGCCTGGCCGGTAGGGATTCCGGACGCGGATGTACGCCACGGTGCGCGCGGGGAGGTCGC
>Ga0154020_10007166_pt1 | contig 13042 bp, 8 predicted proteins | sample Klosneuvirus_201_FD_109709 | JGI IMG/M metagenome (GOLD analysis project Ga0154020, IMG submission 109709) | Active sludge microbial communities from wastewater, Klosterneuburg, Austria - Klosneuvirus_20160825_MG | ecosystem: Engineered > WWTP > Aerobic digester > Activated sludge | place... | reverse complement strand
TCGAACGGTAGCACCTTGTCGATGACCTTGACCTGGCCGAGCACGAAGTCGGTCACGTTGTTCTCGATGACCACGGCCTCGACCTCGGCCATGCGCTGGCGGTCGCCCAGGTACCAGCGCATCACCTCGGCCGGCTTCTCGTAGCTTTGCGCCAGTTCCTCGATGTGGGCCTGCAGCTGCTCGGGCCTGGCGCGCAGGTTGTGCTTGCGCACCAGTTCGGCGACGACCAGCCCCAGGCGCACACGGCGCTCGGCCTGCGGCTTGAAGATGTCGGCCGGGATGTTCACGGTCTCGGCATCCTTGACGCCGCGCTGCTTCAGGTCGGCGCGCGCGCCTTCGATCAGGCGCTCGGTCTCGCCGGCCACCAGGGCGTTGGGCAGGTCGAGTTCGGCGGCCTTGGACAAGGCGTCCATCACCGCGGCCTTGTTGCGCGCCAGCACACGGAACTTGACCTCGCGCTCGAGGTTCTTCTTGACGTCGGCGCGCAGGCCCTCGACGGTGCCTTCCTTGATGCCCAGGCTCCTGGCCAGCGCGTCGTCGACGGCAGGCAGGTTCTGCGCCTCGATCTTGTTCACCGTCACCAGGAAATCGGCTTCCTTGCCGGCCACGTCGGCGCCGTGGTAGTCGGCCGGGAACTGCAGCGGGAAGGTCTTGCTTTCGCCGACCTTCATGCCGCGCACGGCCTGGTCGAACTGCGCCAGCATCTGCCCCTCGCCGATGATGAAGCTGAAGGCCTCGGCCTTGCCGCCCTGGAAGGGCTCGCCGTCGATCTTGCCTTCGAAGTCGATGGTCACGCGGTCGCCCTCGACGGCGCCCTCGTCCTTGGCACGCAGGCCGAAGCTGCGGCGCTGCTTGCGCAGGATGTCGATCGTGCGGTCGATCGCGGCCTCGGTCACCTCGGTGCTGACACGTTCGACCTCGGCACCGCCCAGTTCGCCGATCGTCACCTCGGGGTAGACCTCGAAGGTGGCGTCGAAGGCCATGTGGCCTTCGGGCGCCTGGTCCTTCTGCGTGATCCGCGGCGCGCCGGCGACGCGCAGTTGCGCTTCGTTGACGGCGTCGTTGAAACTCTGGCCGACGCGGTCGTTGACGACCTCGTACTGCACCTGGTAGCCGTAGCGCTGCGAGACCACGCTCATCGGCACCTTGCCGGGGCGGAAGCCGTCGGCCTTGACGGTGCGCGCCAGCTTCTTCAGGCGCGACTCGACCTCGCCGTTGATGGTGTCGGCCGCCAGCGTGAGCGTGATGCGGCGTTCGAGCTTGTCTAGGGTTTCGACTGTGACGGCCATGGTGTCTTTGCGTGAAGGGCAGTGGGATGCTGGGCTGGTGCGCGGGGCCGGACTCGAACCGGCACGCCCGTGAGGGCGTCAGGACCTAAACCTGGTGCGTCTACCAATTTCGCCACCCGCGCAGGTGGAATGCCGGACGACGGCGAACCCAACATTTTAGCTTCAGCTCACATCGCTTCGCGACATGAGCTTTCGCTGAAGCGCAGGCGCTTCAGCTTTTTGCGTCCGCCGGCTCCCGTTTGACACGGAACCAGGCGGCGTACATCGCCGGCAGCGCCAGCAGCGTCAGGGCCGTGGCGACGATCAGCCCCCCCATGATGGCCACGGCCATCGGGCCCCAGAACACGCTGCGCGACAGCGGGATCATCGCCAGCACCGCGGCCGCCGCCGTCAGCACGATGGGGCGGAAGCGCCGCACCGCCGCGCCGACGATGGCGTCCCAGGCCGCCACGCCGCGCTCGCGGTCCTGCTCGATCTGGTCGATCAGGATCACCGAGTTGCGCATGATCATGCCCATCAGCGCGATCACGCCCAGCAGCGCCACGAAGCCGAAGGGCCGGTTCAGCAGCAGCAGCGCCGCGGCGACACCGGCGATGCCCAGCGGCGCCGTCAGCATCACCAGCATCGCGCGCGAGAAGCTCTGCAGCTGCAGCATCAGCAAGGTCAGCATGATGAAGCCCATCAGCGGCACGTTGACGAGCAGCGAGCCCTGGCCCTTGCTGCTTTCCTCCACCGCGCCGGCCACCTCGATCGCGTAGCCCGCCGGCATGGTCGTCGCCAGCGCGCGCAGCTGCGGCGCCACCTGCGCCGTCACGGTGGGCCCCTGCACGCCCTCGACGACATCACCCTGGATCGTGACGGCGAAGTTGCGGCCTTCGCGCCAGATCACGCCGGGTTCCCACGCAAAGTCGATGCGCGCCACCTGCGTCAGCGGCACCGAGCGTCCGCTGGCCGTGGGCAGGTAGGCGTTGCCCAGATCGGTGATGGCCTGGCGTTCGTCCAGGGGCTGGCGCAGCACGATGTCGATGAGCTTGTCGCCCTCGCGGTACTGGCCGATGGTGGTGCCGCTGAGGATGGTGCGCGAGGCCTGCGCCAGCGCCTGGCTGGTGACGCCCAGCGCGCGCATCTTGTCCTGGTCGACATGCAGCCGCAGCACCTTCACGGCTTCGTTCCAGTTGTCGTTGACGCCGCGCATGCTGGGGTTGGCGCGCAGCAGCGCCTTGGCGCGGTCGGCCCAGGCGCGCACCTGCGCGGCGTCGGTGCCGACGACGCGGAACTGCACCGGATAGGGCACCGGCGGCCCGTTGGGCAGCAGCTTGACGCGGCCGCGCACCTCGGGGAACTCGGTGGCCAGCAAGGCCGGCAGGCGCACACGCAGTGCCTCGCGTTCCTTCAGGCTCCTGGGCAGCACGATGGCCTGGCTGACGTTGCCCTGCGGGAACACCTGGTCCAGCGGCAGGTAGAAACGCGGCACGCCGCTGCCTATCCAGGTGGTGACGCTGGCCACGCCGGCTTCCTGCATCAGCCGCGTCTCGAAACGCTGCGCGATCAGCTCGCTCTGCTGCAGCGTCGAGCCCTCGGGCAGCCACAGGTCCACCACCAGTTCGGGGCGGCTCGAGTCGGGGAAGAACTGCTGCTGCACACGGCCCATGCCGGCCAGGCCCAGCGCGAAGCTCGCCAGCGTCAGCCCGATGGTGATCCAGCGGTGCTGCACGCACCAGTCCACGGCGCGGCGGAAGCCGGCATAGAACGGCGTGTCGAAGAGCTCACCTTCGTGCGCTTCGCCATGCACCGCCTGGCGCGTGTGCAGCAGCCGGGCGCCCAGGTAGGGCACGAAGTAGACCGAGACGACCCAGCTGATGACCAGCGCCACCGTGGTGACGGCGAAGATCGCGAAGGTGTATTCGCCGGTCACGCTCTTGGCCAGACCGATGGGCAGGAAGCCCGCCGCGGTGATCAGCGTGCCGGTCAGCATGGGCATGGCCGTCACGTCGTAGGCGTAGGTGGCGGCGTGCATCTTGTCGTAGCCCTCTTCGAGCTTGCGCACCATCATCTCGACGGCAATGATGGCGTCGTCGACCAGCAGTCCCAGCGCGATGATCAGGCTGCCCAGGCTGATCTTGTGCAGCCCTATGCCCCAGTAGTACATCGCCACGAAGGTGATGGCCAGCACCAGCGGGATGGTGATGCCCACCACCAGGCCCGGCCAGATGTCGATCGTCGGGCGCCAGGTGCCGGGCTTGAAATGCAGCCCCAGGCTGACGAAGCTGACGGCGAGCACGATGAGCACGGCCTCGATCAGCACCTTGACGAATTCACCGACCGAGCGCTGCACCGCCAGAGGCTGGTTCTGGACCTGCGTCACCGTGATGCCCAGCGGCAGTTCCTGCTGCACCCGGCCCACGGCCGCGGCCAGCGCGTCGCCCAAGGCCAGGATGTCGCCGCCCTTGACCATGGCCACGCCCAGCGCGATGACCTCCTGGCCCTGGTGGCGCACCTTGACGGTCGGCGGGTCGGCGTAGCCGCGCCGCACTTCGGCGATGTCGCCCAGCCGCAGGTTGCTCGCCACGCCGGTGGCTGGGTTGACGGCACGGATGGCGAAGCGCTCGAGCTCGGCCACCGAATTGAACTGCCCCCCGACGCGCACCTGCAGGTTCTCGGTGCCGGCGTTCAGCACACCGGCGCCCACGACCGCGTTCTGGGCACCGATCTGCGCAATCACCTGGTTGAAGTCCAGGCCCAGCTGCGCCAGGCGCTTGTGCGATATCTCGACGAACAGCTTCTCGGGCTGGGCACCGAAAACTTCGACCTTGGCCACGTCGGGCACACGCAGCAGGCGCTGGCGCACGCGGTCGGCGAATTCGCGCAGTTCCTCGCGGCTGAAGCCGTCGGCGCTCATCGCGAAGATCGAGCCGTAGACATCGCCGAAGTCGTCGTTGAACACCGGGCCGACGACGCCCTGCGGCAAGCTGCCGCGCATGTCGCCGACGCGCTTGCGCACCTGGTACCAGCTGGCCGTCACCTCCTTCGGCGGCGCCGAGTCCTTGAGCTGGAAGATCGTGAGCGACTCGCCGGGCTTGGTGTAGCTGCGTATCTTGTCGCCGTAGGGCACCTCCTGCAGGGTCTTCTCGATCTTGTCGGTGACCTGCTCGGCCATCTGCAGCGCGCTGGCGCCGGGCCAGTAGGCCTGCACGACCATGGCGCGGAAGGTGAACGGCGGGTCCTCGTCCTGGCCGAGCTGGAAGTAGGCCGCCACGCCCAGCACCATCAGCACCACCATCAGGTAGCGCGTCAGCGCCGGGTGCTCCAGGGCCCAGCGCGAGATGTTGAAGCGCGAAGGGGCGAGCGGGCCGGTGATGGGGCGCATCGACGGGCTCCGGCGCTCAGCGGCTGGCCGCCGCCGCAGGTGCGGCGACGACGCCGGCGCCGGCGGGTGCGGACGCCGCGGCGGCGCCGGCAGGGCTGTAGTGCGTCACGCGCTGCCCGGGCGTCAGCACATGCACACCCGCCGTCACCACCACCTGCCCCGGGCTCAGGCCGGCGGCCACGACCACCACATTGCCGTCGGCCCCGGCCACCTCCACGGGCTGCACCTGCACCGTCATGCGTTGCGGGTCGAGCACCCACACCGCCGTGCGCCCCTGCTGCTGCGACACGGCCGTCAGCGGCAGGCGCACCACGCCGTCGACGCGCGGCGCCGTGGCCAGCACGGTGACGGTCTGGCCCAGCTGCACGGCTGCCCGGCCCAGGTCGGCCTTGACGAGGTAGGTGCGCGTGGCGGGGTCGGCCGCGGCGGCCACTTCGCGCACCGTGGCCGGCCACGGCTTGCCGCCGTTCCAGGGCCGCACCTGCAGCGCCCCCGCCTTGCCCAGCAGCGCGCGCATGCCGGCGAGCTGGTCCTCGGGCACGGCGAAGACGGCGTCGCGCGGGCCGTCGTGCGCCAGCCGCAGCACGACACTGCCCGTGGACAGCACCGCGCCGACGTCGGCGTCGACACCGGTGATCACGCCCGCAGCCGGCGCGGTGAGCGCCGCGTAGGCGGCCAGATTGCCCTGCACGCCGGCCTGGGCCAGCGCCTGGTCGCGCTGGGCCTGCTGCGCCTTCAGCGCCGCCTCGCGGCGCTCGAGCTCCAGGCCGCTGATGAAACCCTGCGCGCGCAGTTCCTGGTAGCGCGTGAACTCCGCGGCAGCCAGGGCGTAGTTCGCCTGCGCGGCGCGGCTGGCAGCCAGGGCCGCGTCCTGGCCCAGCTTCAGGTCGCTGGCGTCGAGCCGGGCCAGCACCTGGCCGGCGCGCACCTGCTGGCCGGGTTCGGCCCGGCGCTCGACCAGCTTGCCTGCGACGCGGAAGCCCAGGCGCGACTCGGTGCGGGCCCGCACCTCGGCGGCGTACTCGCGCACACCGGAAACGCTGTCGGCCGCCACCGTCATCGTGCGCACGGCACGCACCGGCTCGGGTGCCGGCGCAGGCCGCGAACAGGCTGCCAGCAGGGCCGCGCACGCGCACACGAGTGCCGGCAAATGCACGCGACCAGCGCAGGCGGTGTTCATCTTGGCGGTGCCCCTGGGTTCGATGGTGGGGCCGCAGCACCCGCCGGTATTTACTGACTGACTGGTCAGTAATGTACTGACGACGATGGATGACTGTCAATCGCCGCGCCGCGGCCTTCGGTGCCGCGCCAGGAGTGGCGAGAATCGCCCCGTGAGCGTCGAACACTATGAAAACTTTCCCGTGGCCTCGGTCCTGTGTCCACCGGCGATACGGCCGGCGGTGGCGGCCATCTACCACTTCGCCCGCACGGCCGACGACATCGCCGACGAAGGTGACGCCCCCGCGGCACAGCGCCTGGCCGACCTGGCGGCCTTCCGCGCCGACCTCGATGCGGCGCTGGCCGGCCGCGCCGCCACGCCGCGCTGGCAGCGCGTCCTCGAACCGCTGGCGGCACGGGCAAGGCAGCACCGCCTGCCGGCGCCGCTGCTGCACGACCTGCTCGACGCCTTCGAGCAGGACGTGCGCAACCCGCCCTACCCCGACCGCCCTGCCCTGCTGGACTACTGCCGCCGCTCGGCCAACCCCATCGGCCGGCTGCTGCTGCACCTGTACGACGTGCGCGACGCCCGTTCGCTGCAGCAGGCCGACGCCATCTGCAGCGCGCTGCAGCTGATCAACTTCTGGCAGGACCTGAGTGTGGACGGCCCGCGCGGCCGCTGCTACGTGCCGCTGCTCGACCTGCAGCGGCACGCCGTGACGCGCGAGGAACTGGCCGCCTGCAGCGACGGCCCGCGCAGCCGTGCCCTGGTGGCCGCGCTGTGCGGCTGGGCACGGGCGCTGATGACCCAGGGCGCGCCGCTGGCCCTGCGTGTGCCCGGCCGCGCCGGGTGGGAACTGCGACTGGTCGTCCAGGGGGGCTTGCGCATTCTGGAGAAAATCGCGGCCATGGACCATGCCGCGCTGCAGACGCGACCGACCCTGAAGGCCACCGACCTGCCGCGGCTGCTGTGGCGCGCGCTGCGCATGCCCGCCGACATCGGATGAGCCCCCCCATGACGCCGCAGCAATACGTGCAGGACAAGGCGGCCGGCAGCGGCTCGTCCTTCTACTACGCCTTTCTTTTCCTGCCGCCGCCGCGGCGCGCCGCGATCACGGCCTTCTACGCCTTCTGCCGCGAGGTCGACGACGTCGTCGACGAGGTCAGCGAGCCCGGCGTCGCGGCGCAGAAGCTGCAATGGTGGCGCGGCGAGGTCGCCGCCGCCTACGCCGGCCGGCCCACGCACCCGGTGATGCAGGCGCTGATGCCGCTGGCGGCCGACTTCCAGATCGAGGCCACGCACCTGCTGGCCGTCGTCGAGGGCTGCCAGACCGACCTGGCGCAGACGCGCTTCCTCGACTTCCCCGCGCTGCAGCGTTACTGCCACCTGGTGGCCGGCGTGGTGGGCGAGGTGGCGGCCAACATCTTCGGCCGCACCGAGGCCGCCACCGTGCAGTATGCGCACCGCCTGGGCCAGGCGATGCAGCTGACGAACATCATCCGCGACGTCGGCGACGACGCACGCCGCGGCCGCATCTACCTGCCGCTGAGCGAGCTGCAGCAGTTCGACGTCAAGGCCCATGAACTGCTCAAGCGCGAGGCGCCCTGGGGCTACAGCCCGCGCTTCACGGCGCTGATGCGCTTCCAGGCCGAGCGCGCCCACGCCACCTACGACGCCGCGCTGGCCCTGCTGCCCGACAGCGACCGCGTGACGCAGAAGCCCGGGCTGATGATGGCCAACATCTACCGCACGCTGCTGCGCGAGGTCGAGGCGCAGGGCTTCCAGGTGCTGCACCAGCGCACCTCGCTCACGCCGCTGCGCAAGCTGTGGATCGCCACGCGCACCCACCTGCGGGGCCGCTGACCCTGCCGCCGGCATGACGCGCAGGACGCTGGCCGTCGTCGGCGGCGGCTGGGCCGGGCTGGCGGCGGCGGTGCGCGCCACCGAGGCCGGCCACGCCGTCACGCTGTTCGAGATGGCCGCCCGTTGGGGCGGCCGCGCGCGCAGTGTCGACGTCGACGGACGGGTGCTGGACAACGGCCAGCACATCCTCATCGGCGCCTACGCGCGCACGCTGGCGCTGATGCACACCGTCGGCAGCGACGTGCACGCCGTGCTGCACCGTCGCCCGCTGGAACTGCGCTACCCCGACGGCCGCGGCCTGCGCCTGCCGGCAGGCCCGGCCTGGCTGGCCTTCGGCCGCGGCGTGCTGGGCGCCGAAGGCTGGACGGCCGCCGACAAGCTGGCGCTGCTGGCCACGGCGGGGCGCTGGGCCCTGGCGCGTTTCCGCTGCGCACCGGGCACCACCGTCGGCGCGCTGTGCGCCGGGCTGCCGCCGGCGGTGCGGCAGTTGCTGATCGACCCGCTGTGCGTGGCAGCGCTGAACACACCCGCGGCCCAGGCCAGCGCCACCGTCTTCCTGCGCGTGCTGCACGACGCGCTGTTCGGTGGCCCCGGCGCAGCCGACCTGCTGCTGCCCCGGCGACCGCTCGGCGAGCTGCTGCCGCTGCCGGCCGCGGCCTGGCTGCAGGCCCGCGGGGTCACGCTGCGCGTCGGCACGCGGGTACAGAACCTGTCGCGCGCAGGCCGTGGTTGGCAGGTCGACGGCCAGCCCTTCGACGCCGTCGTGCTGGCCTGCACCGCCGCCGAGGCGGCACGGCTGAGCGCCGACGTGGCGCCCGCGTGGTCGGCCCGCGCGCGCGCGCTGCACTACGAGCCCATCGTCACCGTCTACCTGCGCTGCCCGGGCGCGCGGCTGCCGGCGCCGATGATGGCGCTGGTCGACGGCCCCGGGGCGCCCGCACAGTTCGCGTTCGACCACGGCGCGCTGGGGGCCACGCCGGGTGTCTTCGCCTTCGTCGTCAGCGGCGCGCGCGCCTGGACCGCGGCCGGCGCCGAGGCCACGGCCGCGGCCGTGCTGCAACAGGCGCAATCGGCCTTTGCGCCGGGCACCTGGCCGGCCGCGCCCACGGTGCTGCGCACGCTGTCCGAGAAACGCGCCACCTTCCGCTGTGTGCCGGCGCTGGACCGGCCGCCGACCGGCATCGCGCCCGGGCTCGTCGCCGCCGGCGACTACGTGCAGGGTCCCTACCCGGCCACGCTGGAAGGCGCGGTCCGTGCCGGCGAGGCGGCAGTCGCCGCCTTGTCGCGGCCCCCGGAACGCGCGCTGCAGCCCGGCCAGGGCATCCCGTGATGCAGGCACGCGTTCCGCGATGCAAAATCAAGGGATACCATCGGACCGCATGCCGCCATGACCGCCAAGGATCCTCCCCGGCCCACCATCCAGGTGCTGGAACGCAGCTTCCTGCTGCTCGAAACGCTGGCCGCGCAGCCCGAGCCCGTGTCGCTGAAGGAGATCGCCGAGCGCACCGGCCTGCACGCGAGCACCGCGCACCGCATCCTCAACGACCTGGCGATCGGCCGCTTCGTCGACCGCCCGGCGGCCGGCAGCTACCGGCTGGGCATGCGTCTGCTGGAACTGGGCAACCTGGTGAAGGCGCGGCTGGACGTGCGCGAAGCCGCACTCGGGCCGATGCGCGAGTTGCACAAGGTGACGCACCAGCCGGTGAACCTGTCGATGCGCCAGGGCGACGAGATCGTCTACATCGAACGCACCTACAGCGAACGCTCGGGCATGCAGGTGGTGCGCGCCATCGGCGGCCATGCCCCGCTGCACCTGACTTCGGTGGGCAAGCTCTTCCTGGCCCACGAAGACCCGGCGCGCGTTCGCGCCTACGCCACGCGCACGGGCCTGACCGGCCACACGCGCAACAGCATCACCGACCTGGCGCGCCTGGAACGTGAACTTGCCGGCGTGCGCGCCACCGGCGTGGCGCGCGACGACGAGGAACTCGAACTCGGCGTGCGCTGCATGGCCGCCGGCGTCTACGACGACCAGGGCAAGCTGCTGGCGGGGCTGTCGGTGTCGGCACCGGCCGACCGGCTGGAGGAAAGCTGGCTCGACCGCGTGAAGGCCACGGCAAGCCAGATCTCGGTGGCGCTGGGCTACCGCGGCTGATCGGCCAGCGCAGCCGCAGCAGGCGGCAGGGCCTGGGGCATCACCGTCGGGCCGACCAGCACGCCCGCCGCGGACGACGCCGGTACAGGCAACGCCGGCACGGGCGCGGCCACGGCCGACGGCACGAAGGGCGCGGTGGCCAGCCACTTGCGGATGCGCTCGGCGTCACCCAGGCGCGAATACTTCCCGGCCGAATCGAGCAGCACCATGATCAGCTTGCGCCCGGCCACCTGCGTCTGCATGACCAGACAGCGCCCGGCCGCCGCGATGTAGCCCGTCTTCTGCAGGCCGATATCCCACTCGGGGTTGCGGACCAGGCCGTTGGTGGTGCGGAACTGCACCTGCTGCCGGCCGACGGGCACGCTGGCCTCGGTGGTGGTCGACAGGTCGCGGATCAGCGGGTGCTCCGACGCGGCGCGCACCAGGCGCGCCAGGTCCTGTGCGCTGGACTGGTTGTCGCTGGACAGGCCGGTGGGCTCGACATAACGCGTGTCGCTCATGCCCAGCAGACGCGCCTTGGCGTTCATGGCGGCCACGAAGGCAGACATGCCCCCCGGGTAGGTGCGCCCGAGCACGTGCGCGGCACGGTTCTCGGAAGACATCAGTGCCAGATGCAGCATTTCATTGCGGCTGAGCGCCGTGCCGAGGCGCAGGCGCGAACGCGCCCCGCTCGCGGCCGTGGCTTCGACGTCGGACGGCGTCACAGCCAGCATCTCGTCCATCGACAGGCCAGCCTCGGTGACCACCAGCGCCGTCATCAGCTTGGTGATGCTGGCGATGGGCAACACGGCGTCGGGGTTCTTGCTGAGCAGGACTTCGTCGGTGTCCTGGTCGATGACGAGGGCGACGCTGGACTTCAGGTCGAGCGGGTCATCGGCCTGCTGCAGGCCGTAGAGGTGGCCGAAGGACGGCCGCGCGGGTTCCAGCCGCACCACCGACCGGCGCGCCGCGACGCGGGTCTGCGCCCGGGTGCCTTTGGACGCCTTGGCGTTCCGGGTGGTCCGGACCGTCTTGCTCGCCTTGGCCTTGGCCTGCGGATGGGCGGCAGCGGCCTTCGTCGCCTTGGCGGCTTGCGCCTGCACCAACGGCAGACCGCTCAATCCCAGCACCAGCAGGCAGGTCATCGCCCCCCGCAGCCCCGACCACTTGATCTTCTGCACCGCTCACCTCGCTCATCGCCCAGTTGCCGAGTGTAGGTCAGAGGAAAAATGTTCACAAGATTCAATTGCTTGCGTCAATTTCCTCAAGTCGACTCTTGGATGCAGAACCACCGCTCACCGCCCGCCCGCCCGGCATGGCCCCACGACCCGCCCGAAGGCGGCCGGGGCTGCGTCGACGCGCGGGCTTCAACCCTGCGCAGCCACCCGGTCGGCCGCGCCATGCAGCTTGTTCAGGGCCGACAGGTAGGCCTTGGCCGAAGCGACCACGATGTCCGGGTCTGCACCCACCCCGTTCACCACGCGGCCCCCCAGTTGCAGCCGGAAGGTCACCTCGCCCTGCGATTCTGTGCTGCCCGAAGTGATGGCATTCACCGAATAGAGCACCATTTCAGCGCCACTTTGCACCTGTGACTCGATCGCCTTCAGCGTGGCGTCGACAGGGCCGTTGCCGTCGCTCTCGGCGTGGTGCTCGACGTGGCCGGCGGCGAAGGCGACACGCGCATGCGGCCGTTCGCCGGTGGCCGATTGCTGCGACAACGCCAGCAGGCGGTAGTGCTCGTGTTCGGCCGTCACACTTTCGTCGCCCACGAGCGCGATGATGTCCTCGTCGAAGATCTCGCTCTTGCGGTCGGCCAGGTCCTTGAAACGCGCGAAGGCGGCGTTGACCTCGGCCTCGCTGTCGAGGTCGATGCCCAGTTCCTGCAGGCGCTGCTTGAAGGCGTTGCGGCCGCTCAGCTTGCCCAGCACGATCTTGTTGGCGGCCCAGCCCACGTCTTCGGCGCGCATGATCTCGTAGGTGTCGCGCGCCTTCAGCACGCCGTCCTGGTGGATGCCGCTGGCGTGCGCAAACGCGTTCGCACCGACGACGGCCTTGTTCGGCTGCACGACGAAGCCGGTGGTCTGGCTGACCATGCGCGAGGCCGGCACGATCTGCGTCGTGTCGATGCCCACCGTGAGGCCGAAGTAGTCGCGCCGCGTGCGCACGGCCATCACCACTTCCTCGAGCGAGCAGTTGCCGGCACGCTCGCCCAGGCCGTTGATGGTGCATTCGATCTGGCGCGCACCGCCGATCTTCACGCCGGCCAGCGAATTGGCCACCGCCATGCCCAGGTCGTTGTGGCAGTGCACGCTCCAGATCGCCTTGTCGCTGTTCGGGATGCGCGCGCGCAGGCTGCGGATGAACTCGCCGTAGAGCTCGGGCACCGCGTAGCCGACAGTGTCGGGAATGTTCAGCGTGGTCGCGCCCTCGTCGATCACGGCCTCGAGCACGCGGCACAGGAAATCGGGGTCGCTGCGGTAGCCGTCCTCGGGGCTGAACTCGATGTCGCCGCAGAGATTGCGCGCAAAACGCACCGCCAGCCTGGCCTGCTCGAAGACCTGCTCGCGTGTCATGCGCAGCTTCTTCTCCATGTGCAGTTCGCTGGTGGCGATGAAGGTGTGGATGCGCGAACGCGCAGCCCCCTTCAACGCCTCGGCGGCGCGTGCGATGTCGCGGTCGTTGGCGCGCGCCAGCGAGCACACGGTCGAATCCTTGATCGCATCGGCGATGGCCTTGACGGCCTCGAAGTCGCCGTTGCTCGACGCCGCGAAGCCGGCTTCGATGACATCGACGCGCAGCCGCTCGAGCTGGCGCGCGATGCGCAGCTTCTCCTCGCGCGTCATCGAGGCGCCGGGCGACTGTTCGCCGTCACGCAGGGTGGTGTCGAAGATGATGAGCTTGTCGGTCATGGTGGTCAGCCTGTGCGGTGGAGGGGTCGCAAGCAGCACGGAGAAATGAAGAACGGCCCGCTGCGTTGCGCTGGCGGGCCGTTGATCGGAAAGGTGAAGACGAAGTCGATCAGCGCACCCGCAGGGCTCCTAGCAGGGCTAGCGCGAAGCGGGCGGAGGGCGTCGGCGACATGGCGCGAATGTAGCATGCGCGCGTCGGACGGCCGGCCGCGGCGGCCGGCGTCATTGGTGCAGGCCCTTCTCGTCGGGGTCGTCGGTCGACGTGGCGATCACGCTCACGGACTGGCCCTTGAAGCGCCGCCAGGCGTAGACGGCGTAGCC
>Ga0154020_10007164_pt1 | contig 13043 bp, 9 predicted proteins | sample Klosneuvirus_201_FD_109709 | JGI IMG/M metagenome (GOLD analysis project Ga0154020, IMG submission 109709) | Active sludge microbial communities from wastewater, Klosterneuburg, Austria - Klosneuvirus_20160825_MG | ecosystem: Engineered > WWTP > Aerobic digester > Activated sludge | place... | reverse complement strand
CGGCCAATTTTACAGACCCTAACAGGCCTACCGTATGTATTGGACACTTGAACTGGCTTCGTACTTGGAAGATGCGCCTTGGCCCGCGACGAAAGATGAATTGATCGACTTCGCCATGCGTACAGGCGCTCCTTTGGAGGTGGTGGAGAACTTGCAAGGCATTGAGGACGATGAGGAGATCTTCGAGACCATTGAGGACATCTGGCCCGATTACCCGTCGAAGGAGGACTTCTTCTTCAACGAGGACGAGTACTGAGCCTCCGACATTGAACAGCCTTTGCCCCGGCACCCGATCATAACGAGAAGGGCCGGGGCTTTTGTTTGGGGTGCATAGGTGTGCGCATCCGCCTGGCACAAGGGCCAATGCAACCCGATCTTCGCATACCATCTGTCTCCTTGTCAGCATTGCGAACACGGCAGGATATCTGCTGAACGCACCGCCTTACCTTTGCAACCTTGAAAATAATTCCGGAACTGCTTGGTCAGCCAACCCATTGGTCGGATCACCTATCCAACAACTTAGCTCGTTCCATGTCCATCCTCGACCCCACAGCACCATGATCGGTTCCCTTACCAAGGCATTCAAGAAAGTATTCGGCGACAAGGCCGATCGCGACCTCAAGGAAATAATGCCCTTGGTGGAACTGACAAAAGCGGAGTTTGCGAAACTTTCCAATTTGAGCAATGATGAACTCCGCTCGCGCACCACGGACCTGAAGGCACGGATCACTGAAGGCACCAAGGCAAACAATGAAAGAGTAGAAGCCTTACGCGCGGAGATCGAGGAACGTGCAGACATGCCGATCCATGAGCGCGAGACCCGATATCAGGAGATCGACAAATTGGAAGAGGGGAGCGTGAAGCAGATGGAAACGATCCTGCTCGAGATCCTGCCCGAAGCATTTGCGGTTGTAAAAGAGACCGCACGTCGCTTCAAGGAGAATTCCGAAATGCGGGTACGGGCAACTGATATGGACCGCTTGCTGGCCACACAACGGCCAGATGAGATCCGCATTGAAGGAGATCAGGCCATTTGGAAGAACACCTGGAACGCAGGTGGGACACCGGTCACTTGGGACATGGTGCACTATGATGTGCAGCTGATCGGCGGCATTGCACTGCACAAGGGCAAGATCGCGGAGATGAGCACCGGTGAGGGGAAAACACTGGTGAGCACCCTGCCCGTTTACCTGAACGCGTTGACCGGAAGAGGCGTTCACTTGGTCACAGTGAACGACTACTTGGCCAAGCGGGATGCCGAATGGATGGGGCCGATCCATGAATTCCACGGCATGCGTGTGGATTGCATAGACAAGCATCAGCCCAACAGTCCAGAACGGCGCAAGGCCTATCTAGCGGATATCACCTACGGAACGAACAACGAATTCGGCTTCGACTACCTGCGTGACAACATGGCCCATGCGCCCAATGCATTGGTCCAACGCAAACACCATTTCGCGATCGTTGACGAAGTTGACAGCGTCTTGGTCGACGATGCGCGAACACCATTGATCATCAGTGGCCCTACCCCGAAAGGCGACATTCACCAATTCGATGAGTACAAACCGCGTGTGGAAAGGCTGTATGCAGCCCAGCGGCAACTGGTAACGAAGCTGATCACAGAGGCGAAGGAGAATTTGAAAGGACTTTCGGATGGCACCGCCACCAAGGAACAATTGGAAAAAGGGGGTTTGGCCCTGCTGCGCGCTTACCGCGGCCTACCGAAGAACAACGCGCTGATCAAATTCCTCAGCGAACCAGGGATCCGTGCCCAGCAGCAGAAGGTGGAGAACCACTATATGCAGGACCAGAGCAAGGAAATGCCGAAGGTGGATGCCGAATTATACTTCACCATCGATGAGAAACAGCACGGCATCGAGTTGATGGAAAAGGGCATTGACCTGATCAGTGGTGATATGAACGATACGGAATTCTTCATCATGCCCGACGTGGGAGGCAGCATTGCCGAGATCGAGAAGAGCGGAGCCGGCACCGAGGAAAAGGCCAAGCGAAAGGACGAGTTGTTGCGTGATTTCGGGATAAAGAGCGAACGCATCCATACGGTGAACCAATTGGTGCGTGCTTATGCACTCTACGAAATGGACGTGGAGTACGTAGTGATGGATGGCAAGGTGAAGATCGTGGACGAACAAACGGGACGAATTTTGGAAGGCCGGCGCTACAGTGATGGCCTGCACCAAGCCATCGAGAGCAAGGAAAAGGTAAAGGTTGAAGCTGCCACGCAGACCTATGCAACGGTGACCCTGCAGAATTACTTCCGCATGTACCACAAGCTGGCAGGTATGACCGGAACTGCAGAGACCGAAGCACAGGAATTGTGGGACATCTACAAATTGGATGTGATGGTGATCCCCACCAACCGACCGATCGTTCGGAATGATGCGGAGGACATGGTCTTCAAGACCAAGCGCGAGAAGTACAACGCGGTGATCGAGGAGATCGAGGCACTGAGCAAGGCGGGTCGTCCGGTACTTGTGGGTACCACCAGTGTTGAGGTGAGCGAGTTGATGAGCAAGATGCTGAAGATGCGCGGCGTGAAGCATAACGTGCTCAACGCGAAACAACACCAGCGGGAGGCGGAGATCGTTGCACAGGCAGGTTTTACCAGTGCGGTTACGATAGCCACGAATATGGCGGGTCGCGGAACGGACATTAAGTTGGGGGCTGGAGTGAAGGAAGCGGGTGGTCTTGCGATCATCGGTACGGAAAAGCACGATAGTCGCCGCGTTGATCGCCAGTTGCGCGGTCGCGCAGGTCGCCAGGGGGATCCGGGTTCGTCACAGTTCTACGTTTCGTTGGAAGATGACCTGATGCGCTTGTTCAACAGCGAACGGATCAGCAAATTGATGGACCGCTTGGGTTTGAAAGAGGGCGAGGTGATCCAGCACAGCATGGTAACGGCGAGCATAGAACGCGCGCAGAAAAAGGTTGAAGAGAACAACTTCGGCATACGGAAACGGCTATTGGAGTACGATGATGTGATGAACAGCCAGCGTACGGTGATCTACAAGCGCAGGCACCACGCACTGTTCGGCGAACGGTTGAAGTTGGACATCCTCAACATGTATTACGATGTCTCCGCCAGCATCGCGAACGAATACCATGGCATAGGGGACTTCGAAGGCTTCCAATTGGAACTCTTCCGGAAATTGGGCACCGAAAGTCCAGTGGATGCCGAAGGATTCAGATCGATAAAGACACCGGAATTGGTTGAGCAGGTCTACGAGGCCGCCATGAACGCCTATGTGCGCCACGGCAAGCAGATCGGCGTTCAGGCCATGCCCGTGATCACGGATGTGTTCCTGAACCAAGGCCAACAATACGAGAACATCGTGGTGCCGATCACTGACGGCATGAAGACCATGCAAGTGGTCACCAACTTGCAGAAGACCTACAAGACACAGGGGCAGGAATTGATCGGCAATATTGAGAAGTACATCACATTGGCGATCATCGACAACGAGTGGAAAGAGCACTTGCGTGAGATGGACGAACTGCGCAGAAGTGTGCAGAACGCAAGCATTGAACAGAAGGACCCCTTGCTGATCTACAAGTTGGAGAGCTTCAATTTGTTCAAGGCCATGATCGACCGGATCAACGAAGAAGTGATCGGCTTCCTTGCCAAGGCGGGTCTACCCACTGCACAACTGAACGTGCAGGAAGCACAGGCCCCTCGCGTTCCGCAACAACGCCTGCAGACCACCCGGACGGACGTACCCGAGCACCGGAACCAAAGCAGCACTGCGAACACGCCTAGGGCAACTGCCTCAGCCCCTGCACCGGGTCGCGGGGCCATGCCGCCACCGCAACAGCGCCAACCGATCGAACCCGTTCGGGTAGAGAAGAAGGCCGGCCGCAACGACCCTTGTCCTTGTGGAAGTGGAAAGAAGTACAAGCAGTGCCACGGGAAGGAAGCCTAGGAAGGTAATTCCGTCTCGGCTGTTCGATAATCCGATCTACGTAATAGCTGCGCGTGGAAAGATCAGTATCCCTCTACTTCACCCCTACCTTCGGCAATGCCATTTTGGGAAGGATTAGGATCCGGCTTGGCCACGGCGTTCCTGATAGGTCCCGTCTTTTTCACGTTGTTGAAAGCCTCATTGGACCATGGTGCACGAGGTGGCGCATTCGTCGCTACGGGGATCATCGTATCGGACATTTTGGTTCTTGTGATCTGCAGAACAGGAGCAAATAGTTTGTTAAAACTCCACATAGGTGAAGGCTTCCTCGCCGTTATGGCGGGGATCATTCTTTTGGGGTTGGGCGTTTGGTACATCATAAAGCTGCATCCAGGACCTGAAGCCGAACGTCGGTTGGGCCGCGCGGGTACTCTGGGTCTTTTCAGCACTGGTTTCCTAGTGAACTTCGTGAACCCCTTTGTGTTCATGGTTTGGACCGGGTTCACCCTGCACGCTGCAACGGTGCATGGCCACAACAACGATGGGGTCGTGTTCCTGGGCGCGATCTTGCTAGGCATCTATATCACGGACCTGATCAAGGCATGGTACGCTCCAAAGTTGAAACGGTGGCTTTCACCTGGAAATATGAAAGCGTTGTACCTGGTGATCGGAATCGTGATGTTGGTTTTCAGTGTGCGGGTGTTCGTGCACGCCGCAACGACCTGGAACTAAAGTCAGGTCGCCGTTTACATTTGGCTGAACCTAAAACAACACCACCATGGAGATCAATTGGTTGATACAGATCATAGCAGCGATCATTCCCTTATTATTCGGTGCTGTTTGGTACAACGAGAATGTGTTTGGCAAAGTGGTGATGGACGCCAACGCGGGATCGAAGCAAGGCCATCCTGCAGCGGTATTCGGCGGTGCACTGGTGCTTGGGGTCGTTCTTTCGTTCACGTATAAATTCCTTGGTGATCACCACTATGCATTGCAGACGTTCTTCCGTCCAGAAGCGGAACATGGCGTCGGTGTGGATGTTGCGTCACCATTCGGCATCCAATTGAAGGAATTGATCGATGGCTATGGCACACGCTTTCATTCATGGACGCACGGACTTGCCCATAGCCTAATTGTCTCGTTCTTCATTCTGCTCCCGGTAATGGCCATCAACGTCCTGTTCGAAGGACGGTCGTTCAAATACTTTATCACGGTTTGGGGCTATTGGGCGATCACGATCGCCGCCATGTACATGCTCCTGGCCCAGTGGGGATAGGGTGATCACACACCTTTCAAACGTTGCCATAGACCATTCATCAAGTCTTTGAATCCGTCCTCATCGATCGCTGGTGGTGGAAGAAGCTCCACGCGCAGGTCGGTACCCTCCGGTATCAGCTTGTATGAATAGACGAATGGTTTATCGGCATCTGGTTCACCGAGCTGTCCGAAGCGCAGATCGCAGAACAACAACGTGTCATCCTTCAATTTGATCACGTAGTTGTCGTCGGACAATCGGATCAAGCGTTGCACCTTATCGTTGTCCGACCATTTGCCCAATAGCGCATGGTTCTTGGGGATCAAAACGAGATCGACATCGGGTTTCTTGTCCAAGAGCGAATAGTAACCGAGTCGATAGGCGTCATGGCTGTTCACGTTGGCCGTCCAAAGGATCGCGTTGAACGGAGTAGGTCTTGTGGAGATATCGGAATACGAAATGCCTTGTCGTACCACAGAATGCTTCACTTGTTCAAAGGCGATGTACTTGAACACCAATGTCAGCGCCATGTACGCCGTGCTGATGGCAATACCGATCCAATTTATTGTCCTTCTGCGTGGATCAGCGCGTTTGAAGAACATGGCTGTCGCAACGAAGATCAGGAAGGGCACCGTATAGAGCGGATCCACGACGAAGATGTTGTTGTAGGCCACTTTCCACGGCAGGGGCCAGAAGAGTTGTGTGCCCCATGTGGTGTGGCAATCCAGCAACGGATGTGTGACCAACGACCACCAGAAAAGGTACGACCACTCTTTCACGGAAACCTCGTCACTCCTGTTTCCCTTCCACAGGACCAACGTGATCACCGCAGCTGTTACGGCCATGATCAAAAGCCAACCATTCGTGGACGCCGCACCGTGTATGAAAACCAAGCCTATAAGAAGGATGAATACCGCCAGCAGTGACCTACGGTGCTTCTTCACCCACCAACCGAGCAGCGGTGCCATGACCAAACTGAACAGGATGGAATGTGTTACACCACGGTGCAGTTCGTTCGCACGGAGATCATCGAAGAACCAGCGTGAAAGAACGTCAAGGTCGGGAATTGTACCGGCGATCGCACCCCAGAGCATCGCCTTGTTCCCGATCTTTCGGCCAAGGACCACTTCGCCCACGGCAGCACCCAGCACGATCTGTGTTACAGAATCCATTTAAGCACTCGCCTTCTTGAATGGTGAACGCAATTCGAAGTCACCCGGCTTCACCCTGCGTAAGAACGGGCCGACGATGGTATTGGCCAGAGCGTTGCGATGCTTCACGTACCACAACATGTCCACGGGTTTCGCACCGATCGAGCTTTTTGCTTGCTCTGCTGCGCGACCGAAATTGATCGTTCGCAGCTCTTTCGCGAACGCGTGGTCCAACAGGTCGAACAACATGCGTTGATAGATCATGTGCTCCTTATTCAGCGCATAATCGATCCCTACGAAATGGGCATCCAACGTATCACCAAGAACGAAAGCAGAATTGAAGCCGACCAGTTCACCGTTCAGGAAAAAGCCGTGGAACAACATTGCTTCACCCCACTGTGCTTTCCACTTTGGATACACCGCCACGTTGAGCCTTCCGAAAATAAAAGGGGAACGTTCCAGCACCTGATCGAAAAGCTGTTGCATTTTGGGCAGATGGGCCGTGATCTCCGCTGCACTGAGATCCTTGATCACAAGTTCTTGTGAGCGTCCCATGATCGTGTTGGAACGGGTGCGAGCTTTGGAGGTGAGGGATTTGAAATGGTCATCGAGGCTTTTCCATTCATCAGGGAGCGCCATTACCATGTTCACATCCATGGCCAATGGATGGTAGTTCTTTGTTTCCAGTATGGCACCGCCTCCATTCTCGTTTCGGTATTCCTTGAAGATCAGAACAGCCGGCGGAATGGCCAATCGTTCATCGGAACGCAGTTCATGCATGGCAGTTTCCACGGCGAGCAATTGTTGATCGAAGGGTACGGCCTGGATGAAGTGTATCCCATGAGCGCCACTATGGAACGCATTGCCACAGACGAGGCTACGGACCTTTAATTCTTGAACGATCCGCGAGCCGATGGCCTTTCCCAGTCTACGCACTCCCGGCCCATATTCGCTGCCGTTGTCTTCCACGTCGAGCACTTGGAAATACGCAATTCCGATCGGTTTGTAGGCTTGGCAATGGAATACGACGTAGCGGAATTCCATGGATCCGTCCATCGCATCCTCCAACGTGCAGAGGTGATCGTAGTGCAAATAGGAAACCTCGTCCGAAGTAACGGCACACCAATCCTCCCGACGGACCAAGTGGATCGAATCGTGGATACTGAGACGTAACGGAGATAATTCGGAGCGATGCTCCTCGGAGCGTGAATGTTCCAATGGGATGGGGCTGTCCGGGGAATTCACGGAAAGTACGCGGCGAAATTACGGGAACTAAGGATTGCTGATCGCCTCCTGCTCTTACTCTTGCTCCTGCTTCCCGCTTCACGGGATTTCGCCTATGGCTCAACTTGCTTATTGGCTCTTGCTCTTCAAAAGCCGAAAGCCCCGTTTCGGGGGCCTTCCTGCTTATTGGTGTATGGAGTTTGGTTCTTTTCAAAAATGCCGGTCTGTTGTTCACCACATACAGTTCAGCACACTAGAATTGGACCGGCATGCGCATTTCCACGCGTACCGGCAGTCCCTTTTCAGCACCGGGCTGCCAAGGTTGGGTGGACTTGATCATCTCCACCAATTGTTGATCCACTTCACCGGAATCCCCGTCGATCACTTTTACATTGCTTATCGCACCTGACTTCTCCACGATAAAGCTCGCGGTGATGTTCTTGTTCAGTTCCTTGCCGGGTGGCAATTTCACCTTCTCCGTGATGGTCCGTACGAACTCCTTCTCACCGCCCGGTGCCTTTGGCATGGTCTCAGCCAAGTTGTAAACGATGTTCAAAAGGGGTTCGTGATCGTAGACCTTCTCGGCCAGTGGTTGACCCCATTTGTCATAGCGTTCCCAAACACCGGTCTTGTATCCTGATACATAATTACCCTTGCTCTCGATCTTTCCGTTGGAGTGAAAGAACACGAAAGGTCCTTCTTCGATCATAAGGGCTTCGTCCTGGAACCTTCCTTCGGCCTTCAACTCCCCGCTCATGGTGTAGACCTTTCCGATGAACAGATCGCCATCCTTCCCTTCCTGTTGAAGGTAATAGGTTGCCTTTCCTTTGGAAGTCGGTTCAAGCACTTCGCTCAAATAGGTCCGTTCCTTCTTCGGGCCACCATCACCGGCCGGCATTGCGACCTGCACGGCAAGAACAGAGATCGTTGCGGTTACCAGGGCTGCTTGAAGGGCGGATATGACGGAGGCTCGCACGGGGAATGGTCGTTTGTTGTGGTGTAGTACGAGGGACGACCGGAAATGGTTTCGATATGCGTTGGATGAACAAGAGAAAGGGGGCAATTGGCAGAGGCAGGACACAAGTTGAACGAAGTGAAATCCCGCATAGCGGGGACACAAGTTGAACGAAGTGAGATCCTGCATAGCGGGGACACAAGTTGAACGAAGTGAGATCCCGCATAGCGGGGACACAAGTTGAACGAAGTGAAATCCCGCATGGCGGGGACACAATTCGCAAGTTGGGGCGTTGATGAAATACCGCGCAACGAGGACTCAAGTTGAGTCTCGGAACCGATCCATTAGATCCTTGCGAATTGCGGAACGGTGTTAGAACGATGCCCGCAATGAGATCTGGACATTTCGACCCGGCGCACTGACACCTGAGCTGAAGGTGCGGTAGTTCTTATCAGCGATATTCTCGAGGGCCAATTGAAGGGAGAGTTTCGAATTGATCGCGAACGAACCACGCACATTCAACGTGAACCAAGCCGGCATTCCATCAGGGGTTGCGGAAACCAAGTTGTCCTCTCCGGAATCGCTGTAGTCGCGGAGCCGTTTCCATCCGTTGAAGATGACATACGCTTCACCCCGGAAACGTTTGATCAGGAACTCGATCCCGCTGCGTCCAAAAAGCGGTGGAATATGATCAAGTGGAACATCGGCACTGTCCGTAACCACTCTGCCGTAGGTGTACGTGATGGAACTGGTGCTGGTGATACGGCTTCCCAACGCGACGCGGAGACTCGTACTTCCGCCGGTGATGAATGCGCGACCTGCGTTGGTCAAGGATGTCACCTTGCTCATCACATCATCGTAAAGAATGCTGTCTTGACCGTTCTGCTGGTACGGACGAACGACCAAAGCATCGGTGTACCAAGTGTGGAATGCGTTAAAGGCGATCTTGTGCCGACCATTGAAGGTTCGCTCCATGCCCAACTCAGCATTCAACGTGTGTTCAGGACGAAGCGATGGGTTCGGAACTACCACGGTTCCCGGCGTACTGTCGAACACTTTTGAGAGATCATCCACGTTCGGGGCGCGAAAACCGGTGTTCGCTAGCGCCGTGAAACGCCAATTCTCATTCGGGCGATAGACCACCGCTGCTCTCCAGTTGAACGCACTGTTGCGCTGCCGGATCGTACCGTTCAAGAACTGGAAATCATAGTCATCGGCAAAGGTGGCGGTAAGGCCCACGTAATTGAAACGCAACCCTTCACTGAAGACCCAGCGCTTACCGGCTTCGTAGGTATGTGTGAGGAACACGGCAGCGGAGGTCATCGTGGAACCACCATTCGGATAACGTGAACTTAGGTAGCTCACCTCCCCAGTGTTGATGTTTCGACGTTCGCCCTTGGAAGAGACATCGTTGTTATAGGCTTCAAGTCCATAACGGATCTCGTGGCGACCGATGCGCCTTTCGAATTCCGCATTCAACCCTTGCACGGAAACATTCTCCACGCGGCTTCCCAATTGGCTACTCCCCCAGCTGCGGTTATGGCGACTTTGTGTGATCCGCTGATAGCTCGGAGTTATGCGTGCATGATCGGCCCAACTGTGTTTCTCCAATTCCAATGTGTAGGCAAGCAGCATGCGTTCTTGCGGACCGTAATACCACTCCGCCTGATCGGGGACAAGCTCTTGCAAAGCGTTGGTCGAATAGGTCGAAAGGCGATCGTAGCGGGGAACGTTGCTGCTGGTGCTGTATTGGAGATTGAGTTGATGGACAGTACGCGCACCACTTCGCACCCGGAGCTTTTCCAACAGGTCCACTTGATCGTACGCCGTACCCAATTGCACGTTCGGGTTGTTGTTGGCGACGATCACATCCATACCACCTTGCTGTTCCACATAGAACGGGAGCTGGCCGAAGTTGGGATACTTTCCATCGCGCATGGCACCTTGCCGCAGGTCGCCGAATTTGCTGCCGGTAATGCTTGTGAAACTGCTGACCCTGCGCCCGCTGATCGAAAGATCCAAATGGCCGGTGCGCTCGCCGTTGGCGGAAGCATAGCGGACGAGGCCACCTCCGTGTACCTGTAGTCCTGCACTGTCCAACAAGGGAGCTGAACGCGTCATCATGTGCACCACGCCGCCCAAGGCATCGCTGCCATAGACCACCGAGGCCGGGCCGCTGATCACCTCCATACGCTCCAAGGTGTTCTGGTCCACCGTCATGATGTCCTGCAGGTGACCTGCCCGGTAGATCGCATTGTTCAAGCGCACACCATCCACAACGAGCAACACCCTGCTGGCCTCGAAACCCCGGATCACCGGACTACCGCCACCCATCTGGCTTTTCTGGACGAACACCGCGCCCGAATTCTGGAGCAGGTCCCCCGTGGTGGGCTGGTCCAAGTACGCGATGTCCTTTGCCTTGATCACGTCGATGTGTTCGGCGACATCCGTTTCGCGTTCCTGGAACCGATTCGCGGAAATGACGAACTCCGAAAGCGGAAGCACACGAGGCACGAGCCATACCACGTTCGCATCATTGACAACGCTTGCAACGGACCGCACACTGGAACCGAAGGACAGGTGAATGAATTCCAAACTATCGGTAGGATCCAACGTGGTCAAAGCACATTGGCCCTTCGCATCGGTGATGCACGCGAACGCGCCCGATGTGGAACGCACCACCGCACCTGCAATGGGTTCGCGTGTTACCAAGTTGCGCACCGTGATCTGCTGCGCGGTGGTTGCGAGGGTCGCACACAGTGCGACGGCCAAGAACATCGGTTTCATGGTCGGAAAAATAGAGGCTATTCCAAAATCTGGCAAGATCGAAAGCGGCTTTCTCAAGGTGCGATCATCAAAAGTATGCTCTCCACCCTTCGTTCAGTTCGGTACTGCAACCTGTAGTTTCCCGGTGCAATGCCCGTTGTTCCCAATTCTGTTGTGGCGTTCGGCATTGGCCAAGTGCGCACCACACGCCCTGCAAGGTCTAGTAAAGTAAGAGTTCCAGTACTCGCAGCTGCATCTACTTGTACTGTACAATGGTTTGTGCAGGGATTGGGAAATGCCCTCACCCCCAGCCCCTCTCCCTCCCGCAGTGCAGCGGGAGAGAGGGGAGGCACCCCCACACTCAACCCATACAACTTGCTTACCATGCGCTGGGTGGTATCGTTGGTGGTGCCATCGTCGTAGCCGTGGTAGGCCCCATAAATGAAGTAGCCACCATCGGTGCTGGGCACGATCCCCGCAATGCTTTTGTAGGTGGTGGAACCGGAAGGAACTACATAGTCATGCGCCCCGCAGCCCAAGCCATCGAAAACGCCATCAGCCAAGTTACCGCTGCTATCGATCATGGCAATGCCGCCGCGATCTTGTCCATTGATCTTGTCGAAGAGTCCCGTGATAACATATCGGTCCGGAGACATCTGATAGATACTACTAACGTTGGGGATCTGAGAAGGGGTGAACGTTGCCTCGAAATCCAATAGGTTGAAGCCCTCGTCAACACTACCATCGTTATTTAGCCGGATCAAACTTCGCACTTGTGGTGAATCCAACAGGCGGAGGGAACCACCGATCAGAATGCGCCCGTCGGGTTGGGTAAAATAGGAGCGCGCTTCACCCAACGACTGCACGTCGGCCACGAAAGATGGGTCCAATATTCCATCCGCCTCTACCCGGAATACCCGACTCACGGGCTCTCCCTCGTAGGTGGACATAGTGCCCGTGCAAAGAAATTTCCCATCTGGTTGCTCATCTATGGCATAGATCACCCCATTGCACAAACGATGGGTGCGGGTGGTATCCAAGTAGCCTTGGTTGCTGAACCAGATCAAGCTGTACAAGCTCTCGAAACCGCGTATGCTATCGCGCAGGTGGTGCGCACCGCTCATAAGCACCCGGCCATCGGGGTATACGTGGTAGTCGCCCCCTTGGAGAGAAAGGAAGTAGCGGCCTAAGTTTATTTGAATGAAATCGTCATCGATCAGACCATCGGGGTCTAACCGCTGCACCGTTTGTGCCGTGCCGATATAGTAACGATCCATCCAAGGGGTGATCCGCCCACCGCCGATCGTTTGTGGAAATGGCGGAAAGGTTAGGTCGAATGACCCATCCGAAAGAAGTTTCATACTACCGCGATCGAATACCTCCCCCGGTAACCGGATCATTCCCGATAATAGCAAAGAGCCATTCGGCATTGGTGCAACAGATGCTACATATTTCCTCTGGATCTCTGTTCCGAAGGCTGGGTCCAGATCGAAAGGGGCTTGCGGCCATCCCATTTGAGCCACCAGAACGGTGACAACAAATGCAAGTTGCCGCAGAAGTTGTCTGAATTTCATTCGGGAACGATAAGACGCTCTTATAGACCCAGCAGATAAAGGTTTCATCCCCTCAAAGCTAATCGTGGGCAAACATTCAGCTCGCCCACCCTTCCCTATCCAAGCTCCGGTACTGGATCGCCTCGGCCAGATGTTCGGTGCGGATATCTGGGCTGCCGGACATGTCTGCGATGGTGCGGCTCACCTTCAGGATGCGGT
>Ga0154020_10007161_pt1 | contig 13046 bp, 23 predicted proteins | sample Klosneuvirus_201_FD_109709 | JGI IMG/M metagenome (GOLD analysis project Ga0154020, IMG submission 109709) | Active sludge microbial communities from wastewater, Klosterneuburg, Austria - Klosneuvirus_20160825_MG | ecosystem: Engineered > WWTP > Aerobic digester > Activated sludge | place... | reverse complement strand
CCTAGGACGAGGAGGAGAGCGTCGAGGATGTCGTCCCTCGCGTTGCTTTGGAGATTCTTTGCAATCTTCTCCAGATTCTGCACGATCTTCATATGGAGGCGAGGCAGCTCGAGCTTCAGCGCCAGATCCATCGAACATAGCGGCTCGTAATCGCCCGACGGCGCCGACTAAATGAATGGAGATTTATGGAGGAAATGCGAAGCAGGGCCGACAGCGACCGAAGGGAAGGAAGAGGTGGAAGGGTCAGTAGAGCGAGAAAGAGAACGGACGAGAAAGAGATAGCAAGCAGCAAGGGAAATATGAAAAAGTAAGGAGAAGAAAAGGAAGGAGAAAGAAAGCTTACGGAGATAGCAGTCATGAAGGCGACGACCGGAGGAATGTTGGCCTCGATCAAATCATTGAGGCCCTCGAGAAAGCTCTCCTTGGATCCGAACTTGACGCCATTCGCAACGTTTTGGATAATCTTTGAGATGAGAATCAATGCTCTCCGGAAATTCTTATCTTGAACGACAGCCTGAGATGGGTAGTGTCAGTCAGTGAAGGGAAGGGGAAAGATGAGCGAATGATGAATAAGAGAGAAGGAATCAGAAGATGAAGCAAGGGAAGGGACAGATGATAACAAGAAGGAAGAGGAAGAGAACGAGAAAGTATAAGATGAGGAGGTACATCAGAAAGTCCAGCGGTTAATCCGTAGGCCTCGGGGGAGAGGATATAGGGGCAGAAGAAGCGGAGGAAGATGAATCCTGTCACTCCCGTCAGTCCTGCTGAAGGGAATCGCACTAAGACATCTTGCTGCAGCTTCTTGGAGATTTCCTACGAGACAAAGGAGATGGGAATCAGAGAATGAAAAAGACGAGGAAAGAGAAAGAGAAAGAGAAAGAAAGCGAAAAAGTAAAAGGAAAGCAGAAGAGAAGGAGGAGGTGTACCTTAAAGGGCAAGGGACAAACGGCAAAAGAGTTGGTGATGGTATCGAGGAATCGCTGGACGGTGTCTTTAAGGCGATTGACATTCGCAGTGAGGTTGCCGTTGGAGGGGAGTTTCGTGGGGTCAATCTCAAACCCCGAGGCGTTCTTGGCAACCTCGGCGATGAGCGGCTTCAAGATGAGCAGATAGTTTTGACCTAGGAAAAGAGAAAATATGAAGAAGGAGAAGAAAAAGGAGAGGAGAGTGAAGAAAGAAAAGGGGAAAAGAAGAGGAAGTAAGGAGAGGAAGGAGGTGAAGAGGCACCAGTCATTCGAGTGAATTGCGACATGAGCTTGGTCGACATGGAATTGCCGCGGAACAACGTCGTCGCCGCGTTCGTTCCCTCCACCTATAGTTTACTAAAAGCGTCAGCAAAGAGGATGAAGTGCCATGAAGGAGGGAAAGAGCAGAGAAAGAAAAGTTGGAAAGAAAAGGAAATGGAGATGGTGGAGGAGAAGGGAGAGTTAGAAAGAGGGAATGACCTCAGTGGTGATGGCGAGCTTAATGATAGGCATGGTTTTCTTGTAAGCGTCGAGGATGTTGATCACACTCGACAAGATCTCCTCTTGTTCCGTTCCCGCCGTGAGCGAAATGGCATTCACCAAGGCAAGGTTCTCAGCGCTTGAAACGACAACAAATGGTGAGAAAAGAGAAGAAGGAGGGAAGGGAAGGGAGACGGGGAAAGGAAAGGGAAGGGAAGGGAAGGGAAGGGAAGGGAAGGGAAGGGAAGGGAAGAGGGAAATGAAGGGGCGAGAGATTACATTAAGAGGTCGACCAAGTTGGTGTAGCGCTGATGAAATTCCTCTTCTTCATTGCGATCTCTTTGGACCGCCAGATCTTCTTTCCGTTTCTACAACAAATTTAATTTATTTTTACGAAAAAAGGTGGAAGAAGAGAAAGAAGCGAGATGACGAAGTCAGAGGCGAGTAGCGCACTTTGAATCTTGATTGCTTGGCATTCAGAGTATCTTTCATTTGCTTCAAGAATTCTTCGACAGCGAAGTAGTGCGAATAGGCGTTAAGGAAGTTATCGTGAAACTCCATCATCATCTCCGTCTCGTATTTTAAAAAGTGGAAATCCCTCATCCTGAAAAAGAAACCGATGAAAGAGAGAAGAGCGCGGTAGAAACAAGCCTCCGACGAACCATAGGATATCGCCGAGGGCATCAGAAGCGAACTCGAATTGGCTTTGCTCTCGCCGATGAGCGACAGATGCTTGAATCTAAGAAGAAATGATTGATAAGAAAAAACAAAAAGGCCAAGGGAGGCCAATGATCGGTACTTGTGCAAGAAGGAGTTTGGAAGGTTCGAAATAGGGGAGGTTTTGCGATTGCTTGATGAATGCATCGAGCTTTTGCTTGGCCTGATCGTGGTCCATTTTTGCCTATCGAAAATAGACACAATGATGCAACGAGCACATATGATGATGAGTTTGTCGTTGGTTACCCTCTGCCAATGCCGTTTAGCTTCGCGTGCTGGCAGTAATTGTTCTTCCATGAAACGTTCGGTGCCGGCTAGAATTCCTTGCTCGAGCTTTTCTCGCTGAGAGTAAATATGATTAGAAAATGGGGTCAGAAGTCGGTCGTGATCAAGGTACCGTATCATTATTGGCAACAGAGACGGCAACAGCTGCCTCCGAGAGCTTCATGAGAACAGGCGCTGGAACAGAACGAAATGAATTCAAAGTAAAGAAGCGCGCAGCCAACAAGGAAAGGCGTACGCAACAATACACCCAGCTCGCCGTTGTCTTGGAGATATGTCCCTAGCTCCTGGAACTGGTTTGCTAGAGTGACGGAGGCACCGCTGTATACTAGAGTGGAGAAGAAGAATGGTGAGATCCGAAAGGAGAAGAGGAGAACGAGGTCGAGCGCGGCGCACTAACTAAGGATTTGAGGAATTTCTTGATCAGTTTCTGCAGCTCACCTAGCAAACTGTATAACTCTTTGATCTTTGCATCTGCCACATCGAATTCTGGGGGGATCTAGATGACATGCCTTAGAGCGAAAAAAGCACAAGCGGCGAAAGGACATGGACAAATTACCTCTGAAGGTCGTGGGATGAAGAACTTGCCGAACTCTGAGGCCATTGATTTACCTGAGCCTTTCTAAACACATAAAACAACATAAGATACATTCAAAGAGGAAAAGCTTACGTCAAGGATGGGCAAGAAGACACATCTCCATCAAGATCGCCACGAAACAAGTTGCCAACCCAAGCCCAAAAAAATTAACAAGAAAACGTTTCACTGTTATTTCTCTCACTCAATAATCATAAGATATTTAGACACGAAAACGATCTCATCGGAAACAGAGGAAGTCGTCGAGAAAGAAAGGTGACCGAGAAAGAAAGGCGACGAGTGGGAATTCGTTGTGACGACACTCCTTGAGAATTGATTCTCCTTTTCACACCCCATCATCAGATCAAAATAAGCAGACGCCTGCAAGGGAAAGATTTATGACGCCCAAAAAGGCGAACGAAAGGAGCGGCTTTTTCTTGCCGCAGGTCGAGCTCAGATTTGTGGTACCCCACAAGCGCCACGCCGCACCAACAATACCACAAGCGATAAAAATAGTCAAATACCATAGTAAATATTATTATCAGGAAGGGAGGGGAGGAAACGCAGCGCAGGGGTAGCGGCGCCGATGAGGGATGCAAATCGAGGGGCATTCAACGAGCGCAGGCGAGGAGAGGGCCCCAACCGCCCAGAATGACCAAACGGGGCGAGAAAATTTAGAAATATCATGGAAATAATTTATAAATCGTGCGAAGCGCGAGAGGAGGCAGAGGGGCGACGAAGATCAGAGGGAGACGCACCGAGGCCTGACCGCCTTGGCCACGACCAGCGAGTATTGACATGACACGCCTCTATGACCTTCGCCGCATCCACAATATCGACTCGAGAATGTTCATGAAGTCACACCTGTCACGCGCAGCTCGATGATCTCGTCGCTTCCAGCTTGGAGCCATTCCCAGGTGCCACGAGCTCAGCGATACCCACAACCGCCGTCTGTTGTTTGCATCGCTTGGCTCAAGGAGTTAAAAGGACCCAAACCCTTCGTAGAATCATCTTAATATTCATTGTGAATATGCTGACTACCGACTACGGCATTTAGAGTGACGAATTTCATATTCAGGCGTCACAGGTCATTTCGATGCTGAGTCCAGCGACAGTATTCAGGGAACGAGATGAACCCAGGTCTATTAAAGAAGTATTACCTCGCATTCACGACGAGCTAGGCGAAGGAGGGGCAGTATAGTTGGTCGGGAGGCGCTGCGGCATGTCTGCGAGGACGTAGGCGAGAGTGGCAAAGGCGGCGACGCTGTTGCGCATGCCTTGTTGGTTCATGTGGACGATGTTGTCGGCGTTGGTATGGTGGTACCAGAAGTAGGCCAACGTGTCGTTGCCTTGATTCTGAAGCGCAGCGCAAGGGACGCCCAGCGCACACATGGGACCGTTGTCAGCATCAGCACCAGCGCCAACGTTAAGTGTACCAGTGCCCAAGGTGGACAACAGTACGCTGCTGATCTGCTGCATGATGGAGACGGCAGAAGGGAGACCGCTGAAGCCGAATGCGTAAGGGATAAAGTTTCCAATGTCGCTCTCCATGGCGATAATGTGGTCGGGCAATTCGGCCAAGTGCTGCTGCAGGTAGGTCTGAGCGCCGCGCTGGCTCATTTCCTCGTCGACCCAGAGAACCACGCGCACGGAACGGCGAGGGCAAGGGAGGACGCGAGCCTGAACGAGAGCCTTGATGGTCGCCACGGCTTGCCACGCGCTGAAGAATCCTCCGCCATCGTCGATGGCGCCTTGTCCGACGTCCCACGAGTCTGAGTGACCGCCAAGAACGACCACCTCTTTCGGGGTAACACAGCCGTCGAGCTGAGCCAAGACGTTATAAGAGCTGACGGGAGCGGGGTTGAGAGCGTTCATGGTGAGCGAGACGACGATGCGTTGTCCACGCTGCTGCATGCGCCACATCATCTCCGAGTCCTCGATCGTGATCGCGGCCACAGGGATCTGCGGGTACGCAGGGTCGTAATGCTGCACACCAGTGTGCGGCGTGTAGAGGGAGAAAGGCGTGCTCGAGCGAACGAGCGCTGCGACGGCACCGTAGCGAGCAGCCTCTGAACAAAGCAAACTTAACACGATCGCTACAATCGATGACAGTCATGGAAAGCGGAAAACACGTACGAGCGGCACCAATGGCGCGGTAAGCGACGGTCTGGCCGTACGAAACAAAGGGCACGTTGTACAAGACAATCTTGCCGGGGACCAACTTGGACTTATTGGCGAGGTCATCAAACGAGGTGACTACGATAACATCGGCAGTGACGTTGCCGCCGACGCTGGTGCCTAGTGGAGAGGGGAAATGAATTGATCAAAATCGGAAAATTTACACGATTTGGGTCAAGAAGTACCAAGACCAAGGAGGGCCATATTGGCGACACGGGGCAGGATCATGCGGAGAGACTCGTCATTGCGCTGCCACATCGTGATGTTCTGGACGAGCTCCTTGGTAACGCGGAGTCCTTGGGACTTCATCTGGCCGGCAATGTAGGACAAAGCATTGTCGAGGGCAGGAGTTCCTAGAATGGTTCATCACTCACAATCCTTCAAATATCCAGATCAAGGTCATTCAAAGAGGAACGATAAAAGAGCACAATGGTCAAAAGCGCGGTGATGAGAGAGCACGTGTAGCGACGAGCGTTCGCCACGATGTACCACCACGGGGGATAAAACAAAAATCAAGTATTACCAGGACGAACAAAACGGGGGAATTAAAATATTCGAGAAAGAACGAGAAAATTGGTAGCGCGCAGGGCCCGAGGCAGATGGTAAGGCGCAGGTACAAGTGCGAGGACGGGAAGGGGGGGGAAGATAGTCCTCGAAGTGGCAAATTCATACCGCGGAAGCGAGGGCCAAAGGTGTCGCAGATATAGGCAAGAGTGTCGAAATTGATTCCATTCTGATTAACATAGTTCACGATGGCGTTCGTGGCGTTGAGGTAGTTGTAAGGGAAGGAGCTCGAGGACGGCGACGGCGCGGCGTCCAAGGTCGACAAAGCGCCGCTCGACGCGACGAGGCAGACGGCCAAAAACAGGGCCACCCACTGATTCACCTCCACGGCCATTCGATGTTGCCCTCGAAGGAAATGAATAAGAAATCAACAAATCGACAAAAATAGGAAAGAGATTCGCAAGAGATCCACATACAAACCCGAACAACGCTCTCCTTCCGACAACCTCCTACTCGACCAATGAATTGCGCTCATAGGCCTGCATCGTCTTGATTATTACTTGAGCTAATGAGCTTGCATATCATTTGAAAGATGTCCTCGTCGTCTTCGTCTTCTGCCTCTTCCTCGCCGTTTACAAAGCTGACCAGTCATCAGATCAAGAAGATTCTCAAAGAGGAGGCCGACTCGAATGCGGCCATTGATGTCCAGCTCCTCGAAGCGCGGCGCGTTCAAGATCGACGCATACAATTCCTTATTCTTGGTACGCGTCAAATTTGAGTTGGATTCGTGGCTGACTCTTCAATATCCTCCTCACACGAAGTTGCTTTTCCCTCCGAACCGAAGACTGCTGCCACGACGCCAACCTGCTAATGACACCATTTATTTCGCGACCCTTTTTCGATCAATATTTTTCCGTTTTTTTTTGGATTGTGTAGATTTCAGGAGAAGGTCATGCAGTTTTCTCCTCCTTTCCTCGCCGACAAAGATCCTCGAGGTCGAGGACGAGACAACTGCATGGCGGCCGGCGATTAAGATTGCTTGCCATTTTCTAAGAACAATATTTATCTTTTCATATTAATCGTTTTTTGGAATAGGGGGTCGAGGCGCGGGCAAATCGAGCCTCTTGAATGGGATGCGCTTGCTCCACGGTTCTGACCACGGCGCCGAAGAGGTCAGAGACTGCTTCATCCCTCTCATCCGAGCGAACACAATTGAGGTAATCTCGATTCTATAGTAGATAGGACCACATCATCATAATATCGTAATGTTTTTTAAAGGCGGCAATCAAGGTGGCCAGGGAAGTCAAGGATAGAGGCTTTGAAAAAGAGCTCACCGAGAGTCAAAAGGTCCCCGCTGCCATTCTCCTATGTTCTTTTCATCGACTTCTTGATGACAATCACGTGATATATTGAATTGTTCTCAACAATAATATCAATTTTCGAGGCGTAGGCCTCGGACTTGCGGTGTAGCCTCCACCTCCGTCATTCCTCAAGAAAACCCACTTAATTCTCCTTCTCGCTTTCTCAGCGAGTGACACAAAAATCACAACTCGTTCGTGATCATTTTTCTTTGAATGTAGTCGGCGTTGAAAAGGCTATTGGATTTGAATCCAAACGAGTCTCACAAATTTGATGGGATCCTGGAAGAGATGAAGACCCTCAATCAGTCTAAGTCTTTCCAGCATGTCATTCACGATCCCGCTTGCTCGAGGCTCCCTGATAACGCACTGCCGTATAAGATCTCATTTCTTTTTTATAATTAATGTCTACTTGCCAGAATGCCGATCAATCATGGCCTTGTAGGTTCTTGGAGCGGCTCGAAGAGATTGCAAGCGAATCGTTTGTTCCATCGCCTCCTTTGATTTGCTTTGCTCGCGCTCGTTTGGTGGGCGTGGAGGACATCACCGTCAATCGCTTCAATTCATTCATGCAGGTCGAATTCCTGAGCTTCATGGCATTTGCTTTCTCAATGAGATACGATTTTTCATAATATTTCTGCTCTTAATATGTAGTTTATTGACATATCGGGACAGCATAACGAGACGCGCAAGTTCATGCACCACTTTGACGGTGTCACGGGTGTTGTCTTTGTGGCCGACCTCAGCTCTTATTGCGCCGCCCCCCTTGAAGAGGAGGCTGCTGGCAAGACCCTCCTCCATGAAGAAATCGAGGTCCTCTTCAACCCCCTCCATCGTGATCACTTTTCCATTCCTTAATATTTTTGTTCAGGAGTTCAAGAGATTGTTTGACTATCAAGGGTTCCACAATGCGACGTTTGTGCTCGCGTTGAACAAGTTCGATGTGTTCATTTCGCGCCTCCAAGTTCTGCCACTCCAAAACTACTTCCCAGAATATAGCGGCAACTGTACTCACTGTTGAATTGTCCCCCTCCTTCTCTCCCTCCTTCTCCTGACTCCTCCTCCCCCTCCTTACTCCTCCTTCCTCCTCCTCCTCTCCATTCTATACTTTTTCCCCATCCATATTCTTCTTTCCGTATACTTTCTTTCATGTTTATTCGAAAAAATCTCTAGCGGATCCTTATCAAGCAGCGGATTTCATCGCTGGCCTCTTCAAGAAATCCATTTTGTCCCGAGGAAGTCGATGCTACCACGTTTTCACCAATTTTCTCACTGCTGGGTCCTTAATCTTCTCTCTTCTACTCTTTTTAATTCTCTTCCTTCCCCATTCTCCTTGTTCCCTTGCTTCGCCTCTACTAACGGATTGCTCTTTTACTCCGCCTTCATCCCCCCTCCAACTTCCCATTCCACACCACTCCTTCTGCTTTTTATCGTATGCCTTGCTGTTATTTTATCGAATCTCTCTAGGGACATCAACGATCATAATGGCCTGAAGAAATTTGATACATATCTCGCTGACCTATGCCTTAAAAAAGACTAGACCTTTGAACCCTATAAGAATGGTTTTTACCCCTGTTAAGTACAATGTCTCTTCTAACTGTGCTAAGAAATGACTTCTTTTTCGTCCCTTCATTATATCTTGGTCCTCTTTCTTTTCCTCTTCCTCTTCTTCTTTCTCCTCCTCGAGCCCTTTTCACCTTCGTCGACTTTTCTTCCTCACGAGCGTCATTCCCTCTTTCTCTTCCTCATCCGCATTATCTTCTTCTCCTGGTTCGTGATCAAGCTCCTCCATTCTGCAGCTTCTTGAGCTTTACAGCATTTCTCCTCTGCTCCGCGCGTTCCCTATGAGGGAACACCCTATTCCTTATCTTAGCGACTCCGCAAAGGACTCCGACGATAACTGCTATGATGATAAGGAGCCCTCCGCCAATCGCTATTAAGTATAAGGGGTTGAATGGTAACGAGTTTGTGCAATCACTGCGGATCTGGAATGTAACCACGAGGTCCGATTGGCTAGAGGAAAGTTGGTATGAGAGAGTAAGACAAAAACGAGATAAAGGGAAAGGAGAGTGAGATGAGGAGGAGTCTTCGCACTCGATCCGCTGTGATATCGAAGTGACGCACGGAGTCTCCGTGGCGGTTACATCTTGGAAGGATGAAATATTCTGACACCCTTTTCTGGCCCTCAATACGGTCACCTCTCCTATAAGTGGACATGCGGAAGCAATGAAAACGTGTCATTGGGACGAAAGGAGAACATAGAAGGACCAGCAGAATAGTCTCCTTTCAACTCGAGGGTGGTGTTGGTGAAAGAAGGACAGCCGGTCACATTGAGTCCTCCCCCTCGATCTAGAGTAACCTTCGAGTCCACCAGAGTAAGATCGCCTAAGAGAACCAAATCAAAGTCCAAAACTATGACTATATCTTGCTATCGGCAAACTCGAACCTAAGATGACTGCTTGGCCTTGAACTTCAACGACACCGTGATTGAGATTCAGGTTGCCGATGAAGGGTGTGATGCCATCAAGAACGACCACAGAAGGAGACGGAGAAGGAGAGAAGGGAACAATGCTTATGCTCTGGTTTTCAGGGTCGAGAGCTCCGATATTGCAAGTACAAGTGAAGTTGTCGAAGACAGTCGGTGCTTGCATGTGGCATATGCCATAGTTCGCGTCGCAATAATGATACTTGCCATTTCCATTGCAACCATCACGCACTGCATCGAAGACAAATCAATTTCACCACCGAAAATATTCCGACCACGGAAAAAGGAGACGAGATCCAGTAAGGAAAGCAGTAGTCGATGAAGATCAGGACTCATACGTGACTCGAAGATGAGGGAGTTGTCTGCGGTAACCGTCAGTCGCAATATGGTATCATGGGAGTTGCCTCCCAATGCCATCGTTACTCTTTGGACGCTCGAATCAATGCGTGAAATGGCTATGAGATCCAATGGTTCTCTGGCTCCCTAAGGTGAACATGATAAAACTTTTGACAAAGGGCGTAGGTATTGTATTGACCGAGATCTCGGAAAGCTTGGGGGGGGGTGGGATTGAAGCGGTGAGTTGGAAATGAGGGGAACGGAGCAAAAGATCAGAGAGAAGGCGGATAAGAAAGGGCGAAAAAGACATTATACCAAACGGCAGAGTAGTCGATAAATTGAAGGAGATTGACATCCGCCACGAGAGTCGCCATGAACCCTCCCTCAGTCATCATGATCCCCTTCGATCCCACAAACTGTGAACAAATAAGAGGCCATCAACTCGACTCATCGACTTCGAAAGTGGGAAGGCATCAATGTCATCATACGAATGAAGGGGTGTAATTGTAGGGTGGCGCAGTCTCATTCAGTAGGGTGAAATTGGAGAAGAAGCCCGAGAAGGTTGATAGGGTCGTATTGGCACCGGACACGGTGATGATATACTTCTTCCATTGAGGTCCAAAGTCAATTGTAATTACTGCCCTGAAAATCAGACTAGATGAAATCGAGGTGTTTATACAGTGGAGAATGCAGAGACATACACATGGTGGATGCGAAATGAAGGCAGGGGAAGGGAGCGGAAGTGCACCGAGACAAAGGAAGGAAACGGGAAAGGGGAGGAACGTAAGAGAAGATATAAAATTCTGAGACAGCTAAGAATCACGTAATATAATAACGTTAAGAACATTGCTCCTGAAGAGGCATCTTTGTACATGCGATGCGTGTCCTGGTTCGATACCGCGATGATCTCCTTTCCCGTGAAATTCGCTTCAGACAAGGGAGTGCCAAAGAGATCAGTGGCATTGATGCAAGGGCCACTTTGGATCTCTGGAGTCATAGGACCTTGGTTCATGCTCGTATCTATTTTATTGCAAAGGATTATGACCAAGGAGACGAGAACGACTATAAGTATTCGCAAACAGCAAATGAGGCAAACGGAAGGGAGGACAGTCTCGTACAGTTGTACTTGAGGATCTTGAGGCAAACGGAATCGTATTGAGTCGAATAGAAGAGAGTGAAAACATGGAAGACTCCAATCTGGTCTACAACGACCACCGGGGCGCTACTTCCTATCCCTGCTTCGGTTGAGTTGCGATTCGTAACGAACTTGTCGTCCGAGATGAAGATGTCTGAGCTCACCTCATCATAGTTGAAGAAGGTCTAACAAAGGGGCATATCAACACAAGATCTTGAGTATCGCAAAAATCGACGGGAAACAATGGAAAAGAGTGATGACGGATGCATAACAAAAGAGAGGAGGTGGAAATACAAACCGTAATGGAATGACAAGGACCACAAAAGGGGGGAGGAAGGAAATTAGAGGTAGGAACTACAACGAGAGTCAGATTGCCGGTCACAGCGATCGACGGTTTCGAATTGCATTTGCTGGAGAGGACCACCGAAGTATTAATTGTTGGGGTCACCCTATCCCAATAATAAAACTCGCTCGCATTTTAATACAAGGAAAATGAGTCACAACTCAGTAAGAGAAGGCAATTAGGGATGGCAGAAAGAATCCATCGTGAAAAACTCTCTACCCAGAAGGTTTTCATATTCAAAAGGTGAAGATAAAAGAAGTCAACGTAATGATGATAGTTGGAGATCAATAACAGCGAAACAGCAAAACGAAGAGGAATGTGAAGGGTGATTGAAAGTACAGGCCGTAACTGCCGAAGGCACTAACGAGGGTGGAGAAGCAACTTTTTTTCTGGGCATTCGATAGGTACGCCATCATTGAATACTCGCCATCCTGTATTCGGAATGGAAGATTAAAAGGAGTATCCAATAAGAAGAGAGAGGAGAAATGACAAGTAGCATGGAGGAGGTGGAAACTGAAGGTCTGGAGGCCGGAGGTGGAAACTGAATCTAAGGAAGGTGGCAAGACTTCGAATGAGTTTGGAGGGACACATTATTTGAGAAGGACGAGGATTTATATGATGAGGAGATGATGTCGTAGAAGATGGGAATTCAAGAGGAGTGAAGACAAAGAAGAAAATATAGTAGAATGTATTAATGAAAAGAAGAGATTAGGTAAGGTGAATCAAATCAATCGGGTCGGACATGGCTGACGGCGAGGGAAGGCGCCGTGTCATTGAATCCCGGATTGAAACGAACGAAAGAGTTCAATGAAGTCCAAGGAATCCAATTGTTTGGCGCATCCAAGTCTACAAGAAAGGGGAATGAGAGGTATCTGTATTCAAAGGAAGTCAATAAGTTTTCCAGTAGGAAGTGAATGAATATCGAAGTCATTTGAAAGGGAAAAAAAAAGCGATTGAGCAACTATGAAACCGAAGCCCTCGGACGGATATCGAGATATAAATGAATATCCATATCACAAGCAAGGGAGGAGGAATTAATGGACGAGGTGGGCGGAAATCAATCGATGGCAGAGAAGGGAGTGGAGTACCTTGCGTGGCGAACACGGGGTTTGACACTCATCATAGGCACGACTCAGTGCTCACGATTCAAGACCAAATACATGATGATGAGATCGGACTCGGTTGAGGCAAGCTCTGACATCGAGGGCGGCAATCAGTACCCGTGACACTGAGAACTCTTAAAATAGAAAATGGAATATTATTGTCTAGGTCACTTCATGGATGCGAGTCGTTGGTGGTGGTCGCACCCACCTCGTTCATGCGTGTCGTTCATGCACGACACACGTCATCGTCTCATCGACGAGACCTCACGCCCGAGAGCGGAGGGACAGTGAGCCTGTGGATTGCTCATTGCCTCGCTCTGACATCCACTCGAAGCCCCTACGTCAATTGAAATAGTCACGCTCTGTTCTATTCGTCCCTCGCATGTGCGTCCTGAGCTTCGAAGCAGTGGTTATGATTTCCAGAGCCCTCGCCCTCGGGTTGCCTCAGTTTTCCTTTTTTTTTAAATTATGGCAACTTTTTAGGGTGGACCCAGTACACGCCCCGGGGCTTGATTCCCCATGCTCCCTCGCCCCATCAAAATCAAATTGTCGAAAATGATGTTCTAATTTCGTTGACGAACGGCTG
>Ga0154020_10007160_pt1 | contig 13046 bp, 8 predicted proteins | sample Klosneuvirus_201_FD_109709 | JGI IMG/M metagenome (GOLD analysis project Ga0154020, IMG submission 109709) | Active sludge microbial communities from wastewater, Klosterneuburg, Austria - Klosneuvirus_20160825_MG | ecosystem: Engineered > WWTP > Aerobic digester > Activated sludge | place... | reverse complement strand
TCAGCGGCAGTGTCAGGAGACGCTGTTTTCGTTTGTTTTCCCGAGGTATCGATTCTGGCAATAATCTCGTCACCGGCAACAGTCGCGCCATCTTCTTTCAGGATCTCCGTCAGAATACCCGTTTGTGGCGCAGGCAATTCCATGACCACCTTGTCTGTTTCAATATCAATCAGGTTTTCACCCCGCTCAACCCGCTCTCCCTTTTTTTTGTGCCAGCTCACCAGCGTAGCTTCAGTTACTGATTCGGATAAGGCCGGAACTTTGACTTCGATCAACATGAGAATCTCCTTGGATCATTCACTCTAGTTTGTCACGAAAAGCCGCTTCAATCACTTCCTTCTGTCTCAGTCTATCCAGTGCCAGGTAGCCAACGGAAGGCGAGGCGGCAGAGGGTCGCAGCGCATAGCCCAGTATCTGATCTGGCCGCATATGGCGCGACAGATAGTGCTGAATCCGGTGCCAGGCGCCCTGATTGCCAGGCTCTTCCTGGCACCATAGTATTTCGCTAGTGTGCGCATAATGGTTCATCTGTGCCTGGAATTCTTCATGAGGAAATGGATAGAGTTGCTCCAGGCGGATAATGGCTATGTCGGTAATCTCATGTTCACGCCGGTAAGCGATGAGCTCATAATATATCTTGCCACTACAGACAATGACACGCCTGATGTTCGCGGCGTTGAGTGCTTCCGTCTCCCCAATAACAACCTGAAACTGGCCATTGGCAAGATCCTCCAGAGGGGAAACGGCTTCCTTGTGCCGCAGCATGCTTTTAGGCGTCATCACAATCAATGGCTTGCGCATGGCACGAATCATCTGCCGACGCAGCAGATGAAAAATCTGTGCCGGGGTGGAAGGTACGCATACCTGAATATTGTATTCTGCACAGAGCTGCAGAAAGCGCTCCAGACGCGCGGAAGAATGTTCCGGCCCCTGCCCTTCGTAACCATGTGGCAATAGCATGACCAAGCCGCACAGCCGCCCCCATTTGGCTTCGCCCGACGTAATAAACTGGTCAATCACCACCTGCGCGCCATTGGCAAAATCACCAAATTGCGCCTCCCAGATAACCAATTCATTAGGCTGCGCGGTTGAATAGCCATATTCGAAGCCAAGTACCGCTTCTTCCGACAGAATGGAATTGATAATCACAAAATCGGGCTGTTTGGGAGCGACATAGCGTAGCGGAATGTAAATGCCATCTTCCCATTGATCCTGCTCGCGCTGCTGGTCATGCAGTACCGCATGTCGGTGAAAAAATGTACCTCGCTCACAGTCCTGACCCGAAATTCGAAGAGGATACCCATCCTTCAACAAGGAGGCATAAGCCAGATTCTCGGCCATACCCCAATCAAGCGGCAACTCGCCTTGACCCATTTTACGACGATCGTCGATAATTTTTTGTATCCGGGAATGTAACTGGAATGTAGCGGGGATATCGGTAAGGCGCTGCGCCAGATAGCGCAAGTCTTCAATTGGAACACCCGTTTTGACCGGCTGATTCCATTTGCTGGATTCGAGAAATACGGCCCAATTCACGCCATGCGGGGACTTATAATCATAGCAAATGGTCCTGTTGGGATTGTGACCGGCATCCATCGCATCCCGGTAAGCTTGCTCCAGCATGGCTACTTCCGATTCTTCGACGACTGCCTGCTGAATCAGTCTATCAGCATACAATTTGCGCGTACCCGGATGTTGCCTGATCACTTGGTACATCGATGGCTGGGTTACCATAGGCTCATCTTGTTCATTGTGTCCCTGTTTGCGGAAACAGATGAGATCAATTACGACATCCTTGCGAAACTGCATGCGAAAATCCAGCGCAATTTCGGTTATCAGTACCACGGCTTCGGGATCATCACCGTTAACATGGAAAACCGGGGCGTCAATCATTTTGGCGACATCGGTGCAATAAAGCGAAGAGCGGCTATCACGCGGATCGGACGTGGTAAAGCCTATCTGATTGTTGATGATGATATGGATCGTGCCACCCGTTCCATAGCCCCGAGTCTGGGAAAGATTAAGCGTTTCCATTACCACGCCCTGCCCCGCGAACGCGGCGTCCCCATGGATCAACACTGGAATCACCAGATCACCGGTTTTGTCGCCCAGACGATGCTGGCGCGCGCGCACCGATCCCTCTACCACGGGATTAACGATTTCCAGATGCGAGGGGTTGAATGCCAGCGCCAGGTGTACAACCCCGCCGGGTGTCATCACGGCGGAAGAAAACCCCTGATGATATTTGACGTCTCCAGAGGTCAGCAACTGGGGTTTTTTGCCCTCGAATTCCTGAAACAATTCAGACGGCATTTTACCCAATGTATTGACCAGTACATTGAGGCGCCCACGATGGGCCATGCCAATCACAATTTCTCTGACCCCTGCCGTGCCTGCCTGTTGCAGCAGTTTATCCAGCAACAGAATCAGGCTTTCATTACCCTCTCCAGAAAAACGTTTCTGTCCAACATAACGATTATGCAGATATTTCTCGAATCCTTCCGCAGCAGTCAAGCGTTCGAGTATATGGCGCTTATACTCAGATGGAAGAGATGGCTGAGCCATGATGGATTCCAGCCGGTTCTGTATCCAGCGCTTTTGCTTGATATCCGCAATATACATGTATTCCGCGCCTATGCTGCCACAATAGGTCAGCTGCAAACGCTGGATAATGTCTTTCAAGGTTGCCTGTGGTGGTCCCGCTAGTGAACCGGTATTAAAAACCTGTTCTATATCCGCATCGCTTAACCCGTAGAACGCTGGATCCAGCTCAGGGACGTCCGCTTTTTGCTGTAGATTGAGCGGATCCAGATTGGCCCGGCGTACTCCAAGGAAACGATAGGTATTGATCAACTGTAATACAGCGACCTGTTTACGAATCCTGATTTCCAGCTCAACCGATTCCACATTTGTCACAATGGGTTCGAATGCAGGTGTGGGCTTTGCTGAAGTTCGCACTACCGTGGAGTGCATCAGGGACTCGATGATTGGAGTATGGGGAATGTCGCGGGTAGAAATAGCTTCCGTCTGCTGCAAACCATCAAAATATTCTCGCCACTCTGCAGGCACATCCGCCGGATTCAGCAGATATTGTTCATACAGCATCTCGATGAAAGCTGCGTTCGCCCCGAACAACATCGAGTTTTCAAGAAATGTATTCATCGTCATCACAATGTGTCCAATAGCAGAAGTATGAGCGGATCAATCAGGATTTCGGCATATCCCTTCTGGGCGTCCCGATATAAAGTTGGCGGGGACGACCGATTTTTTGTTCTGGATCAGAAATCATTTCATTCCATTGTGCAACCCAGCCAACAGTGCGCGCCATGGCAAAAACTGATGTAAACATCGAAGTTGGAATCCCCAGCGCACGTTGTACGATTCCCGAATAAAAATCAACGTTGGGATACAGTTTCCTGGAAATGAAATAATCGTCCTCAAGGGCTATTTTCTCCAGTTCCAGTGCCAGCTTAAATAAGCGGTCGTTGTGCAATCCCAGTTCATTCAATACTTCATGACAGGTTTCCCGCATCAGGTTGGCACGTGGATCAAAGTTTTTATACACCCGATGACCAAAACCCATTAACCGGAAAGGATCATTTTTGTCTTTAGCACGGCTGATATATTCGCCAATACGTGAAACATCACCGATTTCTTCCAGCATATTGAGACAGGCTTCGTTCGCACCACCATGTGCCGGCCCCCACAAACAGGCAATTCCTGCGGAGATGCAGGCAAAGGGATTGGCCCCGCTGGATCCGGCGAGCCGCACGGTTGAAGTAGACGCATTCTGTTCATGGTCTGCATGCAAAATGAGAATACGGTCCATCGCTCGGGCGATGACAGGATTGGAGGTATATTTTTCAGCAGGTGTAGCAAACATCATATGCAGAAAATTTTCAGTGTAATCCAGGTCATTGCGTGGATAGATGTAGGGCTGCCCAATGTTGTATTTGTAGGCCATCGCGGTGATGGTTGGCAATTTGGCAATCAGGCGGAACGCAGACTCCTCACGATGAAAGACATCCGCAATATCCATTGCTTCATGATAAAAAGCCGACAAGGCGCCAACCACACCGACCATGACAGCCATTGGATGCGCATCTCGCCGGAAGCCACTAAAAAACTTGACCAGCTGTTCGTGCAGCATGGTGTGGCTTTTAACTGTACCGACAAACTGATCTTTTTGTTTTTTATCTGGCAACTCTCCATTGAGCAGCAGATAGCAGACTTCCATAAAATCGCATCGGGCAGCCAATTGTTCAATCGGATAGCCGCGATAAAGTAATACGCCATTGTCTCCGTCAATGAAAGTAATCGCCGATTTACTGCTGGCAGTAGACACAAAACCAGGATCATAAGTGAACAAACCGCTCTGCGGATACAAGGCGCGAATATCAATCACATCTGGCCCCTCGCTGCCCGACAGGATTGGTAATTCAACTGGTTGCCTGCCTGCACCTAGTGACAGGATAGCTGTATTTTCTTTGGTCATAACACTTACTCCGTTTATCTTTAAAATTAAGCCAGGGGCGATAGATCAGACTGCTTCCAGGCAGCAAACCAGTGATGACTCAGGTAAGTTTTCAGCCGAAAAATTGTTACACTAACTGTATGTAACGCAGCTTGAGGATACACCCCATGAATTCCCTGCTGCCGCTGGGGATCAACTTTTTCGTAAAAGTTCCAGAACAGAGGATGGCGCCGTATCAGACGCATCGTTCTTAGCCACAATCATAGCCCATAGATCATGATCGGGAAGTGACAATAGCGTTTCAAATTCAAGGCACTGACTTTCACTCAGTCGCGCGTATTGATTGTCGAGAAAACGCTGCAGCACAATATCCAATTCCAACATACCGCGACGGCAGCGCCACCGGATACGATTAACTTCATTCAAACCGTTTTTTTCAACATCATATTCTTGATATTGCCAATGGCAGCAGTTGGATTTAATCCCTTGGGGCAAACATCAACACAATTCATGATGGAGTGACAACGGAATAAACGATAAGGATCTTCCAGATCATCAAGACGCTCAGCAGTTGCCTGATCGCGGCTATCGACCAGAAAGCGATACGCCTGCAATAACCCGGCCGGACCAACGAATCTATCCGGATTCCACCAGAAGGAAGGACAGGCAGTAGTGCAACACGCACACAAAATACACTCATAAGCACCATCCAGCAGTGCGCGGTCTTCCTGCGACTGCAGCCGCTCGGTTTCTGGCGGAGGATCATTATTGATCAGGTAGGGTTTAATCGAATGGTATTGATTGAAGAATTGTGTCATATCAACGATCAAATCCCGGATTACTGGCAAGCCGGGTAACGGGCGTATTTCAACCGGCTCCTTCAATCCAGCCAGAGGCGTGATGCAAGCGAGACCGTTGCGACCATTGATGTTCATACCGTCCGACCCACAGACGCCCTCGCGGCAGGAACGCCGCAAACTCAAACTATCATCCACGCTTTTAATGCGAATCAGTGCATCCAGAAGCATTTTATCGGTGGGCGCCAGCTCGATATCATAATCCTGCATGTAGGGTTTCGTATCTTTGTCCGGGTCATAGCGGCTAATGGAAAATCGCATGTTGCACTCCTTTTGACGTATTTCATAATGGGACAAATCTCTGGTGACTCGCGCTTATCAGCCAATGAACATACCGCAGCAGCCTAACCTGCTCTCGCTACGACCGCTATTCTCGGGCAGCCTCCTGGCGGCTATGCTCCGCAATAAACTGCTTTACTCGGTTGACATCAGCAGGCATACGTTCAAAACGCTGTGGTAGAACTTCCAGATTTTCATAACCAGCGGGCCTTTCAGGTTCAAAACCAACCGCTTCTCGAATACTTTCCGAGAATTTTGCCGGCAGTGCCGTCTCCACGCATATCAGAGGAACATCCTGTTCACGCAGTTCCATACCCACCTTCAGTCCATCGGCAGTATGGGTATCCACCAGCACATTATACTTCTGATAGATATCACGAATCGTTCTGATGCGATCAGCATGATTGCTGGTGCCAGACAAAAAGCCAAAATCCCTGATTTGCTCCCAAAGTTTGCTGCCAGACAGATCAAAAGTACCGCCCTGCTCGACAGACTGCCATAATTCCTTGACATGCCGGCTATCTTGCCCGGTCAGATCATAAATGAAGCGTTCAAAATTTGATGCCTTGGATATATCCATCGAAGGGCTGCTGGTATGTCTAGTCTCGTCCGCCGTACGTGGTCGATACAGCCCTGAACGGAAAAACTCATTGAGCACATCGTTCTCATTGGTCGCCAGAATCAGATGCCTGATCGGCAAACCCATCATGCGCGCCACATGCCCCGCGCAGATATTGCCAAAATTACCGGAAGGTACCGAGAAACTCACCTGCTCGTTATTGGAACGGGTAACTGCAAAATAGGCTTTGAAGTAGTAGACGATCTGCGCGGCTATTCGTGCCCAATTGATTGAATTGACGGTACCAATATGATATTGCTGCTTGAATGCGGAATCATTGCTGACTGCCTTGACAATATCCTGACAATCATCAAATACACCCTCTACCGCAACATTGAAAATATTTTCATCCTGCAGGGAAAACATCTGCGCTGTCTGAAAACGGCTCATCTTGCCGTAAGGCGAGAGCATGAATACGCGAATACCGTGTTTGCCACGCATGGCATATTCAGCGCTGGAACCAGTATCTCCTGAGGTTGCACCAAGAATATTCAGTTCTTCGTGGTTTCTGGCAAGCACATATTCAAACAAATTTCCCAACAACTGCATGGCCATATCCTTGAACGCCAGGGTAGGCCCATTGGAGAGGTGCAGCAGATGCAGACCGGGTTCCAATGTCTGCACAGGTGTAATATCCGGGCTACCAAATACTTCTGCCGTGTAGGTACATGCGATTAATTGTCGCAAATCCTGCGCAGGAATGTCGTCCATGAAGCGAGACAATACTTCAAACGCCAGTGCGGGGTAATCCAGTTCCCGCCATGCCGCCAGTTCGATGGCTCCAATTTGTGGATACGCTTCCGGCACGGCAAGCCCCCCATCCGGCGCGAGTCCACTTAGCAGAATTTCCGTAAAAGTTCTGGGTGGCATACCGCCACGGGTTGAGTGATAACGCATATTGAATCAGCACTCCTTTGACAGAAAAAGAATGAGTGGTTTTACTTGCATCAGCTACCTAGCTTCTCAAGACGGATACGAATAATCGGGCGAATCATAGTTGGTAAATTCTGTATTTTGATAATCGCATCATTGATCTGCTTCTCCACCGTTTTGTGTGTCAACATGATGATGTTCACCTTATCATCTCCTTCATGGTGTGCTTTCTGCACCATCGCGTTAATGGAAACACCGTGATCAGCCAATATACGGGTAACATCAGCCAGCACTCCGGTTTTGTCCGTGGCTTGCAAGCGCAGATAGTAGGCAGTTTCAACCTCTTCCATGGCCACGATAGGTATGTCGGATAATAATTCCGGCAGAAATGCCAGAACAGGCACACGCTGCTCGGGACTGGCTGTTAACAAACGGGTGACATCGACAAGATCGGCGATGACTGCGCTTGCGGTCGGTTCGGCCCCCGCACCGGCGCCATAATAGAGCGTCGATCCAACGGCATCACCATGAACAATAACCGCATTCATCACTCCTTCCACATTGGCAATCAGGCGTTTTACCGGTATCAGTGCAGGATGGACGCGCAATTCAATCCCCTTTGCCACACGCCTGGTAATGCCAAGTAATTTGATGCGATATCCCAGTTCCTCAGCATAACGAATATCTTCATTGGCAAGCCGGGAAATACCTTCAACATAGACCTGATCAAACCGCACCGGAATACCGAAAGCCAAAGTCGCCATAATGGTGATTTTATGCGCCGCATCAATGCCCTCGATATCATATGTGGGATCAGCTTCAGCGTAGCCTAAACGTTGCGCTTCCGCGAGTACCGTACTGAAATCGAGTCCCTTCGAGCGCATTTCTGAAAGGATAAAATTACTGGTGCCATTGATGATGCCGGCAATCCATTCGATACGATTAGCGGTCAATCCCTCGCGCAAGGCCTTGATGATCGGGATTCCACCCGCAACCGCCGCCTCAAACGCAACAATGACACCTCGCTGGTGGGCTGCCGCAAAGATTTCATTTCCATGCGCGGCAAGTAATGCCTTATTGGCTGTGATCACATGTTTGCCATGCTCAATTGCCGTCATCATCACTTCCCGGGCAACCGTCTGGCCACCGATCAGTTCGATTACAATATCAATTTTGGGGTGTCGCGCAACCTCAAAGGCATCACTGGTAATGGTGACATTATCACCCGCAGTCAAATGACGGACTTTCTCCTGATCGAGATCGGCGATCATGCAAATCTCGATATTACGCCCCGTTCTACGGCTAATTTCTGACTGATTGCGCTTGAGAACGGCATAAGTACCGCCCCCTACTGTGCCGGTACCCAATAATCCAACGTAAATCGGTTTCATAAAAAATGTTCTCTATTGTAAAAATAAGCTGCGAATTATATAAGGGCAGCTCTAAAAATCCATATCAGCTTTTATGGATGGTACGGCGACGACCCAGAAAATTCGCAATTCTTCCGATCGCTTCAGTGAGATCATCACTGTTAGGCAGAAAAACCACCCGAAAATGATCTGTGTGTGGCCAGTTAAAACCACTACCCTGTACGATCAATACTTTTTCTTCCAGTAACAGCTCTAGCGCAAACTGTTCATCATCCTCGACAGGGTAATAAGCAGGGTCAAGTCTTGGAAACAGATAAAGTGCCGTTTTTGGCTTAAAGCAGGTTACGCCCGGAATATCCGTCAGCAGTTTCCACGCCAGATCCCGCTGCCGTTTGAGGCGTCCGGTTGGCATGGTCAGATCATAAATACTCTGGTAACCACCCAGTGCGGTCTGAATGCCGAACTGTGACGGAACGTTGGCGCACAGCCGCATCGATGCCAGCATATTCAGTCCGGTGATGTAATCCCGTGCACGCGCCTTGCCACCTGAAACCACTGCCCAACCTGATCGAAAACCAGCTGCACGGTAATTCTTGGACAAACCATTGAACGTAACAAATAAAACATCATCTGCCAGGGAGGCGATAGAGGTATGCACTGCCTGATCGTACAAAATCTTGTCGTAAATTTCATCAGCAAAGATGACCAGACCATGCTGCCTGGCAAGGTCGATGATATCCAGCAACAGCTCATTCGGGTACAACGCGCCGGTTGGATTGTTGGGATTGATAATCACAATAGCGCGGGTATGGGGTCCAATTTTTGCGCGCATATCATCAAGATCAGGTAGCCAGTCCGATTGTTCATCACAGATGTAATGCCGCGCTATTCCGCCTGCCAGCGAAACGGCAGCCGTCCATAGCGGGTAATCGGGTGACGGAATCAGAACCTCATCATTACTTTCCAGCAACGCCTGCGTCGCCAGCATAATAAGTTCTGACACGCCATTACCCACGTAAATGTCGTCTATCTGTACATTGGAGATAGCTTTTTCTTGCGTATAGTGCATGATGGCCTTGCGCGCAGAGAATAACCCCTTGGAATCACAGTAGCCGGAAGCTGTCGATAAATTGTGGATAACATCCCGCAATATTTCATCCGGCGCATCGAAACCAAAGGCCGCCGGATTGCCAATATTGAGCTTGATGACATGATGGCCTTCTTCTTCCATCTGCTTCGCACGATCAAGTACAGGGCCGCGAATGTCATAACAGACATGGGCAAGTTTGCTGGATTTTTTGATGGGACGCATGGCAAGGATCGTTATAGAAACTTATAAAAATGACGGCATCCTTGGTTAATCGTTCGATAAACACAGGCTACCCAGGCAAAAGCATACCATGTTACGCTAGCCCCTGTTGCCACGAACAGGGCAACAACGTCTGCCTATTTGTATAGGGTATTCACTTTAATGGAAAGGTTGCTTCATGAAATTACATCTGACGAATTTTCCTGACCTGAATGCATTTACCGGTTACGGGCCAGATTATGTGGAAGTTAACCACTTGAAATATAAATGCAATCTTATTGTACTCCCTGACCAGATCATTGAAAACTGGCAAGTGGCCGATATGACTCAGCTGAATGATCAGCATCTGGAAGCACTATTAAGCATGCAACCGGAGATCATTCTGATCGGAACCGGCGCAACTTTCAAATTTCCCGATAAATCATTACAGAGAAATATCGCTTCACGAGCAATCAGCCTGGAAGTCATGGATACGCAGGCGACCTGCCGCACCTACAATATTCTGTCAGCCGAGGGGCGGCGGGTTGTGGCTGCAATGTTTGTTGAAACAACGGGCAAGTAACGATTGTCGTGCCCGATCAGGTACTGAATGAATATTTGACGCGAGGATATTTCGATGACAACTTACATCAAATGGCTTGATCAGTTAAATATGGGAGATATCGCCACAGTGGGAGGCAAGAATGCTTCACTGGGCGAGATGATCAGTCGATTAGCAGGAGCAGGTGTTACCGTTCCCGGTGGGTTTGCCACCACCACCCATGCCTATCGTGAGTTTCTGGATAGAAATGGGTTGGCTGAACGAATCAGCCAGTTGTTGATACCACTCGATGTAACGAATGTCAGCGCGCTGGCAGCTGCTGGCCAGACTATCCGCAACTGGCTGATTTCTACGGAATTTTCAAAAGAATTTTTACAAGAACTCACAGCAGCTTATCTAAAACTGGTTGATAAATACGGCAGCGAAATCTCCTTCGCAGTACGTTCATCTGCCACTGCAGAAGATCTCGCAGATGCTTCCTTTGCCGGCCAGCAGGAAACACGACTCAATGTGTGCGGATTGGATCACCTTATCGGTGCAGTCAAGCTGGTTTTTGCCTCGCTGTATAACGATCGCGCCATTTCCTATCGGGTGCATCATGGATTCCGGCATGATCAGGTATTACTCTCGGCCGGTATTCAGAAAATGGTGCGCAGTGATCAAGGCGCGAGCGGCGTCATGTTCACACTTGACACCGAATCCGGTTTTCGCGAAGTCGTTTTTATCACTGCTGCTTATGGGCTGGGTGAAACGGTTGTACAGGGCGCCGTCAACCCTGATGAATTTGTTGTCTACAAGCCCAATCTTAGTAAAAATCTTCCAGCCATTCTTTCGCGTCAGCCAGGATCAAAGGCGATTGAAATGGTGTACGACCCCGATACCCAAACCAGGACACGCGCGGTTGAGATTGAGCGTCGCCGTCGTTTCTGCCTGTCTGACGTACAAGTTGAGTCCCTTGCCAGGCAGGCGGTAATCATTGAGCAGCATTACCAACGCCCAATGGATATCGAGTGGGCGCTGGATGGGATTGATGGCCAGCTCTATATCGTTCAGGCTCGCCCAGAAACAGTCGAGAGCCGCACAGGTTACGTGGTTGAGCAATTCAACCTGAAGGAACATGGAAAAATATTGACACAGGGACGCGCCATCGGACAGAAAATCGGGCAAGGAACGGCACGCATTGTTCTGGATGTTGCGCAGATGGCTTCAATCCAGCCTGGGGAGATATTGGTTACCGACATGACCGACCCTGACTGGGAGCCGATCATGAAGCGCGCAGCCGCAATCGTAACCAATCGTGGCGGGCGCACCTGTCATGCCGCTATTATTGCCCGTGAACTGGGTATTCCAGCGGTCGTCGGCTGCGGACAAGCAACGGAAGTCATTCGGAACGGGGACAAGGTGACCGTATCGTGCGCGGAAGGTGACACCGGTTCCGTCTATGCCGGGCTACTGACATTTGAACACACTCATCTGACGGCGGATAATCTGCCTGCACCTCCTGTCAGGATCATGCTCAATATTGGCAATCCCTCACAGGCATTCAAACTGTCCCGGCTACCCAATCAGGGAGTTGGACTTGCCCGGCTGGAATTCATCATAAACAACCATATCGGCATCCATCCCAGAGCGCTGCTCGAATATGACACACTCGACGCTGAGCTGAAATCCGCTATTCAAGAGCGAATTACCGGTTACGACAACCCGGCGCAATTTTATGTGCAGAAGCTGACCGAAGGCATCGCTACGCTGGCGGCAGCCTTTTATCCTCATACCGTCATTGTGCGCACGTCGGATTTCAAATCCAATGAATACGCCAATCTACTGGCAGGCAACCGTTTCGAACCACATGAAGACAACCCGATGATTGGATTTCGGGGTGTTTCCCGCTATCTCTCCATAGATTTTCAAAAATGCTTTGAGCTGGAGTGTGCGGCACTGCGCAAGGTAAGAAACGAGATGAGTCTGACCAATGTCGAGATCATGCTGCCTTTCTGCCGGACACTGGAGGAAGCGCGGAGCGTGACGGAATTACTGGCGACCAATGGGCTGGCACGGGGACACAATGATCTTCGCCTGATTATGATGTGTGAAATTCCTTCCAATGCGCTTCTGGCGGAGGAATTTCTCGAATATTTCGATGGATTCTCCATCGGCTCCAACGACATGACACAACTGACACTGGGACTGGATCGTGATTCTGCCGTCGTTGCACATTTATTCGACGAGCGCGATCCTGCCGTCAAAAAATTACTAAAAATGGCAATCAGTGCCTGCCGCAAACAGGATAAATATATTGGCATATGTGGCCAGGCACCTTCCGATTATCCTGATTTTGCGCAGTGGCTGGTAGAACAAGGTATTGACAGCCTGTCGCTCAATCAGGATACCGTCGTGGCTACCTGGCTTCACCTTACCCAAGCACAGCTATAAAAGACCCGTCATGCCAATACGTGGTGTCTTTTTTTCTCCAATCGTACTGGAATCATCACAGAAAAACTTGGGCATAATCTGCTCAGTCAGTTTGAGGCTGTCTCTAATAAGGTTGCGGACATCTCTGATCGCAGGCGATGGTTGGGAGAATTGTAACCGTCCAACGCTCCCATCTATCTTTCCTGCTGTTTAAGTGATTGAATGAACGCTGGCGTAAGCGGCAGCAATTCATCGATGCGGTTATTGGGCCAGGTGGGTAGTTTGGCGAGGGTGTCTGCAAGCCATGCGGCG